>Ga0247810_10000141_pt1 | contig 116374 bp, 107 predicted proteins | sample UWRJL119311C1_FD_179918 | JGI IMG/M metagenome (GOLD analysis project Ga0247810, IMG submission 179918) | Plant litter microbial communities from Arlington Agricultural Research Station in Wisconsin, United States - UWRJ-L119-311C-1 | ecosystem: Environmental > Terrestrial > Plant litter >... | reverse complement strand
CGTCGTTCCAGTCTTGTTGTTATTCGCTTTCGAACTCCGTTCTCAAGCTCCCGTTTCGTTTGGGACTGCAAAGGTAGAAAACTTTTTTGAACCTCCAAATCTTTTTTTAAGTTTTTTCAAACTTTATTCCTGATCCGTTGTTCTGTTTCCATATTTCAAATCGCTCTCACATTTCCCTCTCTCTTTTCCTTTCGTCGTTACCTCCGTAGCGGGTTGCAAAGGTAGAAAAACTTTCCGCTTTCCAAAACTTTATTTTAAAATTTTTTTAGTGGCTGGTAGAAGTCGCTGTACAACTCGCCTACCGTTCTTCCTTTCAATCGCTCTCGCTGTTCTGGTATCCCCAAACGCCTCCTCCGAAGCGGGATGCAAAGGTAGCAAAGATTTCTATTCCTGCAAAGATGGAACTGGTTATTTGTTGCGTAAAATGCTAAGTTGTTGTTTTACAAGGAGAAAAAAGATGTTATATATTTTATACTTTAGAACACTTGTCATCCCGAGGCATGTGGGATCTATAAGTAGAGTCCCACTTCACTCATTCCACTCTCTTTTTGCGAAAGTCGTAAAGTATAACAAGGATATTGCCTACCCCCCTTTAGAACAAACCAACATATCATATATACTAAATAAGAATCTTCCCCTACATAGTACAATAACCAATTTAATGGAAATGAACCAATGAACAAATTAACCATTTACCTTCAACGTAAGATGAACGAAGGATGAACGTAGGATGAACGAAGGATGGACGTAGGATGATCGTAAGATGATTACATCTCCATTAAACTTTGCATATACTTTAATAGGAACGCCGCTCTCCACAAGAGCCTAATAATTATAATATACTATATGAGTAAAATGTATTATTTTAGAAGTCTTAATCATCTTTACATCATCCATAAATGAAAAGCAAGTATTTTCTTTACCTATTCCCTATCCTATTATTGGGTTTTACAAGCCAGACCTACAGTCAGAACTTTAAAAATGAATTAGAAATCATCTCAGATAATGATGTCTATATCGCTTTTATGCAAGATCGATATTATACCAATGGCCTATTTGTTAATTTTAGACATGCCTATAATCAAGAAAAGTTAAATCCCGCATTGGTAAAAAAGACATTGGGAATCACAATCGCCCAAAAGATCTATACGCCATACTATGGCCAAGCGCCAGATCCAACCCTACATGATAGGCCCTTTACCGGTTACCTATATACAGGCATTGTATTTAATCAGTTTTATAAGAAAGAGCAAATGCTGAGCTATGGCATTAATGTCGGAGCAACAGGCAAGTCCTCATTGGCCGAAGAAACACAGAGAAGATTTCATCAACTCCTTGGCATCTATAAAATCGCTGGATGGGAATATCAACTTAAAGGCGAATTCAGTGTAAACTTAAATGCCGCATACAACAAATTGCTCTTTAGAACAGAATCAGATAAATTCGATATCATCGGCACAACCAGCGCTGCATTAGGTAATGCCCTAACCTCAGTTAATGCAGGGGCGATGTTACGCTTCGGCAAAATTAACCCGATCCATTCATCCGCAAGTTTTAACAGTAGAATTAGTAACGATGCAAAATCAGAGTCAAAATCCGTGAAAAAAGAGTTTTTCCTGTTTACAAAACCAGAACTGAATTTTATAGGTTACGACGCCACCATCCAGGGAGGCCTGTTTTTGGATGATAAAGGCCCCATCACATTTGGCGTAAAAAGATTTGTATACAGCCAACAAGTAGGACTTATATTTGCCAGTAAACGATGGACAGCCAATTACACTACCATATTTAAGTCCAGAGAAGTTAAAAGTAGAGCCAAAGCTTATTACTATAGTTCAGTAGGCTTAGCTTATCAATTTAATAAAAGTTAATAGGAAACCATCATGATTTATCAACCACACACAGTGGGTGAATAACCCGAGCTTGCGAGCTCTTGAACACTAGATTACGACAACTAATGGTGAAAAATCTGATAGCTTCATAACAACAAAAAACAAATCTAAAAGATGAAAATACATCTACTAATTATCTGCTCAATATTTTGCTCGTTAACTTCTCTAGCCCAAATAGCTCCACCAAATCATTCGTTTATGGTGAAACCTATTTTCGGAACACATGCATATAGCGATCAAGGACACCTTTTTCAAGATAAAATCTATGGCCTGGATGTCGCTTACCTAAAAGAATTCGGAAAAACCGATACAAAATGGATCAACATCACCAAAGCAAGAAGTTTTGGACTGGGGATCCTATATCGTAACCTCAATAATTTAAAAGGCATCTCGGATACATCAGCAAATTCTTTCGGACAGCTCTATGGCTTAAATGCACAAATAGACTTCCAACTGTTACGCATTGGAAAAGCAAGGCTAATATTTACACCAAGTGTTGGTTTAGCCTATGTAAGCAAAAACTTTTTTACCAATAACAAAAACAGGTTCTTAGGAAGCAACCTTAACGAAACGATAAAAGCAGATATCGGAATTGAACTCCCAATTAGCAAACATACCGACTTCCTAATTGGTGTCGGAACGCTGCACGTATCAAACGGAGGAGCCGTTATACCAAATGGCGGGCTCAATACAGTGCATATTTATGCCGGACTGAAACTAAACAACTCCCAAGAACAACCAAAACAGGAAGAACAAACAAATACTACACTCCATCGCAGTTCTTTTGAGTTAAGTTTTGGATTGGGAAAGAGAGGTGTCTTTGAAGAAAAGAATAAAAAATTATATAAAAGCGGACTATATGCCGGTTATAATTATTACCTAAACGACGTTTTTTCTCTCAAAGCAGGAATTGATGCGGTATATTATTATGATAGATATGACAGCAATAATAATTTGGGGACCTTCCAATATTATGCTACTTCTTATGATCGTTGGAGACTTGGGGTCATCGCAGGTGTTGATGCAAACGTGTGGAGGGTAACTTTTACCGCCCAACTAGGTAAGTACATTCACTATAATAGCTTATATAAAAATGCTACTTGGTATTGGGCATTCGGACCAACCATCAATATTACTCCACATATCGGCATACAAGCTAAAACATATATGCACTTCTTCCAAGCAGATTATATCAACTATGGGCTTGTTTTTAGACTATAAGAGGATCAAAACCCCGACAGCTAATTAATTTCAATTTATCATTGTGCACCAAAGTTTTGGCCTTCGCGTTACCTTTAAACCCGAACCTTAACAAGCAAAAAACTATGTTTGCTATGTCGCTATGTGGTAAAAACCTAATCTGTACCCAAAAACCCCTAATCAGTGGCTATAAATTAGCGGCTTAAACAGGTAGACGAATTCAACTCCCTCCCATCTGGGGAGGGTTGGGGTGGGGCATCGAAATACATCTGAGCTGTATTCAACCAATAATCCTAATATTGCCCAATACTTAACAGCACGAGCGTGCAAGCCTCAACAGGCTCAATATCATTCTGATCTAACATCTTCTCAAACTTTGGGTTTTCTGTCCCCGGATTAAAAATTACCCTTTTAGGTTTTGTTTCCAAGATATAGTCTTCGTATCCACTTTGTAAATCTGGCCCAATATAAAGCGTGATCGTATCAATATCATCATAAACCTCTCCAAGCTTCTCAATTTTAACACCCGCAACCTCCCCTTGTTTGATCCCGATATTTACAATCGGATGCCCTTTTGAAGTAAGCATATGCGCTGCCCTATAAGCATAACGATCTGCATTTGGCGTTGCCCCTATAATTAATGTTTTCTTTTTCATTACCGTATCGTTTAGTGTTAAAACTTTGATAAAAGGGCAATCTGACCAGAGTGATAAGCATGATGCTGGATCAATCCATTTAGTAGTTGCGCATTATTTACACCACTCCCAACCTCACGATTCCTTTCATCCACTACTTCAGTAGCCCAATTAGAAACATTTAAATTCCCAATCAGTTCTATTAATTTATCATTGGCCTTCTTGAAGTCGTTTACCATCAAATCCCATTCTGCAGCTGATGTTTCAACAGGTTTTGGCCAATCGCCCCTGATAGGTTCTTTCGCTGGTTCTCCATTTATCCTTTCAATTACCTCTTCAGTCCATGCAGTCAAATGCAATACCACCTCTGCAATAGAGTGCGCATTAGGAATTGGGTGGGTAAAAACTTTTTGTGGATCGGCACTTAACAGAAGGCTTAAGGTATGATTACCATGCCATGCGTCTCCACTATATGCTTTTTTAAGCTCATCTACTAAGTCTAACATGATTACAAGATTTTAATGGATAACGTTTAAGCCCACTAATTGTTTAAAATTGCATTGGCACAATTTATTCCATCTATTGCCGCCGAAACTATACCACCAGCATACCCCGCTCCTTCTGCACAAGGATATAGACCTTTAAGCTGTGGGTGCTGATAACTTTCCTTATCGCGCGGAATCCGTACCGGAGATGATGTTCTACTCTCTACCCCCACTAAAATTGCTTCATTTGTATAATATCCCCTCATCTTTTTCCCAAATAAAGGCAATGCAGCTTTCAAGCTTGTGGAAACAAAATCTGGAAGAATATTATCAAGCATTACACTCTTTGTTCCAGGCAGATAAGAGTTTTTAGGCAGATCAAGTGAAAGCCTATTCTCTACAAAATCTATCATCCGCTGTGCCGGAGCAACTAAATTCCCTCCTCCTGCCTCAAAGGCCAACTGTTCAATTGATAATTGAAAATTCAGCATTCTCAGCGGATCATAACCATGTACATCATCTAACGTTACCTGAACTACCGTTCCCGAATTTGCAAATGGGTTGTTTCTTTTTGATGGAGACCAGCCATTTACCACAATTTCATTTTCTGCAGTAGCACAGGGTGCGATAATTCCACCCGGACACATACAAAAAGAAAATACACCCCTGGTATGCACCTGTTCTACCATGCTATAATATGCAGGAGGTAAAAATTCACTTCTTATATCACAATGGTATTGTGCACTATCAATAATATTTTGGGGATGTTCAATCCGAACACCCAAGGCAAAAGGTTTTGCTTCAATCAGGATGTTTTTTTGGTGCAGCAGTTCGTAGATATCTCTTGCAGAGTGACCAGTAGCCAAGATCACCGAATCAGCCAAAAGCTCTTGCTCCTGGTTAATTACAATTCCCTTTATCTTCCCTTCCGAAATAATTAAATCTGTTAACTTGGAATCAAAAAGCACTTCACCACCCGCATCTTGAATAGTTTCTCGAATTGCGGTAATAATATGCGGCAATTTATTAGTGCCAATATGCGGACGCGCATCAATTAATATATCTTCATCAGCACCATGCTGTACAAAGATTTGCAATACCTTATTGATATCGCCACGCTTATTGGAACGGGTATATAATTTTCCATCAGAATAGGTACCTGCCCCTCCCTCACCATAACAGTAGTTCGATTCGGTATTTACAACTCCCTGTTTATTTATAGCTGCTAAATCACGACGTCTTTGTTTTACATCTTTCCCCCGCTCCACAATGATAGGCTTCATTCCATTTTCTATACATTGCAGTGCTGCAAATAAGCCAGCAGGACCTGCACCAACTATAATTACGGTTTTATCACTATTTACTTTTTTATAGCTGAATTTATTTTCATCGATCGATGGCTTCTCATTAATATAGGCCCTAACCTGTAAATGATAAATTACCTTTCGAGCTCTGGCATCAATAGAACGTTTTAAGATTTGATGATGATAAATTGAAGAAATATCAACTTTTAGGGCCTTTGATAGGTATTGACGAATGATTTGCTCATCTGCAACATGTTCAGGAGCAATGGTGATTTCAATTTCCTTTTGCATATACTAGTCGAGTTTTTATCTCGAATGATACAAATTTAGTATTTTTAATTAGCTAATTTGCAATTGAGCGACTTGCTAATTTACTATGGCAACTTGTCAGTATTTTGTCTCTTTGAGTAACAAGGTATGAATATTGATATCTAAATTGAAATAGAAACCTAAAAAACAAAAACATAACATGAAAAAAGTAGTAGTAGTAATAATTGCAGTTGTAGTTTTAATAGCACTATTAGGTGGTTGTGGATATAACGGCCTCGTAAAAATGGACGAAGATGTTAAAGCGAAATGGAACCAGGTTGAAACACAATACCAACGCAGGGCTGATTTGATCCCAAACTTGGTAAGTACAGTTAAAGGTGCTGCAAAATTTGAACAAAGCACATTAACCGCCGTAATCGAAGCTCGTTCAAAAGCTAGCCAGATCAAACTTGATCCAAGTCAGCTTACTTCAGAAAACATAGCAAAATATCAACAAGCTCAAGGTCAGATCGGACAGGCTTTAAACCGTTTAATGGTATTAACAGAAAACTATCCTGATCTAAAAGCAACGGAACAGTTTAAAGAACTTTCTTCACAACTAGAAAGTACAGAAAACCGTATTTCAGTAGCTCGTAAAGATTTTAATGAATCTATTCAGGTTTATAATACTAAGGTTAGATCTTTCCCAACCAATCTAACAGCAGGCATGTTCGGCTTCAGTCCAAAAGCTGGATTTAAAGCTGATGCAGGTGCTGAAAAGGCTTCTAAAGTAGACTTTAGCGACCTTTAATAATTCTTGGGTAATGGTGATCTAAATTTTAGGCACTATTACCCTTTATTTTTCTAAAACAAAATCATGTCTATTTTCAATACACAACAACAAGAATTAGTAGCAAATGCTATAGCCGAAGCTGAGAAAGCCACTTCTGGCGAAATTAGGATTGCCATTGAAAAACATTGCCACGGAAGCGCCTTTGAAAGAGCAACACAATATTTTGCAGAATTAGGGATGGATAAAACAACCCAGCACAACGGCGTGCTGATCTATTTGGCCTATGAAGATCATAAATTTGCTATTATTGGCGATCGTGGAATAAGCAATGTAGTTCCTGAAGATTTCTGGGAAACTACACAGGTAGCAATGAAAGCTCATTTTTTAAGTGGAAATCTGATTGATGGAATTATAGCTGGTATTTCTTTAGCTGGCGAAAAATTAGCTTTGTATTTCCCTTATCAAAATGGAGATGTAAATGAACTACCGAACGACATAATATTTATGGATCAAGATAGACCTAATAGATAATGAGGAAACTAATCATTTTATTACTATTTACGCTAAGTTCCCATTTAGGTTTTGCGCAAGTTTTTCCTGCGAATTCAAACAAACTGGTCACTGATTTCACTAAAACACTGAGCCAGGACCAAGTTGCAAAGTTAGAGCAAAAATTGGTCGCATTTAACGACTCTACTTCTAATGAAATAGCTGTTGTTATTGTAAAGTCAGTTGGCGATTATGACATTAATGATTATGCACTACAATTAGGGCGCAAATGGGGAATTGGAACTAAGGCCAAAAACAATGGTATCATTTTATTAATTGCCATTGGCGATAGGAAATTATCCATTCAAACGGGTTATGGCTTAGAAGGGGCACTACCAGACTTATATACCAAAAGAATAATCGAGAATGATATTAAACCCTTTTTCAAGGAAGGCAACTATTATGCTGGAATAGATGCGGGAGTTAATTCCATTATCTCATTAACTAAAGGTGAATACAAAAATGATCCGAGCAAAGCAAAATCAACCGGTGGAAAAGGCATTGCTGGCCTCGTGGTAATTATTATTGTGGTCATTATTATTGCAATTATAAGAAGAGGAGGCGGTGGCGGAAGTCAGGTTATTGGTGGTAGAGGTGTTGGTGAAGCCCTATTCTGGGGAATGTTATTTGGTGGTGGTCGCAGTTCTGGCGGCGGCGGATTTGGTGGCGGTAGCAGTAGTGGAGGTGGTTTCGGTGGCTTTGGAGGCTTTGGAGGCGGAAGCTTTGGTGGTGGCGGAAGCAGTGGAAGCTGGTAGCTTTAATCATCTAATTCTATTTAACTATTGATATAAATGTACAGGAAAGACTTAATTACCGCAGAAATAGAGAAGCTTGCTCAGGTGCTAGCAAAAATAATGGGACTTAAAATCGAGCTCAAGCTTGATGAAGCTGATCAGCTACTGGCCGATACTTTAGCCAATAGTTTTGGCCTGCCAATAGCGGTAATGTATAATCCTGATAGCAGCACCTTTGAAAAGTGGTTATTGGACAATAATTTACCGGCAGAAAAACTAGATCTGCTCAGCCAATTCATCTTTAATCAACTAGACCAACAAAATCAAAATGGAAGCAATAAGGTCCTTTCCCAAAACTTATCACTAATTTATCAAACGTTAGCAAATAAACACCATATTGTTCATTTAACTCATCTTGATCGTTCAAAAATCATCCAACAATACCTATAATAGATGGAAATTTTAAAATGGCAAAAAATTGCTTCTAAATATTTAGTAAAAGAAAAATGGGCTACATTACGTGTAGATACCTGTAAACTTCAAAATGGCGCTATCAAAGACGACTATTATGTATTGGAGTATCCGAATTGGGCAAATGCAATTGCATTAACTAAAGAAAACAAGGTCATTTTAGTGAGGCAATATCGTTTTGCCGCAGATATCATTTCTTTAGAGCTTCCAGGCGGTGTAATTGATGACGGTGAAGAACCAGCTAATGGTATTAAGAGAGAACTACTCGAAGAAACTGGATATAGCTTTGAAAGCTGCGAGCTCATTGCTACCCTTTATCCCAATCCGGCCACGTCAACCAATCAAACTTTTACCTACCTATTAAAAGGTGGGATTAAAACGCATGAGCAACATTTAGATGAACATGAGATCTTAAACGTAGAAGAATATACCATTGATGAAGTAAAGCAACTTTTAAAAGATAACAAAATAGATCAGGCACTACATGTGGCAGGGCTTTACTACGGGCTACTTCACATCTGAGGTAAGAGAGAAGATGAGTGATGGAAGATGTACGCTTGTTTAATCCTAAAACTTTGTCAAAGACTTGTTCATTCTGAGTATTTGTCATTCTCAACACTTTGTCATTCTGAGGAACGAAGAATCTATAGGTAGAGCCTCATTCCATTTTGCTTAATTAATACTTAACACTAAAAAGCAAAAGCCCCTCAACTAAGTTAAGGGGCTTTTATATTTCATAGAAACGTATTTCGATTAACTCATTTTTAGTTTCTTCTGAATATCGTTTACATAAGCTTTGAACTTCTTATCAGTTTCAATCAAATCTTCCACAGTCTGACAAGCATAGATTACAGTAGAGTGATCTCTTCCACCAAAAAATGCACCGATGGTTTTCAATGAAGATTTAGTATGGCTTTTAGACAGATACATTGAGATTTGGCGTGCCTGAACGATTTCACGTTTACGCGTTTGAGATTTTACCATGTCAACTGGAACTTCAAAATACTCACAAACCAATTTCTGAATATATTCCATTGAGATTTCTTTCGAAGTATTTTTAATGAAATTCTTCAACATCTGCTTAGCCAAAGCCAAATCGATATCTTTTTTATTCAAGGTAGACTGCGCTAATAAAGAAACCATTGCACCTTCTAGCTCACGTACGTTATTATCTATGTTATGTGCTACGTATTCGATCACTTCAGCTGGAAGCTCAATTCCATCGGCATACATTTTCTTTTTAAGTATAGCAATACGGGTTTCCAAATCAGGGATTTGAAGATCAGCAGAAAGGCCCCATTTAAAGCGGCTCAATAAACGTTCTTCTAAACCAGCTAAATCTTTTGGAGCTTTATCCGAAGTTAAGATGACCTGTTTACCAGATTGGTGCAGGTGATTAAAGATATGGAAGAAGATATCCTGTGTTTTCTCTTTACCAGCAAAGTTATGAACGTCATCCATAATGATTACATCCATTGCTTGGTAAAAGTTTACGAAATCATTAATGGTATTGTTCTTTAATGAGTCTACAAACTGCTGGCAAAACTTCTCACAAGAAACGTAAATCACCAGTTTATCCGGCATGCTACGTTTAATCTCATTACCAATGGCCTGAGCCAAGTGTGTTTTACCTAAGCCAACACCTCCATAAATCATTAGAGGATTAAATGAAGTACCCCCTGGTTTTGCTGCTACAGCATATCCTGCTGAGCGTGCTAAACGGTTACAATCTCCTTCTATATAGTTTTCAAAAGTATAATTAGGATTTAATTGTGGGTCTACATTCAGTTTTTTCAATCCAGGGATAATAAAAGGATTTTTGATATCCTTATTAATCGAAACTGGAATTGGCATTGATTGTATTTTTGCTTCTGCCCCGTTTCCGTTAGAGGGCATATTTGTTGTATAAGGAGATCCACTGTTTGACGATTTGTCAACCACTATATTGTATTCTAACCTTCCTTCATCTCCCAATTGCTTCTTTACTGTTTTACGAAGTAGACCAACATAGTGCTCTTCTAACCATTCGTAAAAAAATAAACTAGGCACCTGGATGGTTAAAACTTTCCCCTCTAATTTAAGTGCAGATATCGGTTCGAACCAAGTTTTAAAACTTTGGTTCGGAATGTTATCCTTAATAATTTGGAGACAGTTATTCCATACTTCGGTACAAGTTTTTTCCATTGTTATTCTATAATTTGTTGGTTTTCAGTTCTTATAAGGTCATTACGGACATGCCCTTTTGGAACATCGAATATTCAAAAAATTATCAACAAAAAGAACAAAAATTTCATTTAATTCGTAAGTAGTTCAGAAGCAGTACCATATACCCCTTAACCTGAATTTTTTGTGTTGATAACTATTTTTTAACGCATTATTAATATTCACCAAACACATTTCGTAGCCGATCTGCGATTTCTCCCAAGGTAGCATACTCCTCCACTGCAGTCAATATAAACGGCATTAGGTTTTGGTCGGATTTCGCAATTTCCTCCAGCTCATTTAACGCTATTTCTACAGCAACATTATCCCTGTCTGCTTTAAGCCGCTTTAATTTTTCTGTTTGAATAGCTCTAATTGACTCATCAATCTTCAAAGTATCTGTGATCCCTTCCGTTTCTTGCGTAAATTTATTCACACCAACAATGATCCGATCGCCCGATTCTACTTCTTTCTGATATTGGTAAGCAGCATTTGCGATCTCCTGTTGGATATACCCATTTTCAATCGCGTTTACAGCACCACCCATAGCATCAATCTTTTCAATATAAACTAAAGCTGCCGTTTCAATTTCATCAGTAAGTGTTTCTATAAAATAGGATCCTGCCAATGGATCAACTGTTTCGGTTACCCCACTTTCAAAAGCTATAACCTGTTGTGTTCGTAGGGCGATTTTAGCCGCCGCTTCTGTCGGTAACGATAAAGCTTCATCATAACCATTAGTGTGCAAAGATTGCGTGCCACCAAGCACTGCTGCCATCGCCTGGTTAGCTACTCTAATTACATTATTAAGCGGCTGTTGCGCAGTAAGTGTTGAGCCTCCCGTTTGTGTATGGAAACGCAGCATCATCGCTTTTTCATCTGTAGCCCCCAAACCCTTAGTAATGTGCGCCCACATTCTTCTGGCAGCCCTAAACTTGGCAATCTCTTCGAAAAAGTTATTGTGGCAATTGAAAAAGAAAGAAAGCCTTTTTGCAAAAACATTAATATCAAGCCCTTTAGCTAATGCAGCATTTAAATATGCCTTTCCATTAGCCAGGGTAAAAGCAAGTTCTTGTACAGCGGTTGAGCCTGCTTCACGAATATGATAGCCAGAAATAGAGATCGTATTCCATTTTGGAACTTCTTTACTGCAATATTCAAAAATATCGGTAATGATTCTCATAGAAGGCTTAGGCGGATAAATATAGGTACCTCTAGCTGCATACTCCTTTAAGATATCATTCTGGATAGTGCCCGAGATCTCCTTTAAATCAGCCCCCTGTTTTTTAGCGAGTGCAATGTACATCGCCAATAAAATTGATGCCGTAGCATTAATGGTCATCGAAGTAGTAATCTTTTTTAGTTCGATACCATCAAATAAGATTTCTATGTCTTTTAGCGAATCTATAGCCACCCCTACTTTACCAACTTCACCTTCAGCCATATCATGATCTGAATCATAACCAATCTGAGTAGGTAGATCAAAAGCTACTGATAGTCCCATTGTACCTTGGGCCAAAAGGTAATGGTATCTTTTATTGGATTCTTCTGCGGTTGAAAAGCCAGCATATTGACGCATTGTCCATAAACGGCCTCGGTACATGTCTTTTTGAATCCCCCTTGTAAAAGGATATTCCCCTGCAGTTTCATTCAGTGGTTTCGCTATAGTATAAATGTCCTTTATTTCGATCCCAGATGTAGTCGTGAATTTCTTGCCCATGCCCTTCTTATTTGTATTTAGAATGTATAAATCTCAAGGCAAATCTTTAATCCTTGTCCCTTAATCTTTGCTCCTTATTCTTTGTTCTTTGCTCCTTATTCCTTGTTCCTGTCAAAACAGTTTTTGAATATCACTTTTTAGGTGATTGATGGTTAAATCATAGGGATTTTCTTCGATGGTGCTCATGTGCTGCAATACTTTCTTGCTCAGTTCAATTCCAGCCGCATCTTTGGGCAGATTCTGTACTACATTATTAACCATTGCAATGGTATCATCCTTTAGCTTTCGTACAATGTTCCAACTTGCTGAATCAATATAGAGCTGTTGGGTAATGTTATGTTGAAATTCTGATTTTATTTCATTCAGTAACAATGCCTGTAATTCAGTAACTGATATTCCTTGCTGGTGCAAACGAACTAAAAGGTTGGCAGGATTAATGCGATCGATAAAAATAATTAATCGTTCATAAGCCTGTAATCTTAATGGTAAGAAAGTTGTTGTGTTGTCTTTATTGGCTGCTAATGTTTTAAATCTGAAATAATTCTGGATATCATTTTTAATTAAGAAATAGGCCGCAGCAACTGTAATTATTCCTCCAGCTGCCAATACTGCTACTTGTGTAAAAAAATGTGTAATGTTCATTGCCAATTTTGTTTGAATACCGTAATATTAATAAGGAGAACAGACAAAAATGTACATAAATATTTATATTTGCTTTAATAAATTATTATTTTCAATTGTGGGACAGAGAACGATACAATTGTTATTTCAGTACAGTTAGATCCAATTTGTTCTTCTTAATTTTAAAAATATGAGTACTACCGTTGAAACTACTTTTGCGCCTGTATCATTTACAGTAAATGCCGCTAATGAACTTTTGAAATTAAAAGATCAACAAGAAATTTCTGAAGATTTTGGCCTACGCGTTGGCGTTGAAGGCGGAGGCTGCTCTGGAATGAGCTATGTTCTAGGTTTTGACCAAAAGAAAGATGGCGATCAGGAATTTATAATAGATGGAATTAAAATATTTATGCATAAGGCACATCAAATGTATTTACTAGGCATGCAGATTGATTGGCAAGATGGACTTAACTCTAGAGGTTTTACTTTTAGCAATCCAAATGCGGCGAGTTCTTGCGGTTGCGGAACAAGTTTCTCTGTTTAAACCTCAGCATTTGTAACATTTTAACAGGTCTCGTTGTCTTAACAGCGGGACTTTTTATTTTTACCCCATTTGCATTTTTATACTTATCAAATGACTTATACCGAAAACGTAAGGCTAGCATTAGAATCCATCAGAAGTAACAGATTAAGGACAATGCTTACTGCATTAATTATTGCTATTGGCCTAATGGCGTTGGTTGGTATATTAACCACCATTGACGCCATTAAAAAAAGTATGACCGAAGCTTTTTCAAGCATGGGAGCAAATTCTTTTACCATCAGAAATAGAGGAACTGGGATTAGGATTGGCGGTGGTGGCAAAAGACCAAAACAATTTCAATCTATTCGTTATGAAGATGCCATCGCTTTCAAAAAGAGATTACAAACTCCAGCAACCATTTCAATTAGCGTTTTTGCAAGTGGAGGTTCTACCGTAAAATATGGTCAGGAAAAAACTAATCCAAATACCAATATCCAGGGCATAGATGAAAATGGGCTGGCCACCATGGGATTTGAACTAGCATCTGGAAGAAATTTTAATGCAGCAGAAAGTTTAGCGGGAAACAACGTTTGTATCATTGGTAGTGAAATTGCAACTACACTTTTCAAGACTGATTCACCATTGGATAAAGTAGTAACCGCTGGAAATAACAGGCTAAAGGTAATTGGGGTAATGGCAAAAAAAGGTGGTGGCTTAGGCCCAAGTACAGATAGGGCTGTTTATGTACCACTCTACAAAGCAAAACTGATCAATGCGAATAGCAACCCATCTTATACCATTACTGTTTCAGCCGGCAACAACGATATAATCGACAATATTATTGGAGAGGCGACTTCTGAGTTCAGAAATATTAGAAAAGTAAAAATTACACAGCCCAACAACTTTGAAATAACCAAAAGTGATGCCGTTGCACAAACCTTGATTGAAAACCTAAAATATGTGGAAATAGGCGGATGGGCGATCGGAAGTATAACTTTATTAGGTGCCTCAATTGCGCTGATGAACATTATGCTGGTTTCAGTTACCGAGAGAACACGTGAAATTGGTGTGAGGAAAGCCATTGGTGCAAATCCTTCAACAATTAGAAAACAATTTTTAATTGAAGCAGTCGTAATCTGTTTAATAGGTGGATTTTTCGGAATTCTGTTGGGGATTGGCATTGGAAATATAATCTCTAAAATGATGGGTGGTTCATTCATTATCCCATGGTTAATTATTTTAGGAGGATTCATTATCTGCGTCGCAGTTGGAATTTTTTCAGGCTATTATCCTGCTAAAAAGGCATCTAAATTAGATCCTGTTGAGGCATTGAGGTATGAATAGAAAGCTAAAAGATTAAAGCAGAAAGATTAAAGCTTGGAAGCATAAGCATAACTACCACTTTACAGCATCCTATTCTTAAGCTGTGGCTGGGAAAAGATTTGCTGCAACTGATCTGAATACAAGCTGTTTTTTAGCGCATCTGCGTGACGGAGATTGTGCATGTCACTTCCTAAAAAGTCGATACAATGATGATCAACCAATTGTTCTGCAACCTGCTTTGCCCCCTTACCATAATGTCCTGTTAAAGAAATTGTATTCAACTGTAGCAAACAACCCTTCTCTCTAATCTGCAAATAACTTTCAACTGAGTTATAGTAATAAGGATATCTTTCTGGATGTGCCAAAACAGGTTGATAACCAGCATCCTGAATTTCTGCAATAACTTTGAACAAGTGATGAGGGGCGTTGATATACGACAATTCAAATAGGAGAAAATTACTTCCACCAAATGTTAAAATCTCCTTTTTCCTGATCTTATTTTCGAATGTTTCGTCAAGGTAGTATTCAGCGGCTGCCTCTATTTCTATGTTGATCTGATTTTGTTGTAATCCTTCTTTTAAGATCTCAAGCCCCTTATAAATCGTTTCGGGTGTATTCCTAAAATAGTCTGCCATAATGTGAGGGGTTGCAATCAGCTTATTAAAGCCCATATCCCTAAAATGCATGGCAAGAACTAAAGCATCCTGAAGGTTTTTAGCCCCATCATCTATCCCAGGAATAATATGTGAGTGCATATCCGTTCCTATGGTTGAAAAATTAAATTCAGGCTCTTTTTTCTTTTTAAACCAATCGAACAAATTTACCTCCCTTTATATGATGGATATGTATTAAGTCATCACAGCATTTGCAACAGATGGTATTCCTTACATCAGATATGTTCTGGCAAATTTAACGCATCAGCCGTACTGGCCATGTTACTTTTATATACTTTTGACAATAGCCGATCGAGTTCATCTTTTAGATCAAACTGAAGATCTTCATGCAATTTATCAAATTTCTTCAAAGTCATTAAAACTGATCTCACAAAATAGTTGGCAAAGAGATCCTCATAGTTTTTGTAGGAAGAGAAAATTCCTGATTTGAATTTGAGATTGATATTGTTGAACAGATAGATCCGGAGTTCAACATCCTCAAAATTGGCTTTTGTAACTCTAAGATTATGGTTTACCAATTTAACAAGCTTACGTAAATCGGTTAGTGTTTCTTTTGCGTTAGCCTGTTTTTTTGTTGCCGATAAGATTTCAGATTTAATATGCGAAACCCTATCCGCAAGATCAGTTTCATCTTCTAACAGCAAAAAATGTAAATGTTCAGTGAGCACTTTATCCTTTGCCACCAAACGAAGCAGGAGTTTATCCTTTTCTTTTGGCGGTAGTGCTAAAATTTCTTTCTTCAGGATTTTGTGCTCACTTAATTTCATTAAAAAGGATTAGCTTTTAAATATTTCTCCCATTCCCATGCAGAACGCATCATTTCTTCAACACCCAATTCTGCATGCCAGCCCAATACATTATTCGAGCGACTTACATCTCCATATACTTTTTCAACATCTCCATCTCTTCTCGGTCCAATTTTATAATCCAGTTTTTCTCCAGTAGATTTTTCAAATGCGTTAATGATTTCTAATACCGATGAGCCTTTTCCAGTTCCAACATTGAAGATCTCATAGTTGTCTGCATCTTGTACCTCAAATCTCTTAATAGCTAAAACGTGTGCTTTGGCTAGATCAACCACATGAATATAATCTCTGATTGCAGAACCGTCTGGTGTTTGATAGTCATCTCCAAATACAGTGATTGGACCACGTTTGCCTATTGCAGATTGTGTGATAAACGGCACTAGATTTTGAGGCACACCAATTGGCAGCTCTCCAATAAGTGCAGATTCATGGGCTCCTACCGGATTAAAATATCTTAATGTAATTACTTTTAAACTTGGTGTTACTGCACAAACTTCCTGCAAGATCTCTTCTGCAATCTGCTTGGTATTGCCATAAGGAGATTCTGCTTTTTTAACTGGTGAGCTTTCTGTAACTGGCAATTGATCTGGCTGACCATAAACGGTACATGAAGAAGAGAAAACCAATTTGATATCGCTGTTGAAAGCTTTAAGGATATTAATTAAAGAGTAAAAATTATTATAATAATATTTTAATGGCTCTTGCACTGATTCTCCAACTGCTTTAAATGCTGCAAAATGGATAACACCATCAATGTCATTGTTTTCATTTACAAAAGCATTAACCGCCTGCATATCGCAAAGATCCAAAGCAGTAAATGCAGGTTTTTTACCAGTAATCTTTTCTATCTGATCTAAGATTTTCGGATCAGAATTTGAGAAATCATCTACTACTACGACTTCATAACCGGCGGCAAAAAGTTCTACAACGGTATGAGAACCTATATAACCCGCACCTCCTGTAACTAATATTTTTTTCATGTTTGTCTTAAGCGTTATTTGTTGCCCTTTTATTTAATTATAGTTCAGTCTTCAAAAATCAGCTATAAATCAAATCATGCCAATGTCTGGTTATATGCTACAATAATTGAAGGTTTAAAATTATTCATTTATCTTCGACGAAGATAAGAAATAAGACGCAAATGCTTTGGATTTATAATATTGGTATTGTACTGTATGGGTTGTTATTAAAAGTGGCAGCTATCTTTAATCCTAAAGCAAAACTATTTGTTAATGGAAGAAAGAAAATATTCGATACTATTGAACAACGTTTAAAAGATAATGTAGGCTCAGTATGGTTTCATTTTGCCTCTTTGGGAGAGTTTGAACAAGGAAGGCCAGTTTTAGAACAGTTAAAAGCCATTAACCCTGACCAAAAAATAGTTGTTACCTTCTTCTCCCCTTCTGGTTATGAAATTCGTAAAAATTATGCCTTGGCAGATGTTTTTTATCTCCCTCTGGACACTCCGAAGAACGCTAAAAAATTCATAACAATTGTAAAACCAAAGCTGGCCATTTTTACGAAGTATGAATTTTGGTATCATTATTTTAAAGTTTTAAATGATCAACATATTCCGCTCTATCTAATTTCTGGAATATTTAGACCTTCACAAATTTTCTTCAAGTCTTATGGTTCCTTCTATAGGGAAATCTTAAAATTTGTAACCCACTTTTTCGTGCAGAATGAAGAGAGTGTAATGCTCTTGAAAGATATTGGCATCAATGAAGTGACTTTATCTGGCGACACCCGTTTCGATCGCGTTTATGAAAATGCCCAAACACCAAAAAGACTGATTGAAATAGAGAAATTCTGTGGAGATTTTAATGTTTTTGTGGCCGGAAGCACTTGGCCAGAAGATGAAAATAGATTAGATAGTATAATCAAAAAATATCCAGATTGGAAATTCATAATTGCACCACATGAGATCGGAACCAGTCATATTGAACAAATAGAAAAACTATTTCCAACGGCAATTAAATATTCGGAATTCAATTCGCAATTGGCAAATGGGAGTTCAAAGGATGATATCGCTCCAAGCGCAAAAATTTTAATCATCGACAATATTGGAATGCTTTCTTCACTATATCAATATGGAAAGATAGCCTACATTGGTGGAGGTTTTGGCGTTGGCATACATAATACCCTGGAGGCTGCCGCTTTTGGTTTACCTGTAATTTTTGGTCCTAAATACGATAAATTTCAGGAGGCAAAAGACCTGATTAGTATCAACGCTGCAAAAAGCATCTCCAATGCTGAAGAATTACTCGATGCTTTTGAATTCTTTAAATCAAATGAAGCCGCTGCTGCTAGTGCTAAAAACTATGTGCTAACTAAAAAAGGAGCAACGGGAATGATTGTTGAAATGATAGTTAAGCGTTAACCATTCCTGCCAAAGCGTCAATAAATTTAGGATGATCATTCAAGCTTTCTACCAATTGCACATGTTCACCACCTAGCGCTTTGAACTCTTCATGATATTCTACCGTAATTTCGTAAAGTGTTTCCAAACAATCAGCTACAAATGCAGGACTAAAAACCAAAAGTCTCTTTTTACCTTCTGCCGCTAGTTTTTTAAGTACATCAGTGGTATAGGGCTGCACCCATGGTTCTTTTCCCAAACGGGATTGGAAACAAACAGTATATTTTTCTTTTGGTAATCCCAATTCCTTGGCCAATAATCTAGCTGTATCATGGCCTTGTGCTGAATAACAGAATTTATTGGTATTATTTAATGTTTCACAGCAATTATCAACTTTTAAGCAATAATTTCCGGTATGATCACATTTCAACAATTGACGTTCTGGTAATCCATGAAAACTAAACAATACATGGTCAAAAGTTTCTGGTTGATATTTTCTCGCATTCTCTGCAAAAATTTCAATCATCAACTGATTGTCGTGAAATGAATTCACAAATGAGATTGGTGGAATTGTTGGCCATTTAGAAACAAGCTCCATTACCAGTTGCATAACAGACCCTGTACTTGCCGAAGCATATTGTGGAAACAAAGGAATAACACGAATGCTTTCTACCAGATTATCCTTTAGCCTTTGCAGCGCATTAGCAATAGAAGGGCTTTGGTAACGCATGGCCAGTTCTACCTGATAATCATCTCCAAGTTTATCTTGCAGTAATTTAGCTTGAATTTCGCTATAATAAAGCAAAGGTGAGCCCTTCTCACTCCAGATCTCCTTATATAATTTGGAGGTTTTAGGACTACGGAAAGGAACAATAATTCCCTTAACCAATAATGTCCTATTAAATCTAGGAATATCGATTACCCTTTCATCCATCAAAAACTGACCTAGATACCTTTTAACAGCAGGAACATCCGGATTATCTGGCGTACCTAAATTAACTAATAAAACTCCCTTTTTCCCCATAATTATAATTCAAAGATCACCCTAATTTCAATACCTGTTGAGCTTGCGTTTCGTGTTTGTTATATGTTAAATTTTGAAGGTGCAAATATATGTTAAGGTTAAATTTCTTAAAATGATACTCCTCATTTACCTTTACGCCCATTTTATAAAATTCCTTTAATCTATTGTCATTCAAGCTATCATAGTCTATACAGCTATTAGAAAAAATTAAATAATTACTTTTTAATGATGAATAAACAACAGGATTAGGCGTGAATAGATTGTCATCACAGGCGATTACAGCGCTACTGATTGAAACAAAAAATAATAGTAGGCGAAATACTGGGTTGATCAACATTAGTGTTCATATCTAATTAAAGACTTTCTAACTGGGCTTTAACTTTTTCCATTAACCACATGGGTGTAGATGTTGCGCCACAGATGCCAACTTTATCATTTTGAGCAAACCATGAGGAATCTAATTCTTCTACATTAGAAATAAAATAAGAGTTGACGTTATACTTTTTACAAACATCATATAATACTTTGCCATTAGAAGACTTCTTACCTGAAACGAAAATAATTTTATCGTAGCCTGCTACAAATTCTTCCAATTCTTCATAACGGTTAGAAACTTGCCTACAAATGGTATCATTTGCCTTTAGATCATAACCCCTACCCAATAGCTCATCTTTGATCTGATAAAATTTATCCGTGCTTTTAGTGGTCTGACTATAGAGTGTCAATTTATTAGGTAGATCTATTGAATCAAGCTCAGCCAAATCTTGAAAAACAATGGCTTTACCATCAGTTTGACCTTGTAGCCCAATTACCTCTGCATGCCCATGCTTGCCGAAAATCAGGATCTGTTCATCATTATCATGTGAGTTCTTGATGCGGTTTTGCAATTTCAACACTACAGGACAAGATGCATCAATCAGCATAAGGTTATTTTCCAGTGCAAGTTGATAGGTTGAAGGTGCTTCTCCATGAGCCCTGATCAATACTTTTTCATCTTGCAATTGATGGAGCTGTTCATGGTCTATAATTCGAAGTCCTTTTAATTTTAAGCGTTCTACTTCTTCATCATTATGTACAATATCACCTAAACAATAAAGATATTCTTCATGATCTAAAATATCTTCGGCCATGTCTATCGCATATACAACACCAAAGCAAAAACCAGAAGATTTATCGATTGTAACGTTTAAACTGTACCCCATCTTAAAACTACTCCAAATGAAGCTACAAAAATACAGAAATATTATTTAGTTTAGACCTGAGCGCTGTACACTTAAAGGTAATTTAAATTGATTCTACCTTATTAGCTTAGGTAAACCCTATCTTCTTCTCCTTCAACATCCATTACTACATCCACATGTTCCTTTAAAATGGTAGAGAGTTCCAAACCCACAAAGTCTGTAGCAATCGGAAATATTTTATGGCTACGGTCAACCAGTACGGCAGTTCTAATTTTTTTATGAGGAGTATTTAAAAAGACACCTAAACCATAAGCTAAAGTTTTGCCGCTATTTAGCACGTCATCAACTAAAATGATTACTTTATTTTTCCAGATATTTTCTGACAAATCGGTTTTTGCGACGAGTTTACTACTTTGTTTTTCTAGATCAACACGAAGCATTACAATTTTAAAACTAGCGATCTCCTGTAACACTGTTTGCAAACGCAAAGCCAGTTTATATCCACGATCCCAAATACCTGCTAAAACAATCTCCTTTTCATCTATATTATCCTCTAAAATCTGATAGGCAATCCTATTGATTTTTTGTGCTATCTGTTGTTTATTTAAAATAAGTACTTGTGTTTCCGCCATAATTGATCCTTTTTTATGCTTTACAAAAGAACGATTTTAAGGCTCAAAATCAAACACAAAAAAATATTTTCGACAACGTGCAACGTTTCCACGTATACCTGCGTCTAATCTACAGAAACCTCAAATAAATAACCATGAAAATAAACAGTTTATTAAAATCAGCTATGCTTGTACTAATTGCAGCATTAAGTTATATCAATGTCAATGCACAGAACAGCAGAAATGTAAGTATAAAAAGCTTTTCGAGCATTGGTGTTGGCAGTGGTATTGATTTGTATCTGACACAAGGAAATACTGAAAGCTTAACCATTAAGGGCAGTGACAATGTGATACAGGATGTAGTTGTTGAACAAAATGGCGGAAATTTAAGCATCAAATATAAAGACGGTATAAACTGGAGTCGTTTATTCAAAAACCAAAGCATTAAAGTTTATGTAAATTTTAAGACATTAAAGAGTTTATCTGCAAGTGGTGGATCTGATGTTTATAGTGAAAACACTTTAAAGGCTGATGTGTTCAGCATTTCTGCAAGTGGTGGATCTGATATAAAATTAGCATTAACTTGTAAAGACCTACAATTGTCAACTAGTGGTGGTAGCGATGTAGAACTAAAGGGATCAGGTGAGAACATGGTTGTTTCTGCAAGTGGTGGCAGCGATGTTGATGCTTTTGGTTATGTTGTTAACTATGCCAAGGTAAATGTAAGTGGGGGCTCAGATGCTAATGTGAACGTGAATAAGGGCTTGGAAGCTGGAGCCTCAGGTGGTAGTGACGTGAATTATAAAGGAAGTGCAGCGCTGAAAAAAACAAGCAATTCAAAAAGTGGTGATGTAACCCACGTAAATTAATTAAGCTTAATACAAATAATAAAATAAATAGAGTTAGTTTTTAGTTAATAAAGCGAATATTGTGGATGCAATATTCGCTTTTGTTTTATAAGCTACCTAGTTTTTCGGATAAGGATAAAAAACGAAATTGGCACCTTCTGGTACAACTACGAAAACGCACATGTAATTTTCAGGCTTTTTATAGTTCTTTAAAAACTGTTCTTTTTTATCGGGATGGATAATTCCTTTTTGGATAAATTCTTCCAAAGTTGATGCTTGAATAGTCCAATCGGTATTGAGATCGTTTTTGTTCAGGATCATTTCGCCAATATTTACTTCATGTTGGTGGGCGATAAAAATCGGGTTAGAAGATATGCCTTCCACCATAATCTCTACTGCAACTTCTTTCATTGAATCGGCATAAAAACTGAGGTCCTTTTCTAAACTAATAAGCGGACTTTTCTTTTCTTTCTTAGCTGCACCATTTTCATCCTGGCCTAAATTGCCTAATAATTCTTTAGATTCCATATTTAAAACTTGATCTCTTTTTTTATTGTAATAAATTTATCATGGGTTAAACTGTCTGTTAACAGTCCATAACCCTTCTCTGTTTTAATGATCCTTTTGGCCAAAGGATATTTATCGGCACAAAAATACATGTTGCCGCTTTTTACAGGATGCCACATATTTCCCTTTAATGAAAATAAATTAATGCTGGCCCAGCAACTGCTAAACCATTCAGGTCTTAATAAAAGTTCTGGCTGCTGGTCTCCATCTAAATCACCTGTTAGGAATAAATCTGCACCAAGTGCATTTTTATAAGTTAATTCTGGCCAATTTGTATTGGTAAAATAAATATGAACGATGTAGTCTTTTTGTTTATCGCCCATATCATCTTTAACGGGTTTATTTTTCACCAAAAAAGCAGTATCAGTACCTGAAAGCAAAATGGTATCTATCATTTGCCTGGTGTAATCAACTGTAATTCTCGATTTTACTGAGTTATCGATTTTCTCTTCAGTTTTTCCTTTGCCTTGACAAGCGGAAATTAATGCGATGGCTACTACATAAATCCAGCGTTTGTTCATGTTTTAAGTTTTAATAAAACCACATTTTCTACGTGTTGGGTATGTGGAAACATATCAACAGGTTTAATGCGAACCACATCATACTTCTCTTTCAACAAGGCTAAATCTCTGGCTTGTGTAGCAGCATTACAGCTTACATATACAATTTTATCGGCTTCCATTTCCAACAGTCTTGCTACAACATCGGTATGCATGCCGGCTCTTGGCGGATCTGTAATTACTACATCTGGTTTACCATGTTCTGTGATAAAAGATCCTGTAAGGATGTCTTTCATATCACCTGCATAAAACAACGTGTTATCTATACCATTTAGTGCGGCATTGTATTTAGCATCTTCGATTGCTGTTGGCACATATTCAATCCCGACGACTTGTTTTACGCTACCTGCAATAAAGTTAGCGATTGTACCTGCTCCGGTATAAAGATCATATACCAATTCATCGCCCTTAAACCCGGCAAACTCTCTTGTAATTTTATACAGTTCGTAGGCTTGATCTGAGTTGGTCTGGTAAAAAGACTTGGCACCTATTTTGAATTTAACCACACCACCATTGTCATCAACGGGCATTTGCTCAAAAATATGATCCCTGCCAGCGTAGGTAATTACTTCCTGATCGAAAATCGTATCATTTTTTTTCTGGTTAACGATATAAAGCAAGGCTGTAATTTCTGGAAACGAAACTTTCAACTGTTCCATTAACCCATCAATCTGATCTTGCTCGGCGTAGGCAAAAACTACTACCACCATTACTTCGCCGGTTGAAGAAGTTCTGATGATCAAATTTCTCAATGCACCTTCATGGTTACGGAGATCATAAAAACTCAAGCCATTTTTTAGGGCATATTCTCTAACCCTTAAGCGTAAACTATTACTTGGTTCTGCTTGAAGATAACAATGCTCGATATCTAGAATCTTATCAAAACGTAAGGAAACGTGAAAGCCCAAGGCATTCATTTCTCTTCCTTCTGCTTCGAACTCCATATCGTTGGCGTTTAACCAACGTTTGTTAGAGAAAGTATATTCTAGCTTATTTCGATAATATCTATTCGCTGCTGAACCTAAAATAGGCTCCATTGCCGAAGTATCAACTTTTGCCAACCGCTGTAAAGCTGCTTCTACATTTTTATGTTTAAAACGCAGTTGTGCATCATAATCCATGTGTTGCCATTTACAACCACCACAGGTTCCGAAATGACTGCAAAATGGATCTTGGCGAAGTGCAGAAGGGGTTTGCAAAGTTTCAATAATTGCTTCTGCAAAGTTTTTCTTTTTCTTAACCAAACGTACATCTACTACGTCACCTGGAACGGCTTTATCTACAAAGATAACAAGCTCATCGGCCTTGCCTACTCCTTTACCTTCTTCTGCTATATCAATAATGCTTAATCCTGCAATACGGATTGGCTCAGCATTTCTTCTGTTTCTACTCATTGGGACAAATATAAGTAAAAGCGTAAAGAAAGATTAAGGAGCAAAGAATAAAGAGAAAGGATTAAGGAGTAAGGAAAAAAGAGCAAAGATTAAGGAACAAGGCGCAAGGACAAGATTAAGGAGCAAAAATAGGGAAGCAACGAATAAATTTGGCGTAAATGATTCCGCTCTGATGGAGACCAGAATTAAATAAACAATGAATTGAACTTCTTACTTTCCAAAAACTTTAAGGATTAATCCAAAAATGCCCTCTACCAAATTAAAATTCATATCAAATTGTTCATCAACCATTACAGAAATCTCTAAAACTTCTTTACTCATTGCTTTTTATATTGATAATTATACAAATATAGGTTATTATGAACCAAATACCAAAACGGTATTCGTTAATTATTTGTTAAGATTTTAACAACATCGATCGATAAGTGTTCTTGAAGAGTCCGATTGAACCAATGATAATTGGCTATACTAGCTACAAATGCATGTTTACAAATTGTAGGTGTAACCTGCAAGACTAGTGTGAAGATTTAAATTTTGCGAAGCAGTTTTTTTTGTTATTTTAAGTTTGTCAAACTTTAAAGATTGACAAACTTCTAAAGCGCGGCTTTCACCAAATAAGGTAAAATCTCTTTTTGAAAAGTTACGAAGTTCTTTCTTACATCAGCATCACTTACCGAGGTAAAAGCGAATGAAAAGACGATACTTTTACTTGCTTTGAGCAAAAATGCCAATCCGCCCCTGCGTGCCGGGTTTTTCTTAAAATGATCAAGCTCTAGATAAGCAGAGAGCAATAATGCTTCTAATTGATCGGAAAGATGTTTAAGAAATTCTTGTGAGTTGGCATTTTCACGAACAAAATCCCACCCGATAAATTCATTACAAACGGTATAAGACAAGCGACAAGTCTTCATCACCAATGCTTTGAGGTGTTCTTCTTCATTGGTAAACTGAACCTTATTACTTAGAATTTCATGAAGGTTAACATCTAGATAATCCATTAAAATGGCATCTAGGACTTGTTCTTTACTATCAAAATATTTGTAGATGGTTGCTTTGGCTATTCTTGCTTTTTTTGCAATTTCATTTACGCTGGTTTTATGGTAACCATATTTCCTGAAAAGCTCTTTAGCAGCTCTAACAATACTTTCTTTTATTTTTTCTGGTTCCATTAATTCGTTACCTGTAAAGTGCCCCCAGCAACGGTTACACCATATTCTTTAAGTGAAGTTTTTGCAGGTGCTTTAGCTGGACTTCCGTCATAAAGTGAGTATTTAGCCCCTGACACTGGATCTGTTGCTGTTAAACCAGAATCATCCAGGTTTACTGCATTTTTTTGTTCCGGGTTTACCGTACTACAACGATCGTAAGCTCTGTATCCGCTTCCTGTGTTAAAAATAATGATTCCGGCCACACCATAACCACTTAAGGAAACTGCACCTTGGGGAGCGCTTAACCTACTTAATCTTGGGTCTGTTAAGGGTGCCTTAAAATTAACTGGCAAATCTGGTATCATCCCGTCTTCTTTGGCGCAAGATGTAGCCAAAATAACCATGAACAGTATGCCTAAAATTTTCCTCATTAAATTAATGCTGTTTTATATTGTTTTAAGAAACGAACGTCGTTTTCTGAGAACAGACGAAGATCTTTGATTTCAAATTTTAGATTTGCGATGCGTTCAATGCCCATTCCAAAGGCAAAACCGCTATATTTTTTACTGTCTACACCGCAGTTTTCCAATACATTCGGATCTACCATACCACAGCCTAAAATCTCTACCCAACCGCTGTATTTACAAAGCTGACAACCACTGCCCTTGCAAATGGTACATGAAATATCCATTTCTGCAGAAGGCTCTGTAAAAGGGAAATAAGATGGGCGGAAACGTACTTTGGTACCTTCTCCATAAAGTTCCTGAACAAAATAAAAGAGGGTTTGTTTCAAATCTGCAAATGAAACATTCTCATCAACATACAGTCCTTCTACCTGATGGAAGAAACAATGTGCACGCGCTGAAATTGCTTCATTACGATATACACGTCCGGGCATTAAAGCTCTGAACGGTGGATTTCCTGCTTCCATCATTCTCACCTGAACTGATGAGGTATGTGTACGCAAGGCGATATCACCTTTTTCACCACCTTTTTTGATGAAAAAAGTATCCTGCATATCTCTTGCTGGGTGTTCTTCTGGAAAGTTAAGGGCAGAAAAATTATGCCAATCATCTTCTATTTCAGGTCCTTCAGCAACACTAAATCCAAGCTTATTAAATATTTCAACAATTTCCCTTCTTACTAATGCTAATGGATGACGGGCACCAATTTCAAAACCTTCACCAGGTAAAGTAAGGTCTAATCCCGATTCATCAGTACTTGATAGCGATTCTGAGATACTTTCGTTTAAAGATTGATATTTTGCTTCGGCAAGTTGTTTAAACTGATTTAAGACTTTCCCTAAAGTTCTTTTTTCTTCTGGAGAAACGGCCTTAAACTCATCAAAAATATCTTTGATAATGCCTTTTGTTCCTAAAAAACGGATACGAAATTGTTCCAGTTCTTCCGCTTTTGTTGTTTCAAACGCATTAATTTCAGCTGTATACTGTATAATCTGGTCTTGTAACATCTGCCAAATATACAGCAATTAATGGAAATATTTTATTTCATAGCAGTTCAAAAATGATCCTCAAAGCCATTTATTACAACAATATGAACTAACTATCGAAATTAATACGCAATATTATTTTATATTTTCATTAAAGTAAGCTACCGTTTTTAACAAAACCAATTCCCAGTCGCGTGGATCACTAAATATATGATCAGCACCAGGAATAAATACGAATTGATTTGGAACCTTCAATTTTTTGAGCTGTGCTGTAAAATCATTATAAGTAGTAAGGTCCTGTTTTGGCAATCCATCTACCTCATTATTTTCTGGGAATACATTCAAAGTAGGAATTTTCTTACCTGCATTTGCCTTAAAAAACGGACTTATATCTTTATAATGCTTTTCATTTGCCTGTTCTACTGTATATCCGGTATAACGAAAACCACCTTCAAGTATATAAGCCGGAAAGAATTGCCAGTTGGGCACACTGGTAAAGATCATATCTAAGGCACCGGCAATATTTGATACTGCCTGTACCTTATTTGTATTTCTTGCATCGTAACTATATAATAATGCCAGTGTACCTCCAGCGCTATGTCCTGCAATTGCTATCCTGCGGCTGCTTACCACCCATTTTTTTGCATTTGCAATGGCAAAGTCTACAACAGCACTGACATCATCAACCTGATCTTTAACTTTCACCGCACTTTCCATGTGCTTAACAGGAAGGTTAAATAAACCTGTGGCATCTACCAAGCGATAATTTACATTTACTACTGCATAACCGCATGCCGCCAAAAACTTTGCATGTGCGCTGAACTCACTTTTATCACCTCCAATAAAACTTCCGCCATGCACAAAAATAATGATGCTGGTGTTGGTAGAACGATTGGGGGGCAAATAAACATCTATGGTTTGCTTGGCACTATTTCCATATGCGAGATTCAAGAAGACCTGGGCTTTTTCTTCTGTCTGATATAATGGTTCATCAGCTTTTCTGCAAGCAGAAAAGCAAATTAACAGCGCAAATAAGGCGCAAATGGTCTTCGAAATTTTCATCAGTTTTTATTGGACTAAATTACGCCCAATTCCTTTCCAACTTTTGTAAATGCGGCAATTGCCTTGTCTAAATGATGTTGTTCATGTGCAGCAGAAAGCTGAACTCTAATTCTAGCCTTACCTTGTGGTACTACGGGATAGAAAAATCCGATTACATAAATTCCCTCTTCCAACATTTCTGCTGCAAAAGTCTGTGCAATTTTAGCATCATATAACATTACGGGAACGATGGGATGAAAACCTGGCTTGATATCAAAACCTGCGGCAGTCATCTTTTCGCGGAAATATTTGGTATTGTTTTCTAGTTTATCACGTAAAGAAGTGGTACCGCTCAACATATCTAAAACGGCAACAGATGCACCTGCAATGGCTGGAGCCAAGGTATTTGAAAATAGATATGGGCGTGATCTTTGACGTAACATATCAATGATTTCTTTCTTTCCAGATGTAAATCCTCCAGAAGCGCCACCCAAAGCTTTACCTAGTGTACCCGTAATAATATCAATACGATCCATTACGTTGAAATGCTCATGCGTACCACGTCCGGTTTTGCCAATAAAACCCGAGCAGTGTGATTCATCAATCATGATCAGGGCTTCATATTTATCGGCAAGATCACAAATCTGATCAAGAGGGGCTACAGATCCATCCATAGAAAAGGCGCCATCGGTTACAATAATTCGGTGACGACAATCTTTCGCTGCTATTAATTGTTGTTCCAAATCTTGCATATCTGCATTCTTATAGCGAAATCTTTGTGCTTTGCATAATCTAACACCATCAATAATGGAAGCATGATTTAACTCGTCAGAGATAATTGCATCTTCCGCATTAAATAAAGGTTCAAAAACTCCACCATTGGCATCAAAAGCTGCGGCATAAAGTATGGTGTCTTCAGTACCTAGGAATTCTGAGATTTTAGCTTCTAATTCTTTATGGATGTTTTGCGTACCACAGATAAAACGAACAGATGACATTCCATAACCATAATCATCTATAGCTTTTTTGGCCGCCTCAATCACTTTGGGATGAGAAGAAAGACCTAAATAATTATTTGCGCAAAAGTTGATTACTTCTGCTCCAGAACTCACCTTAATATCTGCACCTTGGGGTGTAGTAATAATGCGTTCACGTTTAAATAATCCGGCATTTTCTATTTCTTCAAGTTCTTTCTGCAGAACTGGCTGTAATGTTTTATACATGTTTTTATCTTTTGATGCGATTTATCCTTAGTTTAACGGTAGATTTTGCAAATATAATATTTTGCACGTTAACAAACTTTAACACATTATTTGCGTTAACTACTAGAACTTAAATCGATATTTAAACTTTTTAAACACACATGAAGAAAATTTTCCTCTCGCTGATCGTAATTATAGCGGTTATCCAGACTGCTGCTGCCCAACAATATCAAGTAAGCGGTAAAATAACAGATAGTAATGGCGAGTTGATTCCGTTTGCTTCAATCTACGTAAAGAACACTACCAAAGGTGCTTCTGCAAATGTTGATGGGTCATATAAACTCACTTTGGATAAGGGAACGGTAACGCTGATTTATAAAGCAATTGGCTTTAAGGTTGTTGAACGTACCATTGAAGTAAACAATAATCTAACTATAAATCAAGCTCTTTCAGCAGAAAGCTATACGCTCAACAATGTGGTGATCAGGCCAAATGCCGAGGATCCTGCTTTTGAAATTATACGTCAAGCGATTAAGAACAGGAAAAAACACCTTAATGAAATAGAAGAGTTTAGTACTGATGTGTATATAAAAGGGATGCAAAAGCTTGTTGGTGCTCCGAAAAAGTTCTTTGGGAGGGATGTACAGAAAACACTTGATCTAGACACCAATAGAAAAGGGATTATATATTTATCTGAGTCAACTTCAAAGTTTGACTTTAAACGTCCGAATAAGGTTCGTGAAGAAATGGTATCATCTAAAGTTTCGGGACGAAGTAATGCATTTAGCTGGAATAAAGCATCAGACCTATCTGTAAACTTCTATGAAAATTTAATGCTAGAAGGAAGTGGGATAAGCTCGAGAAGTTTCGTTTCTCCGATAGCTGACAATGCTCTTTTCTATTACAATTACAAGCTACTAGGAACAACTGAAGAAAATGGAGTAACTATTAATAAAATTGAAGTGTTGCCACGTCGCAAAAACGATCCGGTTTTTAGGGGGATCCTTTACATTGCTGATGCAAGCTGGCGTTTAATGGGCACCAATCTTTATTTAACGAAAGATGCGGGAATAAACTTGATAGATACCCTAACCATCGGACAGCAGTTTATTAAAGTTAATAATGTTTACATGCCTTCGAGCAATAAATTTGAATTTAACGGAAAAGCGTTAGGCTTTAAATTTGAAGGCTACTTTATAGGGATGTATAGCAATTATGATGTAAATCCGAAGTTCGACAAAAACCATTTTACGGCGGAGATCTTAAAGATTACGAAATCTGTTAATAAAAAAGATTCGCTGTTTTGGATGAACAATAGGCCTATTCCGCTAACCGAAGAAGAAAAGTTTGACTATAAAAAGAAGGATAGCATCGCATTGCGTAAAACCTCAAAACATTACTTAGATTCTTTAGAGCGTGAAAGCAATAAGTTTGGCATTGGTAAATTGTTTTTAACTGGTTATAGTTTAAATGATCGCTATGACAAAAAGTACATCTACTTTGATCCAATTATCAAATCGGTGTTTTATAATACCGTTGAGGGTTTAGGGATGAAATATGGCATTACGTATCGCAAGCTTTTGCAGGATAGAAAATCTTATTATTTCAGGCCTGAAGTTAGGTATGGTTTTTCTAACCACTTATTTACGGCTAATTTGAGTGGTGGCTATTATTATGATCCTTTGAAAAGAGCTAGTGTTAATGCAAGCTTTGGTTCGGATGTAGCGGATCTAAACAGATATGGAAGTATGAGCTTACTTTCAAACTCTATCAACTCGTTATTATTTGAAAGAAACCTACCTAAATTCTATAAAAAAGAGTTTGCGAGCATCAGCACGACCAGAGAATTGGCAGACGGTTTACAAGCCGATGTGAGTGTTAACTATGCTAAGAATAGCACTTTAGTTAATACCAGTGATTATAAATTTAGGGACGTCAAAGACAGGGAGTTTACTTCTAATAATCCTTTTACACCAACTGTAGAAACACCGTTATTCCCAACCTATCGCTCCTTAAGCGTGTCTGCTAATTTAACCTATACTATAGGCCAAAAGTATGTGACACGTCCTGATGGTAAGTTTTATGAGGATTCTAAATACCCACGTTTCCAATTGGGCTATAGAAAAGGCATTAAAGGAGCCCTAAATAGCGATGTTGATTATGATCTATTGAGCTTGGAGATTTATCAGGAAAAGATAAATACTGGTTTATTGGGTTATATGTCATTTGTTTTTGGAGCAGGAAAGTTCTTGAACAACAGTTCGGTATATTATCCAGACAGCAAACATTTTAGGGGAAACAACTCTACTGTTTTCCCTCCTAACCTAAGGAAATTCAGGTATTTGGATTTCTATCAGTACAGTACTGACAAACAATATTTCGAAGCACATTTTGAGCACAATTTTGCGGGCTTTTTCATTAATAAAATCCCATTGTTAAGGAAGACTAAATTAGAGGAATTTGTTGGTGTAAATTATTTAACCCAACCACTAAAAAGGAATTATACGGAATACTATTTCGGGCTACAGCGTCTTGTTTTCAGTGTGAGTTATGGTTATGCTTATGATGGGAATAAAAAAGTAGAGCAAGGGTTTAGAATTGCTTACGGGTTTTAAGTAAAAGCTGAAAGACTAAAGCTGAAAGCTTCTTGCTACCGTCTTAAAAACCACAATTCACAATTAACGCAAAGCAAGCAGTAGCTTCTATATCAAAAGCATTTTGACAATAAATTGTTATATTTGGATTATTCTCTTAAAGAATTGACCAGTCGGTTAGATTCGATCAAAAATCCATATTTATTTATCCTTATAGCGACCTTATAGCGATATGTCTATAGTGTTTCTATAGTATAGCTCCAGTGTAGGGGTAGTGTAGCTGTAGTATGATGGTTCATTGGTTCATAGTTCATAGTTCATGGTTCATGGTTTTGATTCATAGGATAATGGTCATAGCTTGGTTGTTGAACTCATCACTTTATATGCTATAAAAAATTCCTATATTTGCATTGTTAAACGCCGTTTGCAGCGGTATCAATGAATTATGACATATCAAACCTTACTTTATTACTGCTATTCTCCGATAGCAGACGCGGAACAATTTGCTACAGATCATTTAGCTTTTTGTAAATCATTAAAATTAGTTGGTCGTATTATAGTAGCGGAAGAGGGCCTAAACGGAACTGTTTCTGGGACAAAGGAATCATGTGAAGCTTATATGGCTCACATTAAATCTGATGAACGTTTTGCTAAGACCGACTTTAAGATTGATGAGGTATCCGAGCCTTCGTTTATTAAAATGCACTGCCGTTATAAACCTGAGATTGTGCATTCTGGATTACGTGATACGAGTATTATCAATCCGAATGAAAAAACGGGGAAATATCTTGAGCCTACGGAATTCAGTGAAATGTTAGATCGCGATGATGTGGTTGTGTTAGATGTCCGTTCTAATTACGAGCATAACTTGGGTAAATTTAAGAATGCCGTTACACTGGATATCGAGAACTTCAGGGATTTCCCTGATCAGATCGAAGCCTTGGCCAAATACAAGGATAAAAAAGTGATGACCTATTGCACAGGTGGGATTAAATGTGAGAAGGCTAGTGCATTGCTTTTGCACCATGGTTTTACAGATGTATATCAATTGCATGGTGGGATCATTAAGTATGGTAAAGAAGCTGGCGGAAAAGATTTTGAGGGTAAATGTTATGTTTTCGATAACAGAATTGCTGTAGATGTAAATTCTGTTAATCCTACCATTGTTTCTAAATGTTTAAACTGTGGCACAACTACACCTAAAATGATCAATTGTGCTAATCCAGAGTGCAATGAGCATTTCACCCAATGTGATGCTTGTGGTGATCAATTACAAGGCTGTTGCTCTGTTGAATGTACAACACATCCAAGAAAACGTCCATATGATGGAACTGGATATTACGTTAAAGTTCCACAACCCGTATTGAAAGTTAACTAAATTGTTTTCCTTCCAATTTTGATAACAGTGCAGTTTGAAATACAGACTGCACTGTTATTCATTTTATCGATAAATAGTTGGCATCTTTGCATTTGCTAATACATAAATATTTATTTTGCACGAAGATTTGACCAAATATTATTTTTTGCGTATGAAATACAATAAGCTGAAATACTGCATATTCCTTATATTTTTCTTATGCTCATTGCAGCTTTTGGCTAGCGATATCCAAAGCATTGGGGTGCCCTATGTTCAGAATTATCCAAAATCATCCTATCTATCTGGGAACCAAAATTGGTCTATTGCGAAGGACAAAAATGGGCTAATGTATTTCGGCAATGCCGAAGGCCTTTTGGTATTTGATGGTAAGTATTGGCAGCAGTATAAAATGTTGAACCGACAGATTGTACGTTCTGTAGCTACTGGCGATGATGGGAAAATTTACTCTGGTAGTTTTGGAGAGTTTGGCTATTGGGCCTACCAGAACAAAAAGCTTACTTATTTTTCACTGATCAAGCTTATTCCAAAGCCTTATCAAATTACAGATGAGATCTGGAAAATCTATGTAATAGGAAAAAAGGTAGTGTTCCAGTCGTTTTCGACAATTTATATCTACGAAAACAAAAAGATTAGTGTTGTTAAAGCACCTAACCCTTTTCTGTTTATCCATCAGGTAGGGAAACGACTATTTGCAGAAGTATTGAGTAAAGGGCTCTTTGAACTGCAGGGCAAAACCCTAATTCCTCTTGCGGGAAGTGAGGTACTAGGCAATACTGGCATCTTATCTATCCTACCCTATAAAAATAATAGTTATATTATCGGGACCAGTAAAAATGGACTGTTCATCTACGACGGCAAAAGCTTCAGCCCGTTGGCAAGTGCCGCAAATGCATTCTTAAAAACCTATCAGCTTAACAACGGTGTTAGCATACTGAACAAGTACTATGCTTATGGCACCATTTTAAATGGGCTAATCATTATTGATGAAAATGGTAATGTGGTGCAAAGGATTAATAAATCCAGCGGCCTGCAAAACAACACGATTTTAAGTCTTTATGCTGATAATGAACAAAACCTTTGGGCCGGGTTAGATAACGGAATTGACCGAATTGAGCTCAACTCTCCCTTATATTTCTATTTTGATAAGGCTGGACAATTTGGAACGGTCTACTCAAGTTTAATCGTTAAGAACAAAATTTACCTAGGCACTAATCAAGGTTTATTTTCAAGTCCTTGGTTACCTGAAAATGGGAATCTATTCAATTCCTTTGACTTTAAGTTAATTCCAAATTCACAGGGGCAGGTTTGGGACTTAAGTGAAATTGACAATCAGTTAATTTGTGGGCATAACGATGGTACTTTCAACATTGTTGATGATCAGATGGAAAAAATATCTACTATCAGTGGTGGATGGACAATCAAGAAACTGAACTCAAATCCTAACTATCTTATTCAGGGAACATATACCGGCTTGGTTATTTTTGTTAAAGATGCGAGTGGGAAGTGGAAGTTTAGCCATAAGATTGCTGGTTTTGGGGAGCCATCGAGATATGTAGAGCAAGATTCAAAAGGTGATATCTGGGTAAGCCATGCCTATAAAGGGTTATACAAGTTAACACTAAGCCCTGATTTAAAAAAAGCAACCAATATTAGATATTACGATGAAAAGAATGGGTTAACGGGCAATTTCAACATCAATATATTCAATTTAGAAAATAGAATTGTTTTCTCTTCTGATGCTGGTTTTTTGATATACGATGAGATCAGCAACCGTTTCACTCTATATGAAGCTTTAAACAAAAAGCTGGGCAGTTTTTATGCTTCGAATAAAATTATCAATGCAGGCTTTAAAAAATATTGGTTTATTAACCATGGGAAGATGAGCTTGGTCAATTTATCAGAGCCAGGGAAAATCATGATTGATTCAAGCAGATTTAGCATTTTGGATGGCAGAATGGTACAATACTATGAGAACATTAGTAGGATCAGCAATAAGATTTACCTGATTAGTGTTGACGATGGATTTGTAATCTATAATACTACCGATACCGAAAATGAAAGGGATAAACTGAAGCTTCCATCGGTATTGATCAGAAAGATAGAAGACATTACCGATAAATATTCTACGCTGACGGAAAACGGGACAATTGGAGAAATTATCGAGATCCCGTTCAGTAGGAACAACGTCAGGATTTCTTTTTCGATGCCCTATTATCGACAATCAAAGATTAAGTTTCAGTATTTCTTAGAGGGCTATTCAAAACAGTGGTCTGACTGGAGTTACGCTACGCAGAAAGACTTTACCAATCTTGGCAGGGGAAGTTATACCTTTAAGGTAAGAGCCAAAATCAATGAGGAGACGATAAGTGAAATTACAACATTTCGTTTCCAGGTATTGCCACCATGGTATGGCAGTAATTGGGCTATTGCATTTTATGCTTTGGCAGCTGTAATTGCATTAATTGCAGGGAAATATATTTACGAGGCCAAACTGAATAGAGATCAGCAGGCTATTTCTCAAAAGCTACAGGCCGAAAAGGAAGAGTTCCTTAAAAAAGAGGCTGAAGCTACAGAAAAGCAGATCATCAAAATTCAGACAGAAAAACTACAGGCAGAGCTAGCGAGTAAAAACAGGGAGTTGGCAAATTCGGCCATGAGCCTAGTTTATAAAAACGAATTACTTCAGAAGTTAAGTGAAGAGATGACCAAGCTCAAAGATGAAAATGGCAAGAAGCTTAGTGAAGATCAGCTCAAGAAAATTCAAAAGGTTATAGACGAGGGAATGAATGATGAGCGGGATTGGAATTTATTCGAAAGCAGTTTCAACGAGGCTCATGAAAGCTTCTTCAAAAAGCTAAAAGCAAACCATCCAGACTTGGTTCCAAACGACCTAAAACTGTGTGCTTATCTGCACATGAATATGAGCAGTAAGGAGATGGCTTCCTTGCTAAATATCTCGCTTAGGGGAGTAGAAATTCGCCGGTATCGTTTGCGTAAAAAACTAGAGGTTCCGCATGATAAGAACTTAACTGAGTTTTTAATGGAGCTATAGCACTACATCATTACCTCTCATGGCCAATTTTAAGCCCACAAAACCAACAGTCTCATTTCTTCGTTTGTAGTAGTAAAAATTTGTGCCTATTGTTTTGTTAAAGCGTGTTTTTGTACCAAAAATCAATATTATATATGGGTTTGAGAAAGTCTCCATTTGCCCTTTGATGTATTAATGTAGAAGTGCGAAATGTTGCGGTTACCAATCAAAAAGTGAAATTTTGATTTAAACAAATATGTAACTGTATGAAAAAAATCTTTACAAAATTATCCTTATGGGTTGTTTTTTGTATACTGACTGTTAATGTTGCGCTGGCGCAGAATGTTACTGTTAAAGGTAAGGTGACAGAAAACAATTTACCTTTGCCGGGTGCGGGTATTACAATCAAGGGAACAACAACATCAGCCGTAACTAATACTGATGGTGAATACACGATCAGTGTTCCGGGTAACGGCACTTTAGTATTTACTTCGATAGGTTTTAGTTCAAAAGAGATCTTAGTAAACAATCAAACCACAATCAATGTATCTATGACTGCTTCTACCCAAGATCTGGAGCAGGTTGTAGTTGTGGGTTATGGTACTCAGAAAAGAAAAGATTTGACGGGTTCCATTTCCAGCGTAAGCGGAGAAGAGCTTGCCCGGATGCCTGCCGTAAATCCTTTGGCCTCTTTACAGGGGAAGGTAGCGGGTTTAACCGTAGTTAACTCTGGTCAGGCTGGTTCGCAACCTGTAATCAGAATTCGTGGTATTAGTAGTACCAACAGTGCTAGTCCGCTTTATGTGGTGGATGGCTTATTACAGGATGACATTTCTTATTTAAATCCTGCTGACATTGAGAGCATAGATTTATTGCGTGATGCATCATCTTCTGCAATTTACGGATTAAGAGGTGCGAATGGTGTAATTGCCATTACAACGAAGAGAGCAGCTCAAGGGCAAACCAGAATTAACTTCGTAAGTAATGTGGGGATCCAGAAGGTAATCGATAAGATTGATGTAACGGATGCAGCCGGCTTTAAAAAGTTATATACTGCGCAATTGGCCAACATCAATGCTGCTCCTTTTGATTATACCAACTATACGGGCAATACCGATTGGCAAGATTTAATTCTTCAAAGTGCAATAATTAACTCTAATAGTTTGAGTATTTCTAATACTGGAGAGAAAACTTCAACCTTGGTTAACTTAGGTTATAACAATCAGGATGGTGTATTGAAGTATAACAACTATCAAAAATTCATATTGCGGATGAATGAAGAGATTAGGATTACCGATAAATTTAAAATAGGTGCTAATTTCACTGGATTTCATGCTAAAAATAACCCTACAGCTGCTGGCTTGAACAATGCGATCTGGGCTGCCCCAATTGTACCAGTTCAAACAGATGAAAATTCTTATTATGCAATGCCTTCTTTCCAAAGGGCACAGGTTGGAAATCCTGTAGCGGCATTGAACAGAGGTAACAGAACTTCAATCAATAAAGATTTTAGGTTTAACGGGAGTGTATTCGCCGAATTAAAGTTCTTAAAAGACTTTACTTTACGTTCTACGGTATATGCTGATTATGGTTTCGGTACTAGCAGAGGTGCTAACCGTCCTCCTTATAAAATCATCAATTTAGGTGAGAATGGTGGTCCAACTGAGATTACTGTTGACAACACTTATCGTTCTACAGTAAGTCAGGGACAATCAGAAACCCACAGATATCAACAAGATCATACGCTTACCTACGAAAAAACTTTGGATGGTGGCCATAGACTTACTGCAGTTGCCGGATTTACATCATTGCGTTTTGCTAGTTCAAATGTGAGCGGAAACCGTGTTGATAGTACTTTGGTTGTTCCTGGTGATCCAGATCTTTGGTATTTGGGTATTATCAACGAAAACAACATTTCTAACAATGCTGGTGGCGGTAACGAAGAATCAAACGTTGGTGTATTTGCAAGGGTAAGTTATACTTATAAAGACAGGTATCTTTTTAACGGAACTATCCGTAGAGATGGTAGCTCAAGGTTTTCTCCTGAAAACAGATGGGGAACTTTTGGAAGTGTTGGTTTAGGCTGGGTTGCTAGCGAGGAAGATTTCTTCAAAAACAACGTTAAATTCATCAATTACTTAAAACTACGCGCTTCATGGGGTCGTCTGGGTAACTCGAACGGTGTACAACCGAACCTTTACCAACAAGGATTATCAACTGGTTCAACTGCTGTATTTGGCGATAATATTTATACTGCTGTACAAAATGCCTATATCCCAGATCCAAACTTGCGTTTTGAAATTGTACAGGGTACCGATGTGGGTTTAGACTTACGTTTATTGAACAGCCGTTTAAACGCAGAGATTAACCTATATGACAAAACAACGGATGGTATTTTAACCAGTTTCCCATTATTGGCTGGTCAATTGCCTTTCTTCACCAACTTAGGTAAAATTAACAACAAGGGTATTGAGGTAAGTTTGGGCTGGTCTGATAAAATTGGAAAAGAATTTTCTTATAACCTATCAGGAAACTTCAGTTACAACAAAAACCGTGTTGAATCTTTAGGTAATACTACCGAATTCCAGATTACTGGAAACAGCGGTGTGAACTTAACAAACAGTGGCCAATCCATTGGTTACTTCTATGGATATAAACAAATTGGTGTCTATCAAACTGCCAAAGAGATGTTAACCCAGCCTCAATTCGCAAACTCTTTACCTGGTGATATCAGATATGAGGATGTGAACGGTGACGGTGTGATTTCACCATTAGATAGAACTTATTTAGGTACTCCATTCCCTCCGTATAGCTACGGAATGAGCTTATCATTAGGTTACAAGGGATTTGATGCAGTAATTGAAGGACAAGGTGTTGCTGGTAATGAAATCTATACCCAACGTCGTACGGCAAACTTTGCAACCTTAAACTATGAAAGCAACAGGTTAAATGCATGGACTGCACCTGGAACAAGTAATGTTGAGCCAATTTTAGACAATACACGTGGTAACAACTTCTTATTTAGCTCTTACTTTTTAGAGCCGGGAGATTATTTCAGGTTACGTACGGTTCAATTGGGCTATACTTTCGGTAAGTCATTGATGACTAAAATTGGTGCACAAAAATTAAGGGTTTATATCAGTGGTCAGAACATTAAAACTTGGACCCAAGCAACTGGTTATACACCTGAGGCACAAATTGGAAGTATTTTAGGAGGAGGAGCTGACAATGGAGTTTATCCAGTACCAGCTATTTACTCTTTCGGATTAAACGTTACTTTTTAATTAACAACATTAACTTTTATCAAATGAAACCATCATGATTTTGCCAACCACAAACACCAATGAATAAAATCATGATAGCTTCATAACAATTGAAAATAATTTTATACATATGAAAATATTAAATAAAAGAAATATCTGCATTGCTTTGGCTGCAGTAGGTCTTATTTCAATTAACTCTGGCTGTCAAAGATTCTTAGATACGCAAAGACAAGGAACTTATACGGCTGATGATTATCCATATCCATCGGGTTCTACTCCTTATGATACCTTTTTATTCAGTGCTTATAATGCGTTAAGAGCATATAACTACATTTCTGATGGTTTTATGGTAGTAACGAGTATCAGAAGTGATGATGCTGATAAAGGAAGTACTGCAACTGATGGTGGTGCTGATGTTATTGCTATGGACAACTTCCCGGCATTAACAAATGGTAGGGTAAACACTTTATGGACGGAATATTTTACGATGATCAACAGATGTAACACCATTATTGATCAGATCTATAACAACAAAGAAATCATAGCCACTCCAGAAGCTAAAATGCAAGCAGAGGCTGAAGCTAGGTTTTTACGTGGGTATTCTTATTTCTTCTTGGTTAGGGCATTTGGCAGGGTACCTAAAATTGACAAGGTATTACCGGTTACGGCTAATATTCCACAAAGCAGTGCAGCAGAGATCTATGCTTTTGTAGAAGAGGATTTAAAATACGCAGCTGCAAATTTACCGGTAAGCTGGGCAAAAAAATTCGTTGGGCGCCCAACAAAAGGATCAGCAAATGGAATTTTAGCAAAAGCTTATTTATATCAACAGAAATGGGCATTGGCCATGTCAACTGCCAATTTGGTCATGACTTCAGGCCAATATGACCTTTCTACTCCTTATAACAAAATCTTTAGTGAGGATGGAGAAAACTCAAAAGAGTCGGTATTTGAAATCCAGGCAACAGCATCGGCTAAAGAGCCAACTGCAAATGGTGTACAATATACAAACATGCAAGGTGTTAGGGGAACAGGAACCTGGGATTTAGGTTGGGGATGGAACATGCCAAGTGCAGCATTAGAAGCAGCTTATGAACCTGGAGATCCACGTAAGGCTAGAACTATCCTATATTCGAGTGTAACTAATGCTACTCCACCGAATACGACTAATTATACTATTTACGGTGAACCAATGCCATTGTATCCTACTGGTGTTCCAAATCTTAAATACAATCATAAAGTTCATTCAAATCCTGCATTCAGGTCATTATACAATCATTTGAAAGGCTGGTGGATCAATGTCCGTATCCTGCGTTATGCTGATGTGGTATTGATGTATGCAGAGGCAGCAAATGAACTTGGCGGTGCAACAAACACTACAAATGCATTAGCAGCATTAAACAGTGTACGTGCTAGAGCCAGAGGAACCAATACCGCTATTTTACCAAATGTGACTACAACAGATCAGGTAGCACTTCGTGATGCTATTCGCCAAGAAAGAAGAATTGAATTGGCAATGGAACATGAGCGTTTCTTTGATATTGTTAGATGGGGTATTTCGAACCAGGCTATGCAGGCTGCGGGTAAAACAAACTTCAATGCAAGTAGAGATAACCTGCTTCCAATTCCACAACAACAAATTGATTTAAGTAAAGGTGTATTAACTCAAAATCCGGGCTATTAACCATTAAATAATTAGAGAAATGATATTTTCAAACTTATATAAAAAATACTGCGTGTTAGGACTAGCCCTAACCGCAGCAACCTTATCAGCTTGTAAAAAAGATGGTAATCCCAACAATTTACCAGAGTTGGACGCAAGTGTTTATGCTGGAACAATCGGTGGATACAAAACATCAGATGAGATTTTTAAAGACAATCTTGTTGCCTATTTCAGTTTTGATGATACCTACGCAGAAAAATTCAGCAATACGATACCAACATCAAAAACTGGCGACTCATTTGTAGCTGGTTTTAGAGGAAAAGCACTTGATTTAAACGCTGGTTACCTTTATTATGGAACACAGTTGGCGGCGCTTAAATCAGATGTTTTCAAGAGTTTCACGATCAGTCAGTGGGTGCAGATTGCTAACAATGGTTCAAAAAGAACCATGTTGTTAACTATAGCCAGACCTGGAAACCTTCAGGGTAGTTTAAACATCAATTTGAATACCAATGCAAGACCAGCTACCAACACAGATTTTATTGGCATCCAACCGGTATTTGCTACAGTTGGCGGTGGTACACAAGATAATGTTAATGCAAATGTTTCGCCAAAAATTGGCACTGGAACCTGGATAAATATTGTATTGAGCTACAATGGATTAACTGGTCGTTTTAATATTATTGCAAACGGGATCAACGTTGGAAGTTATTCTGATAGAGGTACCGGAAACAACCTTTTCAAATCTTATGAACCAGGTGAGTTGATCATTGGTGCAAACTATAACCTTATCCCTGGAAAAACCGTAAACACTGACGTTGCTTATGCGGCAATGACAGGTAAGGTTGATGAGATCAAAATCTACAATGCATTTATTCCTGATGCCATCGTAAAGGCCATGTACGATTTAACTATAGCCAACAAGTAATATTCATTAAAAGCACATCAGCTGTATAAGTCTGGTGTGCTTTTATTTCGCTCTCCCTAGACATCATCCCTAAACACACGCCAATGTCTTCCAGAATAATCATCGCATTTGCGCTGCTCATTACCATCGCTTCTTGCAAAAAAACAAAGAACCAAGAACCAACAGCAGTTGATACTTCTTTGTCATTTACCGTTAATGGAACTTACAACGGCACCCTTAACTATACGGGATTAATTCCCAAACCTGTTGTTAAATTCACGTTTAGCGAAGCTATCAATCCAGCAACAGTTACCGAAGGCATTAAATTAGCCAACTCAACAGGAGTTGCAGAAAATATTTCGACCACTTTATCAGATGGCAACAAAACTATTACCGTTGTACCTACAAATAACTTGGTCTCGTTTGCTACCTACACTTTAACAGCAAATAATAACCTGAAGGCAACCAATGGTGGAAATTTAATTAATACCGTTTATATTAATCTTACCATCGGACTTGACAATACCGATAAGTTCCCTATTATTAGTGATGATGCCTTACTTGATCTTGTACAAAAACAAACATTAAAATATTTCTACGATTTCGGCCATCCCACTAGCGGATTGGCTAGAGAACGTAGTACTTCGGGTGAAACCGTAACTACCGGAGGAACCGGATTTGGAATCATGGCCATGATTGCAGGGATCCATAGAGGCTTTATTTCTAGAGCTGATGGACTGGCAAGAATTAGCAAAATCGCCACTTTTTTAAATACAAGCGCTGATAAGTTCCATGGTGCATTCCCACATTGGCTAAATGGAACTACCGGAAAAGTTCAACCGTTCAGCGCAAATGACAATGGTGCTGACATTGTAGAAACAGCACACCTGTTACAGGGCCTAATTACTGCCCGCCAGTATTTTAATGGAACTGATGCAGCAGAAACAGCTTTAAGAACAACTATTAACACTATATATGATGGTGTTGAATGGAACTGGTTTAGACAAGGTGGTCAAAATGTAATGTATTGGCACTGGAGCCCTGATAAAGGTTGGGCTATCAACCTTAAAATCAGCGGATGGAATGAAGCCCTGATGGTTTATGTGTTGGGTGCTTCATCCAGAACCTCTCCCCTTCCAAAAGTTGTTTATGACAGCGGTTGGGCCAGAGATGGTGCCATGAAAAATGGCAGCTCTTATTATGGATTTCAACTCCCACTTGGATCGGCCAATGGCGGACCTTTATTCTTGGCACAATACTCTTTCTTGGGCATTAACCCTAACGGATTGGTAGATGCTTATGCAAATTATGAGACACAGAATAAAAATCATACGTTAATCAATAGGGCTTATTGTGTAGCTAATCCAAAAGGATTTATTGGCTACAGTGCCGATTGTTGGGGACTAACCGCCAGTGATACCTATAATGGGTACACTGCCAGCTCACCAACAAATGATGTGGGTACCATTGCACCTACAGCCGCAATATCATCTATGCCATATACGCCAACCGAATCAATGCAGGCACTCAAATTTTTCTATTATAAGTTAGGTAATAGAACCTGGGGAGAATATGGATTTGTTGATGCATTTAACCTAAGCCAAAATTGGTTCGATGGTCAAACATTGGCAATTGATCAGGGTCCAATTGTAGTCATGATTGAAAATCACCGAAGCAAATTACTCTGGAACTTATTCATGAGCGCTCCCGAAATAAAAACAGGCATGAAAAACTTAGGCTTTACCAGTCCAAATCTTTAAAATTATTCCGTTCCGAAATAGAATGTCAAAACACACAAAAATGAGAATACTTTATATCCTTTCCTTCGTATTAATCTGCAGCAGCTGTAATGTACAACAAAAGAACACACTCGCAATTAAAAAGAACTTAACAGATGATCAATTACTCACATTAGTTCAAAAACAAACCTTCAACTACTTTTGGGATGGAGCAGAGCCAGTTTCGGGCCTGGCCAGAGAACGTTTCCATAGTGATAATGTTTATCTTGAAAACGACAAAGATGTAATTGCAACTGGTGCTGCCGGATTTGGCGTAATGTCTATCCTTGTTGCTATAGAAAGAAAATTTATCACTAGAGAACAAGGATATGAACGCCTAAAGAAAAGTGTAGACTTTTTACAGAAAGCAGATCGTTTCCATGGCGCTTGGTCACACTGGATTTATCCTACCGGGAAAGCAAAACCTTTTGGTAAAAACGATGATGGTGGCGATCTTGTTGAAACCGCATATTTAGCACAGGGCCTACTTTGCGTACGTCAATACTTTAAAGATGGCAACGAAAAAGAAAAAGCACTGGCTTCACAAATAGATCAGCTTTGGAAAGAAATAGATTGGAGCTGGTACCGTAATGGCGGTAAAAACGTACTTTATTGGCACTGGTCGCCAAACATAGGTTGGAAAATGAACTTCCCTGTAACAGGATATAACGAATGTTTAATCATGTATATCATGGCTGCAGCTTCTCCAACACATACCATCCCTGCAGAAGTTTACCATGAAGGTTGGGCAAGAAGTGGTAAAATCAATACCAATATCAGCCCTTATGGCTACCCGATTAAATTATCACATAACGGACAAGGTAATGGTGTTGGACCATTGTTCTGGGCTCAGTATTCATACTTGGGCTTAAATCCTAAAGGCCTAAAAGACAAATACGCAGATTATTGGCAAGAAAATACCAATCACACGATGATCCACTATGCCTACTGCCTAGAAAATCCTAAAAAGTATAAGGGATATGGTGAAAACTCTTGGGGTTTAACTGCAAGTTATTCAGTTAACGGATATGCCGGGCATAGTCCACAAGAAGATTTAGGGGTAATTTCTCCAACCGCAGCTTTGTCATCTTATCCATATACACCAACACAGTCGATGAGAATGATCAGACACCTGTATGAAAACTTAGGTGATAAGGTATGGGGAGAATATGGCTTTTATGATGCCTATAGTGAAACTGCAAATTGGTATCCAAAAAGATATTTGGGGATTGACCAAGGTCCAATTGTAGTGATGATTGAAAATGGCAGGACCGGATTATTATGGAACCTATTCATGAGCTGTCCGGAAGTTAATCAAGGCCTAAAAAAACTAGGGTTCCAAAGTCCAGCCTTAAAATAAGCGGAATGTAATGTTGGATGATGAGTGATGTTCAAAATTTTAAAATGTTTAACCACTTCATAATTTCTTAATTTAAAACGTTAAAATCATGAAAAAAATCATCCAAATATTATGTATCTGCTGGATTGTGATGGGCCTAACCTACCCAATATCTGCCAGCAAAACCGTTAATCAAAAAAATGTAAAATCAAAAACTAAAAGGGCAACAATAGATTTTGTTGCCTATAATAGTACCTCTTCAACAGCTTGGGTATACTTGTACAATACCACAACTGATGAAGGCACCTATTATAGTGTTCCCGCTAATACGCCATCAAATGGAACAGTTATCGGACAAATCACAGAAAATAACGATGGCTATACCGGAACTGTGCAAATAGGCGACTCATCATTAAGGACGATTCAGCTTTACTGGGCACGAGAAGTCGGTGTTAACACGCTAAATGCTACAGACCTGGCCATTGGCTGTGGTGCCTGTGCATTTGTAAGAATAGACTAAAGCTGTAAGTGGTTAAACATTTTACAACCCAATAAACCTTTAAATAGTATCCAATACACATACAATGAAACAGATTACCTTCCTTTTAATATTAGCCGCGCTCGTTAAGCCAACTTTTGCACAGCAGAAAAAAGTACCTGCTGCCGAGCAAAAGATGAATACATTTATCAGTAGCCTCATGTCGAAAATGACCGTTGACGAGAAAATCGGCCAACTAAATTTAGTTACAGGAGGTGAGGCAACTACGGGATCAGCAGTTAGTACCAATGTTGAAGCAAAAATTGCGAAAGGAAATGTTGGAGGAATTTTCAGCTTAACAACACCTGAGAAAATCCGCAAGGCACAAGAGATTGCCTTAAAAAGCAGACTTAAGATCCCTTTGATTTTTGGTCAGGACGTAATTCATGGCTACAAAACAACCTTCCCTATTCCTTTGGCTTTAGCCGCAAGTTGGGATTTACCCTTAATTGAAAAATCTGCTCGTATTGCAGCTACTGAAGCGAGTGCCGATGGTTTGAATTGGACCTTTTCTCCGATGGTTGATATTGCTCGTGATGCCCGTTGGGGACGCATTGCAGAAGGAAATGGAGAAGATACCTATTTAGGCTCACAGATTGCCAAAGTTATGGTTAGAGGGTATCAGGGCAATGACCTCTCCAAAAACAACACCATTATGGCCTGTGTAAAACATTTTGCACTCTACGGAGCAGCAGAAGCCGGAAGAGATTATAATACCACAGACATGAGCTTAGATCGCATGTACAACGAATACCTGCCGCCATATAAAGCTGCGCTTGATGCAGGTGCAGGAAGCGTAATGGCATCATTTAATGACATTAACGGTATTCCAGCAACGGCTAACAAATGGCTTTTAACAGATGTACTGCGTAAACAATGGGGCTTTAAAGGTTTTGTAGTATCAGATTATACCGGCGTAAGTGAATTAATTAACCATGGTTTGGGAGATCTCAAAACCGTTTCTTCACTTGCCTTAAAAGCTGGGAATGACATGGACATGGTAAGTGAAGGTTTTTTAACCACCTTAAAGAAATCACTACAGGAAGGTAAAGTTACTATTGCACAAATTAACCAATCTTGCCGTTTAATTCTAGAAGCAAAATATAAACTGGGTTTATTTGATGATCCATTTAGATATTGCAGTGAAGAACGTGCCAAAAATGAGATTTTAACTCCAGCAAATTTAAAGTTTGCAAGAGAAGCTGCAGGCAAAACATTTGTCCTTTTAAAGAACGACAACCAAACCTTACCCTTAAAAAGAACCGGAACAATTGCGGTAATCGGCCCTTTGGCCAATACTAGTTCAAATATGCCTGGAACATGGAGCGTAAATGCTGATATGGCTAAGGTGCCAACGCTTTTAGAGGGATTAACCGAGGTAGCGGGTAAAGATGTTAAAATTATCCATGCTTTGGGTTCTAACCTTATTGCAGATGTTAACCAACAAACCTGGGCAACCGCACATGGAAGAGATATCCCTAGAGACAACCGTACTGAAGATGAGATTATTGCCGAAGCTGTAAAAACAGCAAATAAAGCTGATGTGGTAGTTGCAGCCTTGGGCGAAGCTTCAGAAATGAGCGGCGAAAGCTCAAGCCGTACTGATATCGGAATTCCAGAAACGCAAAAGAAACTTTTAGCAGCCCTACTTAAAACAGGAAAACCTGTAGTTTTGGTTTTGTTCGCCGGAAGACCAATGACCTTAAAATGGGAAAGCGAAAATGTACCCGCAATCTTAAATGTTTGGTTTGGTGGTGTAGAAGCAACCAGAGCAATCGGTGATGTATTGTTTGGTGATGTTAACCCATCTGGTAAGTTAACCGTAACTTTCCCACAAAACGTTGGTCAGATTCCTTTGTACTACAGCCACAAAAATACTGGTCGCCCAATGGCAGAGCAAAATTGGTTCTATCGGTTCCGGAGCAATTACCTGGATGTAAGCAATGATCCATTGTATCCATTTGGCTTTGGTCTAAGTTATACGTCATTTGATTACAGCAATTTTAAACTGAGCAGCAATACCTTAAAAGCTGGTCAACAGCTTACCATATATGCAACAATTACCAATACGGGTAAAGTAGCAGGAGAAGAAGTGGTACAATTGTATACCCAAGACTTGGTTGGGAGCAGTACAAGGCCAGTTAAAGAACTGAAAGGTTTCCAAAAGATTTCATTACAGCCCGGGGAAAGTAAAGTAGTTACCTTCAAATTGAGCGAACAGGATTTGAAATTTTACAATAGCGATCTTAAGTTTGTTGCAGAACCAGGAGATTTTAAGGTATTTATTGGTCCGAATGTAAGAGATGTAAAAGAAGCTACCTTTACCTTAGTTAAATAATATTTGAAAATGAGAAAATTACTAGCCATACTAACCTTGTGTTTTCTTGCTTTTAGTAGCGAAGCCCAAGATTTTTCAGCCTTTAAAAAAGAGACATTAATTGACGGTGCAGATACCTTAAAGTACAGAATTCTATACCCAGAAAACTTTGATGCAGCCAAAAAATACCCAGTAGTTTTATTTCTACATGGTAGAGGTGAAAGTGGGAACGATAACGAAAAGCAACTTACCCATGGCGCCAAAATGTTTCTAACGGCAGAGTTTAGAAAAAACCATCCCTCAATAGTTGTTTTTCCGCAATGTGCAGAGAACAGTTACTGGGCCAATGTTGAAATTGATACCATCAACACCAAAAGGTTCTTCAACTTTTTAAAAGGAGGAACACCAACAAAATCAATGTCGCTGGTTTTAAAGTTAACCGATCAGCTTACCAAACAGGCTTATGCAGATCAAAACAGGATCTATGTTGGTGGATTGTCTATGGGCGGAATGGGGACTTACGAGATTTTAAGACGTAAACCAAAGACCTTTGCAGCTGCATTCGCAATTTGCGGTGGCGATAACATATTGAACGCTAAAAAATATAAAAATATACCGCTGTGGATCTTCCATGGTGGAATGGATGACGTAGTTAACCCACAATTATCTTATAGCATTTATAAAGAACTCATCAAACTAGGTCATGAGCCTAAATTTACCATTTATCCAAAGGCAAATCATAATAGTTGGGATTCTACATTTGCAGAGCCACAATTATTACCGTGGTTGTTCGAGCATAAAAAGTAAGATTAAGCCATCTCCAAATTCAAATTAAGTGTATCGAAGCGTATCTATAGTATGGTCATGGTATCTTATTGTTACAGAGTCATATAATGGAGGTAATATTTTACCGTTCTTGATTGTTTGCTTATCATAGAACATACCACGCTTAAAAAATAGTTCGCAAGGTTTGTTCTTTTTCTTGAAAGGGGAAGACAATCTGTAACGCTGTTAAAGAGAATACTATCTGTTTCGAAGTTATTCTTTGAAATAAAATAATAAGCGTTGTAAAAATTATATTTAAGCCCTGTTGATATCCCCTTCATAATTGCCGTAGTGTCAATTTGATTGATTTTAACAGGGCTTTCGTTGATTTTTTTTACGATATAATATTCTTTAAGGGTTTCATTTTTCTTTCCATCTTTAATATCACTCTGGGTTTTCTGTCCAACAAGTCTGATTCCCAGATTTTTTGAAGACCTGCACCCTAAAATTATTCCTCCGAATACAAAAAGATAATAGTATTTTTGATGTTCATCATTGAACAATAACGCTTAAAGATGGGCTGACAAAATCATAGTCAAAAAGAAAATTGTACAGTGGAAAATCTGTCCCGTATTGGCTATCTAAAAACCCGTGCGGCACACCATTTTTTAGTTTTGTAAAAAATAATAAATAGTGGCCGAAAAACTTATGCTCAGGGAAAATCTTCTCCGCAATTGCTTTTACCTGCTTAAAATAATACCCATGCTCGTCAACAATTTTGGAATTTCCAGAAACCAGTGTAGTTATTACTGGCATGTGCGTAAAGCTCATAGACGAAACTCCTTTGTGGTAAATTATTTCCTCATGGAAAACCGTAAAAAAACCTGTAAGCAAAGAAATCCTTAATCTAAGGGTTTTGTAAATTAAAAAATCAGCTAAATCCTGTTTTGATAATTCGATGGTAACAGCATAATTTGGAAACTGACGATCTATTTCTCTCATAATCTTGAAATCAGAAAACTCCTGTTTAAGCTCATCGATCAATTGATCATAAAGGCTTGGCGATTTCCCATTAAGCAACTGGTCAAATTTTGCAGAAATAGTATCAACCAATACCTGATAACCTGAAAATGAACTATTCTCAATTTCTTGGTTCAACGGGTAAAATTTGCTGACGGCTTTCGTCATCTCCTCCAAATCAGAATTTGGTTCGATATTTATCGAATAGGTTGGTAATCCATTTTTCATTTACAATATTTTGCATTTAAAAGTACCTAGTTCTCGAATGTGATAACTGGATTTGAATTATATATTACCCTAACCGAATCATATAAAGGGGGTAAAATCTTTCCATCTTTGATGATCTGCTTTTCTCTGAACCCTCCATTGTAGAAAAGATAGTTAAACAGATTTTTCCTTTTAGTTATCATGCTTAAAGAATCAGCATTTCTAAAAAAGGTCGTATCTATTTTATATCGATGGGAAGAGATAAAAAAGTTTGCCGAGTAAAATCGGTATGGTCTTCCTTTCCCCCTTCCGAGTTCTAGTGCCAAACTGTCAATCTTTTTCTTCTGCATGGAGTCAGATTTATAGTTCTTTAAGACGTAGTATTCTTTTAAATATGTATGTTGTGACAAACGCTGATGTACTAAAACGATGCTGAAATCCTTTTTCGAACTACAACCGACATAAAAGATGCATAAAAATAAAAGTAAACATTTCAACTTGCATAAATTCATATTCCATGGAGCTAAACTAAAGTTCGATTCACTATAATCAATTCATGATTTTAGTTAATAATAAACTTAAGCTCCAAGAAACTAAATAATTCTATACGAACAGGGCTGTTTTCAGGACAGAAAGATTTTTATCTGATTTGTAGATATATAGAAGAGGACCCAGTTCTGGAAAATAAATAAATCCAAATACTTTAGTTCTATAATCTTCAAGCTCCTCAATAATTACACTAAGCATAAAAAAACAAAGCATATAGCTAGCTCGAAGCTACCTTAAAGCTACCTCGAACCTCCATCGAAGCTACACTTTACCTATTTATGATATATATTAAGGGTTTTTGCCCGATTTAATTTTAGCAGCATACACTAAGCCTAGTACAATTCATAAAATTAGACACAAAAAACCCGAAGCTATTCACTTCTGGTTTTTTATTATACTAAGTATTATAAATGAATTTACTCAGCCATGTTATGATACACAGCCTGAACGTCATCATCTTCTTCCAACTTATCGATCAATTTAAGTACATCTGCTACTTGTTCTTCGCTAACCGGATGATGTGAAAGTGCAATACGTTCCAGTTTCGAGCTTTTTAACTCAATCCCTTTTTCTTCCAATGCCTTTTGTAATGGACCGAAGTTCTCAAAAGCTCCTTGCGCTACAGCAATATCATTGCCTTCTTCGTCTGATTCTACGTAAAGCTCTTCCAAACCTGCATCGATCAATTCAAACTCTAATTCTTCCAGATCTAAATCTTCACCAGGTGCAAACCTGAAGATAGACTTTCTGTTGAAAACGAAATCTAATGATCCGGTTTTACCCAAAGTACCATTGGTTTTATTAAAATAACTGCGGACGTTGGCCACGGTTCTATTGGTATTATCAGTTGCGGTCTCAATCAGGACTGCTACACCATGAGGTGCATAACCTTCATAAACAATCTCTTCATAATTAGCCATAGATTTATCAGAGGCACGTTTAATTGCCGCCTCTACCCTATCCTTTGGCATGTTTACCGCCTTTGCATTCTGCATGGCAGTACGTAAACGAGAGTTGGTTTCTGGATGAGGCCCTGCATCTTTAACCGCCATTACAATATCCTTACCAATCCGTGTAAACTGAACGGCCATTTTGGCCCAACGTTTAAATTTTCTTTCTTTTCTAAATTCGAATGCTCTTCCCATTGTTATAGTATTGAGTAGATGGATGTGAGGTTTGAGATATGAGATGTGAGATATTAGACAACCCGTTCTCTTAAAGCTTTTACCTTCTACTTGTTAATTCTTTAGTGTTATATAGTATCGAGTTTGAGATGTGAGACATTAGACAATCTTTTCCCCCCTACTACCTGTTAATCTTTTAAATATATTAGTTCTTGATCTTTGGTCTTTAAGCTTTAGTCTTTAAGCTTTAAGCTCAAATCAGCTTTTCTTCAAATTCAGCAACATGTCTTCTGTCATTTTTGCCAAATCAAATTCAGGCTTCCATAACCAGTCTTGCTGTGCAAAGCTATCATCTATTGATCTTGGCCAGCTATCAGCAATATCCTGACGAGGATCATTAGCTGTGTAAGATAACTTAAAATCAGGAATATGTTTTCTAATTTCTGCTGCCAACACTTCTGGAGTAAAACTAACACCACCAAAATTATAGCTTGATCTTATTCCAATCTGATCTGCCGGTGCATCCATTAATTCTATCGTACCACGAATGGCATCATCCATATACATCATAGGTAATTCCGTTGTTGCCGATAAAAACGAGGCATAACTTCCTTTTTTCAATGCTTCATGGAAAATATGGATGGCATAATCCGTAGTACCCCCACCTGGTGCAGCTTTCCAACTGATTAACCCTGGATAACGGATACTTCTTACATCCAAGTTATATTTTTGATAATAATATTCGCACCAACGTTCTCCCGCTAATTTGCTAATTCCATAAACCGTATTCGGATCCATGGTGCAATATTGTGGTGTATTGTCTTTAGGTGAATTAGGTCCGAAAACTGCAATGGAACTTGGCCAATATACCTTGGCAGTTTTAAATGCAAGCGCTAAATCTAGCACATTCAGTAACCCATTCATATTCAAATCCCAAGCTAACTTAGGATTTTGTTCGCCCGTGGCTGATAACAATGCCGCTAATAAGTAAACTTGTGTAGGTTTATATTTCAAGAAAATCTCCTTTAGGATTTCTTTGTCCAGCACATTCACAAATTCGAATGGACCGGCATTTTTTGTCTCGTAATCAGGTCTACGGATATCGCAAGCAATTACATTATCATTGCTATATGCCTTGCGTAAAGCAGTTACCAATTCGGTACCAATCTGCCCGTTTGATCCTAATACCAATATTTTTTCACTCATCGTAAGATTTGGTTTTCGCAAAGTTAAAAAAAATGAGATAAAGGAATTAAATATTTGAAGTAAGCACAATACTTAAAAATTATTCTTCAGCGTGGCTAAAAGAATGCGACTTAAATATATAGTCAAAATATTTGTATACTTGTGTAACGCCAAATATAAAAATGAATCCTTCAGGATCTGATAAATATATTGATTTGCTCGATCGTCTTAAAAAAGGTGAGGAAAGTGCATACGAAAAAATATATCAGATCTTCAGCAGAGATCTATTGGTTGCAGCCTATAAAAAAACAGGCGATAAAACCCTCGCCGAAGAATTAGTTCAGAACATTTTCATCTCCCTTTGGGAAAAACGCTGGGATCTAAAGATCGAAAACCTACAGGCCTATTTATTTGGTGCGCTGAAATTAAGCGTAATTAACCATATCCGTAGACTTGTAATGGCAAATAAGTACATGGAATATCAAAGTTTTACTTATTCAGAAGATCATCAAGATACCGCAAACCTGGTAGATTTAAATGACCTATCAAATATCATTGAAAAGGGGATCAGCTCACTTCCAGAAAAAACACAGGAAGTTTTTAGGCTAAGCCGGTATCAGTACCAATCTACCAAAGATATCTCCAACGAATTAAACATCTCTGAAAAAGCTGTTGAATACCATATCACACAATCAATTAAACGGATAAAAGAATATATTAAAAATTTCTATATCTTTTTGTAACTGATAATCAGAATATTAAAAAATATATCTCCATTATTTAAATTTTCCTTTAGGGATTCGCCCCCGATGTGTTACTTCTAATTATAAAGCCAAATATTTTTTCTTATGAACCAGAAATCATTTCTAGATTTACTAGCCCGTTACCAAGCTGGGGAATGTTCCGAAGCTGAAAAAGCTTGGATGGAAAACTGGTACCACAAATTAAACAGTACAAACCTAAACGAGTTATCTGCTGAGGACCTGGAAGAAATGCAAGAGCAGGTTTGGCTTAAAATAACAGAGCCTAAACCAAAGGTTAAAAAACTTTGGAGAAACCTATCAATCGCAGCATCCATAACCATTGCCTTCCTTATTGCTGGCCTTTATTTAGCCAACCGAAATTACGCTGAACGTTCATTTGTTAATGAAAATGAGGGCTTAAACCTGATCAGCGAAACTAATAATGGCAGTTGCTCCATTATTGTTTCGCTTAGCGATCAAACCAAAGTTACTTTAGAGCCAAAAGCAAGCATTATTTATCCAAAAGAATTTGCTACAGATAAAAGAACTATATACTTGAAAGGAAATGCATTTTTCTCGGTAAGTAAAAATCCCAAAAAACCATTTTACGTATACCACCAAAACCTTGTAGTGAAAGTATTGGGAACAAGCTTTTTCGTTAGATCACCTGTCAACGACCAACCTGCACAAGTATCGGTAAGAACCGGGAAAGTGCAGGTTAATGAAAATGGAAAAAGTGCTTTATTTAATTTATCAACTAAAAGAACTACACCCGTTTTACTTACACCAAACCAAAAAGCCGTTCTTGCAGATCATAGTTTAAAGAAAACACTCGTAGAAAAACCAGTTCCGCTTGCAGTAGCCTATCACCTCACCAATACAGTCAATTATAATTTTAAGGAAGAACAGCTTAAGAATATTTTCAAGACTTTGTCTGATGCTTACGGTATAGTGATCAAATGTGATAGTGAAGAAATATTGACATACACTTTCACAGGCGATTTAAGTGGCAAGGGGCTTTATGAACAGCTAGATTTAATATGCGGGTCTATAACTGGCAAATACCGCATTGTAGCTACAGATATTCTAATTTCAAAATAAAAACTAACCAAATTATAAATAGATTATGAACAAAAATTTTATCGCTAACAGCCCGTAATCACGGCCAAATTTCCATCATATATTCTTACAAAACAAAGCCGACAATGTGGGGGCATTGCCGGCGAGCTAAATACATTAGAATGTATTCATGGTATTCCTATATCCAATAAATCCGATTATTTAATGAATAACAAACAAATTTATGAAAAAAAATCAACTTATTCCGTTGGCTTTACATGTAATGAAAGTTTCGATTTACCAAATATTTACAGTTATAATTTTCACTTGTAGTGCTTATGCAGAAAATGTAGGTGCCCAAGACTTTTTGAACAAGCAAATCTCCATCAAAGGCGAGCAAATTGACATCAAGACCATAATTGAAAAAACAGAACTCCTGGCAAACGTAAAGTTTGTATACAGCCCGCAATTGATCAACTCCAATAGAAAAGTATCTATCAACATCGTTAACCAAAAGCTAAAATACTTCTTAGATAATTCACTTAAAAAATATGATGTAGGTTATCGCATCATCAAAGATCAGATCTTACTTTATGCAATTCCAGCAAATAATAGTTTAGAACTGCTAAAATCATTCGATGGCGTAGTTACCGGAAAAGTTACCGATGGTAAAGGAAATCCGATTCCCGGAGCAACAGTTACCGTTAAGGGAAAAAACATCGGAGCAACAACCGATGAAAATGGAGCTTTCGCACTGAGAGGTTTAACGGTCGACAGCCGGGTCATAGTCGTGAGATTTGTAGGCTACATCTCCAAAGAAATAACCTTATCTCCAGGAAATGCAGATGAAAACCTGACCATCAGTTTATCAGAAGATAACCTTCAACTGGAAGGCGTGATGGTTACAGGTGGCAATCCGAAGAAAAAACTAGAAAGCAGCATTGCCCTAACCTCGGTATCTAATAAAGACATCACCAATAGGGCTCCATTAAATAGCACAGATTTATTAAAAGCAATACCAGGCCTAACGGTAGAAAGTACAGGTGGAGATGGTCCCGGCAACGTCTGGGTAAGAGGATTTCCCCAACAAGGTGGATACATCTTTTTAGGAATTCAGGAAGATGGCCTACCCCTACTCCCAACGGGTTTCAACACCAACCCATCCATAGATCAATATTATAAAACTGATTTGACCATTCAAAACATCGAAGCAATAAGAGGCGGCAATGCATCAATTATCCAAGCAAATACGCCAGGCGCAGTGGTAAACAATATCAGTTATGCTGGTGCAGACAAACAATATGGACAGTTTAAGTTTACCACAGGTTTTTCACAGGGCCTTTATCGTGTTGATGGCAATACAGGTGGTAAAGTAAACGACCATATCAAATATAACATCGGTGGTTTTTACCGCACAGATAACGGTGTTGTAGACCAAGGATTTAATCCAGCCAATCAAGGTGGACAAATCAAGGGCAATATGACATTCAACTTCAAAAACAATAAAGGTTTTATCCGTGTCTACGGAAAATACCTGAACGATAAGGTTCAGTTCTTGCTAACCAGTTATTATCCTTATGATGGCACAGGCAAACCTACAACCTATCGTGGTTATGATATGGCATCACAATCTATTGTCCCACTTCAAACCGAATGGAGCTATGCCGACCCCGCAACAGGTCTACATAATTTCAGTTTAACAGATGGAATCCATACCAAGTTAGATTCAGCTGGTTTTCAATTTAACTATCTAACAGCTGGCGGATGGCAGATCATCAACAACTTCCGTTACCAAAATACACACACAAACAGCACCTATACAGTACCAAGCGGTATAACGGCCAGAACAGCAACAACCCCATATTATTATCCAAATGGAACGGTTGCTCCTTTTACTGCCGGAGACTATGTAATCACTTCTTCTGCCAATGGGCAGATCAACAGTGATGTGCAAATTGTTAACTACCTGGATCTAAAGAAAACCGTTAAAAACCATAGCTTAAATATTGGGGCTGGCATCCATCAGTACAATCGTGATGATCTTCGTTTCGCCTTCCGTTCGTTCTCAGAGTTCAAAGAGCACCCAAGTATCTTATTACAGTCGCCAACTGCTGCTGAAAGAACCGTACAGACTAAAACAACATTTATTGGCGATACCAGAACCTTGTCACTTTATGCAAATGATGAGATTAAGATCTCCGAAAAATGGCGCATGGATATTGGAGCAAGGATAGATAATCAGAACGTTGACGGCAAAAGACCATATTATGCTTTAAACGCCAATGGAACAGTGAACACAACAGCGGCGTCAACACCTACAATTTTGGGCTATACAGATTATAACGAGACCATCACCAATTGGTCAGCATCTTTAGGTGCTAATTATAAGATCAGTCCAACTTCCAGCATTTTTGTGAGGGCAACAAAAGCCTATAATGCACCCAATATTGGAGATTATAATGCTTCAGCCTATAATCCTGCAAACATCAAAAAACGTCCGGTTTATCTAGGAGAAGTCGGCTTTAAATACGCAAAGAACAATTTAGCTGTGTTTGCATCAGGAAGTTATTCGGCCATTAAAAACACCTCATTAACCATAAATGTACCAACGGTAGCTGCAGGTACCCAAGCATTGGTTGCTTTTGGATCAACCAGGACCTTTAGTGCCGAATATGAAATTTCATACAAAATCATAAAACCTTTGAGCCTGAGGTTAACAGGAACAATACAGGATTCAAAATATACCGATTATGAAGCCTCTACAAAAGGAAATGCTGCTGTACTAGCAGAATTTGGCGACCGCATCTATAGCTTTACTGGAAATAGAACCGAAAGAGTTCCTGCACTCAATACAGAACTTGGGGCCAATTACGAATATAAAAACCTGAACTTATATGTTGCAGCCAACTATATAGGCAACCGCTATACCTCACCTAGTGCCAGTTATAAACTACCAGCTTATGTAGTAATCAAAGCTGGATTGGGCTATAACTTCACCAAAAAAGTAGGGATAAGATTCTGGGCAGATAATCTATTAAATGCTAAAGTATTAACCGAAGGTGATGTTCGTGGAGATCAATTCAGAGACTTCTCTACAGTTACTCCAGGCACATTAATGATCGGAAGAACATTACTACAACGTACGTTCTGGGGATCGTTAGCCTATTCATTTTAACTAACATAACTGGGACGCTCGTCCCAGTTATTAAAATCTTTATGATCATGACAAGTAGAAGAAACTTCCTCCAAAATACTGCGTTATTTACAACTGCATGTTATTTAGCTCCATCATATCTTTCATCGGCATTAGCTAGTCAACAAAAAATAAAAAAGATCGGCATTGGCCTTTTCACTTTGAGAGAGCAGCTAACCACAGATGTTAGGGCAACCATCGCTCACGTTGCCAAAATAGGTTACAACCAGGTCGAAACTTATTATGGTTATCCTGGCAAATATGAAGTAAAGGGCTTCTGGGGATTGCAGGCAAAGGACTTTAATACATTACTTAAAGAAAATAAGCTTACTTCTCCCAGTGGGCATTACAACACAACAGAATTCCTATCAACTGGGGATGATAAAATTTTAAAAACACATATAGAGGTAGCAGCAAGTGTTGGACAACAATATTTTGTAATTCCAGCACTACCAGCTGATATCAGGGCCAATGGAACATTGGATGATTATAAAAAAATGGCAGCTAAATTTAATGTTGCTGCAGAACTCTGTAAAAAGTCAGGATTGAAATTAGCCTATCACAACCATAATTTTGAATTTAAGGATCAGGGAAATGGAGTAACTGGTTATGAAATTTTGTTATCTGAAACCAATGCCAATCTTGTCGGCTTTGAACTTGATATCTTTTGGGCTGTTAATGCAGGTTTAAATCCAGTTGATATGTTTAAGAAAAACCCAGGTCGTTATACAATGTTTCACGTCAAAGACATGGATAAACAAGATAACAATGTTTTTACTGAAGTTGGATCTGGTAAAATTGATTTTAAAAGCATCTTCGCCGAATCAAAATTAGCGGGATTGGAATATATTTTCAATGAACAAGATGTCATTAAAAAAGACCCGTATCAAAGTATTACTGAAAGTTATAACTATGTAAAGGATCAGCTATAAAATGAAATTATTAGTCAAATTTACTTGTTATTGGTCGATAAGGAATTTCGTTCTAAAGTATTGGAACATGTACAGAATCCCTACACCCTTTCTTTTTGGGCAACTGAATACAATGCCTATACCCCCAGCGTACAGGCAAGTCATATCATGCCTGTCTTAAATAAGATTGGAGTGTTTCTGGCAAACGACACCTTGCGTGGCATCATGGGACAAACGCAAAGCATTTCAATTGATACTTGCATGAACGAGGGAAAGATTTTGCTTTGCAACCTTTCGAAGGGAGAAATTGGCGACGACATATCGACAATACTCGGTAGCTTCCTTACGACTAGTATTCAAGTAGCCGCAATGCGAAGGGCTAGTGTGCCGATGTATGAACGTACCCCCTTTTATTTATACATAGATGAAGCCCATAGTTTCCTTTCATCTTCATTCGCAACTATGCTATCAGAAGTCCGTAAATATGGTATCGGTCTATTTCTGACGCATCAACATTTGGAGCAATTGGAGAATGATGCTAAAAGCGCGATCCTCGGAAATGTCGGGACGATAGTTTGCTTCAGGCTCGGTTTAGCCGATGCGAAGGTGATGGAAAAGGAATTCTTCCCGACGTTCACTCATGAGGATTTTGTTAATCTTCCGAGGTATCACATTTATATTAAGTTGTTGATTGATGGGGCGGTGAGCAAGGGGTTTAGTGCCATCACATTCTCAAATCTTACTTGAATGAAAATACTGTTGACATTTAACAAAGAAAATGCATAGTTTTTAACACCCTGCACGGCGTGTTGAATGGTGATTATAGGCTTCGTTTTAATTAAGTTTATAATCATAATTCAACATGACCACGCAGTTTACAAAAAGACTTTGTCATTTGCGTATTTCTTTTAGTTACTAATAAGTAAAAAACTTATATTGTTGTTTTATAAGGTTAATCACTTATTTTTCAAATGCATGGAATTTAGTTATTCAGGTCTGGCAGATATAATCAATGGTCTAATATCCTCTATTTTAACAGCGATACTTGTATTCGTTTATATTTGGTATTCAAGAAAAAAGCCGAATTTAAACATCGAGGTTATATGCTATAACCAGGAGTTTACGCCAACGATAAATAATAACATTTACAGTGCAGGCAAAATGGGAGTCAAGGTACTGATATCAAATCGTTCTATTTATGACGCGCGGTGCATGCAGATTGTTATTTCCGGTTCAGCGATAGGTAATGGACATAAAATTAGTAAGAATCTGTTTACATTAAAGAGTGAAGAGGAAATCACAAAAATTTTTTTTGTTGAACTTGAAAACACTTTATTACTAGAAAGTTCACTTTTCCGACAGGAATTGCGGAACAAAGCCGAGCAAAAGATATCAATGGTACTTACTTATGTCAACGATGACAACAAAGACTTTACTAAAAAAGTTATTTTGACACCTGTTTTTCAATCTATTCACCCTACCCATGTTCATCCATGAACCATTCTTTATTGTTTAAAAATTAGGAAAATTTACAGATTGGCAATTATAATGCATTAAATCCATGTTGACCATAAAATGTTATGATGATCTATATAAAAGATGACTTAGAAATTTTACAATGATACACTAAGTCCAAATCATCATGATTACACTAAAACGATTTACGAATGTAAGGTTATTTTTACAAAACCCATTCCAACGCTTAATACGCATACTAAGTGTAGTTTATACACCAAAAAGGAATGTGCTAACTTTCAATAAATTTCCTTTTGTTTCGTTATGTGTAAGATATTATCTAATTTAATTGCTCAAAACCTAACCAAATCATATGGACAGAAGAGAAGCCGTAAAAAGTGTTGCTTTTTTAATTGGTGGAGCCCTATCGGCTACTACCCTTGCCACTTTATTTGACAGTTGTAATGAACCTGGAAAAAACAGTGGAAAACTATTCACTGTAGATCAGGAAAAACTGGTTACTGAAGTTGCTGACATTATTATTCCTACCACAAAAAAATCTCCTGGTGCGAAAGCTGCTAATGTAGGCCCATTCATTACCATGATGATCAAAGATTGTTATCCAGAAGATGCACAAAAAGCCTTTGTAAAAGGATTAGAAGATCTAGAGGCACGTGCAAAAAAAGAATATGACAAATCATTCCTAGAAATGTCTGTTCCTCAACGTCAAGAATTGCTAACCAAGGTAAAAGATGAAACCGTTGCTGCTATGAAAGCAGAAAAGGATAAAAGCGATGCCAATAAAGCTGGCGAAAAAGTAGTTAAGGATGATGAAAAAGCCATTAAACCAGAAATTGAAAAAGCAGGAAATCCATTGGCAGTAAAAGAAAAACCACAAACTGCACCACAATTTTTTGCCATCATTAGAGATTTAACCATTCTTGGCTTTTCTACCTCAGAAATTGGTGCTACACAAGCATTTGAATTTGTAGAAATCCCTGGTAAATACGATGGTAACATGCCCCTTAAACCGGGTAAAAGAGTTTGGTCATAAACCTTATTATATTACATAATGAACTTAAATACAAAAGCAGCTGCACAAAACACCTATGATGCCATAGTTGTAGGATCTGGTATTAGCGGAGGTTGGGCAGCAAAAGAATTAACCGAAAAAGGACTGAAAGTCTTAATGCTTGAACGCGGTAGAAATATAGAACATATCAAAGACTATACTACGGCAATGAAAAAACCATGGGAGTTTGAACACCGTGGTAAATTAACCGAAGAACAAAAAAGAACTCACCCTGTACAAAAAAGAGATTATCCTTATCAGGAATATAATGAAAGCTTTTGGGTAAATGACCTAGAGTGCCCATATACCGAAGTAAAAAGATTTGATTGGTACCGCGGTTTTCACGTTGGTGGAAAATCATTAATGTGGGGCCGTCAAAGTTACCGCTTAAGTGACCTTAACTTTGAAGAAAATGCTAAAGACGGTCATGGCGTAGATTGGCCAATTCGCTACAAAGACATCTCTCCTTGGTATGATTATGTAGAAAAATTTGTTGGAATTAGTGGTTCAGTAGAAAACTATCCTCATTTCCCAGACGGACATTTCTTACCTCCAATGGAAATGAACATTGTAGAAAAATCTGTTAAAAAACGTGTTGAAGAGCGCTTTAAAGACCGTTTGATTACCATGGGTCGTGTAGCGAATTTAACTCAGGAACATGGTGGAAGAGGCAGTTGCCAGTACCGTAACTTATGTAGCCGTGGTTGTCCGTTTGGTGCCTATTTCAGTACCCAATCTTCTACACTCCCAGCTGCACAGGCAACAGGCAATTTAACGCTAAGACCATTTTCTATCGTTAATGAAGTAATCTATGATAAAGAAACCCAGAAAGCTAAAGGAGTAAGAATTATAGATGCCGAAACCAATGAACACATTGATTATTTCGCAAAAATTGTATTCGTAAACGGATCTACACTAGCCTCAACTTTCTTATTACTGAACTCTACTTCTCCAGAACATCCTAATGGTTTAGGAAACGCCAGCGGCGAATTAGGGCATAATTTAATGGATCACCATTTCAGGGCAGGAGCATCAGGCAGAGCAGAGGGTTTTGATGATAAATATACCTACGGAAAAAGAGCAAACGGAATTTATATCCCACGCTACCGCAACGTTGGCAATGACAAACGTGATTACTTACGTGGTTTTGGCTATCAAGGAAATGCCAATCGCTCTGGCTGGCACAATGAAATTGCAGAATTGGCATTTGGTGGCGACTTTAAAGACCTAATTACTACACCAGGTAACTGGAACGTAGGTTTGGGAGGATTTGGAGAAACACTTCCATTCCACAAAAACCATGTCTACATTGATAAATCTAAAAAAGATAAATGGGGACAGCCAGTATTGGCCATCGACTGTGAGTTTGGCGAAAACGAAGCCAAAATGCGTAAAGACATGATGAATGATGGTGCAGAAATGTTAGAAGCAGCAGGAATTAAAGACGTTAAAACTTATGATAATGGTTCAGAACCAGGAATGGCCATCCATGAAATGGGAACCGCAAGAATGGGTAAAGATCCTAAAACTTCTGTACTGAACAAATGGAACCAAATGCATGAAGTTAAAAATGTTTTTGTAACTGATGGATCTTGTATGCCTTCGGCTGCTTGTCAAAACCCATCGCTAACTTACATGGCCCTAACCGCAAGAGCTTGTGATTATGCCGTAAGTGAAATGAAAAAAGGAAACATTTAAAAAAAGCTTAAAGCGGAAAGACCAAAGTTTAAAGCTGAAGCATAGAATAAGAGCTTAAAGTTTAAAGATCAAAGTAGAGAAATCTATGCTTTGCACTTTAAGCTTTAAGCTTTAAGCCAAAAAAAATGAAAAGAAAACTAAGAATGGGCATGATAGGTGGTGGTAAAGATGCCTTTATTGGTGCCGTACATCGCCTTGCTGCCAACATGGATGGATTGATTGAGCTTTCAGCTGGTGCACTTAGCGTACACCCAGAAGTAGCAAAGGAGTCAGGTAAAATCCTTTTCCTTCCAGATGAAAGAACCTACACCTCATACGAAGAAATGTTGCAAAAGGAAAGTGAACTTCCTGCAGATCAGAAAATAGATTTCGTAACCATCGTAACCCCTAATTTCGCACATTTTGCACCTGCAATGATGGCACTCGAAAAAGGCTTTAACGTAGTAGTCGAAAAACCAATAACCCTATCCTTAGATGAGGCTAAGCAACTGAAAGCGAAGGTTGAAGAAACAGGCCTAACACTTTGTTTAACCCATACCTATTCTGGCTATCCAATGGTGAAACAAGCCAAACAAATGGTAGCCGATGGTGAATTAGGCGCAATCAGAAAAATCATAGTAGAATACCCTCAAGGTTGGTTAAGCCGCTTATCAGAACGCGAAGGTAATGCACAGGCAGCATGGAGAACAGACCCATCAAAAACCGGGAAAAGTGGCAGCATGGGCGATATAGGTACACATGCAGCACACTTGGCAGAATATATCTCTGGCCTAAAAATCACAAAAGTTTGTGCCGACCTTAATATCGTAGTTCCAGATAGAGCTATTGATGATGATGGAAACGTACTGCTGAAATTCGACAACGGCTCAAACGGCGTATTAATTGCAAGCCAGATTGCTGCTGGTGAAGAAAATGCGCTTAAAATCAAAGTGTATGGTGAAAAAGGCGGATTAGAATGGCATCAAATGGAACCAAATACATTAATTGTAAAATGGTTAGATGAACCAGCCCAGATCTTTAGAACAGGTAGCGGATACTTATCAGCTATAGCAAAACACAATACCAGAGTTCCAGGCGGGCATCCAGAAGGTTATTTGGAAGCTTTTGCAAATATCTACAGAAATTTTGCACTTACCATCTCAGCGAAGTTAAATGGCGAAGAACCTCAACCTGAAACATTGGACTTTCCTACAGTAGAAGATGGGATCCGTGGAATGGCATTTATAGAAAATGTAGTAGATTCTAGCAAATCAGACCAGAAATGGCACGATTATAAAATTTAAAATAATGACAACAATAAAAGGTCCCGCTGTATTCTTAGCCCAATTTATTGGAGACGAAGCCCCATTTAATTCACTTGATGGCATTTGCCAATGGGCATCAGATTTAGGATTTAAAGGAATCCAATTACCAACCTTAGACAAACGTTTTATTGACCTGAAGCTTGCTGCAGAAAGTAAAACCTATACAGACGAACTCGCTGGAAAATTGGCTACCTATGGTTTGGAAATTACCGAATTGTCTACCCATTTACAGGGACAACTCGTAGCGGTTAATCCTGCCTACGATAAATTATTCGACGCATTTGCAGCCGACGAAGTAAAGAACAACCCAAAAGCTAGAACCGAATGGGCTGTTCAGCAGTTGAAATACGCAGCTAAAGCCTCTCAAAATCTCGGTTTAAACGCGCATGCAACATTTAGTGGCTCGTTGTTGTGGCATACTTTCCATCCTTGGCCTCAAAGACCAGAAGGATTGGTAGAAGATGGTTTTAAAGAACTCGCCAAACGTTGGCTTCCCATTTTAAATGAATTCGATCAATGTGGAGTTGATGTTTGTTATGAGATCCATCCAGGAGAAGATCTATTTGATGGCGAAACCTATGAAATGTTCTTGGACAAAGTAAACCACCACAATCGTGCTTGTTTATTATATGATCCATCTCATTTTGTACTGCAACAATTAGATTATATCCAGTACATCGATTTCTATCACGAAAAGATCAAAGCTTTTCATGTTAAAGATGCCGAATTTAACCCTACAGGTAAACAAGGTACATTTGGTGGTTACCAGAGCTGGGCAAATAGAGCAGGTAGATATCGTTCTCCAGGCGATGGACAGGTAGATTTTAAACGTATCTTTAGTAAATTAGCCCAGTACGACTTTAAAGGTTGGGCAGTAATGGAATGGGAATGCTGTATTAAAGACTCAGAAACCGGTGCCAGAGAAGGTGCTGAATTTATTAAAAAACATATCATACCAGTAACCACAAAAGCATTTGATGATTTTGCATCAGCTGGAAGTGACACCGATTTAAACAAAACAATTTTAGGCCTATAACTTATCTTAAAGAGCTGTATAAGCAACAAATATTTAGCTTATGCTAGCTTAACTGCTACTGAAACAAGACAACACACATGAAAAAGACATTTTTATTTTTAAGCGGATTTGCACTATTATGCCTAGCGGCCTGTGGCGGCGGTGATTCAAAAACAGAAGACACAAGCAGTGCTACCACAACTACACCAACTGCATCAAAACCAGCAATGGAGCCAGGAGAATTACTGATCGTAAAATCTGATTGCGTAGGTTGCCATCACAAAGAAAACAAGATTATTGGTCCAGCATATCAAGCTATTGCCGATAAATATCCTGCAACAGAAGAAAACATTACTTTATTGGCAAGTAAAATTATCAATGGAGGAAAAGGAGTTTGGGGAACTATTCCAATGACCCCTCATACCAAAATAACAGAAGATGAAGCGAAATCGATGGTCAAATACATCCTGTCGCTAAAAAAATAACCAAATTTAAATTCTAACCAAATGGACAATGTAAAAAAAGGAACGGAAGCACCTGGCAGACGTAATTTTTTAAAAACTACTGCAATTGCATCAGCTGCATTCATGATTGTTCCACGACACGTATTAGGTGGTAAAGGCTTTTTGGCGCCAAGTGATCGTTTAACAATAGCAAGTGTTGGCGTTGGTGGTAAAGGTAAAAGTGATATCGCAATGTTTGCAGAAAGCGGCAAGGCCGATATTGCTTTCCTTTGTGATGTTGATACGCGTAGAGCTGCTGATAGTGTAAAAGCTTTCCCAAAAGCAAAATTCTACAAAGACTGGCGTGAAATGTATGAAAAAGAGCATAAAAATTTTGATGCTGTTTCTATTTCTACACCAGATCATAACCATGCTATCCAAGCAATGGCAGCTATGCAATTGGGAAAACATGTTTATGTACAGAAACCACTTACCCATGATATTTTTGAAGCACGCGCATTAACAGCAGCCGCCAAACAATACAAAGTGGTAACACAAATGGGTAATCAAGGCGCTTCAAATGATGGTCCCCGCCAAATGAAAGAATGGTATGAAGCCGGTTTAATTGGCGACGTACATACCATCTATGCTTGGACAGACAGACCAGTTTGGCCTCAGGGTATTCCATGGTCTGCAAACAGAGCCGACATTCCAAAAGAACTAGATTGGGATTTATGGTTGGGTACAGCTCCTTACAAAGAATATGTTGAGAAACTTGTGCCTTTTAACTGGCGTGGATGGTGGGATTATGGAACCGGTGCCTTAGGCGATATGGGATGCCACCTATTGGAAACTCCTTTTAGTGTATTGAACTTAAAATATGCAACAGAAGTACAAGCTAGCATTGGCTCTGTATATGTTGACGAATTTAAACGAGGTTATTTCCCTGATAGCTGCCCTCCATCAAGTCATGTTACCCTAAAATTCCCTAAAACCAATAAAACCAAAGGTGATGTTACAGTTCATTGGATGGATGGTGGTATCCAACCAGAAAGACCAGAAGAACTAGGCGCGAATGAAACATTTGGTGATGGTGGTAATGGAACCCTATTTATTGGTACCAAAGGAAAGATGACTTCTGAAACCTACGGCAGAAACCCTCAGCTTTTGCCACTAACTAGAACAAAAGAAGTAAATGTTAAACAGAAATATGCACGCGTAAAAGACCAAGAAAAAGGTCACTATGCACAATGGGTTGAAGCATCAATTGCCGGTTATGGTAAAAAAGAGCTAAGTTCTCCATTTGAGATTGCCGGTCCATTAACCGAAGCTTTATTAATGGCAAATTTGGCCATCCGTGGTGCGGATATTCAAGGTAAAAATGCAGAAGGAAAAACCATCTACCCAGGTAGATATAAAAAATTCTTGTGGGATAACGACAACATGAAAGTGACAAACTTTGATGAGGTCAACAAATTCGTAAAAAGAGAATACCGCAACGGATGGTCATTGGGCGTTTAATTAATCAAAACTAAGAAATGAAAAAATATTTATTAGCTGCAACCCTATTTGTAGCAATTGGATTTAGCGCCTCAGCACAAACCAAGAAAAAAGGTTTTGTTAAGCTTTTTGATGGTAAAACCATTACCGGATGGCATACCTACAATAAAAGCGGCGTTGGTTCTGCTTGGGATGTAGAAGATGGGGCAATCCACATGAGCCCAACAAAAAAAGGCAAAGATGGTGGTGGCGATTTAGTTACCGATCAAGAGTATTCAAACTTCCATCTAAAGCTAGAATGGAAAGTTGCGCCAAAAGCAAATAGTGGAGTAATATTCTTTGTTCACGAAGACAAAAAGTACGGACAAACTTATCTTACAGGACCAGAAATGCAGGTACTTGATAATGATGGTCACCCGGATGGTAAAATCACCAAACACAGATCTGGAGATTTATATGACATGATCAAAAGTACTTCAGAACCTGTTAAAGCTGTTGGTCAATGGAACAAAGCAGAGATCATTAGCGACAACGGAAAACTTACCCTAATTTTAAATGGCGTTAAAACAGTAACAACCACCATGTGGGATGACAATTGGAAAGCTTTAATTGCAGGAAGTAAATTCGCTAAATGGGAAGGATTTGGCACCTACAAAACTGGAAAAATTGCCTTGCAAGATCATGGCGATGAAGTATGGTACAGAAATATTTCAATTAAAGAATTATAATCAGGCTTAAAGCCCGAAGCTTAAAGACTAAAGCTGTATTAACAGCTAGGCTTTTTGCTTTGGACTTTAGGCTTTAAGCTAAAAAAAATGAACTCTACTATCCGAATTAAGCTATCAGTTATGATGTTCCTAGAATTTTTTATCTGGGGTGCATGGTTTGTATCTCTTGGAACCTATTTAGGAATTACCTTAAAAGCCTCAGGCTCAGAAATAGCATCTGTATTTTCTACCCAGTCATGGGGTGCAATTATTGCCCCTTTTGTTGTAGGGCTAATTGCAGATCGATATTTTAATGCAGAGAAAATTCTTGCAATTATCCACTTGGTAGGTGCCGTACTCTTATATCAAGCTTATTCAGCTTCAGATGTAGGTGTGCTTTACCCTTACATTTTAGGCTATATGATTTTATATATGCCAACCCTGGCATTGGTCAACTCTGTTTCATTTAACCAAATGCAGGATCCAGAAAAAGAATTTGGTAAAATTAGAATGTGGGGAACAATTGGATGGATTGTAGCCGGGGTTTTGATTAGCTATGTTTTCTCTTGGGATTCTGAAGCTAGCATAACTGATGGCTTGTTGAAGAACACATTTTTAATGGCAAGTATTGCCTCTTTAGTTTTAGGTCTATTAAGTTTCACTTTACCAAAAACTCCACCTAAAGTAGATAAAAAGGAAAAGATAAAAATTGGTGAACTGTTAGGCTTTGATGCATTAAAACTCTTGAAAGATAAAAACTTCGCTGTTTTCTTCATTTCAGCAGTACTGATCTGTATTCCTCTTGCATTTTACTATCAGGTTGCCCACCCCTATCTAGAGAATTCTGGCATCCCTAATCCAACAGTTAAAATGACTATCGGACAAATCTCAGAAGCTTTGTTCCTACTCCTAATTCCAGTTTTCTTCAAGAAATATGGATTTAAGAAAACCATCCTAGTAGGTATGTTAGCCTGGTCTGTTAGGTATTTATTATTTGCATTCGGAAATGGAAGTGAACTTGCATTTATGCTTTATATCGGTATCGCACTCCATGGAATTTGTTACGATTTCTTCTTTGTATCTGGACAAATCTACACCAATTCTAAAGCTGGAGATCGATACAAAAGCTCTGCACAAGGCTTAATTACACTGGCAACTTATGGTGTTGGTATGCTAATCGGATTTCAGGTTGCAGGTATGATTACTGATACCTATAAATTGGCTGATGGCAGTTTAGACTATAAAATGGTTTGGATTATCCCAGCTGGCATCGCTTTTGTAGTATTCTTAATATTCGCTTTCTTATTTAACGACAAAACAAAAGTTACCAACGCATAAATTTTTAATACCCTAATCTCCAACCAATGAATTCAAGAAGAAACTTTATTAAACAATCTAGCTTATTAGCAGCTGCTGTAGCCATTGCACCATCTTTTGTTGCAGGCATGGAAAAAAAGAAACATGCTATTGGTCTACAATTATACAGCTTAAGAGATATTATCGGTAAGGATATCAAATCGATCATTACGCAAGTTGCAGCAATTGGTTATAAAGAAGTAGAAACCTACGGTTATTCTGCCAAAGGTGGCTTTTGGGGATTAGATGCAAAAACTTTTAAATCCCTCTTAAAACAGAATGGATTAACGTCTCCTAGCGGTCACTTTACAATGGACAATTTCATTGCAGGCAAAAGTAGCGATGAACTAAAAGCCTATATTGAAGCTGCAAATATTTTAGATAGCGAATACGTTACCGTACCCTATCTACAAGGAGACATTAGAAAAACTGCAGACGACTATAAGAAAATTGCAGCCAAGCTAAATGAAGCTGCACTGATGTGCAAAACAGCTGGATTAAAATTGGCTTATCATAACCACGATTTCGAATTTACCAAGTTTGGTGATACAACTGGGTATGAAATCTTATTAAATGAAACCGATAAAAAATTGGTAGATTTTGAATTGGATCTTTATTGGGCAGTGAGATCTAAAAATGATCCACTTCAGCTTTTTAATGCTCACCCCGGTCGTTTTACCATGTGGCATATCAAAGATATCGATAAAGCAAAACCAACAGTAAATACCGAAGTTGGACAAGGTGCTGTAGATTTCAAATCCATATTTACCGGAGCCAAAACAGCTGGAGTAAAACATTATTTTATAGAACACGAATTCAATTACAAACCAAATGAAATGGGTTCTATCAAAACTAGCTTTAATTATGTTAAAAATGAATTGCTTTAACTAGCACCATTCATTTAGCAGTTAAAACATATTAACGTGGTTACTTATTAAATACCGATAAGTAACCACGTTTTTTTATGTTATTCATTTTAGCTAATCGGTTGTTCTGTATATCCATCAGTATGGGCATCATGGATCAAATCTTTGATATCTGATTTACGTCTCTTAGGGGTACTATGCACAAAATGTGGAACTTCTGGTTGCTCAATTGATTCTTCAATTTCACGGTTACCCACAACTCTATCTTTCAAAGAAACATATTTATCTTTTATGCCAGTTCCTAGACCTTTAGCTCCGTCAGCAATACCTTTTCTAATATTCGACCCACTATCTGGAGCAAATAAAATGCTAATCGCAGCACCTGCCGCTAAACCTGCAACTACTGCAATCGCAACCTGAGCATTGTTATTAGCTCGTTGCACAAAAATTTCCTTTAATAATTTTCCGTATTTCATAATTCCTGCTTTTTTTAAGGAGAACAATCATTTTTTATTATTGTTTAAATAATATCACCATAATTGGTTATCCCAAACAAGTTTAATCAACTAACTACCAATGCGCTAATTCATTTTTTTCGCCAAAACACAGGTCTGCCTAAAACTTTGAGATTTGCCATTTAAAGCAAAAACATCAAATTTAACTACGTAAATCCCCATCTTACTTTGCTGACCATTATCGTTTAAACCATCCCAAATAAAATTGCCAGTAGTGCCAACAGTCACATTCTTTTGCAGTTTACGAACCAATATGCCCTTATCGCTATAAATATTAACAGTGGCAAATTGCCCATTATTTACAAACAGGTAATCAATTTGTAAAAGATCCTCAAAATTGTCGCCATCTGGAGAAAAGATTTTATTACTAATAATTACCTGATTTCTGGTCAGCTCCAGGTCCTCAATCTGCGAATTTTGATAGGTTGGCGTAGCAAAGCCCACAGCCATCGCTGCTGATTTAAAGTTGCCCGGTTCATTTGCTTCTTTCGTAAAAGAAACCCTTTCCAATGCTACTCCATCCGCATTTTTTAATAGAGCAATATGCATTTTTTCATTGTAATCAAATCTTTCCAAGACACCAGTACTACCCAATAATAGCACACTCCCCTTATCATTGTTATAAGCTGGCAAACTACTCATTTGCACAAATTGATTAGGATATTTGACATCGTAGTTTTCTTTAATATTTGTCGGATTGGCTGTCAATACCCAATAAGTCTTTGCAGGCATATAAACAGCAATTGAACTCACATTTTTGACATTTGCTACAGCTCCACTTGTATTAACGTTTGCCACCTGAAGCTCCTTTAAATCTAAAATCTGATCGCTATTGTTATAGATCTCTATAAAATCTACCCCTCCATTTTTAGGGTTGACCAAAACCTCACTAATCAAAATATCATTCTTTTTCATTTGATAAGGTTTAAGATAAAAGAACGACACCTCATTTCCGCTAACTATGCTATTGCCTTTCAGATCTTCTACATTGTTAACTGTTAGTTTATAATCGCCAGTAGATATGGCTAGTGGATAAGTTAGATGATAAACATTGGGTAGTATAGTAGCGATAACCTCAGTCGGTATTCCCAGGTTTGAAACCCTATAGTTACTGCTAATTAAAGCGCTGCGCTCTGCTAAACGCTCAGAAAATATGGCCTCAACCGTATGTTCATCGAGTACTTTTGCACTCAATAATGTTGGAGGTGCTACATCTGGTGTTAGCTCTTCAACACTAAAATCATCAAATGTAAACCCATCTGACCTTGTTACCGTATATTTACACTGGATCCCAAACCAATTAGTGTTAGCAAAAGTAAGATCGGTCACATTTCCTTCCAGCGTAAAATTATTTCCTCCCGTAATATCGGTATACAATTCCCATCTTCCTAGCTCACTTCTAGTTACACGAATCCGGGCCAAAAGTCTATTCACATCAACCCTGTTCTTGGATGATCCATCTATAATTTTGCTCACATTCAAGCCAGTTTGCTTGTATAAATCATAGCTATCCGCACTCCCATTTTCTCCAATTTGGATAAAATAACCATTTAATGGCCCATTTAAATCGGGAACATCAGTAATTAAATAAATTTTTGTTTGATTACTGGCAGAAGGGTCAAAATTCAACTGAACAAAAAATTCCCACTTGACATTTGTTGCCAATTTATTAGCGGTTGATAAACTAACTAATTGAGCAACAGAACTTAACGAAGTCTGCAACTGCTTAGAATTGTTAACATTAAAAGCCGAGAAATGACCTGCCCAACTGGGGTTTACAGTAAAATTTCCATCACCAAAGTCATCAGAAAATTGGCCGAATGTAAGTTTAACACTCAGCAACATTAAAAAAAGTAAAGTTTTTCTCATATTTGGTAGATATTAAGAATTAACTAAATATAATAAAAAACCAGAGAAAATGAAAGTTGCAGTAGTAGGCGCTACCGGATTGGTTGGCACCGTAATGTTAAAAGTATTGGAAGAAAGAAATTTCCCGTTAACCGAATTAATTCCAGTTGCTTCTGAAAAGAGCGTGGGTAAGTTAATTACGTTTAAGGGTAAGCAGTTTCCAATTGTTAGCATGGATACTGCAATAGGTATGCGTCCAGACATCGCCTTATTTTCTGCCGGTGGCGGAACCTCATTAGAACACGCACCCCGCTTTAAAGAAGCTGGTACAACAGTTATCGATAATTCTTCCGCTTGGAGAATGGATCCAAACATCAAATTGGTAGTTCCTGAAGTAAATGCCTTCACCTTATCAATTGATGATAAAATTATTGCCAACCCGAATTGTTCAACAATCCAAATGGTAGTAGCATTAAAACCTTTACATGATAAATATAGAATCAAACGCGTAGTAGTTTCTACTTACCAATCTGTAACAGGAACTGGTGTTAAAGCGGTTGATCAGATGATGAATGAACGTAATGGGGTTTATGATGGCGAAATGGCATACCCTTATCAGATTGATTTAAACGTGATCCCTCAAATTGATGTATTTACCGAAAACGGCTACACCAAAGAGGAAATGAAAATGATCAACGAAACCCGTAAAATTATGGGTGATGATAAAATTCGTTTAACCGCAACTACAGTTAGAATTCCAGTAATGGGCGGTCACTCTGAATCTGTAAACATCGAATTCGAAAATGAATTTGATCTAGCCGAGGTAACCTCATTATTAGAAAAAACTGAAGGCATTATTGTAGTGGATGACGTAGCAAACTTAAAATATCCAATGCCAAAAGATGCACATGAAAAAGATGAAGTTTTTGTAGGTCGTATCCGTAGAGACGAATCAATGCCAAATACTTTAAACATGTGGATCGTTGCCGATAATTTACGCAAAGGTGCTGCTACAAATGCAGTTCAAATTGCAGAATACCTGGTAAAAAAAGAATTGGTATAAAATAAATCAAGCTCTTATTAAACTGGGCCAAAAATTTAAACGACCATAATAAAGTGATGCATTCAATGCATCACTTTTTTTGTAACAGCACAGGGTGATGTTACCTTTACACCTAACAAAATAAACTTCATTAAAAATGATCAAAAAAACAGTCCTGATTACCCTTGTTACCTCATTTCTTAATTTAAGCGCCACCTTAGCTCAGGATAGTCTGGTAACTGCTATAGCAAAAACCAATGTAAGCAGCTTTACACAAACCTCAAGTGGATTTACTGGGGCAGGTTGGGATAAAATTATTACAAGGGCAAATAAAAGCAATGATGTGTTGGTAGGTGAAGACCACTTTACCAATGAAATTCCGTTTTTTGTATCAAAACTAGCAGCACAAGTAAAATTCGATAACTTTTTCTGTGAAATTGATCCCTTCACAGCCAAATTATTCCAATCACAAATAAAAACACTTTCAGTAGAGGCACTAAATAAGTATAAGGCAATCTATGGCAATACCTTTTCATTTTATTCCTTCGAACCAGAATTTAACTTATTGCAACAATTAGTAAAGAGCAATGTTCAGATTTATGGTACCGAACAAATCTTACTTGTTGCAGATCGATTACTTTGTAGTGAACTTTTAAAAACCACAAAAAATCCTCGCGCCAAAGAATTGTATCAACTGATTAGCGACCAATCGAAGAAACACTTTGATAACTTTCTAAAAGATCAGCGTAATCCTTTTTACATGTACACCCCCGAATACGATAAAAATATAGAAGAACTTAGCAAACTAAAACTTAGTCCTCGAGAATTAAAGATAATAGATGCATTAAAACTAACTTCAAAAATCTATAAGTCCCAAAATAATCATTTGAGGATCCAATTGATGAAAAACCAGCTCATGGAAGTTTACAAAGATTGGTATACCAAAAAGAACCTCTTTAAGTATGGGGCAAATCACATGGCTAAAGGCGAAGGTTTATTAGACATTTACGATACAGGTAACTTGGTAAACAATATTGCTGATAGTCAATTTAAAGAATCCTTACATCTAATGATTATTGGGAAATCTGGCACACAAGCTTCACCATTCCAAGGGTTTCCTGCAGAAAAAGTAGAAGAGAATAAAGGTACGTTGAAATCATTAAAGCCTTTTTTCAATTTAGTAGATAACAAAGAATGGAAGTGTTTTGATTTACTGCCCATCAAAGAAGCAATAGTTGAAGGAAAAATCAAGGTTACTGATATAGCTTTGCTACGCGTGATCAAAGGATTTGATCTACTCATAGTAATACCGGAGGTTTCGGCATCAGCATTTGTAAAATAGATTTACCTAAGGCATTAGCCCCTAGCTGGGGCAACAGATTTAACTTCGCCAATCTTTAAAGTTTGACAATCTTAAAATAATAAAAAAACACAATACCCATAATCTAATTTTACACAATTATTTCAGCAGAATATTTCAATTAGAACTATTATCAATAAAAGCCCCTATAACCAATGAAGAAATCATTAATCTTCCTTTTATTAGCAGCTCCCCTATTTAGCCTAGCCCAGTTTCCTGTTGAAAAAATCAGACAGGCCTATCAAAACTTAGCTGCAGATAGCCAAGCAAAATATGCCATTACATCACTTTGTATACTCGATGCCAAAACTGGTGAAATCATATTTGCTAAAAACGAAAACGTTGGAGTGGCAACAGCCTCAACCTTAAAAGTAATTACCTCAGCTACCGCATTCAGTATTTTAGGTAAAGACTTTAAATATGAAACTACTTTGGCTTATAGTGGCAAAATTACGCAAGAAGGGATTTTAGAAGGCGATTTAATCATCGTCGGCAGTGGAGACCCTACCCTGGGATCTTGGCGATATGAACAGACCAAAGAAAATGTAATCTTGAACCAATGGGTAACCGCCATCAAAACCGCAGGTATAAAAAAAATAATGGGCTCAATTATTGGAGATGATAGCCTATTCGGTACCCAAACCATCCCTGAAGGATGGATTTGGCAAGATATGGGCAATTATTATGGAGCAGGCATATCCTCGCTAGCATGGAGAGAAAATCAGTTTGATGTACATCTAAAACCAGGTAATGTTGTAGGTAGTCCTGTAAATGAATTAAAAGTTGTGCCAACAATGCCTTATCTAAAAATAGCAAATGAACTTAAAACCGGTGCAGCTGGCTCTGGTGATAACGCTTATGGTTACCTGCCTCCTTTTAGTAACTTGGCCTATCTAAGAGGTACTTGGGGAATGGGAATCAGTAAAACTGGAATATCATTGGCACTTCCAGACCCCGCCTATGATGCTGCTTATCGCTTACAGGATACTTTAAACAGATTAAATATCTTAACTGCCAAGGAAGCAACTACCTCGAGGAGATTAAGTTTAGAAGGGAAATCTTTACCATCAGTTACAAAAAACTTATTCGTAGGATACTCTCCCTCCTTGAGTGAAATTGTATACTGGTTCAATAAAAAAAGTGTAAACCTTTACGGCGAACAACTCCTGAGAACCATTGCCTGGAAAGCTGGAAAAACACCTAGTACCAAAAGCGGAGCTTCCACTGTAATTAACTTTTGGGCAAATAAGGGAATAGATAAAAATGCACTCAACATATTAGATGGAAGCGGCCTCTCTCCGGGCACCCGAGTAACAACACTGGCCATGGCGAGCATTCTGTTTCAAGTCCAAAAAGAGGATTGGTTCCCCGCATTTTTAAATTCACTGCCCGATAACAATGGAATGAAGTTAAAAAGTGGAAGTATCAATGATGTTTCAGCCTATGCAGGATATTACACCGATAAAAATGGAAATAAATATATCGCCGTAATTAACATCAATAATTATATTGGCTCTGGTATCAGTAAAAAACTTTTTAAGGCCTTAGATGCGCTGAAATAAGGGCTGACAACACTATCTTCTTCCACAACCTTCCTTCATCCATTGCTCAAATTCACCTTTGGACACTAGTAAGGGCCGATTATGCTCATTAGTATAATCCAAACGGATATCTACAATGTAATATCTTTTACCTAAGCCCTCTTGCGATTGCTGTGTGATAAATATATAATTACCACATAGTTGATGTGCAATAATTTCTGCATCCAAAATCCTAAACATATTATCATTATCGTCTAGATAAATTAATTCAATACCGTTACTAGATTCCATTTTTTCCAAAAAGAAGCGATCATTAATGCTAGTACGATTACAGCCATATAACAAAACTATGACGTTTAGCAGCAAAAACATTTTAAAGATCTTCATATCCAAATATCATATATTATTAAATTCCCAAAAAATATTACCTTCACATTTATTGCTCAATTGATTACGATAAAATGGAATTCGAATTACGCCCCTTTCAAAATACCGATTTGCAAAGCTTGGTTAAACATGCAAACAATTACAATATCGCAAAAAACTTAAGTAATAAGTTCCCTTTCCCCTATACCCAAGACCATGGTATTGCATTTATCAATCTGGCACTATCTTCAACTCCCAACGAAATATTTGCGATTACCGTAAATGGTGAAGCAATAGGGTCAATTGGTGTCCATCCCCAAGCAGATTTCTATTGTAAAAATGCCGAAATGGGCTATTGGATCTCAGAAGAATTCTGGGGCCATGGCATAGTTCCCGCAGCAGTTAAACTGATGGTTAATTATGGCTTTAAAACATTTGACATCACCAGGATTTATGCCCGTACTTTCGACACTAATATCAAATCACAAAAAGTACTTGAAAAAGCAGGCTTTACTTTAGAAGCCCAACTAAAAGAAACCTTTTATAAAAATGGCACCATATATGACGAAATGATCTATGGATTTAGAAAAACAGATGGTATACTTAGATAAGTTAATTGATACCTTTTCAACCTTAAAACATTTCAATCTTTGAACATCCCAACCTTCTCCCAACGGGCAATGTCATTATTTAAGCTTTTCTGTCCATAACTTCCTCGTTTCTGCGAGGCACGAAGCAGTCTCCTTGCCGGTTTTGACGCTTATAGCAGCAAAGAGATTGCTTCGCGAAAAGCTCGCAAAAACGTAACTTCCCTTAAATAATAACATTGCCCAAAGGGATGCCTTTGGCACAACCTCCCTGCCTAATACCTACCTTATAGCTTGCTCGAAGCTACCTCCTAGCTACCTCCTAGCTACACGCTAGAAATCTTCCCAGTTTTAACCAGTTTTCATAGCCAATTATGTTGCGCTAAATACACTCATAAAGTATGATATAACTCATGCTAATTAAACATGAACTCCAATATATATGCTGCGCTTTAAGCTTTGAGCTTTAGTCTTTAAGCGCTATTCAAAAAAACAAACAACTTTTTAACCTAAAATTAATAAATTGCGGTTTAAACTACTCTAATTATATTTCATGAGACTCATCGTTCCATTTATTTTATTGTTGTCTATCACTAGTCCTATTTTTGCGCAAAATGTAGAAGGTAGCTATGAAACATTTTCAAATAACGAACTTCCAGCGAATAGTGAAATTGCCATTATCCCTGAACCTGTCGCCGTAATTAAACATACTGGCCACTTTATACTACCTGCCAACATCTTAATTCAGGCCAATAAATCTCCTGAGTTAAAACAAACCATAGCCTTTTTACAAGAACGCCTTTCTGTTCCCACAGGATATTATGTAAATACGGTACATACCCCATCGGCTGCTGCTACATTTAAGCTAGTTTTAAATGATAAAGAAGACACCACTTTAGGTACCGAAGGATACCAGCTAAACGTCGGTTTAAAACAGGTCATAATTAGGGCCAACAAACCAGCAGGTCTATTTTATGGTGTGCAAACATTAATTCAGTTGCTACCCAAAGAAATAGAGAGCAAAGAAGAAGTTAAAGGAATTAAATGGGCAATCCCATGTGTTGATGTAACCGATTATCCCCGCGTAGGCTGGCGAGGTCTAATGTTCGATGTAGCCCGTCACTTCTTTACCAAACAAGAAGTGAAACAATACATTGATGCCATGGTTCGCTATAAATATAACATCCTACATCTGCATCTAGCAGATGATGAAGGCTGGAGAATAGAAATCAAAGGTTTGCCCAGACTAACAGAAGTCGGCGCTTGGCGGGTAAACAGAATAGGCTCATTTGGAGATTTCTTGCCAATTAAAGCTGAGGAACCTCGTAATTACGGTGGTTTTTATACGCAAGAAGATATCAAAGAACTGGTAGCCTACGCTAAAGAACGTTTTGTAGATATTATGCCAGAAATTGATGTCCCTGGCCATAGCTTAGCCGCAATAGCTGCTTATCCAGATCTATCTTGTACACCCGATGCCGTAAATTATAAAGTCCGCAGTGGCGAAAAAATCATGGATTGGAGCCGTGGTGCCCCACCGTTAGGTTTGGTAGACAATACACTCTGCCCAGCAAATGAAAAGGTATATGTCTTTCTGGATACCGTATTTTCACAGGTCGCAAAATTATTTCCATTCCAATACATACATGTTGGTGGCGATGAAGTTGCCCGCAATTTCTGGGAAAAGAATGATCAGATTAAAGACCTCATGAAACGTGAAAACTTAAAAACCATTCCTGAAGTTCAGGCCTATTTCGAGAAAAGAGTAGAACAGATCATTGTTGCCAAAGGCAAAAAATTCATGGCATGGGATGAAGTTTTAGAAGGCGGTGTTTCTCAATCTGCTGCCGTGATGAGCTGGAGAGATACAAAACATGGAATAGAAGCCGCAAAAGCTGGCCACGAAGTTGTAATGAGCCCAACACAATTCGCTTACATAGATTATATGCAAGCTGATGCCATTACCGAACCACGTGTATACGCTTCCCTCAGACTGAACAAATCGTACGAATTTGATCCAGTTCCAGAAGGTGTAAATCCAACGTTAATCAAAGGCGGGCAAGCAAATCTATGGACAGAACAGGTGTATAATATCCGCCAAGCTGAATACATGACATGGCCGCGAGGTTTTGCCATTGCCGAATCCGTATGGAGCCCTAAAGAAAAGAAAAACTGGAACAGCTTCTCGTCACGAACCGAAACCCATTTTAAACGTTTGGATATTGCGGAAACCAAATATGCAAAAGCCATTTATGATCCGATCTTTAGTGTGAGAAGGTCTGCAGATAGAAATTTGCTTATCACCCTAACCACAGAAATCGAAGGATTAGACATTTATTATAGCTTCGACCATTCTGAACCAGATCGTTATTACCCAAAATATAATGGCCCTTTGGTACCACCAATCGACTCTAAATTCTTGAAAGTGATTACCTACAGAGGAAAAGAGCCAATTGGTAGAATGATCACCATGCCCATTGAAGAACTCGAAAAAAGAGGTGGAAAAAGGTAACAAAATGAAACGGAGAGTTGGGGTACATTAAACTGTAAACATCAAAACTAAATGATATGAACCTTTTTAAAACCTACTTTTTACTAGCTTCCATACTGTTATTTGGAGAAATTACCCTTGCACAAAATGCTGTAAAGGTAATTAAAGACCCAAAAGCAAACAAAATAGACGTATTGATCAACAATAAGCTATTCACTAGTTTCCTATATCCCGATAGCATCGAAAAACCCTTTTTATATCCTATTTATACCGTAAACCAAACTGATGTTACCCGGGGTTTCCCTCTAAACCCAAAACCTGGCGACCCTACAGATCATCCACACCACATTGGTATCTGGTTCAATTATGAAAATGTAAATGGTCTTGATTTCTGGAATAATTCTTACGCCATCCCGGCAGATAAAAAGAATAAATATGGATGGATTAAAACTGATCAAATCCTTCAAACATCCAATGGCAACAAAGGCATCATTACTTACCATGCCAATTGGACCAACCAACAGAACGTAACCTTACTTTCCGAAATCACACGTTTAGAATTTAGTGCTGCTGGCAATAGCCGTATCATTGACCGTACCACAACTTTAACCGCTTCGATGGATGTAAATTTCAACGATGTCAAAGATGGAATGTTAGGTATGAGATTGGCACATGAACTTCAAATCCCTACAGATAAGGATCAAAAGTTTACCGATAATAAAGGCAATGTCACTACAGTAAAAGGTGGCACAGATAAAGTAGCCAATGGCAATTATTTGAGCAGCGAAGGTAAAACCGGCGATGATGTTTGGAGTACCCGTGCAGCATGGTGCAAAGTTTATGGCAAAATGGGCAATGATTCGGTAAGTATTGCGATTATTGATCATCCTAAAAATGTAAATTATCCTACTTTCTGGCATGCCAGGGGTTACGGTTTATTTGCCGCAAATCCTCTTGGAGAAAAAGTATTTACAAACGGCAAGAGTGAAAAAAACCTGAAGCTAAAGAAGGGAGAAGCTGTTACCTTTAAATATAGGATCGTGATCAATGCCGATCAAAAATCATTATCCTCAGAGGCAATCAATCAGTTTGCCAATACATTTAACAAATAATGAAAAAAGGAACGCTCCTATTATGCCTTTTCATTATCGCCAAGATGGTGATCCAATATTTGGTTGTACATCCAGCTTATGATCTTCAACGTGACGAATTTCTACACCTTGATCAAGCTAAACATTTGGCCTGGGGCTTTTTCTCTGTTCCACCGCTAACCTCTTGGCTATCTTGGATAATTTTACAGTTGGGAAATGGCTATTGCTGGGTTAAGTTTTTCCCAGCAGTTTTTGGTGCACTTACCATGCTTGTGGTTTGGAAAACCGTAGAAAGCCTAAAGGGAAACTTATTTGCATGCATCTTAACCGCTACAGCATTATTGCTTTCCGTTTTTTTGAGGATCAACCTACTTTACCAACCCAATTCGCTCGACTATTTATGTTGGACCTTGGTGTATTACACACTAATTCGCCACATTCAAACAGAAAAACCGAAATGGCTCTATTTTATGGCCATCAGCTTTGCCATCGGATTTTTAAACAAGTATAATATCGTTTTCTGTGCCTTAGGATTATTACCTGCTTTATTGCTCAGCCCACAGCGTAAATTGTTCTTGAACCCAAAATTCTATCTTGCAATTTTACTCACGTTGGTAATAATTAGTCCAAACTTGATCTGGCAGTACCATAATGATTTCCCTGTACTTAAACACATGAAAGAATTGAAAGAAACACAATTGGTGAATGTAGATCCTATGGACTTTATAGCTGAACAACTTAAGTTCTTCATCGCTTCATTGTTTATACTGATTGGCGCTTTTGTTGCATTAATTAGTTATGAACCCTTCAAACGTTTCCGCTTTTTATTTTTCGCCTATATTTTTACCATCGCCATATTTCTAGCATTAAGCGCAAAAGGCTATTATGCTATTGGTTTATATCCTATATTTTTTGCGTTTGGTGCTGTTTATTTGAGTGTGATCTTACAAACAGGATGGAAATTTTATCTCCGTTTTGCACTCATTGCCCTCATAATTTTAGGCGCGTATCCCTTATTTAAATTTGCCTTGCCACTAAAAGATCCTGCACAATATGTTCAAGATGCGATAGCGCATAAACCATTCAGCGAACATAAATGGGAAGATGGTAATACATATCCCATTGCTCAAGATTTTGCCGACATGCTAGGTTGGAAAGAATTAGCCCACAAGGTAGATTCGCTCTATCTCACCCAAAAAGACCCTAACCTCTTTATCTTCTGTGACAATTACGGCCAGGCCGGAGCAATCAACTACTACACAAAGATAAAAGGTCTCCAAGCGAATTCATACAATGCTGATTATATCAATTGGCTAGATTTAAGTAAGCCAATTCACACCATCATTAACATCAAAGATAAAGGAGAAGACATGGATGATGAACACCGTCTCTTTAAAAATGTAACTGTGATTGATGAAATTAGGAATCCTTACGCCCGAGAAAGAGGAACACAAATCTTATTGTTAACACAACCTAAGGCCAATATCAATGAATTTTTGAAACGGGAAATGAAGGGCAGAAACAATAAAATACAGTAGAAATACTATTTTTTTCAATCGGGCGCTGTAAACATTTTATTTTCATCAAAGTCTATAATCACACTCATTCTTACATTTAAAATTTCGGAAATCTGAGCAAGACGTTTTACGGTAATGTCAAATTCATTACGCTCAATTCTACCATATGAGGTAGTCGAAATCATCAATTCATTTGCAACATATTTGCGGGAGATATTTCTTAATTCCCTTATCTTTTTAATTTTTTCTCCTAAGTTCTCCATATCGGTAGTATATAAATGTAGCTCAACTAAATTTCGAAATGGGATGATCTGAATAAACATTAGGGGAACCCTAAACTATAGTTTTTTTGGTACAATGTCAATTATTAGGCTAAAATGAACAATTTGTCAAGTCTGACGAACAATTTGTCAACCTCATGATATTGCACCTTAATCTCTTCTCTTTTACCTTAGTTCTTAGCTAACCCGCTGAGATGGTTAGACATTTTTCTTTTAAACAAATACCTATGAAAAAGCTAGCATTACAAAATTTTGGTGTCGTTGACCTGAACACTGAAGAGCTAAAAGAGGTGAATGGTGGAGCAGATTGGACAGACATTTTTAACGTCAGTACAGTCGTTTACGTCGGCTCTAAAATTGTTACACATTGGTCTGATGTCGTAAATGGCGTTGCTGTATTTGCAACAGAGGGTGGTAGGAACGCAGGTTTAGTAGTGCGTTAATTTAAGATGTTACTTGACCTTGATCGTCAAGTAACATCTTCTTTAATTCCCTTACAAAAACAAAGCTGATCATCAATCCCATTTTATAGGTTATAACTCTATAGAGTTTACTGAATCAGAAACAACATATCAATTTTGTCTTCCTAATTACCGATTTATTTTTAACTACAATGGCTTTAGTTCCTCAAAACTATGTAGAAAATACTCAACTTATTTATTTACACCATACCAGTGTGAAAAGTCAGTTGATTTATACGGCTACACTCCTCATATTTTCCTTGATCTTGATCAGCCTACCATTTTTATACATCACCGTGTCTACCCAAAGTTTTGGATCGGTCCAAAGCGAAATAGAGAAAATAAACCTAATATCTCCCGTAGATGGCAATTTAATAAGCATAAATCTGAAAGACAATCAAAAAGTAACTAAAGGAACTACCCTATTTTTAGTCGATGGCACATTACCAAAACAACAAGCTAGTTTGTTAGCTAAAAAAAGAACGATGTTACAGCAATGCCTTCTAGATACGCGTGCACTCTTAACATTTAATCCCGTTGTAAAACTAAAAACAGCTTTATGCAATGCCAGTTGGCAGCAATATGTTGCACAGATCAAAAACAACAAACTGAAAATCGATCAATATAAAAGAACCCTTGAACGTTATTCTATTCTTTTTAATAAAAGAGTAATTACATTATCAGAAATAGAACAACATCAATTCAATTATGAACAAGCAATTGCTGAGGAACAACTAATCACAGAAAATTTTAAAAATCAATGGCAAGTATCAGCCAGTCAATATGAAGAAGAAATTAGAACACTACAAAACCAACTTTTACAACTTCATGAGCAGAAAAAGCATTATGAGCTAAAAGCTACAATTAACGGATTTGTACAAAATTTAGTCGGTCTGCAAGTTGGGAATATGATCTACGCTAATCAAAAAATCGGTGAGTTATCTCCAGATAGTGCCTTATTTGCCTACTGTTATGTCAAACCTTCAGCTATTGGATTAATTAAAAAAGGACAAGCAGTAAAGTTTCAAATTCATTCTTTCAATTATAATCAATGGGGATTAATAAATGGCAAAGTAGTAGATATCTCAGAAGACACCAATATCATAAACAACAATGTCTTTTTCAAAGTCAAATGTCAGTTCCAAAAAGATTTTTTACAATTAAAAAATGGCTATAAGGGGCAAGTAAAAAAAGGGATGACATTTACGGCCAACTTCACGGTGGCCAAGCGAAGCTTATATCAGTTGTTAAATGATAAAATCGAAGATTGGTTCAATCCCACAACAGAAAAGTCTTAATCTATTAGCTCACAACATCTTCCTAGGCCAACTTAATATTAATATGGCACAAAACTTGGTTAAACAACAAGACCTAACTGATTGTGGAGCTGCATGCCTAGCATCCGTTGCCGCAAAATACAAACTTAACATTCCGATTACAAAAATTCGGCAATTTGCAGGTACAGATCAAATGGGCACAAACATGTTGGGTTTAGTAGAAGCTGCAACTAAGTTGGGCTTTGAAGCAAAAGGTGTTAAATGCATTTTAAGCAGCTTGAATAAAATACCCTTACCTGCTGTTGCACATCTTATTGTTAATGCCAAGCTCCATCATTACGTTGTCCTTTACAAAGTATCCAAAAACCATGTTACTTTAATGGATCCTGCTGACGGTAAAATGCACGTTAAAACTATATCAGCTTTTGAAAGGGAATGGACTGGCGTACTACTACTTTTATTACCTGCCGAAAATTTTAGAAAAGAAAATACAAAAGTTTCTCATGCAGTAAAATTTTGGCAGTTAATTAAGCCCCATAAAAAAATAATTCTGCAGGCACTATTTGGAGCTATGGTGTATACCATCCTGGGGCTTTCAACTTCTATTTTTATCCAAAAGCTCACAGATCATGTTCTGGTTGATCAAAATTATAATTTACTAAACCTGATGAGCTTAGCAATGATTATAATTCTATTTTTTCAAATCTTTATTAGCATCATAAAAAGCATTTTTATCATCCGTACTGGACAGCAGATCGATGCACAATTGATTTTAGGATATTACAAACACCTGTTGAAATTGCCACAACAGTTTTTTGATACCATGCGGGTTGGCGAAATAATTTCAAGGGTAAATGATGCAGTAAAAATTAGAGCATTCATCAATGATACCGCCGTTAATTTAACTGTAAATTTATTGGTTATCCTCTTTTCTTTTACACTGATGTTTACTTATTATTGGAAATTGGCACTTTTAACGCTTACCTCAATTCCTTTTTATATCATCATCTATGTCATCACCAATAGTATAAATAAAAGGATCCAACGCAAATTGATGGAACAATCGGCCAATTTAGAATCCCAATTGGTAGAGAGTTTAAATGCAGTTGGGACAATTAAGCGCTTTGGGCTAGAAGAATTCACAGGCACAAAGACAGAAACACTTTTTATCCAACTTTTAAGAACCATTTATACCGCAAATAAATCAAGTATTTTTTCGGGCAATATAGTTGAGCTGGTATCAAAATTAATGACGATTGTCTTATTGTGGATCGGTGCCAAATTGGTATTGGCAAATGAAATTACCACTGGCGAACTATTCTCATTCTATACATTAATCGCTTACTTCACAAATCCTATTTCATCTTTAATTGGTGCAAATAAAACAATTCAAGATGCAGTAATTGCTGCTGATAGACTTTTTGAAATCATGGATCTAGAAATAGAGGATGATACGGCAAGTATAGTATTGTCCAAAGCAACAATTGGTGATATTCATTTTAAAAATGTTGCCTTTAGCTATGGAACTAGAAAAACTGTCTTCGAAAATCTCAATCTTAAAATCAAAGCAGGCAGCTTTACTGCAATAGTTGGAGAAAGTGGTTCTGGAAAATCTACATTAATGAATTTACTTCAACAGCTATACCCCGTAAAAAATGGAAATATCTATATTGGAAAATATGATATTGGCCATTTAAAGAATAGCGCTCTACGCAAAACATTAAGTGTAGTACCGCAAAACATAGATCTTTTTGCAGGCAATTTGATTGATAACATTGCAGTTGGTGATTACGAACCCGACATGCAATATATCCTAGAAAGCTGCACACAACTTGGAATAATAGATTTCATAACTGCTTTACCCAATGGTTTCCAAACCTATCTTGGAGAAAATGGGATTACGCTTTCCGGTGGACAAAAACAAAGAATTGCAATCGCCAGAGCTTTATATCAAAAACCAGAAATTTTAATTTTAGATGAAGCCACATCCTCTTTAGATTCTAAAGCTGAAAACTATGTAAAAAACACAATCGACTTGCTCATATCACAGCAGAAAACCATCATCCTTATTTCACATCGGTTAACATCTGTACAACATGCAGATCATATTATAGTGCTAGATAAAGGATTGGTAGTAGAAGAAGGAAAACATCATGAGATGATGCAGAATAAAAGTCATTATCACAATTTATGGCTTCAGCAATTTGGGTAAAAAGCTTAATTCAAAACCGATCCTTAAATCTTTATATGCGAGGAACAATACAAACGCTAAGTAATAGAAGATTTTTACGGTACAGATTATTCATATTAGTTAAAACTTGCTACCTTTCATTTTTAAAAAATCATGAAAAAACTCTTCTTCTTTATATGCTTGTTATTTACTACAGGCGCATTTGCTCAAACACAAACCGCTAGTTATTTTAAATTAACCAGAGCTGGCTTCAATGAAAAAAACGCATATGAAACCACTGCTTTTGTAGAAAAGTATTTCCGTATTCCAGGTAATACTGGTTTTAATGCGAGCATTCATTACGTTGAAGACATTTTAAAAAAGGCTGGTTTTGTTGAACAAAAAGCAGATGAATTTGAGGGCCCACTCACCTACCGTATAGAGAAACGCCCAATGAAAAACAAGACTTGGGAACCGATCAATGCTAGCGTAACCATCCTTGGAGAAACCCAACCACTTATTGCCCATAAAACAAATCGCAATATGATTCCAATCAACTGCCCTTCTACGGTTGCAGGTGGCGTAACAGCCGAAGTTGTTTTTGTGGGCAAGGGAACACCGGCAGAACTTGAAGGAAAAGACCTTAAAGGTAAAATCGTATTTGGCGATGTTGCAGCAGGCAGATTAATTAACGTAGCAGTTAAAGGTGGTGCAATCGGTGCGATGGGTTATTCAATGCCAAAATATAACCAACCTGAAAAATACCAAACCTCAATCTCTTTTGGAGGAATGGCTCCAAATGCTGGTATTTGGTCGCTATTTTTATCTTATGGTGTAAAGGAAAAATTAAAGGCTGCATGCCTAAAAGGAAAAGTTGAGTTAAAAGTTAATATCGAAACTAAAATCTATGAGTCGGAAGAATTAACATTGGTTGCTAACGTAAAAGGAAGTATCAATCCAAACGAACGTTTTGTATACAGTGCGCACGTTCAAGAGCCAGGTGCTAACGATAATGCAACTGGCGTAGGTACTTTAGCAGAAATGGCCCGTCTTACCGCAAACCTTGTTAAAAGTGGCAAACTGAAACCACAACGTACCTTAACCTTCTTATGGGGAGATGAAATTGTAGGTACCAGAAGATACATTACAGAAAACAAAGAACGTGCAAAAGGAATTTTGTGGGGAATGAGCTTGGATATGGTAGGGGAAGACACCCAAAAAACTGGGGGGACCTTCCTAATCGAAAAAATGCCTGATCCTTCTGCAATCTGGACCAGAGGAGAAGATAAACATAGTGAGTGGGGAGCTGGTAGCGTAAGTGAAAAAGATCTATTACCACATTATTACAATGATTTCATCTTTGATATCTGCAAAGCACAGGGAAAATTTGCCAATTGGGTAGTAAATTTCAATCCTTTTGAAGGCGGGAGTGATCATACCCCTTTTATAGATAACAAAATTGCTGGTTTATTAATGTGGCACTTTACTGATGTATTTTACCATACTGATAATGACCGCATTGATAAAGTTTCAGCAACCACCATGAAAAATGTTGGCATTAGTGCCTTAACTGCCGCTTATACTTTAGTAACAGCCGATGAAAATACTGCTACGGCTACTGTTGCACAAGTAAAAAACGATGCATTGATCCGTTTGAAAACTGAATTTGAATTGAGCAAGAAAGCAATCGCCAGTGGCAAAAGTGTAACTGATGAAAAACATATAATTGAAGTTTGGGGCAAATATTACGTTGATGCTTTAGCCACAATTGGCACCATGGCTGTTAAACCACAAACGACCAAAGTAGGCTCAACAATTAAAGTTGCAGTAAACGAAATAGAAAAACAGACCCAAGCTTATCTAGCAGATCTGAAGTAATTGTGCTTTTCATTATATAATAAAGGGAATAACTAATAGGCAAAATTACAGTAACCATATTTAAATAGCATTAAGTTCAAACCATAAAAGGGCTAAAATTTATGCATTAACCTAGAATCTTTACATCGCCTTGAAAATAGCTTCAACGTTAATCGCTATCTTTAAATAAAAGAATTAATATGAATTTTCACACCCGTAAATGGATCAAACCTGAAGACCTTAACCCCAATGGGGGCTTATTTGGTGGTAGTCTCTTAAAATGGATCGACGAAGAAGCTGCCATCTATGCAATTGTTCAGTTAGAAAACCCTAAAGTGGTAACGAAGTACATGTCAGAAATTAATTTCGTTAGTTCAGGAAAGCTAGGTGATATCATTGAACTGGGTATTACCGCAACTGCATTTGGCAATACTTCTATCACCATGTGCTGTGAAGTAAGGAATAAAATAACCAGAAAAAGTATTTTAACAATTGATAAGATTGTATTCGTGAATATCAATGATTATGGTGATCCAACACCACACGGTAAAACCAAAATTAAATATATCGAGGAACAATTTGAGCAGGAAAAAGAAAACAATTAACTTTTTCTTGCTCAAAGAAATTAAATACAATCAATTGCTATGGGTTTATTAAACCCTACCAAATCATCAATCTATAAGCACTGGATATTATGCATCCAGGCTTTGAGCTTTAGTCTTTAAGCTTTAATTAACAGAACTGCCGAGGGGAACGGACTTTCCGACTATTTCAATCTCTCTTCCAAAGTCTCTGCGTCCAAATCAAATGCATTAACAATCACCTGTGCTTTCGTATAAAAAGGATCTCGCTCAGCAAGTTTCTCCTCGATAAACACCAACAACTGTTCATCATCCAAATGAGCGATCAATGGTCTCTTTTGCCTATTGTGGAGCCTAGATACCAAGGCGGCAGGTTCCATTTGTAGGTAAACAGTTTTGCCATGCTCATTCATCCAATCCATGTTGTCAAAAAAGCAGGGCAAACCTCCACCTGTCGCTACCACACAATTTTCTGGATAAGGATAGCTTTTCAATGTAGCACTTTCAAGCTCCCTAAATGCCTTCTCTCCATAAGTTGCAAAGTATTCGGCAATAGTTTTACCTTCATTTGCCACAATTACCGCATCCAGATCAATTACTTCACAGTTAAGTTTGTGAGCTAGCTGCTTGGCCTTGGTGCTTTTGCCGCAGCCCATATATCCAATTAAAAAGATTTTCATATTAAAAAATTATACTATTGCCCAATCTGTTTGGTAAATGCCCAGTCTCCCATCTCACATCTCCCATCTCACATCTCAAATCTCATCACTAACTCAACTTCACCCTCGGATCAACCCATGCATACAACAGATCTACCAAAATATTAACAATTACAAAAACAAAAGCAATAAATAAAATAGAACCCATTACCACCGGAAAATCAGACATTTCAAGAGCGGTAACCGTAGTACGTCCCAAGCCATTATAGCCAAAAATATATTCAACAAAGAATGAGCCTGCAAGTAAGGAGGCAAACCAACTAGAAACAGCTGTAATTACTGGATTTAATGCGTTTCTCAATGCATGTCTATAGATAATAGCGTAACGACCTAAACCTTTTGCCTTAGCTGTTCGGATATAATCTTGCGCTAAAACATCTAACATTGCACTACGGGTTAATTGTACGATAATCGCCAATGGCCTTAAACCAAGGGTAATCATCGGTAGCCATAAGTTTCTCCAAGTAATAATTTCTCCTTTAAAAGGATCATAGCTATATAAACTACCACTCATATTTAGCCCAGTATAGTCTGCTAATACAAATCCAAAAAGCCAGGCAATAATGATCCCAGCAAAAAAAGATGGTGCAGAAATCCCCAAAATCGCAAAAGCATTTGCCAATTTATCAATCCATGTACCCTGGTTCACCGCAGAGACAACGCCTAATAAAACACCTATGATGGTAGCAAAAATGATTGCGGTTAGCGCCAATACAAATGTATTTGGAACAGTTTCTGAAAGTATGGTCGTCACATCTCTCTTAGATTGGTATGACCTGCGCAAATAAGGAAACTTAATCACGATTACATCTTTCCCTATGCTAAAAAGTTGTTGATAATGATACTTTTCTGCATTTTCTGTAGTATTAGGATGGATGCTGATAGGTGAAAGATCATTGATGTACAAGAAAAACTGGACTGGTCTTGACCTGTCCAAACCAAATTCCTTACGCACAGCTTCCAATGATTGTACATCAGAACGTTGCCCCATGGTCATTCTAGCTGGATCGCCAGGCAAAATATTGAACAGCACGAAAACTACCAATATCACACCGGCCATAACCGCAAAGCCATATAATAATTTTCTAACTGCGTAAGCACCCATCTTATTTGCTGAAATATTTCTCCGAAAGTACTTCGAACGAGGGTAAATTATGGTAATGCCATTTATTGATCACCACTCCATTCTTCAATAACAATACACCAGGATTTGCTCTTACCATACTTTTTAGCGGAACGGGATCAACATAGAATACTTCCATAAAAAGCTTCATCTTTTTACTAAAAGTATCAGCATCTTGTGCAGAGTTAGAGGTTAACAAAACCGTTCTAATCCTGAAATGGTCTGCAGCATTTAGTGCCAAGGCATTAATTTCCCCTATTGCTTTTTCATTCGTGTTTTTAAGGTCGTAAGCTACAATCACCAAATTATAATAAGGGTTTTCTATCAGTTCCTTGGTATAATCTGTTCCCGAAGCATCAGCGATAATCAGATCTTTGATTTTAACATCATATCCTTTTTTAATCAGCTTCTTTTCTGGTGTACCCACAACTTCCCAATTTTCATCTTTCCAAACCTCAAGTTTCATGTAATCCTTATCGCTCATCACCTTGCTTTCACCACTCTTTTTGTTCTTAAGTTGATACATGATCAAAAACTCATCTTGTGCAGCTCCCTCAGGAAGCTTCATGGCTTCAGGAATGCTTGCGCCAACCTTATATGGAAGGAAATCAATAAAAGGCAGAAAATTATAGGTGATAATCCCTATGAGCAGAGAAGCAGCAAGAACCACAGCGAAAAGTATCTTTTGGAGACGTAGGTCATTGCTAATAGGATTTATTTTGTTGCGATTAATAAAAAGGTAAACAATCAACAACAGTAGGATAAGATCTTTACTGAACGATTGCCAAGGTGTTAAGGGAATTGCATCTCCAAAACAACCACATGAGGTAACTACTTTAAATGCTGCTGATATAAAAGTTAAAAATGTAAAGAAGATAATCAGCCCTAACAATCCTTTGGTAACTGCATTATGCCAAAACCCGAATAACAGCAATGCGCCCAGTACAATTTCTAGCACACATAAAATGACTGCAATTCCAGTAGCCCAATCGCTTAGAAAAGTAATGTGAAAAACCTCAAAGTATTCTTGTAGTTTATAGCCAAAGCCAAGTGGGTCATTAACTTTAATGAGTCCCGAAAAAATAAACAATAGTCCAACAAACCACTTCGAAAAATTTAAAGCTACTTTCTGCATTGCAATTAATTTATTTAATGACCTTCTAATTTAATCATGGCAAAAACAGCATAATTCAACATATCTTGATAATTTGCTTTTACTCCCTCTGATGCCAAGGTCTGGCCAAAATTATCTTCTATTTGTTTCACCCTCAATATTTTCATTAAAATCAGATCTGTTAAAGAACTGATTCGCATATCTCTCCAAGCTTCGCCATAATCATGGTTTTTTGCAGACATAAGGTCTTTTGTGTCCATAACCCGTTTATCAAAAAGCGCTTCAACAACTGCAACATCCATTTCGTTCGGATCATCAGCTGAAAGTTCAAGTTGCAGCATTGCGATTACACAGTAGTTAATGATCCCAATATATTCTGGGATTACACCTTCTTCAACTTTCGAAATTTTCTTTTCTTCTAAGGTACGGATTCGCTGTGCCTTGATAAATATCTGATCTGTTATAGAAGGTGGCCGTAAAATTCGCCATGCCGTTCCATAATCTTTGGTTTTCTTTATAAAAAGCGATTTACAGATCGCTATTATATTATCGTATTCTTGAGATGTGTTTGCTGCCAAAACAATGAAAATATTTAGTTTAAAGCTGTTTTAATACCTATTTTTGTATCAAATGATGGCTAAAGATACATTTTTAAACCGAAAAGTAACATTAAACACCAAAGGCAAACTGATAGATTTGACTATTCCTTCAGTAATGGCCATCTTAAATTTAACACCAGATTCTTTCTATGGACAAAGCCGATCTAATGGAATTAGCGATGCCTTAAAAAGAACAGAAAACTTTCTAAATGACGGTGCAAGTTTTATAGATATTGGTGCTTACTCTTCAAGGCCAGACGCTGTTGATATCAGTACAAGTGAGGAACTAAGTAGGTTGATCCCCACCGTTGAGGCAATTGCAAGAGAATTCCCTACAGCCATCATTTCTATCGATACCTTTAGATCAAAAGTAGCAGAAGAAGCAATTCATGCAGGCGCACATATCATCAATGACATTTCTGCTGGCGAATTAGATGCGGATATGTTCAACACGATTGCAAAATTGCAAGTCCCCTACATCATGATGCACATGAAGGGCACGCCGCAGACCATGCAACAACAGGCAAGTTATACCGATATAGTTGCCGAAGTCTTTGGCTATCTCACTGAAAAAATAGCAGCGTTAAGGAAATTGAACGTCAAAGATATCATCATAGATCCTGGTTTCGGCTTTGCAAAAACAATCAGCCATAACTATCAACTTTTGCAGCAGCTCCAAAGTCTCCAGGTATTTGAGTTGCCAATCTTGGTCGGCTTTTCAAGAAAATCAATGGTTACAAAAGTACTAGGCAATAAAGCTGCCGATGCTTTAAATGGGACCACAGTTTTAAATACCGCAGCTCTATTAAAAGGTGCATCTATTTTAAGGGTTCACGACGTAAAAGCTGCTATTGAATGTATTCAGCTTACGGAGAGGATAAATAATCCTTAAGATGTTAATGATGGTTCAATAGACTAAATGGTTCATTAGCTCATTAGCTCATTAGTTCATAGGTCTGGAAAATCTTTATTACGGCTACTCGTAAAGAGGATGTATTACGCATCAGGATAGTTTCTTATATCGAACTCAATAAAATATTGATTTCCCGTAGCTTTTTTCGTTTTTAAACAGCATAAATAAGAAAAACTCAACTAAAAAATTAAAATCTTCAACAAATCAGGATTTTATCAAACAAAGAAATGATAAAATTGATTTAGCTCCTTAAATTAATTAACTTAGGCACAATGAAGGGTTTGGATTTTGGTTTTCTGAAGTTTACATGGATTAATGCCATTGATATTGTGCTTGTAGCCATATTAATCTATTATGTTTATAGCTTAATCAGGAATACTTTAGCCATCAATTTGCTATTGGGCATCATTATTATCCTCATTGTTTACGGGGTAGTGAAATTGCTGAAGATGGATTTGCTACTTACCATCATTAACAAGTTCATGAGTGTTGGGATCATTGCGCTCATTGTCATCTTCCAACCAGAAATTAGGCGTTTCCTGTTGCATATCGGTAAAAGCACCTATCTACAAAAGAATAAGGCCTGGTGGGGCTTCCTATTTGGAAGTAAGGATTTAGAACGTGATAATCTCATCAGGATCAAACCAATAATTGATGCCTGTAAAAGCATGAAAAAGAGCAGAACTGGTGCTTTAATTGTATTTGTAAAGTTTTACGATGATGAACTTTTCACCAATAGTTGCGAGCTCATCGATTCTAAGATCTCAAAACGACTGCTCGAAAGTATATTCCAAAAATATAGCCCCTTGCACGATGGTGCAGTTGTTATTTCCGAAAATAAGATTAAAAGTGCCAGTTGCATCCTACCCTTAACGGACAATGATAAACTGCCAACGCAGTTCGGATTGCGCCATAGAGCGGGGATTGGTGTATCAGAAACTACTGATGCCGTTGCCGTGATCATCTCTGAAGAAACTGGTGAAATTGCCTATGCTAAACAAGGCCGCGTAAGAATGAATGTATCGTTCGGTGAACTGGAGAAACTGCTTAATAAGGATTTCTGAGTTAAAGGTTGGAAAGTTAAAGGTTGGAAAGTTGAAAAGTTAGCAGCATCAGGTGGTCAAGTGAGACTTTTCTTATCTGAACAATTATAACGCAAAAAGAGTCTGTTCTTAATTGAAACAGACTCTTTTGTTTAGCATGGCCTTTAATCCTTGCTCTTTATTCTTTAATCAGCTTTTAGCTTAAAACTAGCAGTATTGTTCAAACGCACCGATTAAACTATCGGCGATCATTTGTGCAGGACGGCCTTCGATTTGATGACGCTCTATCATGTGTACCAGTTTACCATCTTTAAACAAAGCCATTGCTGGCGAAGATGGAGGGAAAGGCATCATATATGATCTTGCTCTATCGACTGCTTCTTTTTCCATACCTGCAAAAACTGTGACTAACTTTGCGGGATGTTTAGCGTTCGAAGCTGCAATTTTAGCTGCTGGACGTGCATTAGCTGCCGCACAACCACATACTGAGTTCACCACTACAAATACAGTTCCTTCACCTTTAATGGCGCTATCAACTGCTTCTGCCGATTTCAATTCTTCAAAACCTACATTCGTTAATTCGGCACGCATAGGTTCTACTAGATATTCAGGATACATCTTTTTCTTTTTTAATTAGACTACAAAGATAACAAATATGATGCGCTAAAAATTAATGCAAAAGAAAATAACAATTTGCTGACTTACAGCACATAAAAAAAGCAACCCGATTAAAGGTTGCTTTACTAATATTTTGAAATCTTTTATTGTAGATTTTGTAGTGCTTCTCTTAATGCTTGTGGATCTGACATTGCTGCCCAACCAAAAAGGATAGCAAATGCAATCGTAAGTAATAGGTACAATATATTCAAAATCAATCCGATAATTGCACAAACTCTGCCTGCATTTAAGTTTTTGAATGAACTCTCCGTATAGGCACCAACATTTGTAGCGTACAAAATTCTATCTTTTTTGCTCAATACCAATGCAACTATACCCAATACTAAACCAATAACACCATAACAGCAACAGGTTACGATTGATAAAATCCCCAATACTAGAACAACAGTCGCATTTGGCAAACTTTGCTGTAAACCGTTATAGCCGCCGTTTTGAGGTGCGAATTTACTTTCTTGAAAAGGTGGAGGAGTTGACCTCGGTGTTTCTTGTGGATCTAACTGTTCTTCAGACATGATATTAAATAAGTTGATGATTGACTATTTTGTAAATATAATTGATTACAACTATAAATGTAATGGAAATGTAAAGAATCTTTATAAAAAGTGCCCCATTCTTAAAATCAAACTTAAGATGGATTAATGTAAATAACAATAAAACAATAATTGGTAAAGTTGGGGGATAGAATTTAAACGATTTGACCAAATCTCCCTGTAATAAGGCTAGTACTGATCGCTGAAAGCCACAGCCAGGACAGTCTAAGCCAGAAAACTTCTTAAAAGGACATGTCAACAAGTGATTTTGAAGCCAATGCATAAATCCATTACCCGATGTAAGTACAATTGAGGAAATTAAAATCAGTTTCAGCTTCATTGTTCGATAAAATTAACAATTTTAACTAAAAACCCTTTGTCAAATCTATGGAAGGCTTTAGGCTTTAATCTTTCAGCTCCTACGCTGTGAACCTAAATTGTTTCCTAATTGCACTTTGGTGATGCTGATTGATATCAGAGGTGAGTTTCTCTAAATCAAAATCATGGTTGGTACCGCAATCCAGAACATGGAAATAAACAGAGGGCTTTAGGCTTTCAAAATATTCTATCAAATTGCTGCTCCATAATAACTGGCAATTCCCCTTAATTCTTTTAACGATCTCCCCAATTCCAGGTTTGATTCGGATATTGGTTACATGATTTGATTCTATCTTACCTTGTGGATACATCAAAAAGATATTTCCTGGCTCATCCAATATTGACGCGGCATAATCCAAGCTTTCGTTCACGGTATCTGTTCCAGGTGCGATCGAGAAACAGCCCAATCTGGTTAACCATGAATGTTGCGCCAGCTGTTTCTCCAATACCATCACATAAAAACCTTTAACGTTTGGTTCTTGTTTACATAACGATTTCAAGCATAGATATCCGGCCCAAAAACCATCCCAAAAGCTAAAATGGTTGCACATTAAAATATAAGAATGATCTCTTAAGATTTCGGCCTCTGCTATTTTCATTTTATTAAAACGCCAGCTAAAAAGCCAAGCCAAGAATCTTCCTACCCATAGTATATACTTAAATTTAATAGGGTTTGCCTTAATGATCATAAATCAGTTCGTAAAGTTTAGCTGGTAAGTTTTGGTTCACGAGATCGTGATCTTCGTCTATCGTTATTTTTTTTGCGGTATTCAGCTTGGCAATCATTTCATCAGCCAAATGGTTGGGATACATCTTGTCTCGACCACCAAATATAAAAAAACAATCTACCTTGTTCTTGTTTAAGCTTTGAATAAGGGCATTTCTCTCAACCTGCAAATGCCGCAAGTAAGTTACGTTAGCATAAAAGGCAAACCTAAGATCGGATGTTGCCATTTCTGAACTTAAAATCTGATGACTTTTTAGATCAATCAACCTTAATCGCCTACAAAAATCTAGCGTTAAATGGATCCCTTTTCTACTCATGAAGAACTTACGGAACGCATAATTTGCAATCCTATTTTTCGATAAAACCTGAAAGGGAGGAAAAATCTTAAGAAAAGAAGGTGCCAATAGAAGCAACTGATCAATTCTTGAAGCGTTCCCTTCGGCTAGCACAGATGCATAAAGTGTGCCCAAAGAATAACCAATTACCGAATAACGATCAATAGATTCGTGCTTGCAGAAAGCATTCATCAACTGTATAAAATCTAATTTCGAAAGTCCCTTTTTAATATTGCTGATTGATTGGTCATGTAGTATTGTGTCTTTATGAAAAAAGAGATCGAAACCATAAAAGGTGTATTCGTTGCCTAGCTTTTCTTTCAATACGGAGAATTGCTTGCCATGCATCCCATAACCATGAAAACACAACATGGCTTTAGGTCCACTCCCGAAACGATAATAATGTAGCTTAACCAGCTCATGGTTAAAGAAATGATCCGTCATAGAGGCTAGCTATATTTGGTTCGCCGAATATAGCGGAAAAAAACAGAAAATCTGAGATAGGAGTTATTCGTTCTCTTGTCTTTATAAAACGTTTAGGGCTAGCGAGATTGGATGATGTAAACTTTTGTTCTTAATATTAGACGTTAAAAACAAACGATTTCGATTAGTAAACACTCAAATTTCCACTTAAAATAAATGTTCTTTCATAAACGATTAATTATGTTTCTTGAGCCGACTTTTTACAATTATTTAAAGCCTATACCATACTTTCTTTTTATTTTACATGAACAATAACTGGTATTACGCTACAATTTCATTCTACCAATGTATGCGCACATACTAATAAGCTTACTAAGGATTAGAAGCAAACAGCGAATTATTTGAAAGGTTATTAACGATAAAAAAGGATAAAACAAAATATCATTATGAATTTTGAAAACAAGGATTGTCAAATTCAATGGAATGAGAATAGATTAAAAGATGAAGTAGAGCGGGCTGCTGAGATAAACTCTAGAATAAATTTTATAAGTATTATTTATACTGTATTTGCCGTTTTCAGTGTCTCCCTATTTAAGTTTTTAATTGAAAATAAATATGATTCCAATTATATATATTCAATGCTTTTTTTAGTGTTTATTATACTTTTTGGTTTATCTATAGCTAATACAATTAGATTGCAAATACCCAAAGAAGTAGCATTTGTGGAAGAACCAAGGATATTTTACAACGACTTAAAGTTAGGCTACATCAATAGAGGTATCCCTGTAAATGATATCAACGGATATCTGGAGGAAACATATCTACTCCAACTTGAGCATTCCCTAAACAAAACTGTCGCAAAAAATAATAAAAAGAGTAGATTTAACTTTTCTGCCACAAGGTTTGCACTGCTAGCTATCATCCCTTATTCAATCTGCGTAGGTTTAATGCTAGTAAATGAAAAAGAACAAATTCAAAAGATAAAAATAATCAACATTAAAGACATGATTAAAAACAGCACCTTTCCAAAAACGATTATAGATCCAGCCAAAGTGATTATCCGTGAGCCAATAATGATCAAAGAGAATGCTGATCGTCCAGCAAAAAAAAACGCAGCCTCTTCGAAAGCTCATAAATAGACTTATTTAATTTAGGTTGCTTAGAAAAGGGGATCATTTCATAAACTCCTTTTTTAAAAAGCCGAGGACTAGCGTTATTGTTGTGGTGAAAAGGCTATGTCTAGATGAATAAATCCGAGCATTTAGGAAATGGGCTAGGCTCTGGAACTAAGTATTTTTATCATGTACAACATCATGAAACATAGCCAATAATATGTCGAAATAAGACATCTTTCACAAAAATGTGTCTTCGAGGTAGCTATAAGGTAGCTTCGAGGTAGCTATAAGGTAGGTATATCTCGCATTAAGGCATTCCTTTGGGCGAAGATTGATACGCTAGGAATGCCTTAGTAATTATGTTTTCCGTGTTAGAACATTAAGAAGCATAGTAAATATTAATGCTCTCATTTTAAATTTGACACATTGAATTCCATTGCTTTTAGGCCCTTCTTGATAAAACTCTAGTTCAACAATTACCTTCTTTGACTTTTTTAAGTTTTTAATAAATTTAGTTGTGTTATTAATAAAAGCTAGGTTGGAGCTATTGTCAGATGGTCCAATGAATGGATAATACTGTGAAGGTTTATCATCAAATCTTACCCTATATGAAGTTGTTTCGTAAGATCTGGTTAACATCTGTCCTTTCGTGATTGATAAATACGCATTGTTTTCTCCATTTTTATTTCTAACGGTCAAAGTGGCAGTAGAACCTCCCTTATAAGGAAAATCAAACTCCAATAACTCATTTGCTTCAACCTCAGCATAATAGATCTTTTTAGAGGTCATTTTATCTTCCTGATCAAAATATTGCCATGTCTTATTGTTAACTTCCATTGTTATTGCAGCGGTATCTACATTATCTTTGGAAGATGAATAACTAGAACTAGAGTTGGAATTACAGGCCTGAACATCATCCAGATCACAAGAAAAGCAGTCGCGAAGATTGCGAATTTTGTAAGTTTCATTAATTAGATTTAAGGTTTGTACTATTTATTAATTGTAAAATTAAACATGACTTTTAGCTAATTTTTACGGTAAGCCTTAAGCATATAAACACTATTGAAAAATGGCATGAGATTAGCATAAAATGTTGGCGTGAATTATCATCGCATCCCAATATTCATTAGATTACTACTAAAACAAATCACCTTTAATCGTCTTAACGGGATTACCACGTTCAAGCGCATTATGCTCTTGCCATTGGTTTTGCTGTTGTTGCATCAATTTTGCGGTTTGCCAAACAAGGATTTTAGCTTCCAGCCGTTGCAAACAAAGTTTCTTATTCTCCAATTGCGATCTGCTATCCATAGCCAATACTTGTAAACCGGAAGGAAGATGTATTCCGCGAACAGCTGTTTCTACCTTGTTCACATTCTGCCCTCCAGGACCTGAAGCCCTGCAGGTTTCTAGTTTCACATCCTTTGGGTTCCATTGCATGAGTTCTTTAACCTCAAAAGCCGCTACACCTACAAACCAGTTTTTGCGCTTATGGTACTTTCGATATGGACTTTGTGCAATCCACTGGATAGTACCCTTCCATTCTTTAATGAAAGCGTTCAGATTATCTCCGCTAGCCATCATTGTAGAAGACAACAATGTGCCATTTAGTTCGCCTGCTTCGTTGGTTAAGACCTCTAGCTTAATTTTCAACTGTTTTGCCTGTTTCATCATCAGACTTTGTACACAGGCAGCAGCCCGACAGCATTCTGCCGGACCTTTACCTGATGTAAGCTGTATCATCATCTTTTCCATCACTCTTTATTCATCCTCACGATACGGGGGAAAAACTTCCCTTCGATAGTTACCAAATCCTGCTGTGCGGCAATTACACTGTCGATATTTTTATACGCCAATGGATTTTCTTCTACAGTGCCTCCAATTAGGGATACACCAGCATTGCCCAAGAGCTTTTTCAATGCCGAAACCGTCATGCTCTCTTTCGCTTTTTGCCTGCTCATTGCTCTTCCTGCGCCGTGGGATGCAGAATTTATGGAATCGCTACAACCTTTGCCCGACACCAAATATGCGGGTGCAGTCATGCTCCCTGAAATAATACCGAACTCTCCCTTGTGGGCTGGTGTTGCACCTTTTCGGTGCACGATGGCTTCCTTTCCATTTGCCAATTGCTCTTTCCAGGCAAAGTTGTGGTGATTTTCTACCACATGCAATGCTTTCAATCCTAATGCTTTTAAGAGGTTGGCATGGATCCTTTCATGGCAAGCTTTTGCATAATCTCCTGCTAGGTTCATGGTAAGCCAATATTCTTGACCAGCTTCAGTGTTCAGATCTAACCAAGCCAACTGCTGCGCATGCCGAGGCAATTTACAGGTATTCATTGCTATTTGGGTATAATGCCTAGCTATTGCCGAACCCAATCCCCTACTTCCCGAATGACTAAGCAATGCGGTATATTTTTTCGCAGGTAAGCCCAAGCTATTATCGGCCAAGAGCTCAATCTCGCCAAATTCTACAAAGTGATTGCCATTACCTGATGTACCTAATTGCCTAACTGCCTTGCCACGCAAAGGTTTTAGGAAAGGGATTTCATTAAACTCCGAGCGGTCTAATACTTCGTGCTCTTGCCTGATTTCCACCCCCCCTTCCATACCGAAATGGGTAAAACCCTTTAATGCCTGTTTAATCTGGTATTCGAAACGTTTCAGGTAACCATCACTTTCATCAATAATTGACAATGCCATCCGGCAGCCAATGTCCATACCTACGGCATAGGGAATTACGGCTTGATCGGTAGCCAAAACTCCACCAATAGGTAGGCCAAAGCCCAAATGTGCATCAGGCATTAACGCACCTTGTAAACTGATGGGCAATAAATTTGCTAGTTCCATCTGCCGTTTGGCCGAGGCCTCAATCCCGTTGGCACCATAAGTTTTGCAATACACAGGTTCAGCATTGAGCTCGAAGGCCTTAAACAATCTATTCTCAACCTTCCCTATTACTTTTTCGGCTATTTTAGCCGTTAATTCATTCTCCAAAAATAATTCTGGATTGTTCTTTATATCCACCAACAGCTCTAATAATTGTTGCTTGCTGTGGTGTTTGAAATTTTTTGCGGCTATACCAATTACCAAGCTTCGCAGCTGATCATTGTGATAACCAATTTTACTTAAATCTTTTGTTCTTAAATTGCCCATGTTAGGTCATATTTCTAATGCCAGATATGCTTCTTTTGAGCTATATCTAGCTATGTTTTTAAATTTGTTATTGTATTTAGCTGGCTCGTGAAACCAATCGTGATAACTATAGCCTCTTCCGCGTGTCAGCAAATTAATGCGTGGCGCTAAATGATGGTTTTTAATATGGCCATCTATCTGCTTTAGCTCTCTTTCAAGATCTGCGTCTATCAACTTTCTGTGGGTAACCATAAAAGGCATTACCTTCAGGACATATCTCCATGGTTCGGCAAACACGTATTTTACATCCTTTCGTCTGGTTTTAACATCAAATGTTTCGACGCAGGTAAAGCATGCTTTTTCTTGTTCACTTAAATCAACACGATTAATATTCCAGCTATATTCCGAAAACCCGCGGAGTAATTGTGGTTCAGCTTGGTAATGATATCTTTTTTTGCGGCGTTTCCTTTGCTTAAAAGATTTGTCGTTATGATAGGTTACCGTGTTTATTTTAGTTAACAATTCCTGATAAAATATTGCCCTTAAACTATGTTTCACATCATCCCGTAGTACAAAAACACGTTTCCAACCGCGCTGATAGGGATGCTCAAGTGGCACCATTGGCAAAAGTGCACGTTGGTGCCAAAGCTCCTGCTGGCGTTTGTGAAGTTGTATCAATTGTTTATCGCGGTCAGTTTTTACAAGTCGCTTTTTTTGCCTTGCCGATTTTATACGGCATGGCCAATCTGGTGTGTTCATCACCTTTCAATTAGATATTCTTAAATCTTATTTTGTAATCTCTTTCGTCCTTGGTGAAGGATCTAGCCCTTTTTGCGATCGATTATAATTCTGGGATAGAAAAAACGGAAGTTCCCTTAGCAAAAGTGAATTAATGAACCATTTTTACAATCCCAAATTTTAAGGTTGATCCCTCTTTAGCGCTCAGAAAAATCTAGTTGAATGCTGCAGACAAAACGATGTATAGGGTTGCCAAGAACCGATTAAAATTATTTAATAAAATACAAGATTTGCCTGCCTAGTTTAGGCAATGAGCGAAAGGGGCGATATGTAGCGTTGCTCTGTCATGATTCCTTGATATTTAAATGATTAACAAATCAGGAATTAGGTGCAAATATATGTTTTTTCTTGAAAACAAAGAAATTTTGAAAAAGTTGATGGTTGATGGTCGATGGTCGATGGTCCATAGCTTAGACTCATAATATCATGACTAGCCTCACAACACATAACTTTTAACTCGGAACTAATATTGATCAAGATTAAACAGTTTGTCGAGATTTGCAATCGACTGAACGAATTCCTATTTGAATCTGCTATAGCTATTAAAATAGAAAAATAATTACGACATTAGTATTACTAATTAACTGCTCTTTTTTCTGTTATGGCAACTCATCAAATTTATAAGAAACTCCTGAAAAGCACATTTGTTTCTGGCATTGTCCTATTAGCTACAACATCATTATTTGCTCAGCAAAAGATAGTTAAAAAAGCCACAGTCCCCGCACAGCAATACGCAAAAGAAGTGAGGCAACAGGTACCATTCAAGTTATATGAAAACTTAGCTCCAGGAGAACTTGCACCAGATATTGTCAAGGTAGATGCCGACTGGATCCTGAGGATTGTAAACGGGGTTTGTGTAGTGAAAAAGGGCGACTTAACTGGAATGATTGATCTTAAAGGAAATTTTATTGTACCATGGGGTAAGTATGACTTTGAAAACCTCGCACCATTCTCCCGTCAATCTATCTTCAACACATTAATTCCTGTTAAGCATTTTAAAAACAATCGTGAGTATGGCTTCCTAAATATAAAAGGCGAGGAAGTAATTCCAGTTAAACACTTTTCCTTAGATACCTATGATAGTCAGGGTGTAGTAAACGCCGGGTCAATTAGTGAATTTTCTTTTCCGATAGATCTGCACGGAAATCGATTATCGAAATTAATAGAAGGCAATATTGTAAACTTGAGCGATAGAGCACTTTATAATCAGCCCCAATCAACCCTTTTGAGGTATAAAGACAACAATAATTTATATGGTTATATTAATATTTCTGGCAAAGTGATTATCCCTGCTAAATACCTTTTGGCAGAGCAGTTTTGCGAGGGACTAGCGGCTGTTATGGAGCAGGATCAGTTTGGGGTCAGCAAATGGGGATACATTGATATGACCGGAAAACTTGTCATCCCTTTTACGTTCCGCTTGCCACCAGGAAATTTCCACGAGGGGTTGGCACTTGTGTCCGCTGCTGAAAAAACTAACTTCAACTTTGCATACATTGATAAAACAGGCAAAGTGGCATTTACCGTGGGCGATGGTAGTCCGCGTTCCGGTTTAAGTGGACTTCCTGAGGATAGCTTCAATGGCGGGCGCGGTGGATCTGGTGCCTTTTTTATAAAGAATTATGCATTCTGGCAATGGGGCTCTTCTACATTCATCATTGATAAGACAGGCAAAAAGGTAAACCTTTACGATATTATTAAAAACCCAGCTCGATACCATATTCCATCAGAAATCTACTTTGAAAAATATAATGATCTTGGAATATACTTTAGGCTTAGCAATGCCGGTTATAGAACCCTGAATATTAACGGTCTTATGGATTTTGATGGGAACATCCTTTTTCCGCCTGCTTTTGCACACCTTACACCAGATTATTATAGTAATTATGCTGTTGCCAATAGAATGACGCCCACTGGACCTAACAAAACAGAAGTGTGGCGAAAAGGAGTAATTAATCCCCAGGGTGTTTATGTACTTGTACTAGAAAAACCAGCCACATTTTAACTCATCAATCAACTTCTCAATCATGCTTAAAACTTTAACGTCTCTAAGCCTTTGCCTATTTACATTAGGGGCGCTTGGACAGGTAAAAAAAATACCTGCGAAGACTACAACCCCTATAAAAACTACGCAGGTGCCAACATTTGAACCAGTAATCAATGATGTTCCTGTAAAACAATATGAGGGTCTATCAGCTGGAACCCTAGCCCCAGACGTGGTGATAGTTGACGCAGACTATATCGAAGGGATCATTAATGGTGCAGTCATTGTCAGGAAGGGCAAGCTTACTGCACTCGTAGACTTAAAAGGAAAATATATTGTACCATACGGAAAATATAACATTAGAGAGTTTTACTATTTTCTTCCAGTCTTCACTCCATTAATCGCAATGGAAGACCCGACTACAGGGCTCAAAGGATTTATCAACGTCAATGGGCAAATAGTAATCCGTCCTATTTATGATAGGATTGAAGATTTCGACTATAGTCTAATGGCAATGGTAAGTCTTCCAAAAATAGGTTTTAATCAAAGATATATAGATTTAAAGGGAAATTTGATTTCTCCCCTAATGGAGAAAATATATGACAAAAGCATAGTGGAACGAACATTAATTGGAAACAAGCAAGCAGATTTGTTCAGATATGTCAATCAAAAAATTGGTTACATTACACGTAAAGGAACAATTGCAATTGTTCCGCAATTTGACAACGGGAACTATTTCGTTGAGGGTTTGGCAGCGGTGGCGAAGACAGATCAATTTGGCGAGAAAAAATGGGGTTATATTGATGAAACTGGTAAAACAATAATCCCCTTTATGTTTGGTAGGGAGCCGGGCTATTTCCATGAAGGATTGGCATTGGTACGACCTTCAACTCCAACTACTTTCAATTATGCCTATATTGACAAAAAAGGTAATATAAAACATAAGATCGGCGACGGGAAATATTCACGCTACACCCCATATGAGAACACAGGTAGCCGGGCAAACCTACTCAAAGTAGACTCTAAAATGGGCGGCAACTTTATTAATGGATATTCGTTCTGGACCAATGGCCGCGAGCCATTTTTAATGGACACCTTAGGCAACTTCAAAAGTTTAAGTTCAATTATTAAAGGCGTTTCACCATCAGATAAAAGAGAGGTCTTTCTCGATCAGTATGATGATCGCGGAATATTTTTTGGTTATGGTGGCCCAGGTTCCATGAGCGCCAATACTGGTGTAATGGATTACCAAGGAAACATTCTCATTCCTCCAGTATTTAATCAGGTGTACCTTGATTATTACAGCAGGTACGCACACGTTAAACTAGAAAACTTTAACATTAAAAATGCAGCCCATAAATATGATGGTATTGTAAACCCACAAGGTGTATTTGTAATGATTGTAGGCGACAAACCTACTTTCTAGGAAACAAGAATCTTGCCTGGCTTTATGTCAGCTTAGCATCAGCTTTGACCAGTAAACTTTTCGTTTGTTGTTATTGATAAGTGAATGACTTAACTTTGTGCTACATTTAAAAATAATAAATTATGTCATCAGTAGAGACAACTTACGTTCCTTACAAAGTTAAGGACATTTCACTGGCAGAATGGGGCCGCAAAGAGATTGGTTTGGCAGAGGCAGAAATGCCAGGTTTAATGAGCTTGAGAAAAGAATTCGGCCCATCAAAACCTTTAGCTGGCGCTCGTATTGCAGGCTGTTTGCACATGACCATTCAAACCGCTGTTTTAATTGAAACTTTGGTAGAATTGGGTGCAGAAGTAACCTGGTCATCATGTAACATCTTTTCAACCCAAGATCATGCTGCTGCTGCAATTGCTGCTGCTGGTATCCAAGTTTATGCCTGGAAAGGCCTAGACGAAGAAAGCTTCGATTGGTGTATTGAACAAACCTTACATTTCGGCGAAGATCGCAAACCATTGAACATGATTTTAGATGATGGTGGCGATTTAACTAATATGGTGTTCGATAGGTTCCCTGAATTAATTGCAGACATTAAAGGTCTTTCCGAAGAAACAACTACAGGTGTACACCGTTTATACGAAAGAATGAAAAACGGAACATTACACTTGCCTGCAATCAATGTGAATGATTCAGTAACCAAATCTAAATTTGATAACAAATACGGTTGTAGAGAATCTCTAGTTGATGCAATCCGCAGAGCAACCGATGTGATGATGGCTGGTAAAGTAGCTGTAGTTTGCGGTTATGGTGATGTTGGTAAAGGTTCTGCAGAATCGTTAAGCTCACAGGGCGTTCGTGTAATTGTTACTGAAATTGACCCTATTTGTGCTTTACAAGCTGCAATGGAAGGTTATGAAGTTAAAAAACTGGCTACTGCAATTAAAGAAGCTGATATCGTAGTTACTACTACGGGAAACTGTGATATCGTTCGTGAACAACACTTCAGAGCATTAAAAGACAAAGCTATTGTTTGTAATATTGGTCACTTCGATAATGAAATTGACATGGCGTGGTTAAATGCAAACTATGGCGATACCAAAATTGAGATCAAACCTCAGGTAGATAAATATACCATTGATGGCAAAGATGTAATCATTTTAGCTGAAGGCAGATTGGTAAACTTAGGTTGCGCAACTGGTCACCCAAGTTTTGTAATGAGCAACTCTTTCACTAACCAAACTTTGGCACAATTAGAGTTGTGGACAAACCCAGGGAAATACGAAAACAAAGTGTATGTATTGCCTAAACATTTAGACGAAAAAGTAGCACGTTTACACTTGGAAAAAATTGGTGTAGAATTAGATGTACTTGATCAACACCAAGCTGATTATATCGGCGTACCAGTTGAAGGTCCATTTAAACCAGATACTTACCGTTATTAAGCTTAAAGACTAAAGCAGTTGAACGCATAAAAAGGATTTACGAAAGTAGATCCTTTTTTTTATACAAAATAATTCATTTGAGTAATTCAAGTATAGTATAAATTAAAAATATTGGATTTACTGCTTAATGTCTTAAATTTGGATTCTATATAAGAACATGAAAAAATTTGCCTTTGCTTTATTTTTGGGATTTGCTGCTTTAAATGCAAATGCACAAACATCAGCTCAATCACAGACAGCTCAACAGTCAACCCTGCTTAAAGATAAAGTAGTAGAAATTGCCTGTGGCGAATGCAAATTCAAAATGAAAGGTAAAAGTTGTGACTTGGCGATCAGAATTGATGGCAAATCATATTTCGTAGATGGCAAAACAGTTGATGATTTCGGTGATGCACATGATGAAAAACATGGTTTTTGTAATGTAATCAGCCAAGCGGAAGTTACTGGAGAAATTGTAAACAATAGGTTTAAGGCAAAAACAATAAAGCTGATCCCAAAACCTAAAAAAGCCTAATTTATTTCAGGCAGGTCTAGTTTGAACGTTATTTGACACGTCACCAAACCAATGAACCATTGAACAAATGAACTAATGAACTAACACTACTTCAAGCCACTTTCCAAACCTGCCCTTAGATCAAACAATAACCACTGCTTATTTTTTGCATCGACCCGCTGTTGCTGTAACAGCTTTATAAAATCTTTAACCCCTATTTCCTCATTGCCATTGCCGTGGATGAGGACAATACTACCTGCATTTGGCTGCTGACCTTTTGCAAGCCATGCATCACTCCCAACTGGAATTAGACCATAATTAACAATCTTCTCTACAATTTGTCGATCTGAAACTAAACCTGGAAAGCGAAAAAATACCGAAGGGACTAATCCATTTTTTAGCATCAACTTTTCGTTTTCCAATACTTCTACTGCAAGATCAACATCTTTAGCAAGTAGAAAATTATTGCTCAACGGCAAATTATTCACTTCATGATTATAAGAATGATTAATCCAGGTAATATTAAGTTCTTTTCCCTCAACTAATTTCTTCAGCCAGTCTAAGTCATCCGCATGTTTCAGCATCCATTTTCCAGAAACTGATATTGCCAATGGCACCGGCTGTTCAATTTTCTTAAATTCATTAATGAGCGATTGGAAAATGATCCGATCCAAATTTTTATGTGATGGACACAGGTCAATCGTTAATGCAATTCCTTTTTCTTTCGGAATTGCATGATCTATTCCCGCATTTTGCAGTTGCCCATCATTCAACAAAGCAGCATCTATGGCCTTCACATAAGTAGATGTTTTGAAAATAGCCATCACATTCGGCATGGCCAGTCTAGACAATGTATAACCATCGGCCAGATCTATTTTGGTAATCAGCTTATGCGGATCTACCAATAGTAGATATTTCTGATTTCCACTTACGAAACTTCTAATGGCCAGCAAGGGTGTAGATCCTTTTGTTGCCAATGCATAATTTACCGAATATCGTTTAATTACATCAAATTGCTGTGCATATAATGCCGAAGAAATCATTACCAGAAAAAACAAAACCCTAAATTTCATATTCAAATATAATGTCTTTTTCATTTTTAGAAAAGCCACTAAATCTAAGGTTTAATCTATGTCTTTTAAGCTTTAGTCTTTGAGCTTTAAGCTTTACACCTTATCTTTACTCCCATGACAAAACTTTCAGTTAACATCAATAAAATTGCTACTTTACGCAATAGTCGTGGTGGCAACAATCCTGATTTGGTTAAGGTAGCATTAGATTGCGAGCGTTTTGGAGCACAGGGAATTACCGTACATCCAAGACCTGATGAAAGACATATCCGCTATCAAGACACTTTTGATCTGAAAGCGGTTATTGCCACAGAGTTTAACATTGAAGGAAATTGTAGAGAGCAAAAGTTTATCGACCTCGTTTTAGCCAATAAGCCTGCCCAGGTTACCTTGGTGCCAGATGTACTAGGACAAATTACTTCCAACCATGGTTGGGATACCATTAGGGAAAAAAATTACCTGAAAGAAATGGTTACTTTGTTTAAGAATGCCGGCATTCGAGTTTCCATTTTCGTAGATCCAGTAATCGAGATGGTTGAAGGTGCTCTGGAAACAGGAACCGACCGCATAGAACTCTATACCGAGGCCTATGCAAGTGGATATCACAAAAATAGAGAAGAAGCAATTGCACCATACATCACTGCAGCTCAAAAGGCAAATGAATTGGGATTGGGACTAAATGCTGGGCATGATCTGGATTTGGACAACCTCCAATATTTCGCAAAACAAATCCCTAATCTCTTAGAAGTTTCTATCGGCCATGCACTAATAAGTGATGCCTTATATTTAGGCCTGGAAAACACCATACAATTGTATTTGAAACAGCTAAAATCAATATAGCTTTCATCATAAGTTTTTTACTGCCGTAAATATTGATGATGGATATATCGATGAACTATAACTCCTAGATAGACTCTTACCTAAACTTTGGCGTGTATATTACGCTCTGAACGATGAGCTAATGAACGAATGAACACTGGGTCTATACTGGGTCTACACTGGAGCCATGCTGGACCTACACTGGAGCTACATCGGATTCCTTTCACTTACAAAGTCCGGTGATATGTAGGTTAAATCAAAGTAAACAACACGCATAAATAACTGTTAATTAATGCGAAGAATTGTTTTGAATTTGCATTTTATCTAAAACCGAAATATCTTTAACAAAATCAAAATCTCATGAGAAAGTATTCCCTACTCTTTTTATCGCTCCTTATTTTAGCATTTAGCGCCTGTAAAGATGTTGCAAAGATAAATGCCGAAGAAGCTGGAACCGTAATTACCGATTACCTGAAAGCAAATCAGGAATATAAAACAGCCCGTTTCAATTTCGGGGAAATGAAATTCAGTAGCGATAAGGATATGGCAGAGCTAAGAAAATATCGCCAGTTGGCAACCGATGGCTACATTTCATTAACACTTGCGGATGCAAAAAAGAAATTCCTTTCTAAAGACAGTAGTTATACTTATTTAGTTAAATTAACAGATAAAGCTAGTGAACTTGTACTTAAACAAGATGAGGATAAAGCAACCGTTAAAGTGGTTACTTATGAGTTGGCTAGCGAAAAACCAGTTGATTTTAGTCGTGTGAACGATAACAATGCTAAGGTAACCGTATCATTAAAAAAAGTAAATACTCCTTTCGCTCCATTTCAAAAAAGCCAAGACCAGAATAGCGATTTCATTACCAAAACCTATCGTTTAAAACTCGATAAAGCTGAAGGCTGGAAAGTAGTTAAATAAAATGGTATACTAATGCTACATTAGCTAGCCACAGATTAACGGATTTTGGCTGATGGTCAATAGCTAATGGTCTGAGGCTATTAGCTAGTACAGCGCAGATTAATGGATTTTAGACGCATAAAATAATGCTTTAAGAAAAAAAAGCTTCCTTAATCTGTGCATCTGTGACTATAATTAGCCTACATGCAACCAATAGACCTATGTTTTCTATGTGACTATGTGGTAAAACCTAACCAACCCTGTAAACAGCAAAATCTGTTAATCTGTGGCTATCAATTTAACCTCATTAATCTGTGCATGTGTGGCTATCAATTTTAAGCCCCTAGTCTAACCCGTAAATCTTTGGCAATCACCCCTATTTATTGCTACGAAAATATGACGCTATACCCCCATATTTAGTGACAATAATATTTTCCAATTTTCGTACCTTTGCGGCAACTTATTATTTATACCACATGAGTTTAAACATTCATTATCAAGAAGATTTTCAAGACCGTCATATTGCGCCAAATGCGGAAGATACAGCGGCAATGCTACACACCGTTGGGGTAAGTTCTATAGACGAACTGATTGAACAAACAGTTCCTCAAAAGATCAGGTTGAAGCAACCTTTAAACCTGCCAAAGGCGAAGTCTGAAATCGAATATTTAACCAGTTTAAAACAAACTGCATCGTTAAATAAGGTTTTCAAATCTTATATTGGTCAAGGTTATTATGACACCTTGACCCCTGGAGTAATTTTACGTAATGTAATGGAAAACCCAGGTTGGTATACTCAATATACGCCATATCAGGCAGAAATTGCGCAAGGTCGCTTACAGGCCCTATTAAATTTCCAAACCATGGTTATTGATTTAACTGGAATGGAAATCGCAAATGCATCACTTTTAGATGAAGGTACCGCAGCAGCCGAGGCAATGTTTATGCAATTTAGTTTGCGCAAAAACCAACAGGCCAATAAATACTTTGTTTCTGAGCTATTATTTGCACAAACCATAGATATCTTAAAAACCCGTGCCAATCCATATGGTATCGAACTTGTAATTGGTAACCACCAAGAATTCACAGCAACCGCTGATTTCTTTGGCGCTATTGTTCAATATCCGGCAGGAAATGGTGAAGTATTCGATTATGCAGACTTCGCTACAACATTGCATGATCAAAACATTAAACTTACCGTAATCGCCGACTTGCTAAGCTTAACCTTGCTAACTCCTCCAGGAGAATGGGGCGCTGATGTAGTAGTTGGAACTTCGCAACGATTTGGCGTACCAATGGGATTTGGTGGGCCACATGCTGCATTTTTTGCAACCAAAGATGAATATAAACGTTCAATTCCAGGACGTATCATCGGCGTTACCAAAGACAGCAACAACAATTATGCACTACGCATGGCTTTGCAAACTCGTGAGCAGCACATCCGCAGGGATAAAGCAACATCGAATATTTGTACCGCACAAGCACTATTGGCAATAATGGCCAGTTTCTATTCGATCTATCACGGTCCAAAAGGACTTAAACTAATCGCAGAACGTACACATGGATTAGCGGTAACACTAGCAGAATCTTTAGCCCAAATAGGATATACAGTTTTAAGCAAATCTTATTTTGACACCATTCAGTTAGAGCTTGGCGATTTAGCAGGCTCAATCCATAAAGAATGTATAGACAACAACATTAACCTTAACTATCATAATGATCAGGTTAGCATTGCATTAGACGAAACTACTTCTTACGAAGATGTTAAATTATTAGTTCGTATTTTCTCAAAAGTTAAAGGCATTTCTGCTGATAATTTAACTATCGCTGAGGGTGTATCTACTACAATTCCTGCAGGTCTTCAACGTCAATCCGCTTACTTAACACATCCAATATTTAACTCGCATCATTCTGAGCATGAGATGCTGCGTTACATTAAATCTTTGGAAACAAAAGATCTTTCACTTTGCCATTCTATGATTGCATTGGGCTCTTGTACCATGAAATTGAATGCTACCAGTGAAATGATCCCAGTTACTTGGCCAGAGTTCGGAAAAGTGCATCCATTTGCACCTAGCGATCAGGTTTTAGGTTATTATACCGTATTTAACGAATTAGATAAATGGCTAAGTGAAATTACTGGTTTTGCCGCCATGAGCTTACAACCAAATGCCGGTGCTCAAGGTGAGTATGCTGGTTTAATGGTTATCAGAGCTTATCACCAAGACCGTGGCGACCACCACCGTAATATAGCATTGATCCCTGCTTCGGCACATGGTACAAATCCAGCTTCTGCGGCAATGGCAGGAATGAAAATTATTGTAGTTAAATCACTAGAAAATGGAAACATTGATGTTGATGATTTAAAAGCAAAAGCTGAAGAACATGCTGCGAACTTATCATGTTTAATGGTAACTTATCCTTCAACACATGGTGTATTCGAAGAAAGTATCATTGACATCTGTAATATCATCCATGAAAATGGCGGTCAGGTTTATATGGATGGAGCTAACATGAATGCCCAGGTTGGTTTAACAAGCCCAGCTAACATTGGCGCTGATGTTTGCCATCTTAACTTACACAAAACCTTCTGTATTCCACATGGTGGAGGTGGTCCTGGTATGGGCCCAATTGGAGTTGCAGCTCACTTGGTTAAATATTTACCGGGTCACGCAGTCGTTGATATTAACAATGAAAAATCAATCCCTGCAGTTTCTTCAGCACCTTGGGGATCAGCTTCAATTTTGATTATTTCTCATGCCTACATTGCTATGATGGGTGGTGAAGGTTTAACAGATGCCACTAAATATGCCATCCTGAATGCCAACTACATGAAAGCCCGTTTAGAACAACACTATCCAGTACTTTACTCAGGAAGCCAAGGTCGTTGTGCACATGAGATGATCTTAGACTGCCGCGGTTTTAAAAACTTCGGAATTGAAGTAGTTGATATTGCTAAACGTTTAATGGATTATGGCTTCCATGCTCCAACTGTTTCATTCCCTGTTGCAGGAACTTTAATGGTTGAGCCAACAGAAAGCGAACCAAAACATGAACTGGACCGTTTCTGTGATGCATTAATTGCCATCAGAAATGAAATTACAGCGGTAGAAAAGGGAGATTTGGATAAAGTAGACAATCCATTAAAAAATGCACCTCATACTGCAGCTGTAGTAACTGCAAATGATTGGGACCACAATTATAGCCGTCAAACCGCTGCTTTTCCACTTCCTTATGTATTAGCTTATAAATTCTGGCCTTCAGTTGGAAGGGTAAATGACAGTTTAGGTGATCGCTCACTGATCTGCGCCTGCCCACCATTAGAAAGTTATATGGAAGAAGAAGTAGCTTACTAAATTCTAGTTTACCTAATCTCATAAGTTTCAAAACCTATGAGGTTAGGTAATTTAATTTTTGTCCTATTAAACCTTTTGGTAATTGTGAATTCTTAACATACATCAAGAGAACTTGAGAGGAAAATTAAATACCTTTATAAAAAATTTAAAAAAACAGATGAAATTAAAAATCTCTTCAATCTTATTGCTAGCTGTAGTGGCTAGTTTTGCATTCTTTGCTTTCACACCTAAAGCAGATGTTTATAAAGTAGACATTACCAAGTCGAGCATTACTTGGGATGCTAAAAAAACTGGCGGCGGTCATAACGGTACAGTTGATTTAACTTCTGGAAACTTGGCATTCAATGGTAAAAACTTAACTGCTGGTGGTTTCGTTATCGACATGAGCACTATTAAAGATGCTGATAAAAGTGCTGGTTTAGAAAAACACTTAAAAGCAGATGACTTTTTTGGTGTTGAGAAATTCCCGAATGCAGCTTTCTTAATTAAAAAAGTTGAAGGATCAGGTGCATCTGTAAACATTACAGGAAATTTAACAATTAAAGGTATTACAAGTTCTATCACTTTCCCTGCAACTATTGTATGGAATGCTGATAAAACCATTACTGCAACTTCTGATAAAATCACTGTTGATAGAACAAAATTTGGTGTTAAATACAAATCAAAATCTATTTTCCCTGAATTCGCAAACAGCTTTATTGATGACGAATTTACTTTAAGTGTAAAACTTGTAGCATCAAAATAATTGTAGCCATAATGATACATTAAATAAAAGACCTGACCGCGTTGTCAGGTCTTTTTGCGTATAAAAACATTGTTATTTTAAGTTTCTATACATACCTTTAAACGCACAAAAAAACCACTCTAATCAGCAAGATAGGACCTCGATGTTAGACACAAAAATCAATCTATTGGTTATTGACGACGATGATATTAATATATTTATCATAAAGAAAATTGTTGAAAAAACAGGTTTTGATATTGATATGGTATCAAAAAACAATGGACAACAAGCAATAGATTACCTCAAACAAACCATTGCATCAAATTTGCCGCTTCCCCAATTAATTTTAATAGATATCAATATGCCTGTAATGAATGGTTGGGAATTTATTGAAGCTTATCAAAATTTGGGCGTTACAACTCCTGTAGACTTATATATCCTATCATCATCAGTTTATGAAAACGATATTGAAAAGACAAAGAGTTATACTTCGGTTAAAGGCTTTATTTCTAAGCCACTTTCAATGGAACGTTTAACAGAGCTGATTAAACCCTTTAGTATTTAAACAATTTTAAAGCGGTCTTCTTCTAGCGCAATATAAGCTTGTGATTTTGATTTGGAATGATAAAATAGGCATTTCCAGTTTTCGGCAACTGCCTGTTTTCCAAATTCTTCTCTAAGCTCCATAGCTTTACGTCCATCGAAATCGTATTTGGCAATAAACTTTCTGATCAGTTCTTCTGGTTCAGGCAGTACATCACCACCAAAAAATACTTTTTCACTGCCATCATCAATTAAAAAAACCTGATGGAATGGACAATGTGCCCCTGTAAGTTGATAGTTAATCTCATTGGTTAGGTTCCCTGTGCCTTCCACAAATTCAATTTGGGCATTTCGCTGTAAAAACTCAAAAATCTCTGTATGGTAAGATGAAGATGAACTCGTAAAGGCACTCTCCCATTCCCCGCGCTGAATAACATAAGTTGCATCTGGGAATGGG
>Ga0247810_10000140_pt1 | contig 116465 bp, 106 predicted proteins | sample UWRJL119311C1_FD_179918 | JGI IMG/M metagenome (GOLD analysis project Ga0247810, IMG submission 179918) | Plant litter microbial communities from Arlington Agricultural Research Station in Wisconsin, United States - UWRJ-L119-311C-1 | ecosystem: Environmental > Terrestrial > Plant litter >... | reverse complement strand
GACATGTATGTAAGGTGTATGGTGTATGGATTATAGCCCATTATAGGGTACTCATGATTGTTTACGAGTTATCAAAGAAGCTCGTCACTACAGGTAGTACTCGTTGAATATATTAGGGAGCCTTTAGGGCATACGGATAGGCGAGTTGCCCCTGAATGCCAAGCACAGATTGTGTATTGTGAACAACATAAACATTAGATTCGTCACAACGGCTTTGGTTCAAGCGGTGTCCTGTCTTATATGATATTAGGCCATTGATTAATTTATGAGGCCCGTTGCACCGTAGAAAGTAGCTCGATGGGAGAACATAGTACCTTTAAAACCATCACGTTGCTGTTTTATCCGCGGTTTACTTTGAAGCTAGAGCTCATGATACTCAGCAGGTTACTTATTTGTAGCACTTGCCGCCAGAGGAAAGGACTACAATAAAAACCACTCCAGCTGCCAGCAATCACTGAAAGGCTTGAAGATCAAGCGATGGCGACTCTTGTTATAACAGAATAGCGAAGATGACAACCCCGCCTTACATAATGAAACGTCTGATATGCACAGCGTTTAAACCCCTCCATGCCATGCCATGCCAATCCAACGCGGCAGCTGAGCTGGTCCAACGTTTCACCTAGACGATCCGCTGGTAGTCAAAGAGCTCTTTACAGGCAATCGTACCTCTCTCTCCTTAGCAACTTGACAACTTAGGGACTCAGCTCTTTGCTCTCTCTTTTTGGTTCTTTGTTCTTTGTTCTTTCCTACTCTCGATACCCCCCTCTCAAGCTTAGTTTTCATTATAGAACTCGACAAGGCTACCACCAGGCCAGATATACAGCATGGCGATGAGACCTTCTCTCTTCACGAAGGGGTTATCTTCAGCTCCTGGAGCTGATACAGGATCTCCAGCCGAACAGCGTGATGATGCTAAGAAGAACATGCTGAAGGCTATGCGGCCCTTGCCAACTCAACATTATTGGGATGTCTACTTCGATAGGTTTGATCCCTTTACCCTTCAAAGCATTGAGGCTTAAGCTAAAACTATCGAAAGACAAAACAAAGAAAGCAAATCTGCAGATGGCACCTATACCGCAACCCTCGAATCTCTCGGCTCCCAAATCGAATCTGTGCAAGATTTCTGGCGCTACAATAACAACACACCAGTTGATCAAATTAAGATGCGCGAAAGCATCTATCTCTTTAAGCAAGGCTTCCAACCTGTGTGGGAGGATAGACGGAATATCAATGGAGGTAGTTGGACATTTCGCGTGCCTAAAGCCAGCGGTCCAGATTTCTGGACAAGAGTGCAATTAATGGCCATTGGGGAGAAATTGCAGAGCTGTCTAGATGGGGGTGAGTAATGATTCTACCCAGGGGTTTCTGCAACTTGGAGAACTTTACTAACCAGAAAAGGCGACCAACTATGTGGTGTAGGATTGTCGGTTCGGTTCAATTCCCATTTGATCAGTATCTGGCACCGTGACGCATCAAAACAGAAATCAATTGATGCGATCCTCGAAACTGTCTTGGAGGAACTGCCAGAAGAGTTGAAGCCAAAATCAGATAACTATTTTTATAAGAAGCATTCCGATCATGCTGGTTTCAAAGCGCCTGAAGGTTCTAAGGAATGAGCTTCCGAGGAATTAGAACGATTTAGAGCCACGATGTGGCATTTTCAAGCATTTGTGAGCTGGAGGAGTTTGGATCATATTGGGCATTCGGCACACATAGGCGCTCCTAAAATCTATCAAGAGAGCTCAAGTTTACATGCACAGAAGATCTCGGCCAAAGTTCCGTAATTCATAATATCCTTTCCAGCCTCAAACTCCCAGTTTGTACACACCCCGTAACGCCTGTGTTCTTGCCTCTCCTTTTGAAAAACTGGATTACCTCCATATACCTGCCCTTCTTAGTACACTCTGAAATTCCTCCTTTCCAACACCCCTACCTACTCCAGCTCCGCCATTAGCCTCTAGGATCATGTCTTGTAATACCTCTTCGTTGACATCCTCCTTCAGCAGTTTTGCGACGCGCTTTAACATCCCCAATGTAATGCGGTCTTCGCCACCACTAGCAAATAACTTGAAAGCATCCTCTACTTCTTTTTTAGAAGCCTCAGAGTTCCTTTCCTTGTTCTGCAATCTAATGGCACAAATAGCTAAGAAGCTTGAATAAATAGCAAAGCCTTCCTCTTCGGGATCAAGAATGGAAATGTATTCCGCAAGTTCAGATGCCTCGGGTTGTAGATCTACTGCTCTGTTTCATGGTTACTGGAGTTTGATCAAAAAGGCGTGGAGCATACTTCATAGCCCTTCGCACATCGCCGATAGGTATTTGACTATCACTGTCTATTTTCTTATCAGAGCAGAAGAGAGAGAATGCCTCTTTAATCTCGGCTTCTTCTTCATTGGTGATATTATGCTCCTTCGCGAGCGCGGAGCGTCGAGGAACCTTGGGTGCCGAGGAGCCAGCTGCTACAGCACGTCTTTTCGCGGGCTGCAGTTCTATTAGCTTTCGTGAGTAGGGATGAGGCGTATATACAACTTACCATTTTGGCCTTGAGTCGACGGAATCACTCTGACGGAATCAAAGCTTGCGAGCGATGCCCTTGCCTTGTCGACGAGGCTGAGATTAAGTAATGGGTTTCTAATAACCCAATCAAAGGTACCACCACTATAAACACACCCCTTACCAGTGACGCTAGTGACACTCCACTGAACAGCTGTATAAATTTTCGCCTGCGCAGTTCTGATTTTCTTCTTCATCAAGCTTCAAAAATAAATGCTAGAACTCACCATGCAGATGCTAGTCATATTACCGTGGTGAGCGTGGACAATGAAGCCAGAGGAGAATCCGGTCGAGATTTTGATTCTTCGAGACCTTCCTGGTGTGCCTACCTGCTGCACACAACTTTGGGTGTGGTAATTGGCGCGTTTGGGGACATTTATTATTTACCTTACTACATGATTTTAATGACGACACGTGAGCTTCTTTATTTCAATTGCGAGTCCATATTTCAATTTGATACCTCAACTCAATTCATTGTGTTCCCTTTTGACGGTATTTGTTCCCTTCCATCTTCGTTCAACTTCACCAGCTGTGACAATTGAAACACATGCTTGATGCCTGCACACACCATTGTCTACTTAACGCGTATAGAAGATTTCCTCTTTATATACAGAAGAAACTGAGTGCATTGGTTAACTCGGAATATCTAAGAAGAAAGTGGTAGCTCTTTGCCGCAAGGCCCGACTACCAACTTGCGACAAGCAAGTAGAGAGTTGCGGTTGTTACACAGAATGGCCTCAAGCCAATGATCTACATGATTTGAGGATTGAGATCGAGTCTGAGTTTAGCGGCCGATGACTCAAGCGGCCGATGACTCAGGCGGCAATGTAAATGATATCTGGCCGGCCATGTTCTATATCTAATTATAAGTCACAAGAGTTTGAAATAAAAGGAGTAGACAAAGTTATTCGACTTTTGATGTATTTAGAGCTTCATCTTCTTTAAAAGAAAAAGAAAAGGATGGTAATAAGCTAACACAAAGGTGGCGGTTAAATCAGATTTTTGATTCTTGCGGAGATCTGTCGAGAATGTCAGTTTCCTAGATAACCTTATCCAGATATGTATTTACTTACTCACTTGAAGTTGTTCTTCATCTCTCGTAAAGCACCCATGACATCTACCGGGTCCGTTTTCCCAGTTGCTTTTTGGATGACCGGGTCCTGTTAAAGATTAATATTTGCTCACTATATGCAAAAGGATGTACTTACGTCTAGCCTCATAAACACGTTATGCAACTAGGCTTTCTATTAGCTTGATAGCACGCGATTAGATATGTGTCTCTAACCTTTTCATCCGCAATGGTGAATTTTCCTTGGGTTTGTTCATTCGCCTTGGCGAATGCTTCTAATTTCTTAACAGCTTCGCTCTGTAAAACAGAAATGCCAAATTTGACATTTGCTTTTGTGTATTCATGGCCAGGCTATATTCATCAACTGTCTGTTCAGGTCTTAATTTAAGGAATCTTACATAGACAACAGTTTCGTCAGGGAGTGAGGCGAGAGTTTTGTTCAAAGCAACATGCATTTCTTCTGGTTTGCCTTCGAAAAATCGGCCACACCCTAATACATAAATCAGGGATAGCTCTGAGATAGCTTTCAAATTGCAGCTTACCTCCATGGAACAGGGTATCGCCCGTGAAGACGGCTTTTCCAGTACTGTCCTCTAGAAGCCAGCAGATACTATCCTGGGTGTGGCATGGTGTGTACAATGGCGTAATTGATATATCTCCAAACTTATATATTGCCTTATCCGCTGGCGTGCTCGCTACTCCGTCGCAATCTTTACCACCAGTGATCTTGTACGTTGCTCCCAATTGTTCTTGCTATTTCTTACATCAATGACTGAGTGTGCAAGAAAGTAGTTGTACACTTACTAATTGCTTGTTGCCTCCGGCATGGTCCCAATGACTTCGTAAACGTCAGTCTTGCACTATACTGTTAACGGTGTTGAATCTCACTGGTGTGTGTTGTAAATTCCATCTAGTATTATTTCCCCGCTTTCGATTTTCTGCTTCAAAACAGGTGTCACTCTGCTACCATCAGCTAGTATTCCCCAACTACAGTATGCAAAGCACTCACTCGTCCGGATTTGCCGGATCAATAATAATAGCTTTCTTAGATTTATCGTCGACCACCAGGTAGGCATAGTTGTCACTGCCACCCTTCCCTGTAGGAGATTTAGTCCATTACTTCAATAACTGATTCACCTGCCGGAACTATGGCAGGCCTTGCTTACACATGGGAATCGATTGGATATGCATTTTGCGGATTGAATGTAGATGCTTGTTGGCTAGTATAGATTGCAAGTTTCGTGAGGTAACAGATCTTCTTGTGAAAAGAGTGAGGTTCATTTGAATATCCGTTATAACATTTGCGATGTGGAAGTGGCATAAATAAGTCGTCTGTTCAGGCAGGTTGACATCACTGAATCATTGGTTCCCCACTCCACCACTTATCGTTATCACCCGTGCAGTCCAATTACTGTAGTGTAACATCTGTATAAAGCCTGCATCGTGGTAATTGCAACGGCTGCACAGTATAACACGATTTTCTTCTAGCTACTACTTCCCAGACATATTTGCATCCCAATTTTGAACTAAGCATTCGAAGCATTGCTTGGATCAGAAAATAAACGTAATGATACGGAAAATTTTGCTCTCAGCCCATGCAGCTTGATTCTCCTCAGGACTAAAGCCGTAGTACAGGCTTCTCGTCAAACATATAAATGTACCCACTCATAGCAGTCACATCAATAGGTGCAGGGCCTAAAGTGTATAAACAGGCGTAATGACTCATTTAATATTCCCGGCGTAGAACTATACCAAGCGTGAGCTTCAAGTAAATTACTTAAGCCTTTAAGTTTCTGTTTTCAATGGGTAACTTCGAAAGGGTAGCTCAGTTATTTTGGATCAGATTCTCTGTAGCTCGCTGATCCAATCCGGAGTTTCAGTTAACACAATTGGATTCAAATCGGATCAGTCCAAAAAAACCAAGCTCACCAACAACGTGTAGACCACAACGTCTGAAAGCTTGGAACTCTGTGTTGTGTGAAGGTTGTCATAATGTCATATTGTCATATTGACCACGAACTGTAAAGTTGCTACTATGATATGTGTGCTTTGCTCAAACCAGGTTTCCTCCAATCAACAATGATGAGATTCGCTAGCAACGTGAGATCACAAAATTGATTGGTGAAGTTCACGCTGGACTAGATTTCACTATTAACTATGGCCGAGGGGATCGATTCCTTATGCAGACAACGACTTAATGTCTGCCACGGGATCAAGACCCTTCAGCTGATTTATATATAGCACCGCAGTATCCACCTGTCTGGCCCAAAGATCCCATGGTCTATCTTGAGTTGCCTTTCCAAGCAACAAGCCGCCTGCAGCTTGTTCGGTACTCAGATATTTCAATTTCCCGCCCCGAATAGACGGGCCTCCGCTCGTCGCCTGGTGTGCACTACGAATCATAAGTGCGTCAGATTGCACTTTGGCATTTTCATGTGTGTAAACGGCTCGGAAAACGACTTGCTTGATGCAGGTCCCTACTGTGGTAAACCCATGGTTGGCCATCAAGACGACATTATGGTCCAGGGTATTGTATTTGGATGACGAGAAAGAAGACGCAAGTGATGACCCGAATGGCACTGTATTGACTAATAGATTCTGGACATCATTTGTGCGGTAAGATTGGGACAAGTCGTGAATTGGAACGTGAGTTCCTACAATGTTTTGTGAGCTTGGTCTGGGAATTTTACTCTCACAATCTCTTTTGTTCTTCTTGGATTTTTTTTTGGAGAGAAACTACTATTTCTTTTAAAATAAGGAAATGGTAGTAGCTAATTTACACACCTAGAAATCCAGCAATATGAAATGTAGGTTGCATGGGTACTCCGTTCATAGTATATGGCAAGACAGACTGCGAATGACTGTGAGCAACGCTATTGATCTCTGGAAATCGTTTATAGAGTTCAGAGTGAATGAAGCGCTCTTGATATCCCAATTTGGCTTTAAGATCAACAGGGGAACCATCCGAGATGTGGTAGTAGACAAAGTCGGATGCTGAAGAAACTAGAGCAGGCGCCACGTCGGCAGACATTATGAATACATCTGGCCTTTCTGGATGGCGAAGAGATATATGGCCATAAGCATCAACTACATTGTGAAAATGAAGAATATGATTTGCTATAATGAGCTCTTGAAACTGTCATCTATTAGCACAGAACAAGGAAGATTATTTGAAGCTTTTCGGTAACCCCACTATCTTGACGGATGCTTGAGACAGGGCCAAGAAACCATCAGATGTTGCTGAAGAAAAACCTACATCTTTCACTGTAGGCATCTTGAAAGGTCGAGAAGTGATGAGTGATATGAGCGTATTTATGTTTGGAGAGTAGTAGTGATTAGACAATGAAGCATAGCTTTATGTTTGAATATATAAGCGAACAGTGACAAAACCCCAACCTACCAAGATAATTATTAGCTAGTAGCCAGACAACTCATCTCCAGACACTTTCTGGTTAGGTGTTGCGTCAAAACACCCCAGTGACACTGTTCTTCCTCTTGTTCTCTACTTTAAGATATCACTTTTGTAGGTAACAGCCATGGTACTAATACAAGTACCCTGGGAGAATGAGGAATTACAGATATTATAGATACTATCCTGTCCAAGTCCCCGTCCGAGACCTTCTAGAAGTGCATTGTATATGTCGGACCTGGACCATGAAGATCACGAGTTTTGTTACTTTTGAACAGAGAGTGTACTTTCAACCATTTCCAGTCAATAACGCACCTCCTCAAACTGTAACCCATGCGCCATCATGGATATACCTTGATCTTCACCCCACAAATATTATCATTTCATAAAGGACTCCCAAAGCGATAAAGGGTCTCCGGCAGACACCGCTATGTATGTCTATCCATGGCCGATAAGCCGGATCATATAACCTGCCCAAAGTGGACTGGAGAGGATACAAGCACATTGGATCTTCCATTATTACGTCAAGTCCCTGCACGACATTGCTTATCATAGGCCAGCGCAGCACCAACCACGGTCCAAAACTAAGCTTTCTGCTTCATGTACATTTGGAGATCCTTGAATGAAATCTGGAGCACGGTACTTCAATATCTGCCTTGGCCCTATGAGAGTCTTTAGTGCAGTATTCACCTCCTACTCTGAGATACACCCATTCCCAATGATACCTACCACGGGTGTAAATGCTGCACCTATAACTGCGTGATCCTTGTTCGACAGTGGTGTCGGTTCTACAAAAGAAACATTTCCCCTGGGAGATGTTGGTTATTTTGTGAATTATTTCCCAGCCATTAGAGCACTCTTAAAATCACTCTTTGATTAATTAGTTATGGCAGCATTTGTATCGCGAAGTTTATATGGGCTCGCAGCTATTGCTGCCGGCGCCCCCAAAACCTGCACAAGTCCTCAAACGAGTTGTCAAAATACCACAGCTGTTGCAGATCTTTGTTGCTTCAATGCTCCTGGAGGCCAATTACTTCAGACACAGTTCTGGGATACTTCGCCATCAACTGGTATATAAATATGTCCTTGTCCAAGCCCCATTCTTGTAAGTAACATGAGTAGGGCCTAACAATCATTGGACAATACATGGACTATGGCCAGATCATTGTGATGGAACCTTTGATGCCAACTGTGATTCAAGCAGAAATTATGGTAGCATTGCCACCATCCTCAAGACCTTTGGGAAAACAGATCTGTTATCCTATATGAGTACTTATTGGCTTGACGAGAATGGAGACAACGACAGCTTTTGGCAACATGAGTGGGAGAAGCACGGCACATGCGTTAGTACACTTAAACCAACTTGTTGTATGTAATTCCGAAATTAGTGGATAAGAAGCTCGCAGCAGTTATACTAATGGAGGGAGTCCAGACACCAGCTACACCACCAAACAAGAAGTGGTGGATTACTTCCAGAAAACTGTCGACCTATTCAAAACACTGGACAGCTATGCAGTAAGGATCATGTACCCTCTGTGCAGGCTCGAGCTCATTCGAAGTACTGTAGTTTCTGGCAGCTGCAGGAATCACACCATCTACCACTAAAACTTACACCTCGGCTGCGATTCAAGCTGCACTCAAGGTACGCAAGATATTATGAACAAAGAGATCTTGATATCGCAAAGCACTATTATCAAGTTGATCGAAGATACAACAACTCTTCTGACAAGTCCACAAATACTTCCTCTCTTCCAAATTCATTCTCTCTTTACTTCACTAAGACTAATTTATTGAAATCCAGGCGGGCTACGGTTACACAGCTACTATCGGCTGCTCTTCTGGAGCTTTGAATGAGATTTGGTATTCGTACGATGTGAAAGGTTCAGTTACTAGTGGGACCTTTATTCCGGTAAATCCAGGCGGAACAAGTTCTACTTGCGCCTCCACCGGCATCAAGTATCTTCCCAAATCAGGTTCTGCAGCACCTACAACTAGCGCTCCAGGTACGGTGGAAATTCAAGTTGTTCTCTTTACGAGATTCTTTGTAATTGTACATGTAGACTAACATACTAAGGCTCAACCCCCACTGGTGGCACAGAAATCCTTTCAGGATCGGGATACTTTAATGGATACGTAGGTGCAACGCAGACAGGATGTTTGATTAGTGCAGGGACATGGTATTCTAGTGGGAGCTGCGCAACATATACAGCAAAAGCATCTGGTAACGGTTTTCCTATACTGCACTTTACACCACCTCATATTAATAGATGTCGTAGGCTCTGGCTTCACATTAGCTTCTTCGAAAGGAGCCTGTGCTGTTACTAGCGGCAAGCTTACCTGCGCTTCTGGAACCACAGCTACAATATTTACGGTATGCTTTACTTCTTCCTGCCCGAGTAAAGAGAGCAGCGCTAATACAAGTCAGGCTGTCGGCGGTAAATTGGCGTATAATGGAGCTACTACTTTCTTCGCAGCCGCAGCTCCAAGTGGCAGTACGCAGCAAACTATTTACACTACTTCAAAGGCAACAAGTGTAACCTTCCAGTGGCAAGGTGTATAGATTTTGGACATGTACAAATGCCTGATTAGCCACATATAAAACATATAAAGGATACCATAAATCACCCCAAGCAGAAGTCTTGTGCTTGTATTTAGGATCATTTGAACAACTCTTGCACTTGAATCTGAGATCGCCTTTTAACGGTACTTCAAAAATAGCTGTGTACGGGATCACACTAGACACCTAAATACACTGCATAACCTCTCAGGGTCTCAATATTTGCTTCGCATGATACTTGTAAGGAAAAGGTTACCTGGAGCAAGATACTATTCTTTTTTAATAAAAAGCTAAAGGAGTACAATCTCATCAAAGCATCCATTCAAACCTTAACTTATATGAAATGACATAGGAGAAGTAATGATTGACGGTTTCAGGCATCCTCGTGCCGATCCCAAAATCTCGAGAGATACAATATTTCGACTGTACCTTGGAGAGCTTAGAGAAACTCAAAGGCTTTCTTCGGCTGCCCCCACAACTCGATTTGGCGCAAAGCACCTTGCATCTGCTTCGCTACACTGAGCATATCTGCGTCTTTTTCCGTGGATGCTTCCACAGTGGCCAAATATTCCTCTTTATGGTATGAGTGGAATGGCCATTCATCAGCATCGCACTTGTCCCATTTCCCATCGATCAGATCTTTGCCCTCGACGGGTGGAGGTGGAACCTTTCCTTCCAAAAAGTACTCACGGATTTTAGTCATGGTACATTTGGAGACGGCAGCTAAACTGCAGTGTCCCTCGGAATGCTGCTCGACCAGTCCAGCATCCACAAACCTCTTGGCCATCTTAACACCGGCAAAAAGAGGGGTGACAGGATCGGCTGTATTGCTGACGAATAGGAGGGGGAAGCCAGTTTTGATGGGCTTTGGTTTATGCGCTGGATGATCATCCCAACGCATCGGAGGGTCGACTGCTTCAATATTCCAACCTTCACAAACTAGTGAAATTGTCATCCAAACGTCTGCCCAAGATGATGTGCTGGATAGCTTCTCAAATCTCGCTTCAAGCTCGGCAATTGTTTCATTCAGCTGAGTTTTATTAGCAGTCTGTATTATTATAGCCAAAACTGAATCGACTTACAGGATACCGCTTATCACCGCACATGATAGCACGTTGAGCTTCCTCAGGGTAGCCCCAGTAAGGCCCGGGAAGGCCACAGGTAGGTTTACGGTGAAACGCAATTGGCGAACCAAGTGCTTCCCCGATCATCTCATGTTCTCCTTTGTAAAGAAGGTCAAGTAGAAAGGCAAGCCATGGCCAACTAGCCGTGGGTGAGTAAAGACTTCCAAAAACTATTGTTTTGATATCGCTGTGGTTGATGATAACAGGTGCACCAATTCTTTTATCAATGGCGGTGATGGGTTCGTCTCTCAGGTTTTCTAACACGTTATAGAAGCGTGCTTTCAAATCTTTAATTGTGTCACCTTCTCTATACAAATAACAGCTGTTCCTGGCTTGATGACAATATTTTGGAAAGGAATCAGAATCTACAGAATCGTTAGAATGACTATGTTGCAGCATCGAGGACCTTGTATCTCAGTGTTAGAGAACGATGAGAAAGTTAAGACTCACTAGCGTCAGCGTCTCGAATACTGTCGCTCCATATTGGTGAGACGTAAAGGTCTGCGTCGACAACACCGTCTAAAACAACACGCCCAACCCGATCTGGGAACATAGAAGCAAATGTGGCACCAAGTAATGTCTAGCATAATTAGCAATTTGATCTAGAATCGGGGACAGAAAAGCACATACTCCATAGGAGAAACCCCAATAAACAAGCTTGCCTTTTGTATCTAGAATTTCTTGGCCACTACTTATTTCGTGGTTTGGCTTGCCCATCTCGGGCTCAGATGTTGCCACTTTAGTCCGGCATGTTGATTTGGACTTGCTTTCTAAGGAGGAAGTCCACTCATCCCATGCATCGATGATGCTAATCATATCCCTTGCTACATTTGGAGTGTGAACATATTTTAGAATGCTGTATCTTCCACTTATGGAGTCCTTTTCTTTACACAGCTTTGCCATTGTACTGGCGCGCGTACTTAACTTCTGAAGAGAACCTGAAGTAGAATTGACGATGCCAGTTTCCTTTCCGCTGATGTCCCACATCATTCTGTGGTAGTTTCCTCGAGCAACGTCTTCCTCTGGGCTCTGCCATTCTGCTTCGCTACCTGAGCTGTTCAAGGGGTACGCAAAACAATCTGCACGTGGTGTTGTTGCACCAATCCCCCTTGGGTCAAAGCCGATCACGTCTTGTTCTTCACCAACAATGTCTCCGATTTTAAAAAGCCCAATCGCTAGCCTGCAAGCTATATTAGAAACTATACTTGGAATGTTTCGCTCAAGCTCCTACTCCTAATACTCTACGTCACGGCGTCGAACGTGACTGCCACCTAGCAATACTAAATTGCTGACGAGCTACTTGAGATCGGTCTAAACAATATACAATCATGGAAATCGAAAAAGGCATCAGAAGCATAGAGCTACTTACACTAACCGAACTCCTGAACCACCAGGACCACCGGGATTCAGTAGTAACGGGGAAGTAGAATACTTCTTTGAACCCTTGTGCTTTCCGGGGGACATTGTAAGTGCGATATGAACTTTAGGATGTTCTTTCGATTCGTTGAGAGGACGATGATAATCCATTGGCACCTACTTCGTTCAAGCAAACATTGAATTACGGGTCTTTCTTCACATACCGTCAGACGCGCACACTTGAAGCCAGCTTCCAAGCTAAAGCATGGATACCATTGAAGCTTCTCACTTGGGGTGATCTATATTGAAGTTACATTTGGAGCAAAACGTTTCCGAGGGAGGTAGGATTACATCTTCAAAATCATACAATTCCCGCTCAACAAATATCTGGGGAGGATTCCTCCTAACCAACGATGGTAGAGCGTGAAAGACAGCCAGAAGTAGAAGAGAGGCTACAAGTCCTCTGAGAATGTAGCTTCGTTGTTGTGGTTTAGGTGGTTGGGAATCATTACGGAGTAAGCCAGCTTTCTCTTCCAACCGAGATCTGTATGTAGCCTAACAGTCAGTATCGTTCGAGCAATAGATTATCAATTAAATGCGATGAAATAACAACTGTTCACGAACGTTGTGTTGCCTGGGGTCGCCATTCTTGTACAGTTTGCGACTACAACTAAGAATTGCTCTTCATGTAATTGAATCCAAATCCTAGATTCAGTGCTCTTGTGAATGAGCTGTCGCACAAGAGTATATAAGTGAAAGAGCGTTTCTTGATGTTGTTGTGAAGCAAAAGTATTGACCGTACATCCGTGCCGTTCAGTATGTAGTCGCTAGGCAGCAACCTGTTGGCAATGATGGAATTATGCAGTAAACACAACTCCAATAACTATGCAGAGCACCGTAGCAATTGGAGCGGATGCTAATGCCAAACCGGATAAAGCTGGGTTTGGACGCCGCAGCGCCTGATGTGGAAGCTCCATCAGCAGCTAAACATAGGGCGATGTTTGAAGCGCAATTGGATCTCTTGATTGGCTGGAAATATGGGTAAACGGCTAGCGCTCATGGATATGTTTCATTGGGGGACGACCTTCTCACAACACTGGAGACGGAGTAAACGTACTTCTCTGGATATATATTTACCAACTATACGGGATCGATAGCTTTCTTGGGTCATTGTTCTCAACAATTCAATAATTGCTGAGCTATTGGGTCAAGGTAAGTTAAACCTCTCGGTTCTTACTTCGGCAATACCAGCAACATTGCCCCTTGTTGGGCTTTTGTGTAACATCGCCACCTGTCTTTTTTGTCACTTTTCAAATACATATTCGGTTCTTGAATGTAGATCAAACTCTAAATTATCTCTAGGTGATAAAGATGGGAGATGCAGGAGATGATGAGGCTCGCACTTGGATAACCCCAAAGTATTCACTTCGGCACCGAGCAACATCCTGGTGTAGAATTTGGTTCCTTAAATCACTTATCACTTTCTTCGTTGTAATCGCGAATCTTCCAGGGCTAAGGAAATATGGGCCTACCCTCATTAAAGTTTACCAAAAAGGCCTTTCAAACCGGGTGTTTGTTCCAAAGTCCTGGAGCAAAGGTGATCCCCCACTACCTCTCTATATTGACATACATGGCGGTGGATTTTGCATTTGTTCTCCGCATGTCGATGATAGGTTCTGTACAGAGTTTAGCAATGATAACAACTTCCTTGTTGTAAGCCTCGATTATCGCAAGGCACCAGCTCACCCTTTTCCCGCCGGCGTAAATGATCTTATCAAAGCTGTCAAGTCAGTTCTGAATGATGATACCTTGCCATTTGATAAGAATAAGGTCGCCATAGGAGGATTTAGTGCTGGTGCAAACCTATCACTTTCGGTTAGTCAAGACAAGAGTCTCCAAGGCAAGATTGGAGGGGTGGTATCCTTTTATCCAGTTGTGGACTTCACTACCACCACCAAAGCTAAGTATGTTTGCTAGAGAGCTCCCTCAACTTGCTTCCCATCCGATGACTAGGTTTTAGTAACTGACCCGAAATTTCTCAAGGCTTGCCACACGACCAGCACATGCAGGGGTAGGTAAACCATATTTCTCGAAGCTCTTTGGTCCACCAAAAATACTGACTTGTCACTGCAACAGCCAGAACCGTTGGAATCCACTGCACCTGCTTTCAATTGGGCTTATTGTAGCCAAGGCCAGGATTTGAAGGATCCTTTATTGAGTCCGTTATATGCCACTTCAGAATCATTACCACCTAAGATTTACCTCTTTGGTTGTGAGTTTGACCTACTCTGTAGAGAGTCTGAGCTGCTGGCCGAGCGACTAGCCAAAGAACGAAGTGGTGAAGCCATAACGCCGGGAAATCTATGGGAAAAGAATGGAATCAAGTGGGAAAGGGTTATAGGCGAGGAACACGGTAGGTGGCCTTCCATATTTTCTTTAATATTTGGTCACAAAGGTATCTCTGTAACAAGCCTCTCGCATCGTGTTTGTCAGTATTTGGATCTACTAAGAGACTGATATCGCCATAGGATTTGATGCTACCCCAGCATTTGGGGAGAAAAAGATACGTGTAGAAAAAAGACGAAGAGAGATGTTTGAAAGTGCAGCTGCATGGCTGTTGCGAGAAGTATATGCATGATCAGCCTGACTACTCGAGAAGGAGCTGCATATTCCTTCTTGGGAGAATAAGCCTTGTCCGAGAATATTGAGAGTAAGATATCGTGGTCCGCGGCCAACAGAAGGCTTTGATAAATTGAGATATCTGAAAAGTGTTGATATTACTACCTTCTGATATCAATAGCGTTTCTGAATGCTGTTGTAGCACTGTTGAACACTTGTGTTGCAAGCCATAGAACTAGACTTATCTGTGTATAAAAGAGAAGCATCAGCACGAACCAATATGACGTATTTTTCTTCAGACAGCATGAGGTTTGACTAATTCAACATTACTAATCAGAATGGCAGTGCTTGGTTCCAATTCTTTTATTGCCGAACACATTAGTAGGCAATGAATAGATACAGATTTCACCCCTCATGGAACAGAGTTCTGTATATTTCTGCGTAATGTATTTAGTCACCTACAAACTCACGAAACACAATTGTACGGACTACTTGAAGTAAAGATATCTTAGGAGTTGAGGTTTAAATGTAGAGCGTGATGGCTGAAAACTGTAAATAGGGGAAGCAAGTCACGTGCGATATGGACTAAAGTTTTTGGATTCAAAAATATTGGGCCTCATCAACATCACCATCACATCATCTTCTCCTTCTTTTTGTACTTTAGATCCATTCATTAAACATGCCGGCGTTTGTGCGAACGCTTACTCCCTTTCTGCGGACAGCACGGTCTACCTTGCAATCAGGTAATTCAGTCAATCCATTACGATATGCTCTTCAACGACAAAATGGAGCTTCCGTCATAAACGCCACGCGTGCATATGCTGCAGCCTTCGAGCGCACAAAGCCGCACGTAAATATTGGTATGCTAGATGTACAAGCTATCGGGAAACTTTGCTAATCTTGAAAAGGTACAATTGGCCACGTCGATCATGGAAAGGTAGGATTTATAGACCTCGAAACATAACTGTGACAACTGACACCATTCGTAGACTACATTGACAGCTGCGATAACAAAAAGACAGGCGGAGAAGGGATTGGCAAGCTTTCTCGATTATGGATCCATTGATAAGGCTCCTGAAGAGCGGAAGCGCGGAATTACGATTTCTACAGCCCATATCGAATATGCAACGAACGCTCGTCATTACTCTCACGTCGACTGTCCTGGTCACGCCGATTACATCAAGAACATGATCACAGGTGCTGCAAGCATGGACGGAGCCATTATCGTTGTAGCTGCTTCAGATGGACAAATGCCACAGACAAGAGAGCATCTGCTCCTCGCCCGTCAAGTTGGTGTACAAAAGATCGTTGTCTTCGTAAACAAAGTTGATGCTCTTGAGGACCCCGAAATGTTGGAGTTGGTCGAAATGGAGATGAGAGAACTCTTAACCACATACGGATTTGAGGGTGATGAGACACCTATCATTCTTGGATCTGCTCTTTGCGCCTTGAACGGAGTGAAACCCGAGATTGGAGAGACGAAGATTGATGAGCTTCTTGAGGCTGTCGACACCTGGATCCCAACTCCCAAGCGTGAATTAGAAAAGCCTTTCTTGATGTCTGTTGAGGATGTTTTCTCCATTCCCGGTCGTGGTACAGTCGCCTCTGGGCGTGTCGAGCGTGGTGTCCTAAAGAAGGATTCCGAAGTCGAGCTTGTTGGAAAAGGAGAGGTCCCAATCAAGACCAAGGTCACAGATATTGAAACCTTCAAAAAGTCCTGCGACGAGTCCCGAGCTGGTGACAATTCCGGTCTGCTTCTCCGTGGTGTCAAGCGTGAAGACATTCGCCGTGGAATGGTTATTGTTCAGCCAGGAACTACCAAGGCACACAAGGAATTTTTGGTCTCCATGTACGTGCTCACTAAGGAGGAAGGAGGGCGACACACCGGTTTCCACGAGAACTACCGTCCCCAGATTTTCATCCGTACCGCTGATGAATCTGCTGCCCTTTTCTGGCCCGAGGGAACTGAGGATGCCGATTCTAAGATGGTTATGCCAGGTGATAACGTCGAAATGAGATGCGAGATTATAAACCCAGTTGCGCTCGAGAACGGACAACGTTTCAACATCCGCGAGGGAGGAAGGACTGTTGCAACTGGTCTTGTTACACGCATTATCAAGTGAAGAGACTTGTGTGAATCGAGACTGCATTTCCGAACTTGTGCGATAGGGAGCTTGTATACTTAGCTTTGTGATGGGTAGGCATGGGAAAAAAGGAGTTCCTATCTGATCGAAATTCTCGTTTTAATTTACACTGTAAATTATGGACGAACACCTCCTCTCTTCTGCCTAGCTGGACTTCTAATTGTAGAATAGAAAAACGTAGGTAGAAATATCAAAATCAATGTACAAACTATGTTTATCATTCTCTATCTTGTGTCTCTTAAGGAAAATGACGGGAGCAATGGTAGCTTATAAACTAGCTCCGACGTTGCATTGAGACAAACTTCACGATACTAGAGGAAATCAAGATTCTCGAAATGCTTTTTATTTTCTGAAGTCCATCAATAAAGTGGCACTGCGTTCATTGCCATGCGCAAACTATGCGGAAACATTCGTCAAATGCGGTCGCTCTATCATCATATCATAAGTTTTGGTCATCACCTCCAATTACCATCATTTTTAACCCAATATTTCGTATCCATCCATTCAGTCTGATCTGTTTGTCTCAGCTCGTGCAGCTCGGATACTCTCCTGGAAGTCTTTCTCAATCCACTCCCAGTAAGTTCTCCAGATTTGGTGTTGACTTCCCTGTGCTAGAAGGCCACTACTGGCTCCTGGGATAGCATTATTCAGTTGCAATGAGATACGGAGAGCACCCTTAATAGCTTCCTCTTGCTTCTCAATCTCTTGCTTGACCGCATTGTCCTTTAGCTTCGTGGAAAGGATGGCACGGAGGCACTCTGCAATAGCATCTAAACGTCTTGAAGTCTCATCGGTATCCAGAACCGATAGCTTGTTTAGCATAAGAAAACAAAGCGATCGAATATCATGCTCATCCTTTAAACCGGCAATCACACGATCATAGAATTCTACGATATTCATCCGTGAGAAGGCTGTCTCCATAAGAGAATAAAGTGTCTCGTAAGCGCTCTGTAGTTGGGGTTAGAGAGATTTTGTTTATAGGGCACTTCTAGACATACCTTTCGAACCTCAAGGCCGTCGTCTACTTTGTGCTTGAATGGTCCCATCATAACTTCTCGAATTAACTCTGGGCGAATAACAGATTCTTTCATAACAAAAGGAAGCAGCTGGGGGAGTTTTGGTACGATGAGGTCAGGCTTGTTATGTGAGGCAGAGTTTAGAGTTGTCAAAGCAAGCCTACGGTTCTCCAGATCCGTATCATTGAGCATAACGATAAGCATCTCAATGAGTGTCACCTTGAGAACTGCGTCGAACGTTTCATCACTATCGGGTAGTGTGTATCGAATCGCTTGGATGACCATAGCACGGACAGATGGCGATGTGTTGCCCAGATATTTCTATAAGCGTAAGTTTTGGCAGAAAATTTAGATAAAAATAAACAAACCTGCAATTCCGGAATATATGTCTTTGGATCAATAATGACCAGACGACCAATACACTCAGCGCCAACGGCCTTGTTGTCTTCGACTTGGGCTGCCACTAATAGTCGCTCCCAGACAGCCTTAGTGTAATTGGTGATGTCGGCAGAATTCTTACTAGCCTGCTGAAGAATCTCCTTGATAGAGTGTAGAAGCAGGTATTGACCATTGCCACCCTTATCCATGGTATCAAGAATCTCAGGCATATAGACTGGGATGTTTCCAGCACCTGCACGACCTAAAGCTACAGCAGACGCCAGCCGCACCTTGTCAGATGCCGAGCTAAATTGATTCAAGAATATCGATGGCTTCAGAAGCGACTGTCCTCCCTGACGAAGACCTGTTTCGCCTAGTACTGCCAAAGAGAGGCTCTGTTTCGCAGCTTCGGATTGTGGACTATTGAGCTCGGTAACAAAATCATTAACCTTCACGTCGAGTGAGGTTTCACCGTACACTAACAATGTACCTATGACTTTACCAACAACAGCCGGGTCACCATTTACACTAACTTCTATCAATAGACCTTTCATCAACGGTTGACCAGCGCCTACTTCGCCAATCTTTTGCACCAAGACAAGCAGAGCTTCAAGAACTGCCCCTTGCAGCGTATCCCCCTTCATCAAATCGCACAAGGCTTGATTGAGAGGTTGAGTGACGACAAGCGTCTGGTCATCTACCACCAGGGAAGCTAGAACCAGGAGGGCAGGACCTAGCAGATGCAAGTCCTTGGTGGTTAAAAGAGGAAGAAGGGCGCTGACAAGGCCTTCAATTGTCAACTTATCAAAAGAGCCTCTCGATGCTGGAGCAATGACTAAATTTTTCAAAGCACCAAGACTCGCACCTCTTAAGGCACGATTCGCCTTGCGCAATTGCGCTGACAACTCCAATGACACCTCGCGGATCCATTTAGCTTGTAGCTGGTCCTTTCCGGTCGATAGAGAAGCAATTGCATCTATGGCATGAACGGACGCAACCCGGGTAGTCTCATTCTTCAATCGGTCATTTAGTAGATCCAATGCAGCAGTACGATCCTCCATGGAAAGAAGTGATGATCCTGCAGGGCTCGCTGTGCGCGCCAGTAAGATTCCAAGAGCGTGGATCGCACGTTGGCGAACTTCAACATCTGCATCTGTTGATGAAACCCGGTCAACTATTACTTGATAGAGCTTTTGAAGGTCTGGCTGATGGGTTTTCTCCATCGACCTCGATCGAGGTGGTGTTAATACCTTAACAATCTGCTCAACGGTGCTAATGGCCTCCGACGGAACCTTATTGAACTTATCTTTAGCTGCTGACAAGACTCCAGGTACAATTTTTGGCAGGTATGGCTGTAAAACACTTGAAGAGTGTGTCTTACAAATGTCACCGATTAATCGAAGTGCTGCAATTCTCAAGGAATTTACCGTGGCGGAAGCAGCTCCGCCAGCACTGATAGAACCGGATGATACCGAGCCTGCAGTAGCCTTGCTCGAGTCAATTATTGGATCAATAATTTGACCGAAGTACTCTCCCAGGCCACCATTCTGAACCGAAACGAGATCATCCAGTAGATTCACGAGAGCTTGCTTTGTTGGGATAGTACTGGTCTTCAACAACTTACTAGCCACCTTAATGAGCGAGGGACTTAACCTTGCAAGATCAGCCCTAGGTCCTAACGCAGGAACTGGCTCAGCAGTTGGGGATGTAACACCCGCAGAAGTCGAAAGCAGGGCTTTGGTATCATATGTCCCGGCACTACTGCTCTCGCGCCTACGTTTCCTACTCGTGGGCACGGTACTGATATAATCTACTCCCTCATCGACTGATAGGTGTGTAAGAATACCTTCGCCAGTTTTGCGGACCAAGGAGACAATAGTGGCAATGACTTCAAGGCGGACATTCTCCTCTCGCTCGTTAAATCTCTGTACAAGGATAGGTGCTACTTGGGTATAGAGAGTGCCATCATCAAGAAGATCGCCGCTTCCACGAGTCGAGATGAGAGTATAAAGGGTCTTTGCTGCACACCGCCGAACTTTCCAGCTTGCATCATCATCATCATCTTCGTCAAAGGCATCATCAGCCTCAAACTCGTCGCCAAAATCATCCATATCATCCTCATCCGGCTGCGTTCCTCCCATTTCCTCATCGTCATCATCATTGTAGTTTGGATCGTATTTTAGGAAACGTAAAGCCGATGATATTGTTTCTTCCGTGAAAATACGCATTTCACTAGTGCAAGAAGCAAGGAATCCTTCCAAGGCAACCAATGCCGCTTCGCGTACATCGTCAACCTCTGAATCAGGCTCTCCGTCTTCCGCTGAGTTCTCCAGCTGCTCTTCGAGTTCCCTCTGACTCAATGCTGCAAATACGAAAGGTGCGATAGTTTTCAAGTATGGTCCGAATCTCGAAGGGATAGAACGAGCTAAAGATCCTAGTATGGTGATATATAGCCGTCTTTGCACAGGGGTAAGATGGGGATTACGGAGATTCTCAATAAGCTGGGAGACAAAGCCACTCAGCTCTGCATCCGTTAAGTGAAGGGCCAGTATAGATACTGCAACCACAGAGCGCTTTTTCACAACCGAGCTTGATTTCTCAGAGTCAAGTATGCCAACAAGTACAGCTTGAAGAGCTTCTACCTCAATTGGTTGAAGCATTGGCCCAAAACATCTAACCACTTCGATGAGAACGTCAACAGCTTCGGGGCCTACCTCTGCCTTGATATCCAGCATCCCTGGAGGCGGCGCTGGAAGCTTAACTCCCCTAGCCTTCCCTAACACAACCCTGCCAACAAGTCGAGGTATGAGAACCCTGCTTATAGCTGAATAAGCATCTGATACCTCTTTACTTGGAGTTACGCCGGTGACTGGTCTTGGGAGGGTAGCCACAACTTTCTGAAGAGCCATCGCTGGAATTGAGTTATCCACAGAGTTCTGGAGGTTCAATGTAGTAAGTTTTTCGATTAATGGCGCGAGTATGGTAGACGGAATCTTGCTAACAAGTGGCGACAGGCTAGATATAGAGTGTTAGCCAAGAAAAACAAGAGGTCTTGCAGGTAACATTCTTAACATACCATTTAATTGCCAGATTCTGAACCTCTCCGTTTTGGTCATCCAGTGACTTGAGAATACCATCCACGGCTCGTGCAGCAGTATTGTAGTCATTGTAGAGAAAGTCTGGCTTTCCAATGGTAAGGACAGTTAGCATGTCATTTAAGGACATGAATCTGAAATCGGGGTCGGCATCGTGGAGCTTGGGAAGCAGGGCTGCCACTGCGGCAGAGGTCGGATTTTGAGGTATTTGCGTAGACGACATGTTGATACGGTATGAGTTTGTGATGAAGCGTAGCAATCTTTCGTATTACCAGCCTACTCTGAAGTCTAGAGCGAAGGGCTTTGTGGAAACACAAAGCTTTGTGGTCTTCAGATTTCAGTTCAAGGCTAGTGGGGTTGTTAGGAGAGCTTCAGGCAGGATAGACAGAATATTTTGAATAGATTATTGATGAGGCAAGGTTACTTACAGCTTTGGATAGTAAATTGAAAAGCAGGGCTTGAGTATACGAGGCGGCACATTAGGTACGCATTCAAGATGGTAGGTATTGAGGAATGTTTAGAAAATGTGCCAATGGTGAGTGTGCCAGAGCAGTGAGAGTATATAGATACCTCAGCGCCAAGAAACGGTTGGTGGGGTATGATATTGTGCCTGAGGCCAGACGTAGATGTGTGCCTGAAGTTGCTGCTGTAGCCATTGTATTTACCGAGCTCCATGTAGGCTTCCAGGGGTGCAGCTCTGGTAAAAGTCTGGCGTGCCCATCGGAAGCACCGTCATACGATTACCCAGCCATCTCCCACCCAACTTCCCATCTATCCAAATTGTCGAATCAATTGAATTGGTACTGAACCAATCCACCTCATTACTATCCGTGCTAAAAACACTCATCTGCAGAGTTATTTCTGGACTTCATTGCTCAGCTTTACCTAACACAATGGCATTCTCAAGAGCTGCAGCGTTGCGATCCTGCTTCCGGGTTACAGCCAGGTCAAATGTTGCTGCTAGACCACAAGTAATCCGCCAGGCGATTCGACGAGGCTATGCCAGCGGAGGTCATGCACCAGCAAAGGCAGGCGGTGATGCTGTGTGGTAAGCTAGAATTGATCTTTCTTTCCGCAAACTCAATTGATTGACATCTCTATCAGGGCTGCCGGAGCCGTCGCGGTGACCGTCCCATCTTGTTGGTGGCTTCTTTCAGGTTCGGATGATGTCTCGCATGGTCATGATGACCATGGAGATAGCCATGGAAAATCGCATCATAAAGAGGACGCTGAGGAGTCTAAGGAAGAACCCAAGGATGAGCCGGAGGAAGAATCTGAAGAGAAATCCGAAGAGAAATCCGAGGAGAAATCTGAGGAGAAATCTGAAGAGAAGTCCGAGGAGCCATCCGAGAAGAGCGAGGAGAAGGATGAAGCCAGCGAGAAATCTGATGATTCAGGAAGCGATAGTGAGGGCAAGGATGTAAGCACATTCCACTCCGGGAAGGTGTTGCGACTCTGTAATTATCATATTGCTAACTTTCGACCTAATATAGACACCAGATACTTCTGATGATGAAGGCAGCCAACCAAAGCAGGGTACAACCAAGACCAATGAAAAGAAAACTGGAGCCCAGAAAGCCGAGGTGGAGGAGAAAAAGGAGGAGGCAGAGGTATGATGAACAGATTCTCTATGATCTAACGTGGAACGCTTACCTCCCTATAGAAAACTCCTACCAAGAAAGCAGGCAATGACAACACAAAGAGTAAATCTTCTCAAGACAAGGCCAAGGCGGAAAACAAAGAAAAATCAAGCTCAAAGGTACAACCATGATATCCTGAATTTCTAATCCCTTATACTACTTAAAATCAACCGGAATCACTAGTTCCCCAGTATATTCTAGTACTAACACCTTGATTAGTCTGAAGAGAAGTAGAGTAAGCCATCATATTGAACGCCGGATTAATCTTGGTCATATGATAGCAACCACCTTGCTTCAGAGATTTCTCATTGTACATAATGCATTTAATGGTCAGATATTGGAAACAAAAAGTTTAACCGCTCTGTTAGCTACGACTCCATAATACCAACGTAATGTGTTAAGCGTTTTGAGATATCCAAACATCAGAGAACAAAAGGTTCACATCTCAGAGATGGTAAATGAACATGTGATGCGTTAGAGCTTTATTTTTTTCCTAATCTAATCTTCACTGATATAATGTCTTGCCATGCATTCTCTCTGGAAGGGCTAGCCAGAATCACTATATTTCAAGTCCTGATTTTGCTTGCTGAAGTCTTGCTGAATCATTTCCAAAGTCTCTAATTAGCAGTTTTCCAGTCGCTCTTGGATTTATATTGTTTATAATATGAAAAGGAAAGTGCAACCAGGTGCTGTTTCTTGACCTCTTAAATCCTCATGTCTCACCACTTTTGGTCTTGTTCCTTACCATTCAATCATTTGCGTCACACAGTATCTTGGCTTTGCATTTCTATCTCATTGTAAGCCTAGCAATTTTTGTATTTGGAACACTCAAGCCATGTCCTAACTTGCACAGAACTCGGGGTATTGCTCACTCAAGGTCGAGAGTCAGTAGCTTATTTAATACCTCCAACATCTTTTATGATTCCTGGCCTATTTAATCCGTGGCCAAGTGCATAGAATTCAATTCCCAATCAGGGCCATGGGCCAGGAAACCAGCTCCACATACGGCTCCCCGTCTCCTACTTCAGGAGTTTATCCTGTCTACTTCACGCGTGGGCCTCTGCCACAGTTGTCCTCTCCTTCAAGTACTAGATCAAGTACCACATTAAGTAACGCATCAATGACACCGAGAGATGGTAACACAGTAGCGACAGCTAATGAGAATTTGACCATTGCCGGCCCCGAGTATCGACAAGACTCAGGAAGCGAAGATTCCAATGCTCGGTCAATTCCCCCTCCCTCAAAATTCAAGATTTATTACGCGACAGCTGAGACAGAAAAGAGAGACTTTGATGGCTGGGAGAATAAACTGTGCTTTCCATTGCCAATCACAGATGTTGGAACTTGCTGTACTGCCGAATGGATTCCTTGTTATTTGTTTGGGAAGTCGTATTGGAGGTTGGAGCAACTAAGAGAACGCAAAGATCCGTCTAATAAAAGCTATAAGACTGGCCAAGGGTGCAATATCTGGTGTTGGGGTTGGGCTGGCTTGCAGGTTTTCCAATGTGGCTGTACTGTTCTCTCTCAATGCAGCTTCGATCCTAGATATCCTCACTGACACAAGATAGGGGTTGGAACTGGTTTTCAACGCAACCGTGTCCGCGCCACGTATGGCATCAAAGGCACCTGTTTTGATGACTTTCTCACTGCGTACTTTTGTAACTGTTGCGTTCTCATGCAGACAGATCGTGAGATCCAGGCTCGGGAAGGCCGCATTCGTTTCATCACGAACAAAAACTACGATCCAAGGGAAAAGCTAAAGCAAGAGGCTTCAGCTAGTCAACAGCCCATTCCTATGCAACAAATGCGATATAAACCTAACGAAGACACTGATGATCGCATTGCTGCACCAAACGTGATTTCACCAATCAAGAAGGCAAATGCTGATACCAAGAAGTCCACGCCATTTCCACAGCAAGGAGTGCTACCTTCCCACAGAAACAGCAAAGTTGGATCAGCTTATAGAAGTGCCAAAAGTGAAACACCTCATCGTAAAACAAGTGATTTCACTTGGTCTGACTTTATTCTCTTCTCCAAGAACAAGTCACCAGTCACCCAATCTATTCACTCACCCAAAGATACAAGTCAATCTCGATCTGGTATGTGGTCTCCTAAAAAGGTGCCAGGTTGTTCGGAAAACGAGGGAGAATCCAGAAACACAAAACAACATGATCAGTCTATCCAGCGTGAACCCCAACCTTCGGGCACGAAGTCTGAAAAGCAGCAACCAATTGACCGTGAACAAGAGCTATCACGGCGAAGCTCTGATACCATGGTAAATAATTGGAGACATAACTCTTTCAAAAAATCAGCTAGTCGTTCAAACGGAAAGTCAAAAGTAAGTATATTTTTGTTCCTATATTCGGAATGAAATCTTTGTTTCCACATGAGGTGACATACAGAGTTCGGTATCTGCATCTACATATCCATAGCCTTAGACACGATGAGGCGATAAGATATTCAAATCTCTCTAACTGAGATTGACGAGGGAGCTAGTCATTTAGTCGCTAACTCTCGGTACTTGCAGGCAAGAAAAGCTACAAAGATGTCTTACGTCCATGATTTCACTGATAGTGCAATTAATAAGGCGGTTCTCGATTATTATGATAGGCAGCAACATAACGTCGATGAAAATCAGAAGCCAAAGGTTCAAAAAGCTATTAGTTCGGGGGATGCTTCAAAAAGTATGAATATTCAAGAGATGTTGGCTCCAAACCAACTAACTTCGGTAGCAACATCTCCGTCGGCGACTCCTGCCAGTAGACTCTCCAATAATGCCACATTAATAGGCAGTGCAGCTCGAGAAATCAGCTCTAAAGAAATGATTGCAGGTAATGATGCCAGCAGCGAGCAGTATGTATTACCAAGCTCGAAAAGTAAGCGTGAAATTACTGGCAACCCCATTAAAGACACCTCCAAAAACTATAATAGCCATGCGTTGGATGACTGTCCTAAAGCCAGTGAGGGACCCGGAGAAGCAAGTTATCACCAAGGCCCTTTAGAGCACAGTGTCGATCAATGTCCTCGGCACCTAGATGGAACTTCAAGTGATGCCAGGGAACGTTGTCGTGGTATCAGTGCCAACTATGGCGAAGTTACAACTAGATCTTCCTCAAGTCGGGAGGAGAACAAGGCGCAACTTTTAAATACAGGAAAAGGTGATGGTACATCTTCTAGTCGTGTGCCTGAAAGCTACAAGCAACTAGATGACAGCAGCACAGATGGCTCTGCTTTGACTGCAGCCGTTGTAGATGATACTGAAACTTTACATAAGACATTAACAGGAAGACGGCCAGAAAACACCGGCGAATTTAGCGCTCTCAATGATAGTTTGATTCGAAGCCATAAGGATAATCAATTGGATCTTGACAAGCAGCATGATCTCAGACAAACTCTCTTTGCAGCACTCCCTAAGGCGTTTGGAAAGGACGGTGGCACCCCATATTCTCAGTCTCTACACGGCTCTCAGAAATCTCAGGCTCAGTCATCACTTGAGCGTAACATAGACGAAAGTCGATTGCAACAACCTCAGAGTTTTCAGGAGAGTCTACCTAAATCAAAGCTTGAGCATGCCTTAGGCGAGACTCGAAGCAATAGTGTTGTGACTCAGGATGAGGAGGTACATCGTAAATTGCCAACAAATGAGACAAAGGCAGCAAATGAGAAGAATGGCAGCCCGGGCCTAAAGACATGAGGTCATACTTGAGGATTTTCTACAAGAACTGTTGCATACGGCTCGCTACATGCTTGCGGAAAGACTTACAGTGGTGCTGTAGTCTTTGGTGAATGTTCAAAGACATTCGGGATGTCTGGGTTGCGGCTATGACGAGGAGATTGACTATAATAGATGTTAGGTTTGGTGTGATGTTCCAGATTAGTCGGTAGTGCTTTGACACACTGTTGGCCCATGTCGAATCCGGGTTACCATTCCTTTTTTGCTTCCCATCACGTTACTGCTCTGTGATTAGATTTGATATCGTCATAGCCAAGATTAGATAGAGAGACGTTGAATAAACACTCAATTCATGGATGCCTTGCTAAATTTATGCTGGCGAGAAACAACCAGCTTGCAAGCATCTTCGTGATTGATACTCACCTCCTCAACTTTGGCAAAAGAGACTCTTAAGAAGTGTGATATGATTCAAGGCGTTTTCTTATTCTTTCTTTCTCGAAACTGAAAACCATTAAATCTTCCATAATACACCTGAAACGTCCCTGCTAATTTCGACAAATACCAGATGTCCCCTACCCCTCCGGTGCCTATGCAAATGCAAAACATATGAGAGAGTGTGTATAAAAAATGTAGCTGGGATGAAAAGATGAAGATGTGTGTTGTTTTCATTCATGTCATGAGATTTTTCTCCTTTGGCTCTCCGTGGCCACTACTTTTCCATACTTGGACAAGGTAGTTTGTTCCTAATAGCGTTTAAATTCATCGACTTCATTACTCGTACTACCCTTGCGACAGCCAGACGCATTGGATGGTAAGAGGTGATCAACCAACGGATTGGTAGAGGAGGAGTGGTTCGCCGACGTTTTCGATTTCCGGAATAGTGCACTTTAAGTCAAAAGCTTTGGAGAGGACGATTTTGAAAATCTGTAGCAGAGGATTAGTAGAGCCAAGGATGCCGATTTCTAGAATGATAATCTAACCTTTTGGACGTTGATGCTGTGGCTTGTACTACTGAAAATCAAACTTGCCCGCATGGCCTTTGCAAAGCGCCGAGCCTATGTGCATGTCAACACAATATCACGATTTGAAACCACTTGAGTTGATGCTTACTTGTACTGTAATCTCCTCTTGATCTTCTCTTGGGAAATTGACAAAATGATCATATTTTGTACCAACCAAGAAGGGAATCGCCGTCTTGTTGAAACCTCGGCCTTGCCGATACCATTCTTTGATACTGTTGAGCGTGCTCTTCCGTGTCAAGTCAAACATGAATAAGATGGCCACGGCATCATTGCAGACCAAAGGCAGCATATTCACAAATTCCCTTTGTCCTCCCAGATCCCAAATAGAGAAGGTAATTTCAGTGTTTCTTATCGAAATTGTCTTCTCCATGAAATTGACACCAAGCGTCTGGATATAATCTTCGTCCCAGCTTCCCTCCACATATTTGACCATCAAAGATGTCTTGCCAATTTGTGCATCCCCAACCATGCCAACTTTAATGACGACGCTATTCTTATTTCTGCCTTGCTCTCCCGGTGCTGCGCCTCGAGCATTGGGATCCTGGTATGAGGCCTGCATGTTCCCGTAGCCACCGTTGCCAGATAAACTAGAGTTGGGACGAGAAATTGACGGTGCAAATTGAGGAGGGGTAGGATAGCGATTGTTGGGGTCAACGTCTGGAGTAGGAGATGCGGAATAGGCTTGATGTGAAGAAGGAAACTCAGCAGATTGCGTTTGTCCATGTCGTCGGTCTGCAAAGCCTTGAGAGTGGGTGGGAGTATGTGAATCTTCTGTTCCGCCCATTGCTTCGTCCTGATTTTCTCCCCGGTTATCGTATTCTGCTTGGGCATCCATAGTGTCTACGGCGTCGTGGAATTGGGCAGGCGAGCCTGCTGATAACGTAGAGGAATCCAGATTGCAATCTCCTTGTGAGAGACACAAGGTTCCGTTGATGATAGAGGAGTAAATAACTAGCCCCGGGCTAACAAACTATAACACCAGAAATGTCGGACTCTTATGGAAAGGAGGAATCAAAAGTGCAATCAAGCGAGCGTGTGACCGAGCTATTTCCCAGAGTGCTGATCCTTTGCTAAAATAGGGGATTGGTTCTTGAGGTTATTCGCAAACTTGGTGGGCTACCCCAGGTCTTACTGGTGTTCTAGTTGTCGAGGAAGTTGGCGCTTCGTCTAAAAGAACGCGTTGGCGGCTGAATTGACGCGATATTTCCTCAAAATAAGGCGATTCTGTTGCCAAAACCCGTGAAATATAAAATAAGAACTCCTTCGCTGGCGCATGAATATCACTTTCGAAGAGATTCTTCAATCGTGTTAACTATATCCTTCCGACTCAATTGTGCCTGGTTACCATCCCTGCGGTATGCCAAGTAGGACTTATTATATACACACCCTTCTTAGAAACCAGTGTTGGGTTAAACACACACCTCGGAGATCTTGCGGCGGCATACGGCGTACAGACTCGTGGGGTGAGGTCCGCTTTCAGACTTCAGGAACGTTACTGTGAATTAAACAAACTCAACAAAATGGCTTCAATTGCACGATCTTTACGGCCGATGGCCTCGCGGTTGTCTGCCAGGTCGAGCGCAAGTGTTACGCCTTCTTGGAGAGCCTCATCACGACCTTTCTCCTTGACAGCAGTTGGTGAGCTACAAAATATTCCCATTACCTCTATAATGATACTTACAGGGTGCATTAGCACAAGCCAAAAGATACACCAAGGACCATGAATGGATCGAGCTCTCCGATGACAAGAAGACCGGCATAATTGGTGTCTCGGACTACGCAGCTCATGCTCTTGGCGATGTGGTGTATGTTGAGCTCCCAACAGTGCCCTTGGAGGTTACGAAAGGTGATGCGATAGGAGCCGTTGAGTCGGTGAAATCGGCATCAGATATCAATTCGCCCATTAGCTGTACTATTACATCTGTGAACGAGCTTCTTGAGGAGAAGCCAGCTGCTATCAATCATGGACCTGAGGATGTTGGAGCTGGAGGTGGATGGATCGCAAAGGTTGAGGTTGCGGAAGCCGGCGTCAAGGACTTGGACGACTTAATGGATGCAGAAGCATACAAGAAGTTCACGGAGGAGGATTAAGAGGTGAACACATAGAGGATGCAAGCAATGGATGTATGGAGTTATTATCCGGGAGATTTTAGGTGCTTTCAACAGCCTATCAATAAAGAGGAGTTTTCGCAGCCACAAGTATTACATGTTGTGTATGCATATTCTATCCACGAATAAAGGAATGTCGATGTTTAGACAGGTTTTGTATTAAATCTGGCCAATAGAAATATAGGTTTTCTGATTCCCACATGCCACAGTCGACAAACTGAATCCACGTGAATGTACAGACTATAATTTATAATCTAAAGCTAGGTCGCAGTAACTCTCTTCATGCATTGAAAGTCGTTATTGTGATAAAATAGCTACTTTTATGACATTGCAACATAAGATCATCCACAATGCAGCCTTTCCCAACTGCATTTTTCTAGAGAGCCCTGCAATTGCTAATCTATCTTCGTCAAAGGTTATCTAGGCTGCAGTTACTTCACCAGGGCTTTATAGCTGGCCTGGTCGCATTGATCTTGTCCAATATTGTACCTGCACCTTTCTTTACCAACTCCCCAGCGAGTGTCTTACCGAACTCCTCTGCATCTTTGATAGTTAGTATCTCATCTAACCTCTCTGCCTCGACGCTCTCGGTGCCATCAAGACTGACGACTATCGATTTCATTAACAATTTTCCCTTTTCAATCCAGGTCGCCTCAACTCCAATGGGTATACTGCATCCTCCTTCCAGAGTACGCAACAAGCTTCGTTCGGCCGAGCCTGACAGCGTGGACTTCTCATTCTCCAAAGGCTTCAGAATATCTAGGATTTTTTCATCTCCATCACGAATCTCTATTGCCAGTGCACCCTGACCGACAGCATATAGCATTCCTCCTCCGGGCACCTTTGAGTCCAGGTATTGCGTGATCCGTGCACCCAAGTCCATCCGGAGTAATCCAGCAGCTGCTAAAATCAGACATGAATACTCCCCATCTTCAGCATCCAACTTGCTCAACCTCGTACCAACACTACCTCTCACATCCTTGAACTTCAGCTCTGGGTAGTGCTTCTTCACCTGCGCGCTTCTTCGAACACTACTAGTACCAACAACGGATCCAGCTGGTAGCTCGGATAGGCTCTTGTACTTCGATCCTGCCTTCATAACAACGGCGTCTCTTGGATCTTCTCGTTCCATGATGCATCCAATCACACACTTCTCTGGCAATTGCGTAGGCATGTCCTTTAGACAATGAACAACAAAATCCAACCTTCCATCCAACAACTGGGCCTCCAGCTCGTATGTCCATAAGCTTTTTGCGCCAAATTCACTTAAAGCAGTAGTCTGATTCTTGTCCCCCATTGTGCTCATGGCATGGATTTCGCATTCAATGTCGGGGTGTGCCTTTTTCAGGGCAGCAACCACTCCTTCTGCTTGCACAATAGCAAGGGGTGATTTTCGTGTTCCAATGTTGATTTTCTTTGGGGAGAGGCCTGCCTCTGAAGCTTTTCTCTTATGTGTAAGATCGATCGCGGGGGACTTTTCGGAAACGTTCGTGGTAGGATCAATTGGGGAGCGACTGGAGGTAGACTCCAGCTGTTCGTGAGTAGCCATGATTAGTTGACCGATGTATTAAATATTCTGATTTTTTCTTGGATTCCAAATAGGTTGAAGTGATGATTTATACAGCTGACGCTGTGTAGGTTGTTAATATTTGGTGGGGCGAGAGGTCAAGGTGGGGCGTCCCTTAAGTTTTCGCCATCTAAAGACACCCCTGGCTGATGAGACAAGCGAATTCAAACATCTCAACCTTCCAGGAACAGCAATATCCAGCTTACAAACTTTCTAACAAATATATCGCTCTGTTTTTGGAGGTTCTTGTTTCAAGTTCTTGGGTATGAACTGTCAAATTCTTAACATAAGCCCCAAATAATTAGATTGTAATATAATATTATTAGTGCTTCGGGGCGGATTTGACTATGCCAATATAGTAATCTTAATAGAATAGAGTCTGCGACTCAGTAGAATACACCTGTACTACTTTTTCCCTAAGTATATTGCAGTCTTCCTGCTGTTTAGTCTTCCTGAAGAAGAAATGATTCGAGAACTTCATCATGTTTCAGACATACGTAACTCTGTTATTCAGACTTAGCAATGAGGATATGCTACATAACAGATCATGTTGTAAATGTCACCAAAAATTCTCTTTGCGTATACACAACAGCCTCATGGGTCTACAGGTCTAGAATTCGAATCCAGAGTGTGTTACAAGCAGATTCGAAGCAGATTCGAAGGAGAAACACTGCTATGCTTCTCTACGTAGACGTTGTGAAGATGTCTTGCGCCGAAATACGATCAGGACATGATAGTCATTTGAAACTCCAACAGAGTCCCGAGAGTCAGCGGCTGAACATCTCAGCTGAGCAAATCTTAGAGATCTATTATTATAAACACAGTGTGAAGCTTGCATTGTATTGTAGCTAGGTTGATTAGATTAATCACTCGTGTTGCAGTTGCAGTTGCTCTTAAGATCTTTAAGTGAAATACTTCGTGAGCTTTTCTCGTGAGCTAACTGAATTTGTAAGCATATTAAGACTCTCTGAGATAAGCTTGGAAACTATTACAATTCCCCCCCCAAGTGTTAAACCCCTTTTGACAGCTGGAGAAGCATCTGTCTGTACATATCCCACGGTCAGATACTGTACAATGGCAAACTAGTGAAGTGGTACCCACCTCATCCCCACGCATCCCCGCATTCGAACCCGAAGACGATCTTCCTTCAGACTAATTGAACTGTATACAAGGTTATTATGAAGAGCCTCAAAACTTTGTAATATGGCCCGGCCATGCTACTATCTTGAACTTTCGTGCTGTTCCTACAGTTACCGTTCAGCTCCTCGCCAAACTGCCCAAAAGTCTAAAGGATTTGATGCACGTCATCAGAAGCCCGTCCCCACCGCCCCTTCTTAGTTTCTTACTGGTGATGTACATCGTCATAGTCTAGGCTTCAATCATGGGACTAATAAGCTGTTGAATCTTTTTTGCCTCAACAGTCCTTCTTCCATATTCATTATCTGACTTTTACGAATTGCAAATTGACATTCCCATTCCCATTCATATATCTACTAGAATCTTCAGTAAAACAATCCAACATGCATATTCCAAACGCACAACACGTTCTTACCTCAGGCCTAACGGCCGGTCTGTTGCTCACTGGTGGCTCCATCAAATGTTAGCTCTCTTCTCACGCATATTTCGATCGTTCCATTCTAATGTGATATCTAGCTGGCAAAGAGATTAGTTCTGGCTCCGTTATGGACTATGCTATTGAAAAGTGCTTAGACAAGGACGGCAACCAGCGATGCACCACGCCCTTCCTCGTCAAATCAGAGCAATGCTATAAGTTCGAGTGGTCTTCCGAAGGCGTCCTCTCTCACACCACAGTTGAAGTCCGTGACGCTGGCAGTAACGAGATTGTCTACTACCGAGACACAAATGGCGAGTGGGAGCCAGAGAAGGGAGAGCTTGTTTATCTGGACTTCAAGCCTAAGATCTGGAAGCAGGTAAGCTATCCGAATAAGCGATTGATACTTTTGGAAACAAGTGCTAACGAGAGCCAGGGAAATACCACTGTCGAATATACAGTCAAGACTTGCTAGGTTGCTGTTGGTGTGTAAGTTGATGATGATGGCTGGCGGGATTGCAATAACTTCCTTCATAGGACATTGCCTTGTAAAATATAGCTGGGTCGTAAAACTTTAATACTACTACCATAACTTTTAATCAAATATGAAATTCACCCACGCAGTTACGCGGCCACCAACAGCTTGTCGATGATGACCCGAAGCAGAACTCGGATCCTTCGAAAGGTGAGACCCTGAAGCTAGCTAGAGATGATGATGATGATGGGATGCGACGACTCCGCCCCCTTTTGCAACTGGCAGACCAATAGGCGAGGGAACCAGTTAACTTGGACACTGCACAAAACGAAGTAGACGAGGCACGAGATGTACAGAGACGGATGATGGTAATCAAACCAGATACGAGCTGATTGAACCTTAAGGTGCAGGGTGCACAAGTTTGGGGAATAATACGAAGTGATTAGTAAGTAGTAGTATGTGTGCCAAAACGTAGCAACACCGCATACAACGTATATTTCTTATACCCGACGACAAACCCCACCCTGCGTCTTGGGGCTCTGACCGGCAGGACGGAGCCTGTCCTATAGGAGTCATTGTTGGTCCCGCCTCGTATTGAAAATGTGGGGTAATATTGCCAACCCGCAGGCTTCGGGGAAGTGTAGCTTTATAATAAGGTGCACATCACTCACGTTGTTCATCCAACTCTAAACTCTTACATAACCTTACATGTGTTTGCCTGGAGACTTTTGTAGTCGCTCGTGATGCTTCTTTCCGTTAGCTATCTTTTACCCACGCCTGTAAGTGTACCTGCGTCTTCGCTTCCGATCTAAATCACCAAAATATATTTTGACTGACGTTGGATTATCCAAGTTTGTTGCGTTGTTATGTTAACCACCCTTTTGAATTAAAAGTACGAAAACTGGAGGCTCTGAAGTTCCTCGGGTCACCACCATCGTTATGGCGAGATGGCTTTTCCTGGCATTATGTTGCTCATTACTACACAGCGCCGTTGCCATCAAAGTGGACGTGGAAGATCCAGGTGAGATTTCACCCATAAGATGATCCGGGAACCACCAACATTCTAATCCCGCATTCAGAGGTTATGAAAGATGCTGCCCGTACCGCAGCAAATAAATTGATGACTTTTTATCATGGAGATGAACCGGGCAAGGAACCAGGTCTGCTTGGTGAACCATATTATTGGTATTGCCCTCTTTAGGTGGCTGTCTGACACTGTTAACCCGGCTGTAGGTGGCAAGCAGGAGCTATGTTCATGGTGTTGCTGGATTACTGGAGGTTTACCGGCGATACAACCTATAATAACGTCACAAGACAGGCATTGCTTGCTCAAACTGGGTTAGATAATGACTACATGCCGAGAGAACAAAGAGGTCAGCTTGGAAATGATGATCAATCATTTTGGGGAATGGCTGCGATGAATGCAGCAGAATATAATTTCCCCGATTCAACAGACCCGGAAGACCCCTCGTGGCTTTCCCTGGCACAGGCAGTTTTCAACACGCAAGTCTCACGGTGGAGTACGGAGGCATGTGGAGGTGGTCTTTATTGGCAGATATACACGGGAAATAAGGGCTATTATCTGAAGAACACGATATCGACCGGGACATTCTTCCAGATCGCTGCTCGACTGGCGAGATACACTGGAGATCCAATTTATGCGGAGTGGGCTGTAAAAGCATGGGACTGGATGAAAGCCATTGGTTTGATTGACAACAACTGGAGTGTCTACGATAACGTCGATTCATTAGTTCCGAACTGTAGCCGACAAGACAGGAAGCAGTGGACATACAATGCCGGAACCCTAATGGTGGGCGCTGCAACCATGTATAATATCACCGGCTCAGATGTATGGAGAAACAGAACGCAAGGGTTGGTAGACACAACAACTTTTGCCTTCTTTCCGGTAAGCTCCTCCCCATGATTGCTTTGATGTGACTTCGGAACATTCCCTGCAAGTGAACCATACCTTATTTGTAGGGTTTCGTCTCCTAAAGTCATTGCGCCGCTACGCACAGCAGCAGGCAACTTTACTCACTTAGTTCGAAACAACCTTTTCGTAGGTGACCAACCACTAATCTTGTGCGTATAGAACGGTATCATGAAGGAGATATGCGAAGAACGAGTTGTTTGCAACTATGACCAGAGATCATTCAAGGCTTACCTATCGGCATGGATGGCTCGCACCGCTCAACTTGCACCGTTTACATATAATAAAATAATGCCGTATCTGAAATCATCCGCCATAGCGGCAGGAAAGCAGTATGTTCCTTTCGATATTCAATCACCTCCACTGAATTAGTCTTTTGCGTGAAATGACGGTTTTTTTTTTAAAAAAAAGTCGTCATTTGCGCCTTTACCTTGACCCCACGCTGATGAAAAACTATAGGTGCTCGGGAGGAACAGATGGTATCAGTTGTGGAGTTAAGTGGTATATGAATGAAACATGGGATGGGGAAAATGGCGTTGGCGAACAGATGAGCGCTTTGAGTGTGTTCCTCTCAACTACTATTGGCAAACAGCCAATTCCTGTCACCAGTAGTAGTGGCGGTACCAGTAGAAGTGACCCAACAGCTGGTAATTCGAGCAGCGATGGAGATATCGACAATCCCTTCCTTTCACCCACATACCAAAAAGACAGGGCTGGCGCCGGAATAATCACAGCTGTCATATGTGCTACTATCGTGTTTGCGTGCTATTTCCTCATGAGCTCTAGTTTTGAGAGTGGCGGGCCAGGACCGAAGATCAAAGATAAACGCATGAGTGCGTTTGGACTTCCGATACATAATAGGAAGCTACGGAAAGGAAAGGGGAAAGGAAAAGAAAAGGAACTACAACCCGAAGTGTTAGATCTGGGTTCTGGCAGAGGTGGCAGCTCGGGTATTCTGCAAGATATTGATGAAAAGCCTGTAGAGCCAAAGCCCATATATCAGGGTGGAACGATGGCCACCTGAGGGAGCCACTAGAAGGGAAACCCTATTTCTCTCCGGCGAATCTTCGGCACTAATACAGCTCGAGGACTTGAGGATAGATAGATAATTCTTATGAGGGTAAAATCGCCTCCATAGGCACGGCATTTGGTATTGAGGTGCATCGCCGCGATGTGGATATGTGTATATACATTTTCCAAACTTCATTTAATGATTTCATGATGGAACGAGACTAAAGATTAAATTTAATCAATACAACCAAGTCTACGCGAACCTTGGTGAATATATATCGTGCAATTTACTCTCCCATCATAATGAGATGGATCTACAAGTCTTCTCATCATTGTGTCGATCTGGTTAGTTCAAGTGGGACAAGGTAGTGGTGGCGTACAGAACCTCTGTATACTCGAGATTATCGGCTGCTAGAGCTCTAGATATGACAGGTGCAGCTTTCACAATTGACGCGTATAATCCTACACTCTCTCCATCAATAAGAATTCCGTAAGCCTGCTAACAGATATTCAAGGAAAGGCATTCGAGCTGAGTAGCTTCTGACTTTTTCTATCTATAGTTTTACTTTATCAATATAACTTCTAAGGGCTCTGCTCATCGAGTTTCAAGCGTTGAAACATGCCAACATGCATAATTCCTTCCTCTTCCCACTTTCCCATCGCCTCATCAATCTCGAAACCCCATTTTGCCCAAGTCTTCTCGACTTGCTCTTGCGCATGCACGCACATCAGGCCCTTCCAAGCAGGAACTGCCTCTATACTCTCCGCTAGCAGGTTCTCCATTCCCACCTCGGCAACACTGGGATTGAAGAACGTAGGGTCTCCCCGCGCCCAGTTCATGGCCGCCCCAGCCAGGATTTTAGCCAGCCCAGAGCCACGAAATTCCTTGATCACGGCAATGCGGCCGAGCTTCAGGTAGGGCTCGATCCCATCATGAAAAGTGGTGGCGCGGTCTACGATGTAAGAGGGTGGTTCAGCGGCGGCCACCTCGGGGCTGAAGACGAACTTCGAGCCCGGCTGGGGATGTGGGAAGTGAGGAAAGGGGACGAGACGGATGGTTCCTATGGGCGTGGACCTTGTTGTGCTTTCCTTGGGCTTCGTGATGTTGCCAGCAGCGTCACATTCTTCAGCGGAAACGACGGTATTTACAGACGCGTATATCACCCAGTGGCATGATCGTGGGTCGTCGGAGTCGAACTCGTTCTCGGGAGGGATGCCCTGCTCTTTCACGAAGACTTGCTCACGCACTTCCATAGCATCCAGGAATGTCTTTGGGACTTCTGATGACTGTACAGACGGTGGCTTAGTGTGATCATAGGCGGAGAGGTCTGATGGGCCTAAGAAAGCTGTGAATGGAGTGCCCATATTGAATTACTGATAATCTTTCTTTGGTGGTTTAAGTAATATTTTATAGGCAAAACGCAGTTCGAACCCACATTCCACTTGATCCTCAGGCAAGTGGTAAGTCACAGTTCTGTGTAAGTAACACTGAGGTTACCTATACTCAGATTGAATTAAGACTTAGGTTTTTGTAGATGAAAATCTGGCCTGGTATACAATAGAATTAGTTCTGCTCCATGTGTTAGTGATGGTAGCACGACGAAAGATGAGATAGCATATTGCTCCATCTGCCTAGAAGCAAATCATACCACAGATGATCTGTAATCCAGTACTTAAAGTTGAATTGTCGGTTGCTATGAGTAACATATATGAAGCATTAGAGGTAGTCTGAAATGTTATGTTGTTATCCTTGTCGGCTACTTATGTCATCATCCAGGGGAAAAGCCGATGCCCCACTTGGTGCTGTTTTAGCTTCTTAGCCTGACGAGGTTCGGCCGCTCCTAGTCATTCATTCTTGCGGAGTGGCTTCTTTACCAAAAACCGTGTCCTTTATGGACTGACAAGGATCCATTTGCAACACGACTGACGACTTTCGAATTCTTGCTCTGCTGGCGTTTAGAAAATAGACTTGTGGACAGATTTGATCTAGATGGTTTAGCCAGAATATAAACTGTCCTTCCGCCACAACTCATACCGCAACACTCATTACTAGCCTTTCCCTTTGGCGCAACATGGCTTCCCCACGCAATAAGATATTATCTTCACCGTTCCTGACAATAATATGCCTGTTTTATATTTTTACCTCGGCGTTAGCTGCATCTGCAGTTCTGGGGGTCGATCTGGGAACTGAATACATCAAGGCAGCACTGGTCAAGCCTGGAATCCCACTCGAAATCGTACTAACAAAGGATTCAAGACGGAAGGAAGCCGCCACAGTAGCCTTCAAGCCAAATAAGAATCCCCAAAAAGGATCATATCCAGAGAGAGTATACGGCTCAGATGCTGTGGCTTTGTCTTCGCGGTTCCCAGGCGATGTCTATCCCAATCTCAAGACCCTTTTAGGTCTCTCAGCAGATAGCTCCGTGGTTTCAGAATGGACCTCAAGACATCCAGCCTTACAATTGGTCGCCGATAAGACGAGAAACACTGCGGCTTTCCGAAGCGGCGCATTTCCAGGCGATGAGGAGCCTTTCACAGTGGAAGAATTTCTGGCTATGGAACTACAGAGCATACAGAAGAACGCTGAGGCTTTGGCAGGAAAAGGTAGCAGAATCCGGGATCTAGTCATTACCATTCCTCCATTCTACACTTTGGAGGAGAAGAGAGCCGTTCAATTGGCAGCAGATCTAGCTGGCTTACGTGTCTTGGAGCTGATCAGCGATGGATTAGCTGTAGGCTTGAACTACGCAACATCACGAACGTTCCCCAGCATCACGGATGGAGCAAAGCCTGAGTATCACCTGGTCTTTGATATGGGAGCTGGCTCTACCAAGGCCACAGTACTCAAATTCCAAGGTCGCACTGTCAAAGATATCGGAAAATATAACAAGACGATCCAGGAAGTCCAAGTATTGGGCAATGGATGGGATAGAACACTTGGCGGCGATGCATTGAATGCAGTTATCGTGGATGATATGATCGCTCAATTCGTGGAATCTCCGAAAGCCAAGAAGATATCTGTAACTGCCGATGGAGTTCAGGCACACGGAAGAGCAGTGTCAAAGCTATGGAAAGAGGCTGAGAGACTTCGTCAAGTTCTCAGTGCCAATACAAACACGCAAGCGAACTTCGAAGAGCTTTATGAAGATGTCGACTTCAGATACAAGATCAGCCGAACAGACTTCGAGAAGATGTCCGAAGCTCACGCCGCTCGAGTGGGTCTTGCGATCCAGAAGGCTTTGGATATGGCGGAGTTAACAGTCAAGGATCTTGATTCCGTAATCCTCCATGGAGGTGCCAGTAGAACCCCGTTCGTCCAAAAGGCGCTTGAAAAGATCGTCGGGAAAGCAGATAAAATCCGCACCAATGTTAACTCTGATGAGGCAGCTGTTTTTGGTGCTGGCTTCAGGGGTGCTGGTCTTAGTCCATCCTTCAGAGTTAAGGAGATCCGGACATTCGATGGAGTTTCATTTGCAGGGGGTATGAAATGGGCCAACCCCCAAAACAAACCACAACGTCAACAACTCTGGAAACCTACATCTTTCCTAGGAGCGGAGAAACAGTTTGTGTTTAAGAATCAGAATGAGTTTGCCATTGAGTTTTACCAACAAATACCAGCATCGGAGAATCTAGGCTCAAGCTCCGCCGAGTCTTCTCTTCTTGAAATTACCACCCAAAATCTCACTGAGTCTGTGGCTGTGCTTAAGGAGAAGTTTGGTTGCACTGATGCAGATATCAATCTCAAGCTTTACACTCGTCTTGGCGCCGATAATGGCGAAGTCAAAATTGGTAAACTCTTCGTTGACTGCGAGGTTGAGGACACAGAGAAACCCGGCGTTGTCGATAGCATGAAGAATATGTTTGGTTTCGGGAAGAAGGATCAAGCACCTCTGAAAGATGGCGAGGTTCCTGAAAGCTCCACGGAGAATGCTAGTACGGAAAGTTCAAGCTCTTCAACAACCTCCACCTCTTCAGCTAAGAGCTCCAAAAAAACCAAAGAAGCAAAGGAATCTAAGGAGCCCAAAGAACCAAAGAAGCCTCTTAAACCAACCAAGCACTTCGAAACCATTCCTATAAAGTACAGCACTGTCATTAAAGGTCGTCCTGAGCTTCCAACTACAGAAATTACCCGCATGAAAGAGCGAATCTCTGCATTTGCTGAATCTGATCGATCTCGAAGGTTGCGCGAAGAGGCCTTGAATCAACTTGAGGGTTTTACGTACAAAGCTCGCGATTTTCTAACTGATGAGGCTTTCATAACTGCATCTACCCAAGAAGAACGTTCTAAACTCGAGGCAAAGGCGCAAGATGCTGGCGAATGGATTTACGCTGAAGGTCGTGATGCAACTCGTGAGGAATTAAGAGCAAAACTCAATGAGATGAAAGACATTGTTAGTCCAATTGAAAATCGCAAGGACGAAGCAGCAGGGTTGCCGGCTGCTCTTGACGAGTTAAATAAGGTCATCGCCGATGCCAAGCTTTTCATGAAGAGTATTACAGAACAGATTGCAAACGACACCAAGGCACACGCAGAGTTTAGTGCCTCAAAGGCTAGTGCAAAGACAGCTGCACCTTCGCCTACTCCTGTAGATGAATTTGCTGAACTGGAAGACGACGCTTCCAAAACAGTTTCTGCCCCTGTAGAAGAGGAGACTCTCGATCCGCCCACATATAAAACAGAAGATCTGGAACTGACCAAAAAATTGCACGAAGAAGTCTCAACATGGCTAGCAGAAATCCTTCCTAAGCAGAAGGCACTTAAACCCACTGATGACCCGGTGCTGCTTATCAAAGATGTGCAGGAACAAGCTAAGAAACTGTCGGATGCACAAGTTGAGCTTCTCATGAAGAGCATGCAGCGACCTTTTAAATCGGCAAGGCCAACCAAGAAGGCAAAGGCTGCTAAACCTAAGAAGTCCAAGAAGACGAAGACTAAATCAGCCGATAAAGCTGACCCAACACTGAATTTTGGCAAGGAGGGCGAGAACTTTTTCAAGATGGGGGAGAATGGTGAAATGCCAACCGAGGAGGAAATCAAGGCCTTCATTGAAAAGCAGCAAACAGAAGCCAATGCTGCTGAAATTAAAGCACAGAAAGAGGAGGCAGATGCTGAGAGGACAGCTGAAACTGCAGGGGATTCAAATGAAGCAGAAGAGAAGAAAGCCCATGATGAGCTCTGATGGGCTGTGTTTAGCTGTGATAAGTTGTGATTTAGAATATCTCTTGCATTTAAGCGTATGTTGTGCATCCGATAAGATTTTCGTGCATATGGCGTGTTTGACAGATAGAGGTGGTCCCCAGACTTCGCGTCCTGGGTGGCTAGAAGTTAGTTGGCGTTGTTGGGATTGGTACTGCATGTTTGCCCGTCATCACTGGCTTCAGCTAAGGCTATAGACGCCACTTACCAACCTGAATACCCCATGAGTAGAAGTTATGGAGAATAACGTACTTACACTCCACGTCGAGAGTTTTATTTGAATCTTGCTGGAGATTCGCCAGATCCAATTGCTTGCTGGGACACTTGAACGACTGTTCCAATGTGAGACAACTGCGCCATTTTTTCTCTTTCCGTGTTGGCGGTTATAACGGTAATATACCTACGTGTTTCCTGGGACGGCTGAGCAATATCACACAACCTTGGGTACATGCCCACAGGCTGCACGCACAGACATTAACAACGTCCCGACAAATCCTAAAAATAAGCCGTCAGCACATCCCAATCCTTCGCGCTACCTGCCCATACAGTATGTGATCCACGTGTGAGAGTTACAGCTCGTTTGCTTTATAGCCAGGTCTCCCCAGTGTGGGTTACTTGCATACTATCACCTTACCAGACCACCGTTTCAAGTTATGCTTTGGGGGTTATAAATGAATAATAAACTAGTTATCTGGTCATGTCACGTGGCAACAGCTCGATCGCTGAAGATGATGGCAACTACTCCTTTCTATCTCTAGATATTACACCGGCACCAAATCCTTTCGCATCACAGCCCGTGGACTCAATTCAGTCGCCGGAAACACCTCATCCACATCTCCATTCCAGACAGCGATCAGAAAGCCGACAGCTGTTACCGGAATCTAAAGAGATATTCAAGTACTCAACTACAACACATTTCGACTTCGGTGGTCCTAGCGGCCCTCAGAATATCTACAATGGCCGATTTCCAGAATGGAGTGATGAGCCTAAGACTCTCGATCGATCAGGAAGAGGATTGGTCTTTCGGGACTTAATGGTAGATTTGGTTGTATTGATGATTCCTTTGTGTTTTTATGCATTGGCAGGTGCTATGGTACGTTGAAGCTAAATACAATTGAATTTCATGGAGGCACATCCCGTTAGCAATTTTAACAGGTATTCTTAGATTGGATTCAATAAAAGGTCGCCCAGGGGGAATCAAGAAGAGTGGTTTAAGCAATCATTATGGGTTGTAAGTACGCTTCCAACACTATGTTACCATAAGCTGACTCGAAAAGGCATCGACCATATTTACTTTAGTATTCTCCCTCATACTTGGTCGTCTCGCCGTACGGCTCTCATCCTTCAAGATAGAACGTGGGACCAGTCTGGGGCTCCTCGAAAGTCTAATGGGTTCCCGAACATTTTTCTCAACCTTGATAACCCAATTTCGATTGCGGCGTTTGACTCCCCTCTCATTTAGCCTGGTTTTTACATGGCTTCTTTCTCCGTTTGGGAGTCAAGCAATTCTTCGATCCATTTCTGTACAAACGCATAGGAAAAACAACGAGACCCACGTCGCTCACTTTAACCTACGCCAAGCTGCGTCCTCAGATATTGGGATATGGTCCTCCGTGTTCTTGGGTCTATTCACAGCGAGCATTTTAGCTCCAGAACAAGTAAAGACGAGCAGTCTTGATCTATGGGGTAACGTTAAGGTACCACTGCTAAGTTCTCTGGTAAATACAACAAGTCCCAATTCAGACGGCTGGTATATTGTCCCTGAAAATGTGTCACAGTATACATCACTCTTTGGGATCCCTATGGTTCTTCCTGATGGTGAAAGCACAACATTTGCCTTGAAGTCCTCCTATCTCCAATTATCCTGCCATACCATATCGAGCAATATCACCCGCCGTAATGGAACATTTCGAGATCCAGGTCTCATGTCCCCATCAGGACCATTTTTCTCGTCTGAAACCATTACTGGTGAAACAGCGTGGGCCATTGGCTATCTTGGGGCAGATACGTCACTGCTTCTGTCTCCTGCTCTAAGCAAAAAGCCCAGCCTGGACGCAGTGTCCGATAAGGTGCAAGCTATCAGTGAATTCTCGGGTCTGCTATTGTACCAGGATTTTACAGGCCTCCAAAATGTGACCTCCATCTACTGTACTCCTTCACAGATATATGTTGAGTCTGAAATCGACTGTGTGGGAAAAAATTGTCGAGTATCTCGAATGCGCACGTTGAGGGAAGAACATCCTTCTTCCGGGCTTACTATGCTCGGTTTTAGATCTATCTTCCTCGCCATCTCTTCTCTTCTTCCTTCCACTACACCGAGAAGCACCAATTCCAGCTCCAGGGCTAAGATAGATTTTCTCCAAAACTACCTTTTCGAGCCTGACAACAATATCTTCATACAAACTGCTCTACCCCCTGCAAGTTTTGACGAGGAATCTTTATTTTTAAAGCTACCACTGGATCAGTTTGGAGCTCGCCTAGGAGCAGTGTTAAATACGATACTACAAGGTAGCCAGGGTAGCTTGGTCACCTTGTTGAATAGCACTTCTCTATCCTCAAACGTTAGTGACGCAATCACATCTACTGCCACAGCACAAACTATCGTCCAAGAGACAGAATTTACCATTCACTGGCCATGGCTATTCATTCTCTTTCTAGCTACGACGATAATGCTGCTCGCTGCCATTGCATCAGCCATTCTACAACGAAAGACGCTCGCAAGGGACTATTTAGGTTTTGTGTCTAGCTTGGCAAGAGAAAGCCAGTACGTCGGAGCTCCAATTGGGGGAGCGGATATGGATGGGCTGAAAAGAAGCAAGCTCTTGGGTGAAATGAATATCAAGCTAGGAGATGTAGGAACTGTGCAAGAGGGATGGCAGATTGGTCTCGGGGCTGCGCTTAGTGTGGGTAAGGTGGGTATTGGAAGTAGTGATAATGTTGTGGCCTTGGACAAGCGGAAACTGTACATTTGAAGTATCAAAATGGATATATATATGTTGATTGCACATGCTTAAGCGGTACGGATATCCAATCATGCATACCATCTGCGAAGACAGTACTCAGCATTCCGGTCGCACTCGGGCTTTTCTGAAGTCGAGACTCCCCCCTTATTTCGAAACTCGCTTAGCAAAAGCGGACGAGAGAGAAGGCGTTTCCCCCTACCCCCCTTTTTTAACGTTCGTTAACCGAAAGCGCCAAGACCGGTTCGTTTGCTCGTTTGCTATACTGTTTGTTACCTTATATGCCAAGTAGCAAGTTGGACAGCTTATCCTCTCTTCCATTTTGTTCCTCCTCCAAAAAAAGCAAACTAAACTACAAAGCGGCCTCGGAGAATAGAAATAGAATTTCATACCCGATAGAGCACATGGAGTCCTAATACAGTGTGCGCTCAGTCGATTCGTGAGCTAGCTTTATATGACGACCCTTTCTCGCGACATCTGGCTGATCTTTTCACGCGGGAAAAAGGGAAACGGTTGGCAGAAGAGATGTAGAATTCGCATGAATAAACCTGCACGTGCTGAAAACCGAGGTTGCCGTGCTGGCTGCCCGGAAGCGAATGATTTCTCGATTTCAGACTTCGCGCCTGCTTCTACGCCCCTTCTACTAATCAATATGCACATTTCTGTCACGCATGACCATACTGCGGCTTTCAACTTCCGTCTTCGCGCAAGCATATCGGGACGTGAGCTAAGAACCCTGGCATGGCATCGAGACTGACATTCATTGTGTCGTGATATCATTACATCATTCCCTGCTCCTCGCCTTCATCCTACCTCCCCTCCGCAGTCTCACCAGCCTAGCCTCAGGTATACACTTTTCTAACCAGCCTTACGTAGGTGTATAGAACAGCTCCTTGACCACATGCGACGCATCCACAAGACTGCGATATGCATTGAAATCTACTATATCATTAGCCATCGAGCTCCTCTTTCAGCCATTCATCTCGTTCCTCACACCCAGAAGACGCATCTTGCCTAGGGACGAAGTAGAAGGCAAATAGGGCGGGTGCACATACCAAAATCCGTTCCAAAGTCCGTAGCCCTCAACACTTTTATACTCAGATCCTGGTTCACCTTGCCGATAATCTCGACCGCGTTTCCTGGGGTGAGATGGCTATCCTATATTTATAGCGTTTCGTTAGCACCCATGCTCCTGTTCAGTCCCGCCCATGCCTCTTTGTGTGCATCATGATCCCTTGCACCTATTCATCTACCTCTCGTTCAAAATCCAAAATCCAAAGTCCCAAAACAAGCAGCAAGCCCATAGCAGATAGCAAACACCGATCAACCGAGGACAAGACACTCCCCCCAACTCCCAACAGGTAAAGAAAAAGGCAAAAAAAGGAGAGAGAAGAATAAAGACAACCAACCCACCGGCGTCAAGAAGACCTTCACCGCGCCCTCGCTATCAATCGTCGCTTCCGTGCCGCGCAGCTCCGTGACCTTGCCCACGATGCGGACGGGCTTGCCTGCAAAGGCATCCAGGTAGCGCGAGGTGATGCGCGGGGTTTCGCTCGATGCCATATTTTCCAACCTCCCAAATGCTATCTTTCTTATCTGATTCCTTTCTTTCTCTTCCTTTGTGTCTTGCTTTTTCTGGTCTTGGTGCCTTGTTCTTCTTTTCTGTACGACGAGGGCCTTCTTTGGATGCTTGAATTCGATTTCGCTTTCGCGGCGTATGGCAGGTAACGTAAATGGGAATCGGCGGGGGACGCGGTTGCGTTGGCAGAGCAAGACGCGCTTTTTGGCGTTGAGTGGCCCTGGGCTGTTTTAGACGCACCCCTCTTATTTTGATATGGGGTTTATTGCTGCCTGAGATTTTGTGAGGAGGAGGATGGGTTTTGCGCGACATGTTTAAGGCACCAAGCTATTTCCACGACGGGCAGCCTCTAGGCTTACCTGGTAGGTAGCTTAAGGGGTGTCGCTTAAGCCCTCAAGAAGGGAGCTCGATGAGTTTGATATCATGTCACTCGCAGTCTCACAAATGTTTTCGACTTTGTCAATTATTGACATTCTAGGGCTAATTCTAAATTCTTACATCTATCTACGAATTTTATAGCAACTTTCAACGACCCAATATGAGGTATTTCGGCGGTCTCTGTGCTCAAGAAGGGTCCCCCTAATATTCGCTTACCTTTTGCAACATGGACACGGCCAATATTTCAAGCTTGGTTCATGTCCACCCCGCATTCAACAATCGTATGTGATTGCATTGCATACGCTGGGACATTGAACAGCCAGTATTGGTAGCCCGTATCCATGATCTAGGCCTTGCGCCTCTGGTCGTTGTATCTGTGTAAGTTTGTCAGCCAACAACCGAGCTATTGAAATTTAAATTCGTGCAGTTATTGGACTCAGGTGAGATTGGCCTTCCAGAGCCTGGATTTTGAGTTCGATAAAGCATCATTCTAGATAAGAAAAAAGCCCAAGACATCACAAATGCATTTGTTAAAGTTTGATAACTAGAGCTGAGTAGCAAGTGAAGACGAAAGTGGCCCGTTCAAGCTCTTGATTCACCGATCGGGACAGTTCCTGATTTCCAGCGGTCAAAATCGACTGATTTTGACGTTTCGACTCGCGGTGGTTCTTGGCTAGGAGGTAGCTCGAAAGTTTATAGGCGCAGGACCGACAATTGTCCACCCGCGGAAGACTCGGGTTTGTATAGTGGCCAATACAGAGTTTGACGCAAACATGGTTGCCATCAGGTTTTTGGACATTTTCGAGGAAGATCGACAATCAAATTGATACGCATTCAGTTATCACAGTTCTGCTGCTGCACCAACTCAATGCCGCCCAACTCGCCATGTGTCATTTCCATTCGCAAAGCAACGTCAGCCAGCCCTTTTACCTCATAGCCCAGGGAGAAACGCGGCATTCGATCCTTCAAATCATTTGTTCATGTGCGTATCCATCACATGAAAAGTCATTTATAATTATCTGCACGGCTGTGCGGCTGCGCGATTGCACGATTGTACGACCTAACAACCTTGGCCTTTGATCAACAAGAGACCCCGATTTTCGTGCCCTCACAGCACCCTCGTTCAATCGTCCCGGCACGGGTTAGGCTGCCCTGCTCCCCCGAGGGTTTGAGTTCAGGCGCAACGATCGCAGCATTTTCCCACAGCCACCAAGATCGTGCGAATTTGAGATTGAAGCTTGCGTATAGCGCAGGCCTGTGAGGTGAAAGGATCGGATTCGGGATGCTTTGAAATGCTTTCGTGAGCTTGAAGAACCGACCGCTCCAGAGGATGCATCGACGGAAAGAGTTTGCCGCAGAAGAAGAATGCATTGGGAGCAGGTACAAATGATGGCAACTGACATGACACGACACCACCCCATCCATTTCCGGCTCCAACGATCCATTATTGAAAGTTTTGTCATCTAGGGGTCCAGCAAGTGCGTTTAGCGGGGGTTCCTTGGAGGAGGATTTTCCCGTAGGAAGGATCCTTGGTGCCCGTGGCGGGTTGTTCGCAGATTGTTCGCAGCATCTCGGGATTCGCAATCTCGTCGGTGCGCTTCCCAGCTACAAATCGAGGGGCGAATGCTGCAAGCAGATCAAGGAACAGTACAGTAGGCGACGAACAAAGTTGATAAAGAACAAAGGCGGTCTCCTCACCCCCAGGGGAATCATGAATAATGCCATGCAGCGATCAGATTGGAAAGGGTAACCGGAGCAAGGTCCATACCGCCCAGGACTGTGTAGATGCCGGCCATCGTGGAGCATGTGGTGCGTATGGGGTTTGAGTTTTCGAGGGTCTAGCGAGCGACCGGAGCCATCCTCCGTCATGACGAGCAAGGTCTTTGCTGGTGTGGGCCTGGGCGGGACGACGTGGTGCTGGAGCGGCTCTCATAGGCGGGTGGTTGAGGGGGGCGAATATGATTTCTTTTCTATTTGGCAGGGAGGAAGTGAGGATTGAGTTTTTTTGCGTATTCGGGAGAGGATGGGTACAACCACCTGTAGTTGGCATAGTGTGCTGGGTGGTGGTGTAGTGGATAGTGAGCATTGGATAGCATGTATTGCGCGAGGAGAGGAGTGGAGAGTAGAGGAGGGTAGAGTCGGGCTAGCGTGCTATGGCTTTGGCGTACCGGATTGTAGCAAGTGGTATGGTCTGGTATAGTATGATGAATGTAGTGTAGTCGAGTATAGCGCTGATGGTGTTGATAGCACTAATAGCACTAATAGCATTAACAGCACGGTGCTGTGCTGTATGGTGCTGTATGGTACTATCACGGTTAGTTAGCATGGAACGAGCAACGAATCAGCATGCACCGGTGCCTGTCTGACTCAGCACCGGAACTTTTGTTCCTACCGAGCAGCGCGATTGGCAAAAGAAAGATGGGAAAGTGAGTGAAAGGCGAGCGGGGCACCATGAATGCCATGTTTGGGGACATGCACCATGTGGGGCCCACGCTCCACCGCAGATCCTCGGCAGCAAATCAGCCTGGATCGTCGGGCCCCACCGCAACGCGGGCCAAGCAGCCAAAACCTGTTTCGTGGAGCCGGGGGGTGGATATAGCGAATGGAGTGAATGGATGAATGGGCGCACAAACATCCCCTCTCCAAAACCGACCATCGAAAGTAACCTATAGTGGAGGTGTGGTGTTGTGTGTGTGGTAGTATGGCAGTACGGCAGTACGGTAGGACTGGTAGGACTGGTCGACTGGTGTAGTATACGTACACGTACGGGCAGCGTGCTACATCCACTCCCCCTCCCCTCGTCCTCACTCTCTCTGCCATCTTCGCCCCCCGAACCCCCGAATTGCCAGAAAACCATGCCCCAAAGCTCAAATCCGCATACGATTCAGGACGCGCTTTTTGACTTTCCCCCACAACTGCTGGCAAAACCCACCTCGCGCCAGCAAAGCCTTGTAGAGTTGGTTTCGTTGCAAATCTCTGCTCTTGCGCACCCTGGCCTATTCCCGCCAGCCCGTCGTCATACTGCAGCTCATGGACCAGACCCAGCAGATTCGACAAGGGAGCCACACCCCTTAAGCAGTTCCAGCCGTTTGTCGAAGCTTCGGTAGAAAACCTCCATTTCCATCGGCATTCCTTGTCCACACATACATAACAACTGCCTAGATCGTCCTGCAAGAAAACCCCCCAAAGCAAACACTGAGCAAAGCATAAACTATATAGCAATCCAGCTCCCAGGCCAACCTAATTTCAGGATTGCCCGGAAACCATACCAAATGTAAGTACCGCCCCTCATCGTGTCTCGTCGTGCGTGTGTGGTGGTTCCGAGCTACAGTGTTGACGATGCGTGGAACAGCACGACCAGTTTTGCCCCTCTTCAGCAAACAACCGCCACATCGGCCCCAGCACATCTCGCAGAACATTGAACCGCATACAATAGCATCCGTCGCCGTCGTCGGAATATCTTGAATATATAAACAGCCTCCACTGAGTTGAACCCCACCACCACTAAAGGTAGGCACTCCCTTCGCCACTCGCGCCGCGTAGAACACATACTGACCTCGGGTCTAGCTTTTCGTACACTCGCTCAAAACTCATCTCCAGACGTCGGTCAGGAGATACTTCGCCCGTTACCCGTGCCTTATAATCGTCTCTCACATACAGACAACAAACATCGCGTGGTCAGAATTCCAGCAATACCAGTCTTATTCTGGCTAAGGTCAGACAACACATCAAACCACAGAATATCGAGTATTGGCTCGATCGATCAGTGATAGTTATCAGTCGCTCAGCCATGGACATGCTCAACTTTGGCGATGAGCAAAACGCAGGCAATGCGCAAATGGCCACCAACATGAATTCCATGATGGGTTACTCGCAAAACCCACAGTTTCTCGACGTCAACGCAGATTTGAATAGCTTTTTCCCTAGAACCGGCCTCACCCCTAGAACCGGCTTGACCCCAAGGACCGATCTGACCCCAAGGACCGGTATGACACCGCTTAGCCAGGAGCCATTTGCAAATGACATGTCTCAATATATCTCATGGAACAATGGACCCGACATGTTCAATGATCAGAACAGTTACTTCCCGCAACTGGCCACTGTACAAGAGCCGGTCCTGATAGGATCGCCGGAAAATACCACCACCATGACTCCGACTTCCGAAACCTCGGAGGTGCCTACAAAGCCGAAGCGAGGCAGACCACGCAAGAGCCGAGCCAAGAAACAGCTGAGCGAGGAACAAGAGCAAGACAAACGTCAAAAATTCCTCGAGCGTAACCGACAAGCCGCAAGTAAGTGCCGCGAGAGACGGAAAGATTGGATTTCCAAACAGGATGAGAAAATGAAGGCAGAGCAGATGAAGAATGTTGAATTGAGAGCCGAATATGAGATCCTTAGCCAAGAAGTCCACAATTTGCTCCGCGTGATTCATCAGCACACCGACGCTGGCTGCCAAAGCGAGCATCTCAAACTTTTCTTGGGCAGCGAGTCTGGGCGCCACCTTGCCAGCCTGGTGGAACCTGGTCACCGCGCGTTCGAGGAGTCGATGTCCATAGCTGGCCAAGATCTCAATTCAGCCATGAGCACACCCATGGCAGAGGAGATGATGCGCCATAATTCAGAGGGTAGTGACGACAAGGACTCGGCCATCGCAAACATGGGCTCTCCAGATAAAGCAAGAAGCGAAGCCTCGGATGAAGGCTTTGGTGACGGGCAAATCATGATGATGACAAACTCCCGTGCCGGTCCAGCCAAGTCGAGGATGATCTCGGAGAAGGAGTATGCAAACAGGCAAAAAGACTATGCAGGAACAGCAGTCTAAAATAGCCACCCCATATGTTGGCTTTTAATGATTTAATGCCTTTCCTTTTTGTCCTGACTCTGTTTCGACAGGTCATTGCGGCGGGCTATTCAATATTTTGAACAGACCTTCCATGAAGGTTGGTGTTCTCGGAGTTCACGGTCGGGGAGTAATAAGATACCATAGAAAGGAACAAGATACCCATGGCTAGCATAGTAACTAGTCCTTAGTTCCTAGATTTGATGGTTGATATTTTAGCACATCGTTGAGTGCGGGAGTAATGAAGTGTGTCGAAAAGCAGTTTTGGGCTGCCAATTTTTGAGGCAGCTTGTAGCAAAATGAATATCATATTACACATGTCTTTCGCATAGTTCCTGGTGGATGGTTCTGGTTGTGTCGGAAGTGATTACTGAAACTTTAGCGATTTATGAACGATCTGAAGTGACTTCTGGCAGTCGAGATATAACATGTCCCTTCAAATGTGGCCCATATTAAGTCGGAATGTTCATACACTCCGTGTTCTCTCAAAAAATGTTGACTATATTCAACCTTGCGTGGAAAACATGTTAACATTATCGTATCTGTGCTGTAGCCATTTTCGAAGGTGTCCAGGTACAGAAGATCACACCTGCACCCATTGCGCATTTAAAGTGGATGTGAGGTTGACCAGGTGGCGTTCGAGGTATCGATTTCACCATTTCCGTATCGTCCAGGAGTTGAGTGGCCCGAGTATCATCCTTTCCTTATAAAAAGACCCAGTTGCCATTTAATTTTCAGCGCGCCGAATCCGAAGGCCGCACGTTCGCGGTTTGCATACCAGAAGGATTGCGTATCTTGAATTCCGATGCTGTAATGGGATTTGGCCACCTTGTTATGATATCATGCTTTTTTGGTCCCTTTCCCAAACTTCGACTTCTTGCCCATGAGGTCTACTGCGAAACCATTCATGGCCGTGCACCATGGGCTTTTTCTATCCTTGGGATATAACGTTGAATGGGTGGCAGTACTATGGATGCGAAAGTGGTTGCTTCTGATCCCATCACGCATATTGGCCTTTGTGTTGTGTCACCCGAGCCCAATTCGTCGTTCACTTCTCGTGGATCGACAGAACGATGGGTTCGTTGTGATTCTGATGTACTACCATGGATAGATGCTCGTCCACTTCTAGTCTTGCTATTCTTGGCAGGTTTGATGATAGACGTGACGTTCTGCGGATGGCGATGCGTGATTGAGTTCCAAGAACATTGATACTGATGTTGGAAAGTGTGTTTCGTATCAAGTAATATGGGCGGCTGTGTTAAGACTTCTTGCTGTTGGGCTGTCCGGATGGTGAGACCGTCCGGAGATGGCGGTGGAAGGGGGGCATATATAGCACTGCTGGTGACTAGGTGAGTATATCATACCATTTGGAGTTGTCGCTTTCCCAAATCACTCTTCTCTCTTTCACTTCAAAATACCATGGCAAGGCCCCCCCTTTCTCAAGTGACGTTGCGTAGCGAGAGTCCATCGCCTGTCCTTGTGGTAGTAAATGAAACAGTGTTGAAGCCTCTCGCTGGACGACGAAGTGTACTATCTTGGTAAAAAGTGTCTTAAAATGATGCTCTGAATCAGAGGTTGACACTGGGAAGAAGGCAAACAGGGTGAAAACGAGGGGTGCTTGTTGCTTCGCTTTTAATGGCTGACCTCACATGCAAATGGGATCGGTGATGCGAATTGAATTGCTGATGGAGGTGAGGTCATAGGGACTTCAATAAGCGAGGTCTGTGTCAATCGGCTTCCTAATTTAACCATGGCTATTGTGTAAAAGCGATCCTTAAGAACAATGGAGATGATGGGATTATGCACCTGTAATAGGTGGTGATATGGTGGTCCTTCCCTGTCGCTGGGGTAGAATATGGGACGTGGAGTTCTGTTGTTTTGAGCGTGGAAGAAGGGGGTGAGTTTGTCTGGCCACAGAAACATCTGTGGATTTTGGGGATTGGCGAATGAGAATGACAGCTGCATAGTATATGTAAGTTATAATGTGCATTTATGAATCAGAGGTTCTAACCTAGAAGTTCTGGGCTAACACAAATTTCCATAATTTGATATGACGTAGATTCAAAAGTTGCTGGCTGTCGACACGGATAGATATATGGTAACGACGAGAGCGGAAGGATACGGTTCACGCAAATGTGCCAAACACCCAAGGTTTGGGCTTCATATTTAAGTAATTGGAATACCCCACGATTTACGAATGACGACAACAATTAACCAAGTATTCCAAAAGTTTATAGGAGAGTTCTCCGCCTCCGCCGATGAAGCCCTGGTTTAAATCACGTGATCTTTATATTCGAAAGTTGTGTTCTTCAATGATGGTAAGATGCAAAAACAACAACTAAAAAGGCTAATAAGCAAAGCCGTATGGTTGGATAAGACTAAGCAACTAGAATATATGATCAAACTATACCGTGATGCTCTAGCTGAAAGTAAAGAAAAGTGTAGTGCAACGCAGCGTAAATACCGAGAAGAGTTTATACTAAAAGAAATATGGATTGGTAAAATTACATTTTGTACATCTTATCTAAACAAGGCACATTTTGCAATATCTACTGATTTATTGCGGTCCTGACCTTAGCAACCAAATCGCTTTGATGCTCAGCTAGCATATCATCCAGAGCCTGCTTCTCAATAAGCACCCGTCCTGTATTCTCCAATAAATCCTTGACATCAACATCATCTACGGTCAGAACCCTTCCATCTTCTGAGTCCTCCTTCATTGCCGCGAATAGATGTTTCCGCTCCCGTGATGTGATAAGTAAGGTCCTTCCACCCTCTTTTTTCCAACCGTGATGCTCGAGAATTGCTTTGATATAACCACCACTTGGCTCGGCAATTTCCATCCCATTCTCACATATGATAAGCTCTCCCTTCCTGTATCGATAACTGAGTGCTGTCCGCCACGCAATGTCGTATATTTTCTTTGGTAACCCAGTAGCAAAATCACGGGGGCGAGGTCCGAACACCTTCGCACCTCCCTTCAACATGGGCGACTGCCGCGTACCCAAACGAGCTTTTCCAGTTCCTTTCTGGGGTCTGATCTTGCGGTGGGAGCCGCGAATCTCCCAACGGGTCTTTGTATTTGCGGTTCCTTGACGAGTAAAATCACCCTCGAACACCACCGCACGATGAAGGATATCTCGACGAAGGGGCATATGCAGGTGTTTAGCACTGTATGATTCAAATCGTAGTGGCTCCATGGATGGGAACCGGTATATGGTTGTCTGGACGGTAGATGCTAGAATAGTGGATTAGTAGTTGTGGAACAGAATTTGTGAGCACACGTACGAATGACTTCAGAATCTTCGGGGATTTCGGATATTGGCGTTGCAGTTTGTTTTATTAGGTCATTCCCATAATCCAAGTCAGCTGGCAGCTTCGCCTCTGTTGCCATTGACCTTGATAGTCGTGGTGCTAGACATTGCTATGATCTTATTAGCAGGGCATCGGTACATGAGAACGTGCGACTCACTATCAAAGGATCTTTCGACCTTAAGGCTACTTTGCGAAAAGCACTCAAGCTCTTCGTAAAGCCTTGTATACTCCGCGTGGCCATTGTTGGTGGTTTCTCTAAATTTCGATGTTTTGTCGTTGTCTGTTTCGATGTAGTCTAAGAGCTCCAGAATTTTGTCGGCATGTTCCGCGCCAGCTCAACCTTGAGCAAATTTCTAGAACATCAACAACACTCGATCAACACAACCATGGCTCCATGTCAACGGGCCGCTAGGCCATTGATAGAATGTCTACGTATTACACAGTCATCAAATCCGTCATCCAGGACGATTCGCGCATTTGCGACCACCGCTCGCAGTAATGAAGCAACTCAAGTTGTGACCGATACAGTTTCCCCTATGTTCGACCCGAATACCGTCACCTCAATAAAAGGAGAGCGGGCGCTGATGAAGACTGGTGTTATGCCAATTGGATCTAGACGTCGACGTGCTGCAGTGAAGAGCTCAGATAACATTCCCTTTGAGCAATTGCCGTACCAATGCTTCCAAGAAGCTCGGAAGGTGCTGATGGCGGACCGGGAGGAGAAGTTAGATCTCATTAGGAAGACGAGAACGAGGATAAACACCCTTATAAATGCCGATTATTCAGACAGGCCAAATCTTGAACAGTCAAGGCCGGTGAGACTTGTTGCTATGCAAAGGCAGCTAGAGCTTTTGAAGATCCAAGCAGATATTAATGATCCGCTGATCAAGAAGCGTTTCGAAGATGGAGAAGGTTTGCTACTCTAGACTTCGCATTTACGAGTTCTATTGCTAATCATGGTTTCAGGCGATATGACCAAGCCTATCTATCGTTACCTAGCAGACAAAAAATGGCGGTCCTACCAGCGGAAGATCATTGTGCAGCGCATAAACCAATTAGGTGTTATTCCAGATGTTTTACCACAGTTCGAACCATCCGCCGAAGTTCGTTTGGCCTTTGGCAAACGTGTTGTGCACCCTGGAGAGTTTGTCGATTCCCGGGTCAGCGAGTTGCCAGCGCGTTTGAAGGTGCAAGTTTTTGATAAAGGCGAGCGACTTGTCACTGTCATTGTCTTGGATAGTGATGTCCCAAATCTTGAGGATGACAACTATACAACCCGAATCCATTACATGGCTAGCAACATCCCTATCTCCCCCACAGAGACATCTGTGCCTTTGAGTCACTCGGTTGCAAAAAGTCAACTTGTGCACAGCTGGATGCCACCTTTTGCGCAGAAAGGATCGCCATATCATCGCTATACAGTCTGGGTCTTGGAACAGGAGCAAGGCAAAAAGCTTAAAATTATGGATCTCAAGAAGATAAAACGTGATGGGGGTAACCTCCGTTGGCTTCAACCAAAATTGAGGCTACACCCAATTGGAGTACACGTGTTCCGAAGCTTGTGGGATGAGGGTACTGCTGGTGTCATGAAGAGGGCTGAGATCGAGGGTGCTGATGTTGAGTTCAAGAGAAAGAAGATTGAGGCTCTGAAGCCAAAACAAAAGGCCAGAGGTTGGGAGGCCAGACATGCTGGTCCCAAATATGCATCATTACGACGTGGTAGAGATGCTCATCTTCAGAGAGTTGTCAAGAAGCACACTAGAGGCAGGAAGGGAGGACATTAGATTGTTGTACAAGAGGAGGTCAAATGTATCATATGTGTATCAGTCAATAATAGAGAAATTGCTGGAATGGCTAGAACTATATTCCAAATCTGTACTCTATATTTACTTGTAATCATAAATCAGCCTTGTTACATGTTCTCCTTTTGTAGTGCTATGTATTAACAATAAGCGAGGAGCTTAGGGGTTCACCGTTTTGTAATTACGCTTATGTATTTAAAGAGCCGACTGAGCGAGATAGATATTCATTGAAACATCACAAGAGCAACAAAACGATATCATTTTCTTAGATTTCTTCCTCGTTCGGAAAGTACCAGGTATTCTACTCAATTTGAAGCAGTGGCTATGCACCAATACCCGAGAGGGCTCTTGAGCAAGGGAAGTATAACACGAAAGCGCAGGACGATCTGATCCTGAGTCATAACTTTTCAAAGAGTACTCTACAATTATTGATTCGCCAAATGACTCGCCAACATTTACTCGACCGAATTTAACTCGAATGTTAACACTATCTCCCTACTGTGCTATAGAACCTGGTCGCTAGCTGCTGTAACTTTTAAGGTATAGACATCAGCAACAGCATTGGGACAAAATGTGCGATTTTAAGTCATCTGATGACCGGGCCACTACTATACATCAGAAGCAGAATCTTCTTCTAAGAGCGCAGGATAGGCTAGATTGGCCCTCGCAAAGACAACAGATGACATGAACCATGGGCCAAGTTTGAAATTTGGTAGAACCTTCAACACCATATCATTGTGATTAATTTGCTGTCCAAAATGTTGACGGGAAGATAAGATGCCTTCGTGCTTTGTCTACGTCACGAAGACGTGTAGTACAAAGATCTGAACCATTGGCGTGGCTTCTAGCAATGATTGTGAAATCTTGCCTACGGTAAGAATCCCTGTGTAGCAGTTTCCGAGTAATGCCTGAACGCTTATCAATCCTATTTAATTTGATCTCCTATAAGTTAGCGGTAACTCCATGGGTTAAAGATACATTTAGTGTATGTAGATATTTGGATATTAGAGATGAGTTTAGATACTATGCTCTTTAACAATTCAAAGTGAGTAAAAAGGAACTTTTCAGCAGCTACTACATTCACTCAAAGACGAACAAAATTCCTGGCTCTGCTCAATTAAACAGTCGATTGACCTGATGAGACATTCTGGATTCTATATAAGGTAAGGAACTACGCTGACAACCTGCTATTGAAGTTATGGCTGTACCCACAGCCGTCCGTACTTGATAGCAACTTGACGATATAGCTATTACATCTGACAACTCGTTCGGGATTGAACGACATATATATTCTTGCAAACTCCTGGCTTGGGCTCTTGGGCCTACCACAGAATATGGTCATTAAAAGAACTAACAATTAGTGAAACCCGGAACTGAAAGACACAATAGCATACAGCTTGCTAATGGACGAGAATCGACTATATCCCCCACTAAGATAGGTGATTCACCGAATCTAATAGCTTTAGCCTTTTAACCAAAATACATCTTGTTTCTTTATGTTTGCAAGTGATATCTCTCTTTTGGTCCAAAGCATTCTCCTAGACAGCAATCAGAAGCAAAAGCGCCAACTTCGAGTTTGATAACTTTTTATCATCTAATTATAGAAACGCGACACCAAACAAATAACTCAGGTTAGTAAACAGAAGGTGCGTTGCCAACAGAGCTTTTCCCGCCATCTTATTCAAGAACCGGGCGTCCAGAGACTGAACCTTCCAGAATATACCCTAGAGCTTCCATCCTCCCAATGCAAAGCTCACATCTGTACATACCACACCAACCTTACGCATGCTACGCATGCTGCATATGCAGTACTCACAACCAGGGCAACGGCTATGATGAGGCTGAACTCGGGGGTTGCAGAGTATTGCCCTGAATGTGTATAGGTATTGCTGCCCAATACTCAATCTACATCGCCACGATACGATATGATCGATGTATGTAAGATACTGCGGTAGTTACATCACAGCTGCATTCCCGCTGCAGATTATGGGACTTGATATCTACTCGGTATTCAAGTCTTATCCTCTTGGAGTATTACGATGTTTATGGCAGAGCCGCAGGTGGAGAAGCTTCCTGTATTTCTACTACTGTGAACAAAATTAAGGCGACTGGGCTAGGTGAAACATTAAGAAAGTCTTAGAGGTCCTCTAATACTTTGGGTCAAGTCTCGATGCTCGATATCTATCGTGTTTCCTTCAACGTCAGAATTACACATCATGACTTCATTGAATCTAAATTACAACTGCTTGTAGAAATAAAACTGTTTGGCTAATCAAAAGATTTAGTCGTGTCTGCTCGATAGAAGTTTTATGTTGTATCACACGTGCGAGTAGCATTTCAAATTCGTAGGAAATGGACTGGTGAGCATCATTACGCAATTGGACCTTGGCACGAAACAGATAGCTATTCAAATATCATATTAAAGCAGGAGAAGACCTTAGGTCAGGCTGTGGAACCGAGATGCCTTTATTTATGGTCTTATCAGCCTGTCATTGATACGTCAAGACCATCTCAACGTACCGTTTTATGTTCGCCTCAATTTTCGGTCAAATTTGTCTCTCCGGGGACCTTCTCTGACAACTTTCAATGGCGTGTGTAAGACAAGATCTCCCGATTGTGAGGATGGTTTTGTTACAGGCTATGCGTGGCGAGCAAAGCGACTCGTCACTGGGCAATGCCCAGTTTGGAATTTGAATCCACAAGTTGCAGTACAGTACAGTGTGACAGGCACCGACAATCCGGTGATTGGCCAAGCTATGGCGTTCCCGGGATGAAAATCATATCTATTCGAGTGATGGAGGGTATAATACTCAGGACATTAACTCACCCGGATGCGGGGTTGTGTGATTGTTGTTCGTTACCCCGACTCTGGTGAAAATCCTGTCGTAGCTCATGCTTAGGTAGAAACCAGGGAGCTCAGTAGTCCTTCCGCCACTGTGGTGAGATTAAAAATACTGCATAATGACATTATTGAAGGATTAAACTGCATATGCGTGATGGCAAATATGCCTCACCACACCGTAAAGTGACAATTGATAGATGTCTCATTCACTCCTGATACTGTAAGGCTTTAGAGATTGGCTGTACTGAACTCTCTTCAGAAGAATAGAACATGGCTTCGAGGAACTTGAACACCATCATCCGATATATTGCAGAAGCAATTCATCACGGGTTTTGGTGCGCTTAAGGGTATTCCAAGCTAGAAGAGCGGTCAGAGTAGCAGGATTTGAAAATCGGCTACATGTGGTCATTTGATAATGTTTCCTCTAGGATAGAACTATTCAGCATTCAAAAGGTCGGTCCACAGAGGTTGGCACAGTGGTGAACGAGGAAGTCCCATACGTAATCAGATTCTACCAAATCCATCAGAGCGATCTCACTCGCTTGTTATAAGTATATAGGTGTGCAGCCCATGGAAATTTGAGGACGGGTTCGGTGAGACATTCAGGCAAGTGTTGGAGGTCGGGCGTCGCGACGGGCGTCGAAGCAACCCTTTTAGATACTTTACTTCTGAATTGTCGTGTATGGCAAAATTGAAGAGGTCCTAAACGTACTCAATTATGGATAGTGGGTATACATAATGATAACAATTGCCGGTGGCAGCAACAGATCGACCTGTTGACTACAAGCTTAAATTGACGACTTATTGACATGGGTTGAAGGTGCAGAGCTGGGCTCATGCTGTTACTGTAACCTGACCCTCTCGGCTAGTGCTTACCGACTGAAGTATAGCAAAAAGCCATCGATCGTCGTCCGAATTCAATGTTGATTTGGATTGCGTGTCTCTTTGCGCCCGGTTCTATTGAGCGCGAGGCTAGGATGCGTGTTGGATGGCTTGATTTAGTCGCCAATCTCATTGGCTCTGGCTGAGAACAGCATCAACTATCTCTTCTCTAGATACTTGGAAGACGGACCTTCTGACTGAGTAGTTGACGAGTGTATCGAAGATGTAATAGAAGAATATAATCCGAAAATCGACGATACTGAGATTTGGTAGGATAGACTCTAGAATCGTGTTCTATAGATTGACGACCTTTTGGTGGTGGTCGATCTTTATGCTGTACTTCGAAGTATGCACCCTACTCGGTGTGCGTGGTTTGTCGTATTCTGCATGCAAGGAGCATGCAGTGCAGCCCCGCATGTACGGTGCAGATAAGGTGGAATACAACGAGGCCAGATAAAACCCTGTGTGAGTATAAGTTCACTGGTAGCCCATTGACACCACCATTCCTTTCTTTTGCCGATGCAATGCCACCCGTTCGCCCTGTTTCCCAATCAGAAGTGCCCTTCTACACGTGATATGAGGCTCAGAGTTAATATCTGGGATTTATAGCCTCGAGGTCGCCAGATGGAAAGTGCGAACCCATGATCTGTAGATCTAGTTGTTGCCCTTGGCCCCTCTCCTATCCATCGCCACATTACACTTGCGGGTGAACTGCTTTGTTAGCCCCAACTTAACTTACCAAGGACACTGACGCTTTATTTACGCTGCCCTCGTTGCTTTTGCTGTTCAGGGCCCACCGAGAACGACGCCCGTTAAGATACCACGCGAGCGTGATAAACTGTCTTAGAAATGGCTGGCAATCATCAAGGCGGTCCACCCATCCCACCCCCACCTCCCTTGAGAGCAGGTCCCGGGCCAGGAGCTGGACCAGGGCCAGGAGGACCAGGAGGACCAGGACCTTTTGCTCGTCCTCCTCAAGCTGGTGGTGGTGGCGGCGGCCCGGGCGGCGGCGGTGGTGGCCCACCGCCCCCTCCGCGTCCTCCTGGAAACCCTCCTCAACAACAGAAGCCCAAGTCTCGTAACGCTCCTAGACTTTCCGACCTCACTCCAAAGCCAAAGGACACCCTTCTAAACGAGGCTGACTATAGGAAAGCCGTCACCACCTATGAGGCTCACACAATTCGTAAATTCCAGCCTCGGGATCCTAAGAAGGAGAAACCAACCTGGGCCAAGGCTGAGATGATAAAAGAGCCATTGGCTCAAGAAGAGATCCTTCGGCAAATCAAGAAGCTGAACGAGAGTAGAAAAGGCTCTGTCTCAGACAAAAAATTGGCTCTGCAGCACTATCAATTAGGGCAGGTCAACAAACTTCTTGAGCAACTAAACGACACAGATCCTGATACTAATTTCGAATGGTCCCTAGTTCAGCTTGACCAGAAAATCAGGTCTCTCAAAACTGGTTCCGGAAGGGAGACAACTACGCTTACTTGCTATTGCAAACGTACCCCGAAGCCCGAAGTTGACGCTAAAGGTGTGTATACGTTTTTTGAGAGATTAAAGCAGGAGAGGGCCACGGCTATGAGCAAACCACCAGCTCAACCGCAGCCACCAGTAGTAAATCCAGGCTTGCCCATTCAAGAGCTTCCTAAAGGTGTGATGAAGATGAAAGCCAAGCACGGCAAGAAACACCGTGGAAAGAAGTACTACGACGAGGACAGCTATTCTGAAGGCTTCGACTCCGGCACAGAATCCAGTTACAGTAGTTCACAAGGCACTTCTATTTCCTCCATGTCTGATAGAAGATATAGTAACGGTCGAAGAGGACGACGCTCTCACAGCCGTGTCCGTAGGGCACCTCTCTACCTACAAGATCACATATCTCCAGATGCGGTGCTTCGAGATCCTTATGGAGTACCTCCCTTTGGTGGTGGTCCTCGGCCAAACTACGTTCCTGAAGTTCCAAGAGGCGTTCCTGAATACGACCCTGTAGCTGCCGCCTATCAAGCTGGTAAAGTCGATGCCGATGCTGTGAGATATGGGATAGACCGTGCTCCAGTTGTGCGTCCTATTCCAATTGTGGAACCAGCCCGAGATATTGTGGCATTGGTGCGGCCGGAAACTTACGATCCTCTGTATTCGTATTCAGAACGCTACGAACGTCGCCTTTCAGAGCCACGTATTATTGATGAGAGGATCATTGATGAAATACGGCTTCGTGATGACCTTCGGTATCGTGAAGAGGAATTGAGGCGAGAGGATAGACGAAGACAAGAGGCCGAGGAGTATATCGAGCGCAGAAGAGCCCCCGAGCCAAGGATCATATACACCGCTCACCCATTCTCTCCTGCGCCTTCCCCTCGTCGTTATTCACCTAGCCTCGATTCTTACCGTGACTACCGGCGATGATCTGTTTTACATGTTGGTCGACACTAGGGGGCGTTTGTGTACCTTTTATTGAAATTGCTGCGATATGGTCAGCTTGCTTTCTGAGAAGGCTTATAGGTGTAATTGGGGCAGCTGGAGCTCGTATTCATGAGGTTTTCATGGTGTAAAAACAAAGCTGGCGCCCTGGGGTGGACGAAGCTAAGCCAGGGGCTGATCTTCTTACGATTAATGAATATGTTGATACCAAATAGCGCAGCCACAATTCGATAAGGGGATTGAAAGATGTTCAATAATTTATACAAAGTTATTTGTTGTAAACGTCGTGCCTTGTAGGAAAATACGCAAGTCCAAACTGTCCTCGTTTCCCCATTTTACAAGTGGGTACCACACAGAAATATATATGATTTGTATGATGGCATAGGATTCGACATGGGAGAGTGATTGCATAGATGCCTGAACAATAGAAACGTCGTTTTCTACAAATGAAGTGCTGGCGTGCTGCAACTGGTTCTTTGGTACATTTGGCACGAGCTCGTTGGCATCGCTTCGTAAAGGGGGCCAATTTGGGCCGGAGTAGGCATGCCTGATATGTAGCATTGAGAACCTATTGAGAACCAATTGACATTCAAACAAGTCGTTACAAAGTGCAAGTGACCTTGAGATTGACCACTTGGTCCACATAGGGCTGGCATTGCATTGCATTACAATGCAACGCTGCACCAACTAAACGGCACGACAGACCACCAGGTCCACAGTCAATCGACATCCACGTAGTTCTGGATTCTCTGATGTACCGATCTGGTCAAATTGCGCGAAATGTACTGTCTTATATGAAATACTAAGCCAGAAAGTTTCCAGGTCAGCCAGTTTCGAATACCAGTATCAGCCCTTGGACGCAATTCGTACAGATGGCTCTGACCATTTTCTCACAGCAGCGCTATTCTGTATCGAATATAAGCACGTCAATATGACTATCGCTGAGCTATAAGGTGTGAAATGCACGTGGTACTTCCACAAACACAGTACGGACATCGTTTGTTTCCAACCTTCCGATCTAACTCGCGTCCCATGTCTTGGCGGCGCGGGGTGGCAGACAAGTGTCCCACCAAAGGATTAGCTTCTATCGTCCACCCCGAATCACATCGGCAGTCTTCCTTTCGTAAACCTACAACAGCATTCTTGGAATCATCTTTCATCTACTTGTACCCTATATAAACTCTTAGTACGCAACATTCGCCACTATGCCTCGTCAATTCTTTGTTGGAGGTAACTTCAAGATGTATGTACGGTCATTTGGCGGGGTTCAAAAGCTCTCGCTCACTCCAAAGCACTTTGCGCTTGAGCAAGTCTGACAACTACCAGGAATGGGTCTGTTGATACCATCAAGAAGATAATTGGATACCTCAATGATGCCAAGTTGGACACAAAAGCTGGTTAGTTCACCTGTCTCGGGGGCTTTACTGTTGAGTGGCTCGAAGCCAGCTCTAAAACATTGAAAAAATAACTAGAATCTGATGCTAATTGATTGTTTCATAGAGGTTGTGATTGCACCACCCACGCTCTACCTTCTCCTTGCTCGCGAGCAGCTCAAGCCAGAACTTCAGGTTGCTGCACAAAATGTCTTCGACAAGCCCAATGGAGCTTTCACTGGTGAAATCTCTGTTGATCAACTTAAGGACAGCAACATCAAGTGGACCCTCGTCGGCCACTCTGAGCGTCGTACTATTCTTCGAGAAGATGATGCTTTCGTTGCAGCCAAGACCAAGGCAGCCCTAGCCGGAGGTGTCAGCGTCATTCTATGCATCGGAGAGAGCTTGGAGCAGAGAGAGGCCAACAAGACCATCGATGTTGTTACATCCCAGCTCAAGGCTGTTGCCGATCAGGTTTCGGATTGGACCAAAATTGTTGTTGCCTATGAGCCTATCTGGGCTATTGGAACTGGTAAGGTTGCTAGCACTGAGCAGGCACAAGAGGTCCACGCTGCTATCAGATCATGGATGAAGAAAGAGGTTAGCGAGAAAGCGGCAGAGGCAACAAGAATCATTTACGGTGGTAGTGTCAGTGAGAAGAACTGCAAGGACTTGAGCACACAGCCAGATATTGATGGTTTCTTGGTTGGCGGAGCTTCTCTCAAGCCAGCTTTTGTCGATATTATTAACAGCCGATTGTAGTCGAGAGACGACACGGTTAAATTATAGCTAGACGATTAATTGAGTCCTTTACATATTCTGCGCTGCATAATAAATTGGAGATATCTTTAGATTACTTAATGATTGAGTAGCATCTAGAATCTGAAAACTCGAAGTGTCATCTAATTTCATATCATGCTTGAACGCTGAACGATTTCGGAATCTAGGCTCCAAACCAGCTACTCTGACTACTCAGGCTTGCTCTCAGTCTGTAAACAGCTATACCTATCATGTTTTTGGTTATTTAAATTTCAAAAAAGTAGAAACCTCTCTCCACACAAGGACTTCGAATAATTAAGTATAGCTTGAAGTAGACCATGGGATATTATAAAGCATAGAAGCCTCAATCAAGAAGAAATTTATGGTCTACTTGAAGCTATACTTGAGTGACTTTAAATCTAGCTCCGTTTTTTAGCAGTTAGGCTTTGCTTAGGTTTACTGGTAAAAGTGACAACGTTTGAAGATAGGCTGTACTATTAAAGTAAAATCCTCTTGGTGGAAATCCTAACTGGTAGACGTTTTAAAAGATTCTCTGCAAGCTCATAGCTGGATGTCACTCTGCGAAGAAATGAGCAGGAAGTCCTCAACACTGTTTGCACACAGTGCTCGTTGTCTATATTGGCGAGGTCCTTGAGACCAACTGCCATTGGTTTAGAAATCCCCACGGATGTGTTAATAGTGTCTAGCTGCATGTCCAAGAATTCGGGAGGTTTCAATGCTGTTGGAGTGGTAACATTGGGAGAAGTAGACTACAATTTAGGAACAGTTGATCAGTGGAGGGGTGTAATGGCCACGCACAAAGAATGTTACGAACTTAACTTACCATGAGATTATGATACAGCCAGAGGTCCAATCAGTACATTATGACGCAGAGCTCTAATAAGTTTTCAAGTAACAATGTAACGAGAGAACAAGCTCAGGGGAATCCATGAATTTCTAACTCTACAAGCACACTCTTTAATTGAGCACCAGTAAAATCCGAAGAAGGCGCTTGCCATGCCATTAAACGCCCCCAATACATATACATTTGTTACACTTCTCGGGACCTTCTAAACTTTTATTCCACCACCATGGAACGGACTCCATATACCTCTCACACTCTCATTGATACTCTTCACTGGCTTTACAACCCTCTTGACTTTCTCTCCACTCGCGTCCCTCAGCAACTCTGCCTTCTTCATTATCTGGCCGGGCTCTAAGCCTCGCACACAGATTGCCTTTTCACGACCGTTCACATAGTGACCTATTATGACTGGGTGTTTTTTCGGTCTCGGCGAGACTGTGATTTCGATTTGAGGGTTCGTGGCAGCAAATCTTGTAAGAGAGTTGCGAAGGAAAGAGCTAGACATGTTAGCATATGTGCAAATGCAGAACCCATTGTAATATATACTTCATGCCCTTAGAGCTTCCAGCCCAATCGCAGTAGTGGAAGTCAAGTCGTTTGCATTGTAGGATGAAAGCGCCAACGCCATTCTGAGGCCACATTAGTATATTGAACTGCAGTCATGGTACCTTTTGAGACTTACCTGGCTGGAGGTAGCCTTTCTTATGCCTAATACACCCATTGTGACTGTCCTATATCTCCAAATGACGCGAGATCATTAGTATGAGGTTCTGTAACCTGAGGTGGAAAATATGATCACGTGCAGTTAGATTATTTAATTGGTCCAAGCTTCCACCCCGTCCAGGAGACTTGATTCGCGTTGCCGGAAATCTCATTTCATCCTAATTTCATCAAACAAAGCTCTGTGAGCTCTATCAGGATATTTGATTGACGTCGATTATCTGGTAGCGATCGCAATGACTGATAAACTTCCACCAAATCTGTTGGTGCTCTTTGCACCACGTCCAGCCCTTCGATGGGTGCCTCCATCCGACCACGCGCCTGAAGAACGAAAGACTGCAACCATCGGTGGTCTCGCAGACTTCTTACCTCAACTTGAAGAATACAAAAAGACCGATAATTACGTCGCAACAGAGAGTTGGTTGCAGCGAAAGGATCGTGTCAAGTTAGAGAAGAAACAGGCTCAGGAAAAGCTCTTGAAAGATGGCCCAGTGTCCTGTAAGGGCGACCCACTGTGTTTCGACCACCCTCTCATATTCAGTCCGACTTCTGGACAAAATGTCGTGGTTATTCAAATCGCTAACCTCTATTGCGTACAGATAAACCCCAAGAGGATCCAAATATTCGTGGCGATGCGTTCAAGACTCTTATTGTTGCTCGATTAAGTTATGATGCTACAGAACAGGACCTCGAGTCTGAGTTTGGCCGATTTGGTCCTATTGAAAGAGTATTTAATCACTTCCTGCGCACTATGCACTTTAATAACATTTAGTAGATTCGTATTGTTGTTGATACCAAGCAAGATGAGAAACCAAATAAGAAAAAAAAAAAGCACCGCGGATATGCATTTGTTGTCTACGAAAGAGAGAAAGATATGAGAGGTAACACGATTCCCCATCCCCACAGCCTTGCTCTCAGAACGAAAGACCTCTATGTACAGATATGGCCCTCAAGCTGCCTATCTTTCCCCTTTTTTTCTTTTTTTCACGCCCTGTGGAAGGTAGAATGAGTATGGGCAAAATGACTGACAATTGCGCCTTGCTCGCGCTTCGTGAATAGCTGCTTTAGATAACTGTGATGGTATTCGAATCAAAGACCGTCGCATCAAGGTAGATGTCGAACGGGGACGCACCGTGAAAGGATGGAAGCCTCGTAGGTTTGGAGGTGGTATTGGAGGTCGCGGCTACACAAAGGCAATACCTCCTCGACCAATGGGTCCCGGAGGCTTTGGTGGACCTCCGATCAGCTCGGGTGGCTTTAGAGGAGGTGGCTTTCGCGGAGGCCGTGGAGGATTCGACGGTCCTAGAGGCGGGGGCGGTTTTGGTGGCAGAGGTGGCTTCCAAGACCGAGGACGAGGGGGTATTGGTTACCAAGGCCGGGGAGGGTTTGGCGGGGACCGCGGCGGGTTTGGTGGCTCAAATGGTCACGGAGCCCCTCCTGCCGGTGCTCCTGCTGGACCTGGTGGCGGACGCGGTGGAGGTGGTTTCAGAGGAGGTTATGGTGGTTCTGGATCCCCAGATCGAAATGGCCCCTCTACCGGTGGTGGGTATGATTCGCGCTCTGGTGGTCGCTCATATGATGACAGAAATGGCGGGTATCGTGGCGGCGGCAGTCGCTATGGAGATCGCGATGGACCTCCGCGTGGTGGAAGTGGCAGCAACATGGAGCCGGTAAGACCTCGAGATGGTGGCCGAGATGGTGGCCGGGACGGTGGTCGAGACGGTGGTCGAGACGGTGGCTATAGAGACCGAGATGCTTACGGCGGACGACCACGTGAGGAAGAAGCACCCCGTAAGAGAGCCTATGAGAGCAATGGGTACGAAGAGGATCCTCGCAAATTGCGTCGATATTAGTCGACTAGGGACTTAATTTGGTGGTGGGTTTCTCAAGTATTAGTCTTCGTCCATCCCTTTATCACCAGGGGTAAGCTGTTCTACAATGCACTTCACCAAGGTAGTATATTTACAGCACGTCTACTCTAGCATCACAAAGAGCTACTAGTGGTAATCAAACCACATTTCGATACTTCGACAGTACTATCCGACTACGCCTATCAAAATTTGGTTCGCCCGCATTCACGCATTGTTTATGGTCTTTGCTTTTACGCTGGCTCGTCTGTTCAAGATTTCTAACACTGGCAAGGAAGCAATTGGCTTCTTGTGGGAGGTAGGTCAGAGGTAAGGCATCTGACCAATCTGGATTCAGGCACTAAAACGGTTCTTCAAGTTTGTATTATCAGAAAACGGATATTGGGACAGAGGGTGGGTAAGATAGTTGAGCAGCCTTGCAAATATTGCTTTTTATTTCCATTAATAAGGTAGCGCCAACAACGCCAGCCAATTCCCTGACTTGTATGATACTTAGAAATAACGATAGCCGATGTGTTTGCATCTACTCTTCCATTGCATCGATGTCCGTGACCTCATTTGTTGCAGCGCTCCAGTATCTATGTGATTCATTAGTACTTGCAACGGGTAGGATTGAAGCGAACTTACGAAACCAGCTGAACCGAAAATTCGGCTGTAGCAACACCAAATAACTTCAACAATCTTGTCTGTCTACTGTCCAGAATATCTCCCTCCTTGCAAACAGTGTACGGATTTTGAAGCGTGATCTTTCCCTTCACTAATGAGGTTGGAACGTTCAACTTTCTCAACTCGGGCTCCAAGCTATGTGCCATGGGGACATCCTGATCCTCTGCAATTTCTCCTCCCAAAGAATACACAACGCCAGCTGGAATCGTAAACGTTCTTGTTGCAGCTGTGCCTGATCTCGCATAATCTGTCTTTGCGAGAGTGTTCAGATACTCCACCACAGCACTGGGCTCGCGGTTTGTGAAGAGGAGACCTTTGTCGCCGTGTAGGTGTTTTGAGAGGAGATGGGTGCCTTCTTGGTGTTCTTCTTCTGGGGTGAGACCTAATGCTTTGGCCATGACTTTTGTCTTTCCGAAAAATAACCTAAAGCCAACATTCAGTATATATTCGTGTGAAGAGAAGCGCGAACATGGACTCACCGACTATCAGTCAAATCGCTGCGAACATCTTTGAGATATGTATTGCGCATGTTCTCGACTGAGAAAACGAAGCAGTATTGGTATTTGTCGATACATTCTCTAACGTTGGCGAAGAGCTTAATTGTCAATTCCTTTCCCTTCTTGTCGACTTTCGTCAAGTGCACGACCTTGGATCGCCTGGATTTAGGCATTGTGTTGATTTGTAGAGAACTTCGTGATGTTACTGATGTGGGGTTGATATTTCGAGTTGCCCTGAACTTTTTTCTGCGAGTTGCAGCCGATTAGATAAGGTGTGGAACTAGCAGTGCCAAGACAACCTTAATTGATGTATCGTTCGAATTCTTGAAGGGTGAGGGCTTGTGTTGAAGGCTACACTTTCATGAAGTTTTCAATAGAAGAAGGGGAGATAATTTACTAATTGTGTTGATAGAAATGTTGGAGTTTATGGATTATGTGCAGCATGCCTTCTATAACGCTTCCGATTGGAATGTCGAAAACTCATACTCCCATTTGACAGCAACAGCACGAGGTATCCCATTTCCCCTCCTCCCCGCAAATACCAATCGCTACTAATAAGCATTACTAGCCCTTCTTAATTTTGAGACTCCTCGTGGCTTGCGATTTACTGCCTCTTCGCTGGCATCCCCAAATTTCGCGACTTCGTACAACCTAGGAAGCGTGGGCTTGGTAGACGGCTCCCTTTCCTACCTCTATTCCTCATGTGCCCTCCGTTCCGTTTCAAAGAGCAGCGAAATCGACCTGCATAGTGTGATAAGGGGTTATAGACAAATACAAGAATTAAGAAAGCCAGATGAGGCATGGGAATGGGAAGAATGGCAAGGTGGGAAAAGGGTCGATCAGAGAGATACCTTGTTATATGGACGGCTGTACCTTCCGCTCAGCACTTTAGAAGCTTTATATTTGCGACGCATTAGCCCTACGCAGCAACTGAAGCTATCCGCTGTCAGTGACAGTCGAATGCGGAACGGTGGAACGATCTTAGCCTTGCATCAGTATGACGTTGGGAAATATAGTGCGGAATCATTGTACTCGACTGATGGGGGTCTTCTAGGCATCAGGGGCTTATATAATTTTGGGCCAGACCCTAGGAAAGAAATCAAGGAGTTACCGAGAATGGAGGATCGATTTTATGGGCGATTCAGCGCTGGTGCTGAGATGTATTATGGCGCATTGAACAAATCCGGCGGTGTGAGTTTTGGTGGACGATTTGCTACTCTACCAGCTCATAAGGGAATTCCTTTGACGGCGACGGTGACACTGAATCCTTTGATGGGGAACATAAGCTCAACGTATGCAGTCAAAGCTAGTAAGAACTTGTCCCTCTGTTCACAGCTGGACTTCAATGTCTACAGTTACGAGAGCGATGTGATAGTCGGTTGTGAATTGTGGAGGATGAAATCCAAGGTCGAGAAGAAGCGGGAGCGGAGTATGGCTGCTAAGCTTGCTTGGAAGGTGGATGAAGTCGTCAAGCCTACCATACCGGAACCAGAAGAGGTTGCGGGTGTTCTGAAGGCGAGGATAGATCAGAATTGGAGGGTTGGGTTACTATGGGAAGGCAGAGTCAAGGAACTGATGTTTACGCTTGGGTCATCGATCGATATGAAGAAGAAAGATCAGCCCTTCCGTGCTCTGGGTTTGGAATTACAATACTCTTCATAAAAAAAGCTTTACAGGAATGACCCATTGTAAGGATGGATCTCTGACAAGCCGCGCCATAGCGAAACCACCCAACTGCAAGAATAAAGCCCGACTGGGCTGGTCTAGATGTAGAGGATGTTACATTCTCTAGGCGCTGATCTGGAAAATCAAAAGCCACAAAGCTTTCCAGTGCACTCGACGGGCTTAGCAGGACTATAATGATAATGCTCTGCTGTCTGAATTGATCGGAAAGAGTTGGCTAGCCTTGAGAACAGCCAGAGAGGCTTAATTTCTAAGGCTTGCGAACACAGATTGTCACTCACAGAAGAGAGTATTGTTGTAAGGCTGGCTTCTAAATGACAACCATTATTCTCCACGGGGTTTACCTCGTAGGCTGATAGCCACTTGAAAACAGAGATAATGACAGTCTATACTAGGCAATTAGGTAAAAAATTGGCTCTGCCGACCTTACCGAGTCGGTTTTTATATGCTTCACTTTTATTGCATGTGAAGTGAAGTCTGTCTCGCCGCTGTGAAATATATGTCGCGGTTTATTAGCGCCAAACCGGACGGATTCAGTGGACCAAAAGCCATGGTCACCTTCTTCTTTTTATCGTGCAAGCAGTCCATCTCCGGTCTCTTTTTGACCTTATATAAACGGGCTCTTCTACTGTAACATCCCATGTGCGCTTGGCTGCGGGCAAATACCGTTGAAGCTACGGTAAATATGGTGCCGTTATCCCACTCATAAATAGCTTATCCATAATTTGCGCAAAGAAAAGTCTCAAAGGCCGGTCATAGCTGCACTGGATTTTTCCAAACTCAGCCCAAATAAATTGCGGAATATTTTCGGGATTAGTCAAATAGATATCAATTGTGCGCAGAATACACAGTATAGAGCGCAGAGGATGGTTAGTAAGTGGTCATGCAACGATGATGGCATCAGGCTCGTTTCCAAATTTTCCGCTTAGTTCGGCGCAGATCCTGGGAGCTGGCCATCAAGGTGCGTTTTGGAGGTTCCCAGCTCCATACAATAAATACTCTCTGCTCTCCACGTCGCTCGCTGATAGACCCCTCCACCATGGACCCGATCAAAATCGTACTTTGCCGTCTCTTCTTTCGACATCCTTAATCAGTATTATTAGTCCTCCGAATTTGAATCATCAAGATGTATCAATCTATCACAACTTCCCTTAACTGAGTCTACAGAGTGGTGGCTTGTGACTATACTTCAACAGAAGATCGAATCGCAAACCTGTAACATACCTTGGTACATACTTCAGTCTATTGTAATAAAAACGCTTCTTCAAGACAGTCACTAACAAGATTGTCTAGCCCTCACCTTCCATCTTTGCTCTTGAGTAGCGCAACTTTTGAAAACTAAATTTTGAATCGATACTTCTCGAGTCACTCTTACCTGAAGATACGAATACCAGTTACCAAAACTCAAGCCCTCGCACAATAAGCTTCAAATATCTCAAAAGAATCAATAATCGAAGCATAAATCCCTTCTGAGTGATAGCAGCATCCCAGAAATTCCTGGCAGTGGTTATACTGCCAGTGGGGACAGTCTACCTAAGTCTATATAGTGGCAATGGCAGATGTTATCGGCTATACTTATACAGTTGAGTATGAATGTGGCAGTGGAAATGATTACAACGGGCGCTTGGGTCTTCGTATATCCTCGATATTCGTTATAGGATTCGGGTCGCTTCTAGGTATGTTATGGTGAACGTTTCATGGCGCAGATTCTCTTAGATATCACTTGACTAACTTGGAATTTAGGCGCGCTACTTCCAATTGCCCTATCTCGAACGAAACGCATGCGCGTCCCTGCATTGGCCTTCTTTATAGCAAAGTACTTCGGCTCTGGTGTTATCATAGCGACGGCTTTCATACATGTAAGCAGAATCTAATCAGAACTGGTTGCTATAGCGGTTTGGCTGGAGCAAACTTTTCCTAAATATTCTACACGGAGCTAATCTACTTCAGTTGTTATCACCAGCAAATGCTCTCCTAAATTCACCTTGCCTAACAGGTTCAGTGCGGGATTATGACTGGGCGCAGGGCATAGTTCTCATGACAGTTTTCTTGATGTTCTTTATTGAACTCATGGCAGCTCGTTTCGATGTATTTGGTTCTTCACACAATCATGGACATAGCCACGGGCCCGGGCAGGATCCAGAGGCTATGAAAGGCCGCAAAAACCCTGTAGTTCACTCCGAGAAGCATGGCGGTCCTAGAGGGAACACACCAACAGCTTCCTCCTCACCGAAACGAAGCCAAGAGGGACCAGATAGTAGTGACAGCTCCCAAGGGCAACTTTTTCCTCCGTCGGCGAATCCTCAACTTGGTTCAGATTCCGAATCAACAGAAACTACTACCGTATCTGGGACTAATCCACTTAAAGATTATTCCAGAGATCGCCGAGAAAGCGTTCCAGGTCGACCAAATGACTTTAGCTATCCTCCCGGAGGTGATGACCATTTGAGTCATGATCGGGACCATGATATCAATGATGATCACTTTGCGGCACAAATGACAGGTATATTCATCTTGGAGTTTGGTGTCTTATTTCACTCCGTTTTTATTGGTCTGACTCTAGCCGTGGCTGGCTCTGAATTCATCGTGCTTTACATAGTTCTTACCCTCCACCAGACTCTTGAAGGTTTAGGTCTTGGAGTACGACTAGCAACAACAGCATGGCCACAAAAGAAATACTGGATGCCATGGATTCTAGGCACTGCTTATGGGCTTTCGACTCCAATAGCGATAGGACTTGGACTTGCAGTTCGATCCAAGCTTGCGCCTGGCAGCCCACGGACTATGATTATAAATGGCGTTTTTGATGCAATCAGTGCAGGTATTCTTATTTATACCGGATTGGTCGAATTGATGGCCCATGAATTCATGTTCAACCACGAAATGCGCAGGAGTTCTATGAAAATGATGTTGCTCGCATTCGGCTGTATGTGTATGGGTGCAGGTCTCATGGCGGTACTAGGGAGGTGGGCTTGAAAGTGCGTGGTGACTTTCAAGCTGTTACTAGCAGCATAGGAAACTATAGAAATCGTCAGGCCGCGTAATTGTAGGAGAGTAGAAGTTGAACTCCAAAATGATCCGAAGGCATGTTAGAATGCCTTGCCTAGAGTAGGGAAGATCATGTAGAAGCTCTATACCATAGAAGCCTGTCGACTTAAGATAGAAGTAGAAAAGCAAAGCAGCTGTCTAAACTTCAAGAAATTAATTGGCCTGAAGAAAATTGACTTGAGGAAAGAGGAGGAATGGCAAAAGGCAGGGAATCTGCCATTCGCTCTTTCCTGAGCACGGCTGCGTTCTCAATGCGAGAGATATATAGAAGTCGCCCTATCATCTACATCATCTCCCATTTTAGATATTTATTCTCTATCACAGCCAACGTTTTATGATTTCAGCTGACAAACATCACTCCGTTATCTCATCTATTCTGATCGCATGCCCTAATCACATTCGTTAAGAGTACCACCCACCATTGCAAGCATGTCGCTCGAGAAAGACACCGAAGGTATCCTTAAAATAATCCCCACGAAATCAAAATCTCCAAATGCACCAAACACTTTGTCTGTCGATTGGCTCCTTATGGGAATTCAGCTCGCCCACCAAATGCAATCCATTCATGAAGGAAAGGAACGTCGTACTGTCCTCCATATAGATAGGGATGTAATTCATTTTCTTTTTCCGAGAGAGATGCTCAAGATGTTAAAGTTACCGCAGGAAGAAGCTAAACAACAAGCGCCTCAGCGAATACATCGCCCCGTGGCTGATCATCGCGTTTATCGATCTCGTTGCGCTAGTGAGCCACCAGTGAGTGTTATGAGGGAGGGTTGTGCTAATGATGTACGCAGAGGTTAGAGGAAGAGGGCCAAGTTACAAGTCGCACTATAAGGTAAGTTATGCTCTATTTATTCGAAGCTTCAGATTTATAGAGGATAATCGGGGGCAATTGTGCACTCAGTCGAGACTTTGCATTACTGTTTGGTAGAGGAAAAAAGCTATTACTGAGGAGAACTAACACTCATATAGTCCCCAACCTCTGTCGGTAAAGAGCCTTGTTTCTATAATATCGTCAACGATGAAGAACTCTGCTTTTACAACCTTGTTGTGCCAAATGTGCATCCAGGTATGCGCTTCCATCTGCCAAGCTGCCAGGTTAGTCTTGACTAATTGAACCGACAGGCGTTGGAGAAAGACTTACGACAACTCTTGCGGACTTCAAACTGGATTTTGATGATAGCAAGTGAGTCTCAGGATGCAATGGTATCACTGCCTTCAATTTAACAAAGTGTAGATTGGATGATGGATTAGGCAAGCTATATGGGCGAGATGTGTTGTCTGGGATGGTAGTATTATGCTCTGGTGTGTCATTAAGAGATGCTCTGGATTGAAGTTGTGGTTTCGGTCTTTCATTTGTATTTTATCTTTTAGGAGAATCAATTCTAACAACCGAGAAAACTTGCTGTATTTGAATGATAACTGAGATGTGAGTAGCTCGTTATCATTGTCCTTGTTAAGGAGTAAAAGCTGATTTGTTATTCGAGGTATGGCATTACATAGTCTTTAAGAGTAAACATTCAAGCAGTTTCTTTTATTTCCTGGTTCATAAATTTCAGTGCCTGGATAGATTATGACACTGCACAAACTTAATTGAGATGAAAACGGGATCTGATATTGGTACGCTGAGCTCGATGAATTTCGAGGAGATGACGGCGGCTCGGTAGACTATTTAGGAAATTTAGCCGAACCCCTAGATTTGGCTAGGGATATAGCCCTAGGATCTTTGATGAATGCTGAGAATATAGTTAGCTTCTTTTGGCTTAGTTAGATGTTTAGAAGATGTGTTAGAGGACGAAAGAGCGCTCTGAGTTGAGGAGTCTCTATTTTAGTTGAAAACATCGGGAGGCCGATGGTAGGATGGCATCGTAAAGAACAATGTTCATTTCTCCTCTATTATAGATCTATGAACTCTATCCATCCAGATTGGGGTTTGTTTGCAAAGCTGTGAGATATATATATGTGACCCCTTATTTCAGCTGGTGCCAATCCAGTCCCTCGGACTGAAACCAATATTGACTACCGGCCATACCGCAGCTGTGGCAGCCTCATACATCTCTTTATCTTGTACCTTGTTCGCAAATCCATACAAAAACCTCAACATCCACTCATCCATCCGAAATGCCGTGACCATGCTCCTTCTACATGCCTCGCGAAACTTTCTAAACGCCTCGAAACTCACTTCTAGCACGGGCCAGAAGTTCCGTAGCCGGACCAGGATTTCGAAGTTTTGTTCAAGATACATACGTGCTTGACGGATAGAGAGTTCGGAGTCGCTAAACATAAGGGTATGGATTTGGATGGTCGAGGATATGACGAGGTTGTGGCCTACCATGGTGTAGAGAACGTCACATTTGGGTGTGCGATGGGAGGCGTAGACGATGGCGCAGAGGGACGAGGAATATGATTTGCACCTTTCGGCATAGGAATGAATGGATTCGGTATCGGCCTGGTTGTGAGCTAAAGATGTTTGGCAATCTTCGTGAAGATATTGGTAAAAGAGCAGTTGCCCAAAGTGGTAATAGCCCAGGTAAACTGCGACAAAAATACGGCCTAGTCCAAGGTCTCCGTATCGTTGAAGGTTGTCGGAGGTATCGTGCATATATGATGGAAGAGAGGAATACCAATCATCCAGTTTCTGTGATAGATAAAGGACGGTCTGGTTGGGAATTGTAACAGGCTCTCGGCGGGCAACAGTAGCTGTATGATAGTCGTTGATTTCGATAAGAATAGAGTTTAGTATAATCATTTGAGCAACTAGAGCTGAAGGTTGAGTTGCGTTGTTTGCGAGCTGTTGCTCAAAGTCACTATTTTGTAGACCTTGAAGAAATCTCGCCTCATCTATTGGTAAAGGAACTTTGTCTTTGTGTACCATCTGCCTTGGGAGACCGACGCCTGCTGATGACCAGGTATCGATTTTGCATAAAGTCCACCATACTGTATTAGTGTCAATGATGTCAATTTCCCCCCGAAAGTGCCCTATTTTACCTCTGATGTTTATCTCTCGATCTATAGCGTTCGCGGCTGGCTGGTTTGTCAAATCTAGAAGATTCGCAATCCGGCTTGCAGCTGAGTAGTAAACCGACTCAGCGGCACCGTCCCCTTCCGATCTACTGACCGTGCCCAAGAGAACGCATGCTTGAATACTACACAAAGAAAGGTCCCCTAGATCGAGCAAAGCAGCACTCGCTTTGGCATATCCTCTGCTTCTATGCCAGAGGTCCGCGTTTGAGAATACTGCATTAGTGGAGAATCTAAGTCTGAATCAGCCCCCGGTCATATATTACATCAGAAAAATTGACAGACCGAGCGGATAGAGCTAGCATCGCATAGAGAATTAGTGGCGGTGCTTTTCCTTGCTCCACTGCGTTTGTGAAGCTAGGCCGATGGAACAAAGTATGGAACTGATCATGAATGAGATCAAAGTACAGCTCCACCAGCTCTAAGCATAAAGAAAGATGAGGAAGAGTAGTGGTATTCCCCTGGTACGGTGTCTCTTTTGGGGCTAAAAGCAAACGACTATCTCTTCTTTTCGGTTTTGAGAGTCCTTCAATTGCACGATTGCCGGTGCAGTCAATGCCTTTACTGTGACAGTGGTTACACTTCACAGCCCCCGGCTCGAAATTGCATTTCTGTCGGCGTGAGCTACATAATGTCTTTAGCCCAAGCTGTAGATGCGAAACTGATGAGAAAATAGGTGTGCAGCTACTTACCGACATGCTAGACAAGCTGTCTGTACCCTCATCATCAAGTAGTACGTACAAGTGTAGCACTACAAAATTTACGAAATTCAAGGGTAACGCATTGTGTTAAGACCGATATACATCCTACATTCAGACAAATCTCATTCGGCTTGCGAACTCTTTGTAACGATTATGGAATTGTTGTGGAGAAGTTCACGCGATCCAGGATTAGCATGAGTTCCAAATATACTAGTGTTATGTGGTAATACTACTAAACTCTTGGTCGCACGCGCCAACAAAAGGTGGCGCGCTCTAAGCGAGGAAATATGTACGAACACTTTTAGCTAGCTCGCTGGGAGTGAAATTTATAACTAATAATGAAAGTTACCAAGTTGAAACGCAGCCTACCTATTGCAATTTCGCACATCTTGTTCCTACCATAGTCTATACGAAATAAGTGAAGTTCAACAGGTCGGTCTACATTCTCAAGCGGGAGTTATAAGGTAGTCGTGTATAGTTAGAATCTAGGTTAGCATTAACATTAGCCGCCCAGAGTGGAGCGTCGAGCAACATTACTAGTGGTAGCAATAGATAAAATTACCTCAGTAATCATGAGGTCCGGATTTTTATGCGATCAGCTTTGCAATATAGCATTTCTAGAGGTGTTCATCACAATCTCTAAGACCCGCACGATTGGTTAATGCGATAATTAAAATGTACGAAAGTGAAGGTGTTTTCTTCTAAATCCAACAGCTTTTATTTATCCTGGAGGAGAGATTCAATTTTCCCTACCGCAACGCTCATGCAATTTATGTTTGGAATATCCATAGTCCTCCGCAGTCAGCTACAGGTCGTCATGTTGATGCTTTTCTGCGAGCTTATCTTGCGGAATATCCTGAATTACAACATCCTTGTTGGGACTTCGCAGCCTGAATACCTGCACAGAATGCCTCTTGACTATAGCTTTGAGCACACCACGTGGCTCCACTGACCCTACTTTCTTTCCCAGAAGTCTAGGATCTCCTTTCTTGATTCCAATATCGTACGGCATTTCCGTTGCATTATACCACCCCGCCTCCCTCAGAAGCGAGGACTTTTGGCCGTCCTTTGCTTGAAGAACGCTGCTTGCTAGGGTATCATCCATCCGATCTGCCCAAAGGTCGTAAACGCTCCAATACTCTTCGACCTGCGGCGCCTTACCTGCCTCTCTTATGAATATTTCCTTCAGGGTTGCCTTCATTTCGACGTCTTCATCTGCAGCGTTGAGAAATGCAACAACCTGGTCTCCACCAAACAATTTTCCGCTCCAGATCTGAATTTCGCCCATGTCGTATTCATCCTTTGCAACGTTTGTGTTGCGATAGATCCGAATAGCAGATTTAGCTAGTGGGTCTTGATTGACTGCAATTATGGCCGGGTTGTTGAGAATGGTAAGAGCGGAAGGCTCGAGAGTACGGAGATCAGCACCGATGAGAAGAGGTGAATTGAGTATTGCCCACATAGTAAAGTGAGCTTTATACTAAGACTGAATTTAGTCTAGAATCAACATAGAAAGAAATATTAGGAAGAGATTCCTTACTTCGTCGTCTATCATTCCTCCATTGCCAACTTCAAGCATATCCATATCAGCCCACGCACCAGGCTTCGATCTGTCTGCATATGCTGCAAGTCGATTGATGATGTTTAAGATCGAACAATGCTTTCCTGGAGCCATACAATGTGGGTCCGCAGCATTGTTGCAGCTACATAAATCATCTGGACGGGTGAAGAAGTCATATACGTCACCAGACATTCTATATGAGTTGGCGATTGCAGTTGCCCACTTCATCTCTGTTAGATTGTGTTTACTCGGGAAGATCAACAACACTCACCGTATGTGTGTAATCCTCCCCCCAGCTGCACAGACTGTAGAGCATCGGCCTACCCGTAGCATTCAGAGCTTTCCACATGACTTCATACCTCTGGAACGATATAAGTGGAGTTCCAAATCGACCTAAATTGAAACAATTGTCATATTTGAGGTAATCAATATTCCACGATGCCCATAATTGGGCATCGTTCGTTTCGTAGTCTAGAGAACCGGCTTTGAGGAATCAGTATTTACTTTTTCCATATTATAGTTCGTCAAACCTACGGTATCGTGCACACGTCATTTCTCCAGCACTTGAGTAGATGCCAAATAGCATGCCCAGATCGTGGACTTTGTCAGCAACATACTTTATTCCACGCGGGAATTTGATATGATCTGCAACCATCATATCGTTTTCATCACGATTCATCTCCGCCCAACAATCATCTAAAACCACATAGTTGTATCCGATATCTCGAAGCCCAGAATCGATCATGATTTGCGCAGTGTCGAGAAGCAAAGACTCAGAAACATCACACCCCAAGGAGTTCCAATTATTCTATTTGAGACTTAGACATTATTTCGACATACATGAGATGGGGAAAATTGCTTACCCATCCCAGTTGTGGGACTCTCACAAGGCCATTATTAACAGCAGCAACATGCCCCAGGAGAACTACCCAAACAATTGCTGAATGGATCATGACGCCCAATTGTTGTTTTTTGGTAGGTTCGTTTTTGTCTGCAACAATATGAGTATTTAGAATGAAGAGAACATTGGTGGTGGTAAGAGCGAGCATTATGCATACACAATATTCGATAAAGGTAAGGTGGTAGATCTCTTACATTTCACAAAGTGAACTCGTATTTGCTTGGGTTTTCAAACAAGGTACAATGCAACCATTGGGAGTACTGAAAAAATACTTCCTAACAGCCAACCTATACTGCATTCAGAGAGTACCGATATGACAATTAACCTCACAACAAATGAAGATTAGATAAAGATAGCAAATAGAGAACTAAGTGGAAAGACAGACGAGTCTGCAGAATACCTAGCCCCCTAAACTGGACGGCGTGTTTCTTTTTCTATTTGTTCATAAGCTTAGAGGTAACAAGATGAGGATAAATCGTTTTCTTCACCGTCACCAGAGACGGAAAGAGGACCAATCAACATTGACTTAACCCTAGCCTTCTAAAAAGGTGATATATAGAAGCGTCTGACCTTCCGACTGCGGCTACGAGCTGTACATTCAAGACACTTGAAGTTGAACCCAAGCTCTAATATTTGACAAGAGTGGGTATTTTCGGAGTTGTAGCCAATGAGTCCAATCTTATCCCGCCTTCGGCTATTCCCTGCCGACGGGAATAAAAAAGGGTTGTGCTGGCTTAGGAATCACCGTACCCCGTGGGGAATCCCAATAGCTAAGAAACAACATAAATCATGATGGAATCGCGCGCACAGGAAAGGGCCAAGCAAAGCCAGACTTACGGCTGGATACCTTGAGTGAGGGGCTGGAACATCTATAAAGATGGCGGGTTTCCTATCCGCTCATCCCTCTACGATATCTGGTTCAGATCTATGATAAACCCCATCATAAAGCCTGTATCGCCATGGCAGATTTAGATAACAAGATGGAGGATGCGAACCATATCGAAGCTCCTGAAAAGCCGACTAAAATTCTCATCGAAAATGCTGCAATAGGCTCACAAATCGAGCACGAGCTGTCTCCATGGGAAGCTATCAAGGCATATCCGGTGGCGGTGTTTTGGTGCCTTATGGTTTCAATGTGTGTTGTCATGGTAAATACCTTTCTTCGAGGCACTCCTGGAGTGGTGAAGACTATATTAAATTCTTTCAGGAGGGCTATGATCTCATTCTTATTGGGAACTTTTTTGCTTATCCAGCATTTGCGCAAAAATATGGCGAGTTCGTACCGTCCACCAACAACTACCAGTTGAAAGCGTCGTGGCAGGTTGCTATAGGAAATGCTTCCGGCATAGGAGCCTTCTTTGGGTTTGTCTCACTTTTCCCCAGAGAAACATTCTTTCCAGCATTCGTTTGTTCCATATGCTGATTGGCCATTAAGCGTCCTGGCCAATGGATATCTCGTGGACAAATTCGGCAAGAAAAAGCTCTTACTCGGGTCGCTATTGGTTTTGTCAGCTTTCATCACCATGACATTCAAAGCCGATACTATTGTTATTCTGTTCATCGGAGAGATGCTCTGTGGTCTACCATGGGGAGTATTTGCCACAACTGCTCCAGCCTATGCCTCAGAGGTCCTGCCATTATCTCTTCGTGTGTACATGACTTCCTACACAAACATGTGTTTCATTATGGGACAGCTCATTGCAGCCGGTGTACTTTCAGGACTTAGTACTCGTCAAGATCAGTGGGCTTATCGTATCCCATTTGCCTTACAATGGGCATGGCCTGTAATTCTTTTCCCAATCCTTCTATTTGCTCCGGAGAGCCCATGGCATCTTGTCCGCCATGGTAAATTAGAAGAAGCCGAAAACGTAATACGCCGCCTTGTTCGTAAATCATCTGGGATCGATCCGAGAAATATCCTCGCCTATATCGTTCATACCAATGAACTTGAGGTAGAATTGGAGGCAGGGACATCATATCTTGACTGTTTCAAAGGCATTGAGCTACGACGGACCGAGATTGCTTGCATGGCTTTTGCGGGCCAAGTATTTGCAGGATCGCTGTTTGCCTATAATTCCACCTACTTTTTCCAGCAGATTGGACTAGGGACTAAGGCGACGTACCGAATGAACGTTGGTGGAACAGGAATGGCTCTCGCCGCAACGCTAATGTAAGTTGACTTTGGGAAAGATTTCTACAGTATTATGTACCATGTGATCTAACGAAGTGGCAGTTCTTGGTTCGCAATAATGCCTTACGTTGGTCGCCGTCCCAATTATATCGCCGGCATGGCTGCTATGACACTCTTCCTTTTCCTCATTGGATTTCTAAATATCAAAAAGGGCAACGATGGCATCATAGTCACCCAAGCTGCTCTGACTCTCATATGGACTTTCACATTCCAGCTCTCCGCAGGACAACTCGGCTGGGCTTTACCCGCAGAAATGGGTTCGACTCGTTTACGTCAGAAAACTATCTGTCTTGCACGAGATGCTTATTACATCGTCAACTTCGCGGCTAGGACATTAGAGCCTTATTTCTTGAACCCAAGAGAGTGGAACCTGAAAGGCTACACGGGCTTTGTATGGGGAGGGACTGCTTTATTGACTTTGATCTGGGCATACTTCCGGCTTCCGGAGACCAAGGGAAGGACGTTTGGGGAGATTGATATGCTCTTCGCAAAAAAGGTTAGTGCGAGGAAGTTTAATGAATACAAGCTGGAGTTGTACAATGATACTGAGCCGATAGTTGAGAAGGTCAAGCAATAACGTGGTCTGAGCTGTGAGTATATTGTAGATATTGAGTAGAAGAGACGAAAAGGGTCAAAAATTAAGAAAATTTTGTACTCGTATGGTGTAATCAGCTAAAAATAGACAATTACATATCATATGAATAGTAACTCGTAACTCGTAATTTGCAGTGACATTTGGCTCCAATAACAAAGCTTTATGACATAAACTCAAATTCTGGAGTGTCTCGTCTTTGAACGGTTGTGTAAAGGATCGTTATGAGATTTGTATAATTCTGAGTCAGCTTCTTTCCGCTGGTTTAGCTATTCTTTAATTTCTCTTCCGAATATCGCTGTCGATATAAGTCGTGCATTATGTGCGCTAATCTCCATCTTTTGCATGGTCCTATGGCTGCCCTGGATTTAAGGCAACTCTCCCCCCTTTACGCCTCGCTTAATTCACGCTAGAGCTCCCTTAAACAACAACTTCATGGACAAAACATCCAAAAAAAAGGCGGAAGAACAAGGTAGTGCATATATCACAACCCAGAAGCCTACTCCACCAGGAATTGAACCTGTATGGATCGAGGAATGCAACCAAGACAAGGCGAGTTCTTTCTTTCAACCTCAGAGACTAGATACACAATCTCTTAGGAGGGCCCATAGTACAAGAATGCATATCAGTAGAGCGAAGCGTCGAAACCTTCAGCCCCCTACGTCCAAGCCCTACATTACTACACATAGCTACTTTCCGAAGAAACGCGGCCAACGCAGCCTACCAGTATGTCGTTAGGATTGATGTTGAGCGTAGTTACTCCTTACTAGCGGTACGTTGCGATGTTGGATTGTCAAGAATACGTAAGTTGCGTGATTCGAGAGTGTACTCCAACCTTAGCGCGAGGGTGTATTCCTGTTGCGCCCGTACGAAATGTTTGCCCCAATTTGGATGGGAAAATTTTGGTAGCTGAAGATATTCCGCTGTTTATCCGGTGGCAGTTATTGTGGAAAGCACGCTACAATCTCAAAGACTTATAGGTAGCTTGCATGTGTAGTTCTATATTATACTGTGTATAAAATCGAATTTACCTAGCTTTTATAGGTTTCGTGCCACCATGTTACAAGTAGGGTCTGCCGTGAAGTAAGAAGGCTCGATAAGCGCAGCAATATACAAGATAATCTCCTACAGCGTGACATTTTGTGATACGCATGCATTTTCCCTCACCCTTGGGATCTCGTAATAAAAAAATCGTCTTTTGCGTAAAAGCATTACTTAAGTCTTGTAGCAACTACCAGTTTTCTCCACCCAATACAATATTTAGAGGGTTTCAAAATTGTCATTGAGCTCGGAAAATTTGCTAAGTCTAACTCTTGACACCAGTTCTAAACATACACACATCCTTTGGCGGCATCTTTATAGCTCTTGTAGTCTTACAAGGTGAGCAGGGTGGGAGCCTGCGCCTTCCTTCAAGAAGTCACTGTCTCCACCTAAGTTGGAGCTTTGCTCGACTGCTATCTTTGACCCAAGCTCTGCTTTGAACGCTGTCATGAAACTCGGAACTTCTTGCCTGTTGGTTTAGAAAAAGTAGTCAGCAAACTTGAAGGACGAATGGTTGTTTGTAAGACTCCGCCAACACTTCCGATTTAGGTAACAAAAGAAAAAACTTACGCGCCAATCCTCTTGTTCTCTCCAAACACCCAATATTTCGTGTCTACGAATTGAATTCGCAGTCGTTCTCCGTTCTTCTTGAATATCTACCAAGCCAAATAGTAAGTAAATGTAGCTGTACAGTGATCAACAGTTCCGTACCTCGAAGCGCAGGCTTGGTACATCATAGAAAGCAATCCCATCTATTGGAACAGATAAGTATTGGGCCTTAACGTGGTAGAGTGACTCAACTGACTCCACTTGTGATCAAGAATCATCTTTGGGAATAGCTTTCCTCGATCTGTAAATAAACAAGTTAGACCAGTTGTCGAGTTCAAATATGATATGAGCTATTGTACAATAAACTCAAGGCTAAAATAGAGAATTAAGCTTACCCTCTACGCCTCTATAGGGTTTGAAAGAATTGAAATCTGGTTGTGTCATCTTCAATGAGATCTCTCGCCTCCTATAATATAAATCAGCACCATCATTTAGATATTTCTTTTGGAGATAGCTAAGATCCCGAAAGCCTGAGAGCATGATAGCTAGTACAAAGACGAGAAGCTTATCAAGACAATTACTTGTCTCCACCAGCTCATTCGACAAAAAGATTGAATAAGGTACGAAACATCACCAACCAAGTAACAGGCAATTCAGAAGTGTCCCGGGCAGGGTCCCATCCAATCATAGAAACGACCCAGGAGAACCCGATCGTCTCATCATGTCCAGCGCGGCCGTTGTTTTCTATCAAAAGTACCGTGTTAGCTATCATTAATGTGCCACATGTTTTGAGACCTTTTACCTGGCTTCGAGTGTCTCGTTGTTCGACTACCAATTTTCAATGCGACACCGCCGAAGGATTTGCGTTGTTTTCGGTTTCGAGCTTTGGAGGGCGTGCTGCTTGGACTGTCAAGGTCACTGGGTGCCGAGCTGAGTGAACTGGAGCTTCCTGTATGCTTATGTCTTCGTTTGGCTATCAGCTGTGAATCAAATTCAGAAGTTGGGGTGAATGGGGCAAAAATCCCAGCAATAGCCTCGAAGTCATTGATTGATCCCTCTTCTCTACATTCGGCGGTAATCACAGGTTTAGCTGAAGTATCGAAGTGTTCAGCTATAGCTATAGCCTCATCGCATAAGGTATGGATGCGGATTTCGTTTTGGCTGGTAGCAAGACCTTTTTCTCCATTGACACTGTTGCATTCTTCGTGGGTGGCGTGGTCTTGTGCACGCTCGTCAACTTTCTGAAGCCCATTGGAGCTGTGCGTAATTTCGTTGTCTTCTAAGAGTTCCTCTGCTACTTTGTTCACTGGAAATTCTCTCTCAAACTCCTCCTCGATTGTTCTAGCTTCTGTATCCATATTTCTCTTCAATTCCTCCACGTCGCGACGCGCATCCTCATACCTCTTCTTGCTAGCATCATGAAAGTCCTCTTGTAGCTTTAGCAACTTTGTGTCGAGCTTATGACGGCTATAAGACCGATTTGTATTCAGGTTTTGCACCATCTTGGTTAACCTCGGGTTGTTGACATATGCGGTTGTTTGTATTTGACATAAACACTTGAACTGCAATAGCTACCAGATGGAAACGTGCCGCGCTAGCTCCTGGATTATTCTTTTTGCGGCGGCAGGAACAGCTAACGCCGATTTGCGGAAAACTGTATTTAAACATACTGCAGATTTGAATTGATATTTGAAGAGTCTTGTGATTAAGATGAAATCAACAGACGATTCTCACCTATAGTCAACTCTTGTTTGCAATCATTTCTGACCACCGCAAGTAATCTAGAAATCCTAACGAAGACCAACATAACAATTGTTTAAATGTACTGCTGTGGTACAATACAGTAAGATATATCTAACTTAACATACTAATATGTATGTGTATCCTGACCTTTAATTTGTTCTTACCACTGCGAATGATCAGATAATGTTAAGATACGGTGCTACGGCATAAACCTGAATTCATTGCACCACAATTTATCCAAACAAACGTGAAGCCCTCTGCTTTGACAAGCGCAGCCAGTCAATTCTAAGAATGTTTCGCAAACCGACGTATCTGGAAGTAGGAACTGGCCTACACTAGGTCAACTCTCCACTTCTCCGCGCTACCAATCCCAGTACCGCAGATATACGGAGATCATGAACTATCATGTCCTTATATGTCATTGTTCTGCGACCATTAGATCCGTATATAACACTGAAAGGGCTTTCAGCCGACTCGTCATATTTTTCATGCTGAGTATCACGGACAATTCCGTGGGTCACGTCTGGATAGGCGGTTTGGGGCTAACCTACACGAAGGGCAGAGGTAATTGTAAACTCAGCACTTGGCAGTATGACGAATTACTGTTTGACACAAAGACGAAGGAAAATGGCCAGCCTAGTATGATACATCAGAGAAAGAAATACGCAAGCAATGCTCAACTTAGAGGCTTTCAAAGTCGACGAAGAGATGGCAGAAATAAAATCATCGACACATTTTCATGAGACACGAAATAAGAAACGGCGGTGTTTGGCAAAATGATTTCGCTATCTACCATTATACGAAACGGAACAGAAAAAAGTCCTTTGGTATCAATGGTAGCATATCCCATCCTGGTTACCTCCAGTGCGCCGAAAAATCCAAATTATCGTGATTCCCTATAAGTCCTGATACTCCATGCTGACCGTGCAACGATAATGCCGTTAATAACTCCATGCCATGCTTCATAAGATGTAATTTGAAAATGAAGATCGTGAAGTCGGATTCGATTGTTATACAATCGTAGTCGAGAGCTGTAATTCATGCTGATTCGCGAGTCAATGTAAACTTACAAGAATACACCAACCCATTTTTCCCTACTGCGGACATCTGACTCGCAACCCTCTACGGCGCAGAATAAACCTTTTACTTTCTTGTTCCTCACTGGAGCCTCTATAAAGGATGCCTTGAAGATTTGCTGTCTAGTTGGGGTACGATGCTGAAAGCATTTATTACAATAGACCTAGACAAATTGTCAGCATTTACCGGGGACGAGAAGTGCTTAAACTCACATGGCCACATTCACGCAAAACCCAGAAGGGGTGTTCTTCTCGTTCCTTCTTGGTGGGCTCCTTGCCTCCCTTCTTTGAAGTTGGACCCTCTTCCTGTTTGTTATGAACCAGCTCTTCTTCACAGCTCGGGCAGATAATTGTGTCGTTTTCTGTGGGAGACCGTGTGTATCCTTCTTTAGCTGGCTTTGGGGGAACATGGTCTGGCTTCCGATCTGCGAATGCATCCCTTTGATAATTCATTTCGCCAGGCATAGCTTGTTGCGCTGCAGCATTGATCTGGTTGATCACTTGGAAGTGCACGCCATGATCAGCAAATGCAGCAAATGCAAAATCATGGAAGTCGCCTCCATCAGGCCCCCCTTGGTCCATCTCAACATTACGCCCTGCAGCGAAAATCCTATTTATATTTATATGGTGTGCGAAATGCCCTAAACGGGCATGGAGGCCAGGTCTTGGGGCAGGAGGCATAAAAAGAGGTGGTGAATCAGCCTGAGGTGGAGGGGGTGGTGGAGGAACCCGTCTTGGTATCTGTCGAGCATGCGTAACCTCTAAATCTGGTTCGTCTTCGGCAGCATCGTTGTCATCTGTAAGATCTATTATATTTGCAATCCGGCTGTCACTTCTTCCCAAATGTGGTGGTGCTCGTGGTCTGGGGCGGGTTTGCGTTACAATGGGCGGATCGTCGATATCATCAGTGAGATCGATGGTTAGGGTCCGTGAGGCTTGATGTTGTAGCCGTGGCCGTACAGGTTGAGATCTACCGGACATGTTGTCGGCAGCTCGAGCAAAGTGTGGTGGGTTGTGAGGATGCGAAAGACGTCGCCGTTCTACCAAGGGAATACTGTTGCTCCTAAATGAAGAGGAGAAACGTTGGTGTATAGGTGAGGGTGACAGAGTTGCTTGATGAGACATCTCAGCATACGATCTCTAATAATCACTACTAGTCAGGAACTATTGGTAGAAAAATATATGATGAGGTTGACGTCTCATACCTTGTACTGCTGTGGTCCTTGCCATCCGTCCATCACATTCAATCTGACTTGAGCAGACTCGGCGCGCTTATGTACCACAAATAAGGGAAACTGAAGTGAATGTATGACCTACCGACCTTGTAGGTCAGCAAAGCGTGCAAACTCTACAATGGGTTGTGGCGATATGTTGAGTGTGGTGAGGTGGAAATCGACCGTGGTTAGTACGAAGGCGGCCGTTGCCCGCTAAACACAAAATAACGATTTGGACTTGGTTAACGCCGAAAGCCGGGGGTGGTGGTCACCTAAAGCCAGGTCATCACATTTTACTACAAGTGTATAACGTAGTCAGTGAGTGTTTAGAATAAATCAATAATTGGAGCTGCATTGTTTTCGAATTTAAAAGTGATAGCGTCTTCTAAAGTTGTAGAAGATTATGTCGCAGATTTTGCCACAAAGGCTTACCAACACATACCTCTAGATGTGGAGGAAGTTTTTTTTTTGAAAATATAGTTCATTTTCCAAATAACAACGCACTAGAAGACAAATAGTAGTGTAGATAGAATAAGACTATCTTCTTTATTTATCATGGCCCTTAAGGTGATGTAATTCTGCGGTAATCATATCTTGTGCTGAATATTCAGGTTAAGGTTTGTTCACAAGTTGTATGGGGATCGAACATTAACATGAGTTACTACAGTATCACAACACATCTGTCAACGTTCCTGCATAGACACGTTGCAAACAAAAGATGAGAAATTGTTGTGAACTGTCTGTTGGCAGGCAATAGCCTCATCAGATATATTAAAGGCAAGCACTTCTTGAGTGTGAACCCTGGCTTTTATCTCATGTTCCTATAATTACAGACCGCTAAGAGAACAGCTCAAAAGCGGTGTTTTATCCCGACCTTTCATAGACCAAACTCCATAAGACCCGTTCTTATCCCAAAATTGTAAGAATACCATCGCTGTTGACTGTGAGCAAGCTGCTGGCTTGTGGCCCCCACTCAACAGCAGTGGCAGGTACAGCCAGGCTGATGACATCTGTCCATGACTTTGACGACTTTGTGTATTGTGATATAGTCAAGCCTCCAGGTCCTGCAGCGGCAAGATACTGGCCGGTGTAATCCCAACGGATTGTGTCAACCTGACCACCAATTTCCAAAACCTTAGCCTCAGCTGCCTTGCCTTCCTTCCTCAAATCAAAGATCACGACACTGTTTGATCCCTTTGCAACAGCGGCAAACCAGATGCCATTCTCAGAGAAACTGACGTCTTGGACTGGGCCACCCAAGTCGAAATTTGCAGCGCTTTCTCCAGTCTTTACATGGAATAGTTTGATCTGGCCATCTGCTCCACCGGCCGCAAAAAGATGTCCATCTGGGTGGAATGCGGCACTTGTAAGCTCTGCTTTCGTATTAGCTTGTGTCACTGCATAGAAAGGAAGACGGCCATACCTGAATCAGTGTATACCTGGGTCACGGCCTTTCGGCCGACTAGATCGTAAAACACAAAGCTTTTGTCAACTCCAGTTGAAGCTAGAATATCCCCGCAAGGATGCAAAGCTAATGCATTCGCAGCTCCTGCATGTGAGGTAAAGGTAGTTTCTTCAGAACCAAGGATCTTTACGGCTCCTGACGAAGTCGAAACGACTGGCTGGCTCTGATACCAAACGGCATCGGTAATAGCGCCTCCAGCCTGGAATGATTGTAGTACTTTAGCTTGTGGAACAGAGTAAACGCCTGCGGTACCTTCCGATCCACCAAATATGACCAATTCGCCAGCTTCGTTTATAGCAAGAGACGTCGCGCCTGGGTAAAGTGGCTCAGAGGGAACCACTCCACTACCAAACTTCTCAATAGTCTCTGTGGAACTCCAGCCTTTAGGAATTGGGCGCTTCCGCCTGCTTTTAGAAAGCCTAACCACCGTTAGTGATTTGATTATAATTGGACACTCGACTTATGTCATACTTCTCTTGTGCTTCGTCAACCTTGACTACGAGCTCTTCAGGAAGGCCTTCGCTATCTACTTGCATGGCATCCCCGTTACTAGCGACACCCGTACCAATGGCAACCTTAGAGAGTGCATCTCTAGCCTCATCCCGCTCCTTGGTCAAGCGAGTTATAACTCGGATAGCTGCGTCATTTTGATACAGGGCAGTTGCTAACTCTTGTCTAGTTTGCTGAAGTTGTTGACGGATAGTGAATGATTCCAGAGCTAACGCATCCCATTCGTTCTGGAAGGTCTGTAGGAGTGATGGAACAGATGTGAGGGTAGGAGGACGTGGAACAACGATTCGCGAGGATTTGAGGTCGATAAGATCCGAGATCTCAAGATCCTCTCCGTTTACAGGATCCTTATGATTCTCAGTAATGTATGCCTCAATCAATCGCTTCTCATAGACAATGCCTAAGCTTTGATTAGTCTAATCTTCTACGCGTGAGGAGCTTGAGCGAAGTACCTGACTTTGAAGAGGCAACGGGATGCTGTGGAGCCTCACCAGAAACTGCGACACATTAGTATAAGGTATTGGAGCACATGCATTGGGAGGAGAGTAGTTGCTTGAGGAAAGCTGGGAAGTTTGTTTTCCAGATTTCTCATAGCGGAGATCTTGCTTCGCGCAACTTACTTGAGCACAACATGTTGAATTTCCGACGTTTCGGGGGGGACCTTCAAGAGCTATTAAGATATTTCGAACAGCGCTGTCGCAGTTTTTAGATGGTTGTGAGGATTCCGTGTTTTCGCTGAGAAGTTCCAGGACGCGCAGGCTTGGCAGTCCTGTCATCACGTGAGATACATAGGTAATATCATGGATTCCCTCATTTGGTAATTATACTAATTAGCAAAGCTGAGTACAACACATTGATGTTATACAAGCACTTACCTCTGACACAATTTAACGAAATTAAAGAAGTAAGCTAGCGGCTTGTGTTTAAGCAATACTTACAATCTCAATTCATGAACTTCTCAATAATTCTAATATAGCGCATATGAGTCAAACTTCCAGCTGGAAGAGAGAGCAGTATGACGCCTTGTGCATGGTAGTCTTCTATTATACCGACATGCAATACTCCTAAGGTAGTTTATTAGAATGGGCAATTGCTATTCATATGTATGGCAGGCTTGTCCTGTTTAGGTTTAGCTTCAATAGCACAAAGACGAGGCTGAAAACCCCAGAGATAACAGGTTCACAAGGGCAATTTTGCATTGTCTATAATCTACAATCATTTCGACATGGCATCTTTCCGGCTGCCCGCAATCGATAGTGTACCAAGTCTTTCCACCGTCGACCGAGCTGCCATACTCGACTCACTTTTTGAACCATGCACAGCCTTGCATACTCTTTCTATTGACCTTCTCCACACCAAGTCCTTTGCATCTTACGATGATCTTATAGAAAGCGTTGGAGTCCAGCTGACTTCTTTGTCGGAGAATGCTTCGACAAGTGATGTGGAATGGCTAGACAAAATTCTTGGAGCCCACCCAAGACTTGGAGCAAAGAAAGTTGATAGCGCACAGTCACAAGCGGAGCAAGCTCAGCTGAACACTGGTGGTGAAGAGGAGAGTACAAAGCTACGACAACTGAATGAAGAATACGAAAAGACCTTTCCGGGACTGCGTTACGTGTATGAGCCCCCCTTTCTTCTAGTAACAGTAGAAGAGAAATCACTGTGGCTGCAAAGACTATGGAGCATTGAGAATTCATGAACTTGTCTTCTAGGCACATTTGTGGATAAATTGCATTTGGCCGAACAAGATTCTTTGCCAAAGAGACTAGCGAGTGTTTTAGCTTGAAGAAGCTGTCCCGTGTCAAAGTATGGCACTGATCCTCACCCTGGATAAAGAAGCAGTCTCAGTAGTTAACAACTTGTTGCCCTACTTGAGCATGACACAGCACCAAATTCGACGCAGGATCAGCTAATGTAATCACAGTGTCTTTGTAAATGGAAGGTCACGCACTGTCATCATGGACAACATGAGAGAGAGAATTGCTCGGGGAGATATATACCAAGAAAGAGCGGAGGCGATTAAGGTAAGAAGTTCTTGCCAAGAACTCGAAATTGTCCATAAGATTCACATAAATACAAGGCAATGTGTGATATTGCGACGGATCGCGCAGCTAAACTCCAACCAATATAAATGCATCAATTTCCCCAATGGTCAATGCCTTTCCTGATATGCTTTTTGTGGACCCGATATGATATTACAATTTAGTTTCGCAATTCAGTAGAGCTATCAAACTCTACCCTCCTACATGTACAAAGAAATTGTCGCCTAGTCTCTCTTTTTCTCGCAACATTTCCACTATTCCATCTTCAAGGGGCGGTGGAGGAGGGGTGGCCGGTAAGTCATCCGAGGAAATCCCATCTAGAGCGTCTAGATAGTCATAGCCATCACCATCGGTGCTCGGGTTCAAGATACTGAAGTCACTATAAAAAGGTGACCGACCTTCGCGGCCCTCCTCGCCGTCCTCATCCAGCATTTCGTCCTCTAAGTCCAAAGCATCGTAGTTGGACAGGCCAAGCGGCGAAGGAGGTAGAGGCATCTCGTAAGTCCTCGGCTTTTGCACTACGATCTCTTTCAAAGCTAGTGTTTCTCTTCCTCTCTCTTGTTCCTGGAGCATGAACGCCTTCGCTGCGTCCATTTGTAACCGAACAGCATTCATAATAGCAGCCTTTCTAAGTAAATTTCGATTGAGCGGCTTTTGCTTGCCCCATATCGATATCTTTAAAGTCCCCCGGTTGACGATGTTTGAGGCCGGCTGAGAGAACGGACGACTGAGCCGTGAGGTAATGAGATTTAGCCGTAAACGTCGCTTTTTCCTTCCTTCATTTCCTTCACCATCGACATCTGACAACGCTCGACGACGCTTGAAAGAACGGTTGGCAGGAACAGACAGAGGCAGCTGCCGGTCGAAGCTGAAGTTGAGCGACGGCCCAGCAGAAAAGGTGAAAGAGAAAGTCTCCTTCGTAGGGTTCTCGTTGCAATAGATGTAGACCATGCTCACGTGTGGAAGGAGTGGTTGAATATCGCCGAGAGTCGTGGACCGTAGCGGCCCAAGACGTCGTGTGATGGGCGTCTTGAACTCCTCCACCAAGTTAAGCACTCTGTTACACTCGCTCATTTGGACTGTTGCCGTCGGGAATACGCAGCAGCACTGACGATGGGCGTGGATCAGAGTTGTAAAGAGGTTAGAAAAGGAGGTAGAAGCGACGAGGAGAAGTTGCTTATGGGCAACTGCTGCAAGCCTCGATGGAATCCCCAGAATCGGGCACGTATCCCGCACTTCCTCTGTATGTTCCATGGCCATTTTGCGGGGAAGCAGCTCTTTTGCAAGGGCCCTTGTGATGCGCATTTAGTCACAGTGTAGCCAATCACCAGATGTGCATATCTTGGATGCTACATGGTCACGAGCTGCAACCAGCATGTCGGATTGGCACTTTTTTTCGCTATGGCAGCTGGCGAGCTTTGTGAATGGTCGTCACGTACCGGAGGCGCATCCCATCCTCCCGCCTGGGACGAGCCACTTCTTTGCTTTTTCGTGAAATTTCCGCTTCAATTTTCATGAGGCTGACGGAACCCTGAAAGGTTTTATTAGAATTACTTGCTACATTGGTCTACTCCCTGAACAAGGGAGGAGTCCGCTCACTTCGCCACAGTTTGATGCCATCGCATAAACACGTTCAGGGCCAAAACCCCTCTACGCAGCTCTTAATCCTTGCTGCTCCGGTGCGCTCCGCACGTTCACTCCTAGATTTCAAAACATTTTCTTTCTTTTGATTAAAGGCGATATGTGCTTTGTCCCACTCTGCTTAGCTGTAAAAAGCATCGTATTAGGAAGACGGAGACGCTCATGCCCTCTATTGCTATAGATTTCATATCCTCGCCATGGGATTGCAGCTCGCAAGGTCTTCTACATGAAAGATATCTGACTGTAACCGAAGGGGCCTTGGGCTTGGCTAGAAAAGGAAAACATATCCTGATGTCTCCGCGGTACGAGGCGCCTCTTCGTCGGCACTCGTTGAAAACCTTTTCCCTCACTCTGTGTATCAGTGAAGATCCTGAAAGATCGGTTTCCATTCAAATCAAAATATCTGCATACACCCTGCCAGGTTGCCACATGCATACATCTGGGCATGAATCGGAAGTCGCCGAGGATGGCGATCTCGTTGTGTTCCGACTATAACCACTCACCATACCGTGACAACCATGCTTGACTAACACTTCAGCGTCTGGATGCCCGAATAGCAAGGGCTGATAGGATTCAACACTGCACTCCACCTCACTTGAAGCTATCCTAATCTAGAAAGACAACCAGAAATTTCATATTGCTGCTCGCCAATGAAAGCAATTTGCAGCAAGTAGTTAGCGCTTTATGTCATTCAATGTGTCCATCCATTGCTGGGCACAAATGAGGAATCAAATCTAGTTGAAAGAACAGCGAAGGGAGAGACTGGAAGTACTATTCCTGCCTTTTCTTATTTCCAACACTTCAGCTGCCACACGAAAGCTATATCAAGAATCAATCATAGTAGCAAATAACAAGAAGTAGGCAAAGAAGAAGTGATGACCGGGAAGCCAGATTAGTGCTTTTATTCATACGCTAATGAACCGCATGACCACGTACTCCATCTAAACACAGCCGGGTATCAAAATGCTCGCGCCTCACAACATAACAGTGCTTTTGGAACTCAATCTATCAACCTAAACACTAATCGTCTTGAAGACATTGAACTTTCCAACTCCATCACTACTGCCCGTGCTGACAAGACAGCCGGGAATCTGCGGATGCCAGTGTAGCTCTCGAACCTCGGGCATATAGTGGACGAACAAGAGCTGAGGAGGAACATCGGCTACGCCACCGGTGTCCTTGCTTTCTTCGTCATCGAGCTCGACTGCCAGATCCCACAAGGTAAGAGTATCATCAGCAGCTGCAACTGCTATGATACTATCATCTGTAGGATGCCATTCAATGCTGGTAATCTGTTGCTTATGGTGATTGAAAGTAGCAACAGCGCTAGATTTGGAAGCACCAACTGAAGTAGTACTAGACTTCCACTGCCTCATATCCCAGACTGCCCAAACACCATCTTCATCACCAGAAGCCAGGAGATGGTTGGTTTGGCGGGACCAAGACATAACATTTACATCAGTGTTGCTGACCTGCATACTTAGCGCCGCAGTTCTGCTCTTACTTCGTACATCCCAGATTTTGATGGCACCGTCGCTGGACGCTGATGCAAAGACATTTTTCTCTGAAGGACTCCATTGGAGTTCTTCAATTGAACCAGTATGGCCCACTAATGGTCTCGAATCAGTTGCCCAACCCTCACCAGCAGTACGAGTGGTGACATATATATTGCCGTTATTATCACCGGTGATAAGCTTGCCTGTCGAAACTAGAGGAGACCAGTCAATTCCATAGCCTTCGCTCTTGTGCATCCGTAGGGTAGACAAAGGTTTGTTTTGCTGAGGTGTTATCTGTGTCCCAGGGATATCAAAGGAGGTCAGATGAGGAGTAACATCATGGATAAGAACTTCTCCATCTTCGTTCCAGGACGCAGTAAGAGTTGTAGGAGGCCGGGAGGAATCGGAAGCTGGTGTTTGGTGTGCGCGTATTCGGTTCGTTGTTGATGTCAATGGGATTGATTTGTGTTCCAAGATTGGTTCCGCGTCCTCATCCTCATCGTCCGAGTCGCTATCATCATTGATTCCTCTATCTTCCCTACTGAGACCACTGAACTTGTATACCATCAACTTATTTTGCTTTGGTTGTGCGGGATCTGCTTGTGTTCCAGCAACAGCGTACATAGTAGCGGGGTAGGTTTGACGGTGGTCACCTAAGCCATCTTTGATAATATCAAAGGAGAGGCATGGCCATTCGGTGCCTAGTTGGTGTAGCATTTCGTATGTGGAAAGATCCGGAGACATAGTTTGCCCTTCTTCCAGTTTGTTTCTTCCAACTATAAAAGTTTGCTGATCTATATCCATACCCTCTGTGAATCGTCAGTAGATGTAACTATATCGCAGATACACATGTGAGTGCAACACATACCGGCCTTCTCCTCTGCTTCTCTTTCTGCGTCGGGCCTGCCATCCACTCCTGCCTCGAGTATTTCATCTTCACTTTCGAATTCGTCTTCGAACTCATCCTCAAACTCCCCCGCTTCGTCAATCAATTCTGGTTTTTCTTGACGCTCTCCGCCTTTTAATGGCACTCCCCCATTCGCATGATCTTCAGCTGGGCGTTTAGACATCTTTGCCCGTGGTGTTATAATATATAATGGTGTATGTGGTATTCCGTACTTGGGAGAAATTTGAGTTCGTCAATATAAATTTCACACCACCAAAGACTTTATTTTGCTTATCGGTAATCGATCCCCACATTTATTTCGGCCAAACGTTTCGCCGGGTGGTGGTGGTAAATTTGTATACACTGTGTGAACATTATCTACAGCAGTTTAGGAATTTGAATGTAGCGCCCACAATGTTGTATGAGATGATTGCAGTCGTAAGAACCTCAAATTCCTGATCAAATACCTCATCTAACGAGTCCAGGTTCGGACTGCTAAGAGTGGCAACCTGCACGAAGTCAAAGAGTCCGCAACATTCTTCGAGATCACAAATCAAGCCGTAACTAACAACAGCACAGAATTGCCCGTACGGCAGGCTCTCTCATCCTCAATTCCGGCGGCACCATCCGCGGTATCAAAAATTGGGGCGTTTTCAACCTCCCTAAGAAGACAACGAAGCATCAAATGCTACATACCGATGGTCACTACTTTATCATGAGATACGATGCTTCAAGCAAGACGCAAGATAGCGTGAGGAAAACGCTAGGGTTAGACCCACGGATGATCAAGTTCAGTACTGTGAAATTAGGTGATGGGACGTTGGAAAGCATAAGCAAGATCAGTGGTTCTATACATTGGAACGCGACCGAGACCAATGGAGGAAAGGACTAGTAGACACTGTATGATAGGCATTTCAAGGCGAATGGGGCATGGGGTCTGGTCACTGCCAAATCAGGCAAACGAGGGCGACATCAAAGTCTTTTTGTATGATATTTGCTAATGGGAATCTAATATACCTAATGTTCCCCTTGGACGCCACTTGTGCAATGCTCGCTGAAGCGTTCAAATGTAAAATTATCCATCGTAAACCGATAGAAGGTCTAATCCGTCTCCATGCTCTCTGGCACATCTCCTCTCTTCTCCTTTGCATATGCGACAAAATCATCAATAACTCCTGGCCATGCGCCATCCTCGCTCCAGAATCCCAGCGTTTCATCCTCCATTGTCTTGAGAAAGAATTCAAACGTTTGGTTCCACATGTCCTTGTTAACACTCTTGTTCCACTTCGCACCCAAGAATTCAATCCACATTTCAATCCAATTGGTTGAGGTCGTAATCCATGGTTTTCCCGGAGATTTGAAGAGCAAATCCCAGTATACGACGGCAGTATCTTTTGGCAAAGCTTTCTGATCCTTTTCTTTTGCAAATATAAAGGTATGTCTATAGACACGCTTGAAGAGAGCCATATCCGAACTAAGTTGCTGAATTTGACTCGCGAGATATGCCTTTTGTTTCGGTATTGAATCGGCCCTGTACTCTTTAGCACAGAAGCATTACTAGCGGAATACTTAATTACCTGTTCGCCTTCCAACCATTAATGAAGCTTTCTTTGGTCATAACTCCCATGGCTGGCGCCTGGATTATTTCTACCGGAACAAGAACTTCAGCAGTCTCAATATCAACCCCAAGATCTCCGAAATAATTCATCATGCCATCAATGGTAACTACGCCTTCCTCGTCGGTAGATGCTGAGAAAGATTAGTAGGACGCACGAAACATCTCAAAGTGCCATACGCTTTGACACATTCAGATGAAACCTCATTTTGTCACTTTCAATTTTTTAAATAGCCAGCCTCTAATGAGATTGAACGTGTCATAGTATCTGATAAGATGAAAAATGTAATGTGATGAAACCTACCTCGATACTTTTCGAAAAGCTTCTCCAACGAGTCTCGTTCCTTACTCTGTACTGATATGCCGCCATTGGATTCATAAAAGCTATGGGTGGTTAGCATATTTTGTCCAGAAATTTTGTAGCAAGCCATTTCGTGAGAGAACAAAAGTAGTACATTGCAGATCCTTAAAGTCGACAATCCAGATATGGTGTTGCTCTATGTCCAGTTATGATAGAACTTGTTAGGCTAATCAGTTACAACCATGTGGTTCAGGGTTCAGACCTCCAAGCGGTTAAAGGTTCTTCTTGTGCCAGTGATTCGAAGATAGTAATAAATGCTGTAACTAAATCATTTCCAATATTGACAAATGCGCAGCTCTAGCCAAAGGTCAGATTCTATTGGAGTAATTGAAGACTTTCGACTCGTCAAAATTTCCCACATCTAGAGAAAGCTGGTGTTCTACTTTATAGCTAGCTCTGATTGTGTTTGACAAGATCAGGGTCGCTTGTGTGTAACGCACCTTTATATCGATTGACGTTACAACAGACCAAATCACCCAAGAACTTCAATTCTGAATGTATTTCGAATACCCAAAATGTTGATTTCCAAACGGAAGTATAGGCCTTACGTTGTAGTTTCCCAGCACCAGTATAATTCGGAAATTTACTTGTCTTTGTAGGTTCCGGGCCATGCTTGCTCCATCCTTTGCTCCTTTGTTATCTCTCTTATTGTCGAACTTGTCGTCTGCTCCTGGCCTTATTCGGGGCTTGCCAACTTGTTGCTGCGGTCTCGATGGAGTATTGATGGTTCGCCCGTCTGTTATGCGAGGCGCGCTCCAACTTTTATCGTACGGTACAGTCTCAAAAATATCACATAAGTGAAATCGTATCTCTTACCTGTTCAGAGCCTGGTCTAACTTCCATCCCGTGCCCTTAATAATCTTTCAGAAGAGCAAAATCAGCGCTGTGCATTTTCTTTACTACTGTAGAAACAGGCTCACCTTCGTTGCCGTCTTTTCGGGTAGGCCAGTAATGGACATAAACTGGTACAGGGCCGCCTTCTGGGTAGAGTTGAGTGGTGGCATTTTTGAAAATAGATCTGAACCTCAAGATCGCAAGGCACAACGCAAAGGGATAAATTAGTTGAGAATAGATTGTTGGCAGACTTTACTTGAGGGGAAAGGCTGGAGGGGTCGCATTGGAGGCTGCCGATAAACACGCCAAGATAGCCAACAATCATAAGCGAGACTTGGCGTTCATTGAATAGGGGCGGTGGTAGGGATTTGTTTACTTCCAGACATACTCTTTTCCCCCACACTAAGGATTGAAGGGGTTTATCTAAGTACATGAGTACTCATCAATCATACACTAGCATCTATAAGACCCGCAACCTTAGCCTCTCATAATATCCCAAACGCTCCCTTTATAGTGTCTCTGTAGTTTATTGAACTTCACTGATCAGAAACTGTTAGTAATTATTGAAATCCATTCAGGTTATTCCAGCATCAAGTAAAAAATTGTAGTTCATCTGGTCCCATGATAGTTATTCGATATTCAACAAAGTGTGATACAGCGGAACGCCATTTGAATATGTGCACGTGCAAAATAATTATTCGACTAGATTAGAACTCATCTCTTCATCTACGGAAAACCATATTATCAAATTCTAGGTAAGTTTGGAAACCTTGCTTGCTGCTATGTCCAATTTGGAAAACCTTAAGCTGGATGTCATAACACCCCTAACTTAATTTCAATGCAAGCATTGTACATAAATATCAAACTAACATCGTTTAGAAAAGACGTTAGTCTTAGTGCCAAAACAAATCGGTAATGCTTAAACTGCTTATACCTTCAGATTACGTGCTAATATGTGACTCAATACTTAGCAGTTAATACTGGACTATGATCTATGCAACCGTGATAGTAAAATGACACACCATTTATCGATCTTGACCTAAGATTTTGTCGCAGATCGGCCTTCCACTATATCGAAGTCTTAATAACTAACCAGTAAGAATAGGGTGGTAAACTTCACTCATCGTACCCAAGGACAATCAATGATAAATCGCATGCGCATTTGTTGAGAGAGAGAGAGATATATATATATATATCGTCAAGACTTTGCATCAACTATAGCATAATGCCGATTGCTCTGATTCAAGGGGAAAATAACACACTTTGCAGAGAGATCAACTAAGGGCACACACAATTAAGATAGAGAGATTGAAATTGACACTGCCAATCGTTGACCATTTCATGGGAAGACAATACCTCTCCATTAGCACAAAGAATAAACATAGCTAGAAATTGCCTGTCAAGACGTCACACTTTCGGATTAGTATTATCATACTTTACCTCTACAATAGTTATGCTACACAATAAGTCAAAGGCTAAACTACCATGCCACAAAAGCTTATGCACCACGCAGCAAGGGGAATGGAAACATGGAAAACAAGCCCTAGCACCAACACATCAAGACTCACTCCCCGACAGGCATACTCTCTAGCTCCTCCTGCAATTGCTTCCAGTTATCAGCTTGCAGCTCCGAATACTTTACGCGTTCTTGCGCCCAGTCTTGGCTCAGACGCCCAACATGATATTGTGACTCCTGGAAGAAAAGTAACTCGTCTCGTATGCATTCCTTGATAAACACGCTTCGAGCATGCTGTGCTACAATCGACTCCTTATCCTAAAGAAACTTAGAGTAATGATATACATAGAAAGGGAGTAACGTACTTTGATAATAGCGTCAGTGAGTTTATCAACTTCGCCAGGCTTGATAAGATCTTCTGGTTTGGCACGAATTGATACAAGTTTCGTCTCGTTGCTTTGAATCCTACGCTCTAGATAAGGGATATTGTCCTTGTCATATCGATCACGGCGATCAAACATATCTCTGACGCTGACCAAAGAGTCACGTTGTCTCTTTAGGTCTTCCAGTACTCCTTGATCCCATGCTCTTGCTTCGTCCTCAAGTAGGCTTTGGCTGTTAGACATATGTTTAGCTGTGGCATTAAGTCCCTCGTTCAGGAGTGGAACATCATTCGTGTCAGAGGCATAGGTATCCTGAGATACATCCGATAGTGTTTGCAGTGAGAGGGATATACGGAGGTGATCTGCAGCAAGTCCTTCAGTACGCTTGGACAGTCGGTCCACCAAATTACACAAATTGATATAGATATCCGCAGACCGGCGAACACCTGCCCTAGTAGTTTCGAACAGTTCCTGTAAAGTAGGGGGCAATGAGTCCTCAAGTCCAGGTGGTAATGGCTTGCCAGTGAATTCCTCCTGCACAGAAATTGTGGCCTGCTTTCGCCATACTGCCAACTCCTGGCGCTAATTAGCATGAGCTTAGCAGTACCAGAACTGGAATATGATTGTAACTTACGGTTGGAACTGTCAAAAACATGATCACTAGCTGTTCTTGACTGAGTACAGGGTGTCTGACAAGTGCATTCGAAAAACGGGTGAGGCCCCGTCGACGCTTTTCAATGAAAGTACTATCTGCTGCAAGATGGCTTCCATTGACTATCAAAACATTAGTATATACACACATAGAGCAGTATGAAAGTTTTTGGAGCAGCCGATAAATAAGCTGGGCACAGTAATGGTGGGCCTCTCAAAATTTAGAGAGTAATCGTTCATTCATGGATTGTGCCAAATAGTAAGAAGGTAATGAGTAAAAATAAGGGTAGTGCTCACCTCCAACTCGCTTCGGTGGTAAAAGTGGTAACTGGCGGAATGGGAAACGCTTCTGGAGGCAGTCGAGAAGCCATACGAAGTCACTGTACCTCCTTACGACTTTTATTCCCTTGCGTACGCTTGCTACTTGGTAGTTGTGATGCTGAAACATAAACATCCCTTCCTTTTCTGGTAGAAGCGTAACAACTATAGTTTCTCCAAGCCCTCCAAGAGTTACTCGTCCTCCACCAAAAAATCGATTCGGCGGATTATGGGCTGGGCCTTCGCCACTTCCTCCACCCCCTCCAGTATCACCAAATCCTCCACTACCAATTGTCGCACCCGGTGGATTGATGAAGGAAGAGCTCGATGGCTCTTCGTAGGATCCCCAAACACCACTTGCTGGTCCAGATTGCGAATTCTCCGATGATTGAGCAGAAGTCCCATTAGAACCTAGATTCGACCCAGTTGTGATATTGCTAGTAGTCCTGACCGGCTCACGGCTGCCATTGAAATTGCTTTCCCGCGAGACACCATTTGTTATAGGAGGACTCGAGGTATGGTTATGACCTCTATGTACCTCAGGGCTCGCCCACGGATCAGCCTCCGGGAATGTGAGAGAATCTTTCTGCAACATCCGGGGCTTTTGAATTGACACAGGAGCCACTACTTGTGCTGGTGGTGGGGTTGCGGGTCTCTGAGGAGGTTTCGCAGCTAGCTCTGATGTGTCGGGTAGTGTTGATGTTTGGGACACTCCTACCAGTTGGGGTTGTGGGAGATCTAAAGTGTTTGTTAGCAAGCGCTCAACTTGTCGGGTGATATATACCGACTCTTGCGCCTTTCATCGACACCATCAAGGGTAATATCTTCATGTTCCTGGGCTAATCCAATCAATGCTAGTAAAACATTGAACTCGTTTCGGCCCAGATCCGAGAGTTGACCTCCTAAAGTGATAATGCTCACTATACGGCTCTGATCGTCGGCGCCCAATTTTGCAGCGCTCAAAACCTTTGTGATACCTGCAGCGCTTATTTTCCCTGCGGATCCATCTCCGCCATTGAGCACGTTATCGAAGGTGTTGATATATGATTCGGGGACACCGGAAGCTGGTAATAGATTCTTGATCAAGTCGCCACGAGCTGCTTTCTTTGGCGTAGGCATATCCCATGGCGATGAGCCTGGACCATCTTCGTCTGCAAATAACGAGGATTTTGAACCAGGAGCTGAGCTTTCTTCGTCGTCGAATAAGGTGTTTCGAGATCTAGAAATTGCCGCTGGAGAGGGCTCATCGGGTCCAAACAGCGACATCTTGAATTACGGATTTAATCAGATGAGGCAGCTCTATACACAATTGTAACATTCAAGTAACCTGCCAGCTCGTCGGAATGATGGCACGCCTAATCTATGAAATGTTGTTACGTCGTCGTTGGCGGAGCTGTCCAAGCTCTCAGCCGGCGAGTCGTCATAACCCCTGTAACATTAACTTCGTAGTAGCCCTCTGTAACATGTAAGGCTACATACTAGCTGCCAAGACATGGCTCCAAAAGTATCCATATGTAGATGAACATAAAAGGGAACAAATGTATGGCTAAAGGATGGAATGCTGCCTATTATAATTAGTGATTGTGAAACGAGTAGGCTCCCTTAGTTACTGCATGTCAAGGGCAGCTGTTTTGGAATTAGAAAACCCAATAAATGACCATTTCCCACCAAGTTTAATCTGGCAGAATTTCTTGATGAACAGCCTTCCATATTACAGCATTCCGTTTACTTCAGAGGAGCTGTTTAGATTATATTATATCAAGGTTTTCAAGAGCCTAAAATCAATTGTGGAATGCTACATTTCTAAATAGCGTACTTGAAGTCATCATCGATTGACAAGAAAGCAGGAGGGGAAGAGATGAGATATAATGCAGTCCGAGAGGTAGACTAAATATTGTCTTAGACTATCGAGATACGCTATTATTCATGACTTTCAACTCTGTGTCCGAAATGCCTCGAATATAGAGTATCCACTAAGGGGAGGACTATAGATAGAGACAAGTTAAACGTCCAAAGGATGCCTCTAAAGTATGGCATATTTGTAAACCTAAATATTCTAGATCAACGGAACATGAAAACAGCTGAAGTCTTTGGTATTTAAATTACAAGTATTGTACAATTGCATTTGATCGCACTTATTTGAGCTTCTTCCAGCCTACCAAATTCTATTTTCACCAGTTCCAGCTGCTGCCGTACCTTTCTTCTTCATCTGCCTACGCACACCGGTACCTGGCGTCTTAAAGAACAATGATGGCCCGTGTCCCTCTTCTACCATATGGCTTAAGTAGCCCCTGTGAGCCTCATCTCGATAGTATTCTATATCCTTTCTACTCGTAGGATCCGGCAGACGATATGTGAATGGTTTGGATGACGGCGCTGCCATAAAGGTTGAGTAACCGTCTACTTTGGGTGTCATAGCAAGGGGAGTAAAGCTGGACTCGGATTCGCCTTTCAAGAGTCTTTTTATCGATTGCTTCGTATAGTACCGAGTTGTAACCTTGCCTCCCGCTGCTTCAACAGCGCTTATAGCTTCTTGCGAGGCTCGTGACACTAGAATGTTGATTGGCGATTTTAACATCTCCTTTCCTCTGGCCAGTAATTTCACTCCGTCTTTCACACCATGGAGACATCTGCTATCGGCCAGTTCCTTTACTGTTATAGGTTTCGTAGGATCTAGCCGCCCTTGATCTATCCATGACTGTATCCGCTCGAGGTTTACGGGAGACATATCAACAGAGAACCTAGCGATTGAAATTAGTCACCATCAAAAGCGACTGAGGCCTAGCGAGGTAGGAGACGAACATATTCACAAATCCTCGAACCCCATGTACTACAGAATCTGCTGTCTGACCACCCTGGAACTTCGCTGGTACTTTTCCATGCTGCTTTTGACCCTTATGTCCACGACCTGAAGTTTTCCCCTTGCCTGACGAAGGACCTCTTCCTCTCCTTATTCGTTTGCTGTAGGCTCCTGGGGTATCTGACAAGTTGGATAGAATTGATGCACTCCGGGCTTGGATTATGGGCAAAAAAAGAGATGTGAAGGGAGCAGAGTATACAGGTGACGCTCGGCAATATGCTACGAGCGATGGTAATCTTGGAGGCATGATACTGTTGATGGAGAGCTTCTTCCAACCACACCTGTCTCATAGACTTGTTCTTCAACTTCGTCCTCTTAAGTTTAAAATGCGCTAAGCAGGGCCAGGGTTCGTTGGCCTCAGGCGCAAGCTGTCTCCCGCCTTGCGCCTTGCGCTTCGCAACTCAATTCGTGAACTTGAATTACATAAGCAACCTCCTATTCCTCCGACTGATCAATACCGTCTGATTTTGCGCCGGGAACTGGCAGTTGATCAGTGTTTAGTGTCGATGATGCTTTTAGACATCCAATATTTGACCCTCATAAATAAAGTGCGACCTGTTGTATAGACCCTCGGCACAATGGTGACCTTCGATCGGGGGAAACGGCGCATTTTCATGCTACTTACAGCCGTCGGTCTTTTTATTCTATTCACCAACCTTTCTCTGCTTTCTGGAACAGACGTCAAGTCGAAAATAAAAGCTTTCCCGCTTGGAGGAACTCAGAAGCCCTCAAAGCCTGGTACGCCCCCAGATCCAAATGTAAGTTACCTATGTCGCAGACCTAATACAAGAGCCTAATTTCATACCAGCTTCCTAAAGGCACGGCATGGAACCAGGACAACCCAAACACAGAGGCTCTCGCAGATATTCTAGACCAGCACCCGATTGCCGACCTTATGAGAACGGCAGATAAAGCATGGACAGAATATGAGGAGAGTCGCTCAACCACATTCAAAGAAACAGTTGCAAAGTACAGGAGGAAGTATGGAAGGAACCCACCGCCAGGATTCAGAGACTGGTACAGATATGCACGGGACAAGGGCGTACATAATGTGGACGATTTTGAGCAGATTATGGATGACCTACGCCCGTTCTGGGGTGTAGAACCGGCAGTGATAAGGTCATTAGCTGCACATATGAGCACCAACGAGGTGGACGGGCTTTCGGGTATCCATATACGAAACCACAAAATTTGGAAGGTCACACATGAGAACTGGCGAGCAGAAACGTTTGTGAAAATGTTGAAGAAGTTTGTTAAATATCTTCCAGATATGGATATTGCTATGAATAGGCTGGATCAGCCTCGAGTGGTGGTACCTTGGGAAGAAATGCAAAAACTTCTTGCAAAGGAGGTAGCAAGCAGACGTATTATTCCTGAGGCTTCTGCGGAGTGGACACCCAATATGTCCGGATTTCTGCAAGACAATGAGAAAGAGCCACTAATTACGAATCCTGAATGGTTTAATGCACCGGGACAACAGTACATGCTCATAGCAAAAGAGGCCTGTCCCCCGGAGTCTCACGCAAGGAACACTAATTCCTCGATATACACGGCCGAGTCATTGTATAAAGAGTCCCACGGCGGGTTCATCAACAACTTCAATCGGTCATCTGATTTGTGTACTATTGGCCCAGAAATACAGGACAAGCATGGCTTCCTCTATGCCTCAAGCACAGTAGTCGCCAGCAAGAGCCTTCTTCCCGTTTTTGGTGAATGCAAGGTCAACGTCAATAATGACATTTTGTTCCCAGCAAATATGTACTATAAAGGTGATTCGCGGTACGACTATAACCCAGAATTTGATTACAAATGGGAGGACAAAGTAGAGAGCCTAATGTGGAGAGGAGTGACCTCAGGGGGGACCAATACACCAGATAACTGGAAAGAAATGCACCGTCAGCGCCTAGTTTTACTGTCTAACTCGACGGTGATGGCAGATAAAGAGGTCCGTATTATGAGCCAGAATGCTGCAAAGCCTGGCTCATACGATAACTTTCATCATTTCAAGCCGTCCGCGTTCGCAGAGGCACATACAGATGTTGGCTTTACTGAGGGTGCTTCTTGTATACCAGACGGATGCCCGTTTTATGCAGATGTTTGGACTTACAAAAGCGGCATTAGTTTGAGTGCGCAGTTCAAAAATAAATTCGTAGTAGATGTTGATGGGCATTCCTTCTCTGGCAGATGGCATGCATTCTTACAGAGCAGGAGTCTGGGAATCAAAAGCACGATTTTCAGGGAATGGCACGATTCAAGGCTCTTTGCGTGGAGGCATTTCGTGCCGATGGATAATCGCTATGATGACCTGTACAGCATCTTAACATATTTCATTGGTCTCGGCACTCCTCAAAACGCAGGCAGGAATGAAGAGCCATATGTTCAGAGGCATGATTTCGAGGGTCGTAAGTTGGCACAGCAGGGAAGAGAGTGGGCTTCCAAAGTTCTACGGAAGGAGGATCTCGAGGTAAATCTTTACATCTCATTTTGATCTCGCTCGTCACTAATTCATGTCGCAGATATACACTTACCGTCTCCTAATTGAATATGCAAGAATCATCGATGACAATCGAGATAGAATCGGTTATTCGGGCGACGGTAGCGAGCTCGACAAGTACGATAGCAAGCTCCCAAGCAGTGGAGCTCATGGATAAGAATCATGTGTACAGATATCAGTAATTCGTTTTGCTCAGCACGAACGGCATAGGGATCGGAGTTAGGGTGTAAAATACAACAGGCTGAACAAGTCTGAAACTGTACAAATTCTAGTTTCACATGTTCATCAGCGACGAATTTGACGAATTAAGATGCTTCACGGTAGTGCTCAGGAATAGACTCACACCTACCCATACCCCATGAGAATGTGTTATATATTGAGATTCTTCATTTGTGTAGGGTGTCTCCTGCGTACGAATGAATATTCCCTATGTCAGCGGATCTATATACACAACACAGCACAATAAGTGAATATGCAAAGGAAGATAGCTACTGTACTCAACACTTTGCACCTAATAGATTATATTTATTATACGCACATAACCAGTTCCCCTTCAAGTCGAGTGCTACCGCAGTTGGATCGCGGATCTAGAGGCATCTTCAAACTTGGAGTTGATAAGGTTCACGCTCACAGTACTGAAGATTGACATGGCGTTACCAAAGGAGCTTTCAACACATGATTCAGTGCTTGAATTGAATATTGGCTTCCAATTATTCATTCATCTCCTAAGACACTGTTCTGAGGCTAACTATATCAGCCAGCTATGAACATTGAGTCATCCCATCCTGTTCCATTCCCACACCGTCACATTTCATCCCAAAAGCAACGCTGAACACCGATCCCCTCCCATTTTCTCTCCCTTCATTCCCCACCACCACGGTCATCCGTTTAAAATTTAAACTCGCGCCGTACGATGCCGCACGCAGGCCAATTGAATGACAAAGTAAAGTGGCGCAGATTGCCTCATATCAGTTAAGGTAATTACAAAGAGTCTGGAGACCTAAAAGACAGATCAAGTCAGAGAAAATACCAATTGGTATAGTGGATCTCTCCGTGTTGAAAAGCGAATGCGTTCCAAATCAGTCGTGGGTTGGGAAATGAAAGTGGTATCATCGGATCGTGCAAATCATGATATGGCGTAAGTCAAAAAGAATTGGCCGACCCAAGGTGAATTCGATATTCAAAAAGGTGCAAAGGCGCCGCCACCAGCAAATTTTGAACAGGGATGAAAACGTCCCATATATACCATAAAACCAAATTCAAAAGTCTGAATTCCGTACTTTTTACAAAAGATGAAATGACATGTGCGCCGGCGCCGATAAAAACTTCCGGTCTTATTTTAGTGCCAGTTTTTTCTACCCATCAGAATTGGGGTAGTTTTTAGTGAGCTGTAGGGAGTTTAACGTATTACTCTCGTTGAGCAACAGATTCTTCTGCCCGTGCTCTCATATGATTAGCCTGTGTCTCGAGGCTGCGAGCCATGAGATGTGTAACTACAAAAAGTTAGTCTACCAAATTTGCGAGCTTTCACTAAGGAGAATTTACCGGGCCACACTGCGGCTTTGTCTAGCATGTAAGCCGTAACCTTTAATATCTTCGCACTGTATCCAAAATTCTCGGCAGGAATTCTTTGTTGAGAAGAAGCGCCCATACCCGCAAGCTCATAATTCATCTTGATCTCAGCACTGTTAAGCACCTCTTGTATTTTCGTGAGAAGTTTGCAATCTTCCTCCTCGAGAAGCATAATCCCTGGGACTTGGCTAAGATCAATTTCATCTTTTCCTAATATTCCAAGATATCGTCCAACTCGTTCCTGAACCGTAGCAACCCACTCAGCAAGCACTTGCGCGCAATCGAATGCACACATAGCGGATTGAAGTGGAAGCTCCCTTGAAGTGAAGTCCGCAAAAGTAACACCAAGCTTATCTGACATGGATAATGAATCAGCTGCGTAAAATGCAGCTTTTCGGAGATGGCGTTCTCGTTTGGCTGGGCCGGAGAGGTGAGGTCCACTGGTCTGAGCTGGCCGTCCACCATGTACCTCAGGGGATGAGGACGATGTTGGCGGAGAATCCACAAAAACAGAGCTGGTCGCAGAGTTCTCAGATGGATCAGTCGAATCAGAGGTAGAATCAGGAGGCGACTGTTCTGCGTGTTGGATTATCTCGCTACCTCTTGACAGTTCTTCTGCCATTCCATCAAAGTCTCGTTGCCAGAACTTCTCCTTCGAGCGAGCAAGATTCACAAACAGCCGTACGTATGCCAAATCGAGAAGGGGAATCGAGTCGGCAGATAGGGGCCCATGTCCGAATGGATTTGGCCTTTCCAGGCTATGGTGTGGGTTGGATGCCCAGGCAGTTTGCCACGCTTTCAAAGCTGGTTCGATGTGGCGATGCATTTTTTCTGTTTCTTCATTCGTCCAAATTTTGTTGTGATGTCTTTGCCTGGTTTCCCAGATATAATTATGTAATGCATTAATCAAAACTAAGCATCCGAAGGTGCTGGGTCTGAGGTCACTCGCTGGAAGCTCATGAGGCGCAAATATTTGCCCATTTGCAATTTGTTGCTGTTGCTTCTCACTAGTACGCAGAAGCTCGCCCAGTGCATCATGAAAGGTAGTTTGATTATGATCGGCCATTGTGACACCACCTTTGGAATAAAAGTTGCTTGCAGTTTCCGCAGCCCAAAACTCTTCGTCGCAAGGCAAGTCAAGCAGGATCTCCGAGTTGGTCAAAGCTGGTGTATGATTATACGCGGAGACAAGTAGGCTTGATAGTATGAAAACGGCGTAAAGCGTTCTTTTTCGTTCCTCCATAGTCTTCCAGTTATACCATTCTTGGTGATCATCAGGGATCTCGTTTTTAAAACCCCCGCCGGCGTTGCTCCAAGAATCTGACATGAGGTCGTCATCTACCATCTGAACGTCTTGCTGGTATGGAGCGTTCAGATGTGATTGGGGCTTCAGTAGTTCTGCTGCACGAGCTAAACTCACAAGTGCTGCACAATGAGTACTGGCGATATCTCCTGCGGTTTTGTCTCCACAGTTATGGCCATAAACGACATTTAGCAGCATCGCTTGAACAAGCCATACGGGTGTATGAACCGAGTTCTCTGGAATTCGAGAACCATGATCAACTCCAGCCTTCCGGTGATCTGCTTTACGAACGTCGGCCTTGCGTCGCTCCTCCAAGTACAGCTGAATCATTTTCTTAGCCGAATCAAACAACTCCTTAGACTGGACTTGCTCCACTTCGTAAAGTGCACCGATAGCTGCCATCGACAAGATTAGGCAGCTTCGACCTCCGACCAACCCTGCTGACCTCGATTCACTATTATACGATGGAACGTCGAAAGAGAGCGTAGGTATGTGAAGGAATGGCATGTGTGGGTGAAAGTATCGGATATAAGCTGCAACATAGCGCTGGAGGTCGTGTGTACTGGGAAGGCTTCGAGACGGCTCGTTAATACTGTTCGATCGGGCAGTGAAGTGTGGGGATAGTGGTGAACTAGTCGCTGGGAACGAGTACTTGCGACCTCCAAAGGGCGTGCACTGAGCGAGAGCAGCCACGAGGGACTGGCGAGTACTCTCCGTTATGGTAGATAAAGGGAGACTAGCCTGTAAGCTTCCATTCAAGGAGATTGGGGTCTCAGGACCTGGGTTCATTGGTGGGTGATATCCTTGCGTATTGAGTCCTGGTAATATGGAGGTTGGACTAAGAGAACTCATTGATGGCGGGGGGGTGGAAAAGTATGGATCATTCGCGTTCTTATGAGAAAAGCTATGTGGGGACATGGGTGCTCCATTCATCAAGTCCTGAAATCCATGTTGTTGAGTAAGATCCAAATGGAATGGGTTTGGGGTCATTAAGGGAGGTGCCATCATAGACTGCTGCCACATGGATGTGGAGGAAACAGCGGGATTATTCGATCCATCCAACATCACTTCACTGATACCACTTTGGCTTGCCGTGCTTATTGCCGAAGGCGAAGATCCATCTATAGCGTTTTCATTGCCCTCTTGGAATGACATCTGGTGTTCGAAACCATTCATCCAGTCGAAATTCTCCTCCAAGGTTTGGCTTGTAGACATATCGGGGAAACCATGAATGAAAGGAGAAGTAGAATCAATGGCCATAGATTGTGGAGAATCACTGTAATGCAAGGCATTTGGGTTAATAGTTGTAGATCCAGGACCAAACAGAAGTCCTTCAAAATCAAAGTCACTATTGAAACCACCCACAACTGGCGCAGTTCTCATCCCGCCGCCGAAATCTACGTTGTTGAAGGAATGGGTTTCTAGCTTTGGCAGGCCGTGATTGGCACCACGCTGGCCCATAGCTGTCGACATACCACCAAAATGGTAATCATTTTGCATCGGTAAACCTGCGAGGCTGGGATGACGACTGTGGCCTGCGATTAAAACATTTCTTGCAGCATTCACATTTGCAGCTGCCATTAGCTGCATGTGAGCTCCATCAACATGGCTGATGGTGTTGGCTCTGGGTCTCATCGTGCCAGTTGCATGACCACCTGTTGCTATTGACCCCTTTCTAACACGACCTGTTGCGGCAGCAGTACTACTTGCGGCGCTTTCACGGCGATTTCGCGGCCTTGAAGACGGTGTGGTTGTCATGTGTAGCTTCTGTTGATGCCGCAGTAATAGATCGCGGCGGGCAAAGCATCTTGCACATTCTGGACACTCAAATGGCTTTTCTTTTGTATGGGACCGCTCGTGACGTTTCAAATGTTCTAAACGCGCAAACGAGCGTTGACAAGTTCCGCAGACGTGTGGTCTCGGCTTGTCAGTTTTTGGTGGGGGAAAGTTGTTCGCAGCTTTGGGATTGCCGTTCGCAGAAGCGACTGAGAGAAGTTGAGTTAGCTATGCAATAATGTAGAACCCGGAAAAGCAGAGCTATCCCAAGGGCATCATGTGCTTAATGTTGAGAAATATCGATGTTATCCTTACCAGTTTCTCCATTGTTCATCCCACCATTTGAGGACGCTACGGCTGGCATTTCAGTAACTGATCAACGTGGGAGCTCTTGTAGGCTCCGAGCATCGATGGGGAAACAAAGGCTTTGAGGAGGTTCCGCAGGTAAACTTGAAAGACGATTTGGCATGCTATAGAGCTTTCAGTACTCGATTCGCTGCCGACTGACGATTGAAGGGATCGTGATCGTGGCAATTGAGGAAGGAATAGGTAGAGGATCACTCACGGCTTTCCAATGGCTGACCTAGAGGAAGCGGGAGTGTACTGGGGAGGCGACTGGGATTGCGAGATAGTGCAGATGCAATCAACCCACTTGACGTTGAGATTAAATCCACTGGCGACTTTTCCTCTCTCCCTGTCTCGTCTGCCAGTTTATCGCTTCTGTGGTGGTGCTGTGCTGCAACCACAAAGGCGCCCGTTTGCAGTGTGCTTTAGCCGACCGGTCCTAACCCAGGTCGATTTTGCTGAACGTGTATGGTCGAGTGGTATATGTCCTTGAAGCTGCTGTTTGGTTGAATCTGCAGCAGGATGTTCTGGTACGAGACGAGTTCAGAGCGTCCGGATTGAGGAGGGCAATGCTCTCTGTGGTGGGATGCGCACCTCGGAATACGGCCTAGGTTGGTTAGGTAATGGGTTTGAACAGGCGGACAATGGATGCGCAGCAAGCTGTTGACGCTGGACACCGGTGTCTTTCTTGCAGGTAGCCGTACCAGAACTAAAGAGCAAGAAGAAAGGAGCAGTTTGTTCCACACAATTATGGAGAGGTACCTCAGGAAGGTCTGCCGCAGCGCGCCGTAGGAAGCACCACGAATGTCAGCGAGCCCACCAAGCTGGGGCTGGATGACCTGAATGACCAAACTCGACCTTTCCAACCATGCAGTCCCAGCGGCGCAAGGTTTCCCCATTGGCGCGATGGCCTCTCCACTGTGCTGCGACGCAAAGACCGGGGATAACAGAAGGAGTTGAGAACAAAGCTTGGTCCAAAGGGGAATAGCAGCGACGACAGCGGCGGATCGATCTCTCCCTGAAGCCCGAGCCACAAGCACTTAGGAAGTCAAGTACCATTAAGTTTACGGTATGGAGCACTAGTAAAAACATGTTGTGCAAGGGATTCGGAAGCGCTGGGATCTGGAACGGTTCTCACTCAAAAGGCTATGGACATACGTGAGGTGTGAGTGCGTGACTCTGCTCGACGTTTCTACTGGGTCATGCTAAATATCCTACAGCAGCTCCCTACATAGCCTGGCCTTCAAAACGATCCCACAGTATACGATGCTATGCACGACGGCAGAGATTTGAGGCAATTCAGGAGAATGGAACTCTCGGGTTATTAATAAAGAGGGTCCTGGAAACCGCCAAGTGTGCAACACAAACCACAGGGCATGGAGCAGGGAGAGACTGCCGCTGATAAACTTGATATTGATCAAGGGCCACGCTAGCACTGCTCGTCCTAATTATACTGTATAGTGCTTGCCGATCCTGTACTGCAACAGGGGCAGCGCTGTGTGACGGTCAATCTTTGGATGCTCTGCTCTAGAAGAAGCTTCTTTGGCTCTTTCATATACATTTATATTGCGCATATTTATTCCGAACATGTACCGGTACTGTACTCTTTATCCTATCATGAAAATCACGAACAGTGTCTTTGGGCTGCTACGCCTGTACCGGTTGAGTTCAGGAGAGTAGTGATACCGGCACGAAGGCATTCAGATGCATATTTGCTCCGCGGATCGGATCATTTCACGCCTGCTACCTGGGCATCAAACAGACTGCTCCTGTACTCTCGCACCAAACTGTACGGATGGATACTTATGAGTCTTTTCTTGGGCTAGTTGTTCTGGCGACGCATCAACGGAACAGCCGCATGGGAAATGCAAGGCTCAAACGATGTGTTTCGTGATGTATCCACCTATCCGCATCCTAGTAGGGTGGGATACTGCTGAGCCCGACCTATTACCTGTGGTGCTCTGTAAAGTCCGAGAAGGACAGAGTCTGTGGCGAAGTGTTGAACTGGTGATGCTCAAGATGAGATCGAAACTTGTTCCAGACACCTTCGGTTTCCTTTACTTCTACCGTCTACACCAACCGCACACATGCTCCACTGTTCTGGGCTACCCCAACATTCAGTTTAAGATTGCTCCCCAGATTACGCGGAACACGACGTGAACCAAGCGCCGCCATAGCGTTTGGCTATCTTATCGTAAACGTGGAGGGATCACCAGGCTGGAAATAACCTGAGAGCCAAAGGCAAGGTACCAAGAGTACTTTCTAGAACCTCTTCGATCGCTTTCTCACACAATGCAGTACCTGACAGTATGACGACGATAAGGCTCGACAGGCGACGTGGTGTACTGTGTGGATCACTCATTCGTTGAGTGATGGAAGAGTCTTGGAACCCAAAGTGGATGGTGGTGGGTTGGACTCACTCGTGGTGGAGAAGTGACCGGAGCGAGTGGATTTCCGGCACAACTAACTATCGTAGAACACACTATAGCGAGCGCCTAGCAGAGTTGCAGCCTCATGTGATGTCAAAAGGGCAAGGATAATCGTCGTCTGTTCAGTCTCGATTTCCCTTACTCGCTTCTACTGGCTACACGCTTCCACTTGCATCAAGCCATGTCGTCGCTTGGTTTCGATGGCTTGAAGGCATGGAACAGGAAAAACGTTCTCTTCCCTCGACACCAATCACGCACCCTCGAGAGTCTGCCGTGTTCCGTCAGCTCAGGGCATTTTACTGCAAAGCTATACAGAAGTCGTTAGGTATACGCCACCACATGTAGAGCAGGCATTTTGCCCTGCAGCATCCAATTCGTCCCACCCCTTCGAACGTCCAAAGTACTGTAGATGACTCCACGAGTAAGACGACCAGCTTACGCATATAAGTAGCATTGACCTATCATACCCTAGTCTTCTTCCCCAGGTTTTGAAGCCGAGCTGCAACTGTCATCCGGCGAGAGCTATCATCCGACGCGCATGTCCTCTTGGAACCGTGGAAGGGTATCGTACATTCATGCAAATTGAAGTATATACTCATTACGTTCTTCCTCCCGCTTGGAGCACATAAATAAAAGAATCATTAACCGGCATAGACTATGATCGAGTATACAGAGTACATGCTAATATGTACCAAGTGGCACTTCTTACCTATGAAGGTGGTAAATTTCCGACATTTGAGAGAGAGCTGATATCAGGAGTTATCGAAACGGAGATACCGAACGAGCCTGGATGGGTGCGATGGTGCTTGCGTGAGGACGCGCACTGCACGTTGTTTTTACCAGAGGCCTGGCTTGCAAGACTCCAAGAGGAACAGGTCCAAGATGGGAAAGGAGCTAAAGTGAGATGAACTTCAGTTTACCTGGAAAAGTTACTATAACGAACCAAAGAATCAAAATTGGAGCTCTAATCTCCGGGTGGTAACTTTAAAGCAGTCGACTAAGTAAGTGAAAGTTTAACGGAAATACCACAATAGAAGTCGCAACCAAATTTGGAGCGGGACGGGGGTCATCAAGGAATACATACCCCAGCTTAACGGGTCACGGAATAGTTAGCCATATTTTGAAACTCTTTCCCAATACTTTTTATATTGAAGATCAACCTTCTACTCACCTGCAATTACATTTTCTTTGGCCACATAGTCTGCATACTATAGATCACGGTTTAATAATCCTCGTTGTGGTAAGAGAGAATAATGATGTAGCTGTTGGATTGGAATTATGATGCTAGGGTCCTCTATAAGCCACTTTTCCCTACCTATAGAGCAAGCCCAGATCCCCAGATTTGCAGAGTTATGTGAGTTTTCACCCGACGATCGGCTGACCTGATGTGTAAAATGACGGGAAAGTTCTTGGGGACAACTCTGTAGAACTTCCACGACAACCA
>Ga0247810_10000139_pt1 | contig 118353 bp, 102 predicted proteins | sample UWRJL119311C1_FD_179918 | JGI IMG/M metagenome (GOLD analysis project Ga0247810, IMG submission 179918) | Plant litter microbial communities from Arlington Agricultural Research Station in Wisconsin, United States - UWRJ-L119-311C-1 | ecosystem: Environmental > Terrestrial > Plant litter >... | reverse complement strand
TGGACAGATTTCGCTCAGGTTCGTTTCCGCGAGGAACGAAGCGGTCTCCTTGCTGGTTTGAAGCTGGTTGCGGCAAGGAGATTATTCACTTGTTTCTATTTTTTCAATGGTGTTCATGAGCTCTCCCGCTGTTGCCGGGATCGGTTATCTTCGCGAAAAGCTCGCAAAAACGAACCCCTCAAGCGTCATGATTCCTATTAAAAGATGTGGGTACACAGTAGGTTACAAACGCGGACGATATCAGGGAGGAAACTGCGGTTGAAATGGAAGGTGGGTCAAAAGAGAAGATTGGTGGCTATTGAACTAAACTTTAAGTACTGAGGCGATGCAATCGCCAATTTAAAGCATCCGCGTTGTCGCAAAGTGACTCCTTCGGAGCAAACGCGGACGATATCAAGATGGAAAAAGCAAGCTTAATATAAATTTGGTAGGTTAAGTTCTTCTTATCCTACCAAATTTTAATCAATGCATTTCATTAATTTAATTCAAGCTTGGATCACTAGGAAAATTGCTCACATGTGCATATCTAGGTCCCAGATTAACAATAACCTTTCTCCATAACTCCTCCTGGTTATGTGAAAATACCACGCTATCATCATACTGATCGGAAACAATCCAGGTATTTCCCTTAATTTCTTCCATCAACTGATTTTGGCCCCAACCAGAATAACCAAGAAAGAACTTGACCTCATCTTTGTCAATTGCATTGGAGTTGACCAAGATTTTCAAAGTCTCAAAATTACCACCCCAATAAATACCTTTTCCAATCTCTTCGCCACTATTTAATTTATCATAGCACCGATGGATGAAATGGATCGTATCGACCTCTACCGGTCCACCAATAAAGATTGGATAATCAGCCTGCCATAAATCTGGGACTAAGTCTTTCAATAACAGCTGACTTGGTTGATTTAAAATAAAACCGACCGTGCCTTCCTTAGTATGCTCGGCCATTAAAACAACTGAACGTTTAAAGTTTGGATCACTTAAAAAAGGTTCGGAAATAAGTAATTTCCCTCCCGAAGGCTCAATTCTACTTAACATAAGTGAAATTTAGTAAACCATTACGATTATAGCAAATTCTTGCTAAGCTTAAAGCTCAAAGACTAAAGCTTAAGGCTCGGAAGCTTCCTGTATTAAAAGAAACCCTTGCAACAAAGTATTTAACAAGTTTTAGCTTATAACAGAACTAAAGTCTATTTTTGCTTTATGGAGTTAACAAATGAAATGATACAGAATTTGAGGCAAGACTATCGTGCTGCTCAATTAAATGAAGGCGATGTAGCTACAAATCCAATTAAACAATTCGAAAAGTGGTTTTCGGAAGCAGTTGCCGCACAACTTTATGAGCCGAATGTGATGACATTAGCTACGGCCGATCAGTCTGGCAAACCAAATGCGCGAATCGTTTTATTAAAAGGCTTTGACGAAAAAGGTTTCAGTTTTTACACCAATTACCTGAGCACCAAAGGGAAAGAACTAAAAAAGAACCCACAGGCCTGCTTGGTTTTTTTCTGGGCAGAATTAGAACGTCAGGTAAGGATTGAGGGAAAAATTGAAAAGCTGGACAAAGAAACTTCTGAAAAGTATTTCCATTCGAGACCAAAAGGAAGCCAGATTGGAGCCATTGCATCTCCACAAAGCCAAATCATAACCAATAGATCTATTTTAGAAGCGAAGGTTGAAGAACTTGAAGCTACCTATCAGGATAAAACGATTCCGAAACCAGCACATTGGGGCGGTTATATCGTAAAACCAACAGCGATAGAGTTTTGGCAAGGAAGAACAAGCAGGCTCCATGATAGGATCAAGTACCATTTGGTGAATGGAAAGTGGCAAACTAATCGTTTAGCGCCGTAGAGCTTTAAGCTTAAAGACCAAAGCTTAAAGAGCAAAGATTAAAGAACAAGGATCAAAGATTAAAGACTGGAGATCAAAGCTACAACCAGTCTTTAAGTTATTGTTAAGCTTCATATCAAGCAAAAATATTAAATAGTATAGCATGAAAAATATTGCAGTAATCGGTTCTGGTACAATGGGTAATGGGATTGCTCATACCTTTGCACAATTTGGGTATCAAGTTAATTTGGTTGATGTTAATATCGATGCCTTAGGTAGAGCAATCATTACCATCACTAAGAATTTAGATCGACAAGTTGCTAAGGGAATTTTATCTGAAGAAGAAAAAAACAATACTTTAAACAATATCACAACCATTACAGACCTGGAAGCGGGTGTCGAACAAGCTGATCTGATTGTTGAGGCTGCGACAGAAAATACAGAACTGAAACTAAAGATATTTAAAGATTTAGATCAATTTGCTAAACCAGAAGCTATTCTAGCCAGCAATACCTCTTCAATTTCCATCACACAGATTGCAGCTGCGACCAAACGTGGAGATAAAGTAATCGGTATGCATTTTATGAATCCAGTTCCCATAATGAAGCTTGTGGAGGTAATTAGAGGTTATGCAACCAGTGATGAAACTACGAGTTCAATTATGGAGCTCTCCAGAAAACTGGGAAAAGATCCAGTTGAGGTGAATGATTATCCAGGTTTTGTAGCCAATAGGATTTTAATGCCAATGATCAACGAAGCAATTTATACCTTGTTTGAAAACGTAGCTGGTGTGAAGGAAATAGATACGGTGATGAAACTGGGAATGGCCCATCCAATGGGACCGCTTCAATTGGCAGATTTTATTGGTTTAGATGTTTGTTTGGCTATATTAAATGTACTTTATAAGGGCTTTGGAAACCCCAAATACGCACCTTGTCCGCTGTTGGTAAACATGGTAATGGCAGGTAAAACCGGGATTAAATCTGGTGAAGGATTTTATAATTACAGCTCAGGAACCAAAGATCTCATTGTATCAGATAAATTCAATAAATCCTAATTTTTTTAGCATTCTTTTTTATATTTGTTAAATGAACGAAAATCTTGATCCTTCTTCTGAGAGTTTAAGTCCGATAGAACGTGATATTGAAAAAGTATTACGTCCGCAAGAATTTGAAGATTTCACAGGTCAGGATAAAATTCTAGAAAACTTAAAAATCTTTGTTAAAGCTGCCAAATTACGTGGTGAAGCTTTAGATCATGTCTTACTTCATGGCCCTCCAGGATTAGGAAAAACAACCCTTTCCTATATTATTGCCAATGAAATGGGGGTTAATATAAAAGTTACCTCTGGTCCAGTTTTAGATAAACCTGGAGACTTGGCAGGCCTACTTACCAATTTAGAGACTGGTGATATCTTATTCATAGATGAAATACATCGGTTAAGTCCCCTAGTTGAAGAATATTTGTATTCGGCTATGGAGGACTTTAAAATTGACATCATGCTGGAGAGCGGCCCAAATGCACGTTCAGTACAGATTGGCCTTAATCCATTCACTCTAGTTGGCGCAACCACACGTTCAGGTTTATTGACTGCGCCACTTAGGGCAAGATTCGGGATCAATTCAAGACTTGCTTATTATGATGCCAAATTATTAACCACGATTGTATTGCGGTCATCAGAAATCCTGAAAACACCTATTAGTGATGAGGGAGCATATGAAATTGCCAGACGTAGCCGTGGTACACCACGTATTGCCAATGCACTTTTACGTAGAACGAGAGACTTTGCCCAAATTAAGGGCAATGGCAGTATTGATACGGAAATAGCACGTTATGCGCTTACTGCCCTAAACGTTGATGAACATGGATTAGATGAAATGGATAATAAAATACTCTTAGCCATTATTGATAAATTTAAAGGTGGGCCAGTGGGATTAAAAACCATCGCAACTGCCGTAGGTGAAGATGATGGCACTATTGAAGAAGTTTACGAACCATTTCTAATTCAAGAAGGATATTTGATGAGAACTGCGCGAGGCAGAGAAGTAACCGAAGCTGCGTACAAACATTTAAATAGAATAAAATTGGGCCAAACAGGGAAATTATTCTAAGTCTATGCAATAGCATTAACCGTGTTCAGAAATTTAATGGTTATCAGACCCTTCTTACCAATACTTTAAATTAACATTATATCCAGAAGGTTAACTTATTAGATTTATTATTTACTAATCATCTAAAATACAAGGGCACTTGAAACGTAATATTGACTTGAGCCAATCTTTCTAACCTATCTAGCTCTACAAATTGACAAACACAATGAGGTATTTGAAGATTTATTTAAATGCCAATTGATTAAAAAGATTGACGTAATTTAAATCACTAAGGATTAGAAGTATTATTTCTAAAGAACACAAAATAAATTACGATTAAGATTATAATAATTATAGGTATAATCCATTTCATTGCTTGACCTGCACCTTTGTTATCTGGTTCATTTACAGTTGGTGCCGGGCCAGGATTATTGGCATGTGCCTCATAGTTGGTTTCGACCGGTGGTGTTGGCTTATTTGGGTCTTCAATATGGTTTGATGTGTTATTTTCCATGGTTTTGAGTATTAATTAGTATTAATGCAATATTCCTTACTGCGTTTTATTCATTAACAATTAATGTGCTAAAAGGTTTTTATATCAAAAGTCTATCTTTGTATTTCCATGTTCAATAATGCCACAAAATATAGTCAGCTGATCAAAGCCGAAGCAATGCGACTTGGTTTTATGGCCTGTGGTATTGCTAAAGCAGATTTTCTTGCAGAAGAAGCGCCAAGATTAGAAAATTGGCTAATGAACAACCATCATGGAGAAATGGCATACATGGAAAATCATTTCGACAAACGACTTGATCCGCGTTTATTGGTTGAAGATGCCAAATCTGTTGTTTCACTAACTTTAAACTATTATTCTGAAGAAAAACAGTTGGACGAACATGCCCCAAAGATCTCCAAATATGCCTACGGAACAGACTATCATACAGTAATTAAAGAAAAGTTAAAAGAATTACTTGCATTTATCAACGATGAAATTGGTGAAGTAGCAGGCCGATGTTTTGTTGATTCGGCACCGGTAATGGATAAAGCATGGGCACAGAAGTCTGGACTAGGCTGGAGAGGAAAAAATTCCAACCTGATCAGTAAAGATGCAGGTTCGTTCTTCTTTTTAGCAGAATTGATTATCGATTTGGAACTGGATTACGATCATCCTTTTGTGGCTGATCATTGTGGTTCGTGTACACGGTGCATCGACGCCTGTCCTACCGATGCAATTATGGCACCTTATGTAGTTGATGGCAGCAAGTGTATCTCCTATCTTACCATCGAATTAAAGAATGAAATTCCGAACGAATTTAAGGGAAAGATGGAGAATTGGATGTTTGGTTGCGACATTTGTCAGGATGTTTGCCCTTGGAACCGTTTCGCTACCCAGCACCAGGAACCTGCTTTTATGCCTGCTCTTGAGCTTTTACAACTCAATAAGAATGAACTGGTCGAAATGACAGATGAAGTCTTTAAACAGGTTTTTAAAGGCTCTGCGGTTAAAAGAACGAAATTTAATGGACTGAAAAGAAATATAGATTTCCTAAAACCAGTGTAACATCATCTTTTAAACATTTAGCCTATTGACCAGGGATGCCTTTGGCACAGCCATCATTAATATTCACCTAATAACAAACACGAATTCACTTATAAGTAACATCTATTTTATCTACCCATACTGCTTTTCGATCAAAGGTTTCTTTAAAGTTATTTAACAGGAAAGCCCTATCATAAACTGGCTGTTTTGTTACTTTTTTTACACCATTTACAAATACAGTTACTGGTTTTGTCATATCAACCATTTCTGGAGAGATCAATACGGTAATTGAATTTATGCGAGAGGTCTCCAAGTGAAATTCATTGTTCTTGAAAAAACCTTTCACTACGCCAGATTTTCGTGGGAAATTAAATGCTTTAACCAGTGTGTCTTTAGTAATTAAGCTATCCTTTTTATCATAGCTCAATAGTTTATAGATATTGAAGTTGATTTGTTTATGCCAAGTTGCGGCCTGTTTTACTGTATCTAATTGTTTGATCTGGATCCAGTCTGCTTTACCATATTTCACATCGTCGCATTCCCAATAGATGTTGTTATGAAACGGATTTCGGTTCCTACTTTTGATATCGGCAAATAACATTGGATAAACGGGTTCAGATTCATCGAACTGTGGGAACCAATGGGGCCAACCATTATAACGATGGTCTTGATAGTCGATTTTTAGCGATTTCATCAATACATTTAAGGTATCGTTAGCATCTGGCGGATAATAATAATCCTCATCTGTAGACACATTGAAATATGACCTGTTAGCTGCATTTTTAACAAAGGTACCACCAGTTCTTACTTTTGGCTGTGTATTAAATCCGTAAAAGCCGGCAAATGGACTTTGTTGTTTCATCAGATAAGAAAATGACCCTGTTGCTCCATTGGAATGGCCAGTGATAAAAACTTTATTATCATCAACATTGATGGATTGTTTGATTTCTTTCAACATAGCGGGCACCATAAAAAAACCATCGTCTGGACCCATCCAGTTATATTGTTTGGATCCTTGTGGATAAACCATAATTACTTCATTGATTGCAGCATACTTGGTGTAATATCTATTCCAGCCATCTAAAACCCACGATGCAGATTGATATGGCGATAATTGATTGTTCTGTACAGCGCCATGAAGGAAAAATAAAACAGGATAGCTTTTTTTAGGATTATAATGCGCTGGTAGGCTCACAAAGTAAGAAGTACTGGTACTGTCGTTCACCTTAAACTTAATGGAATAATCTTTATCTTTTTTAGGACTAAACTGATTAAAAGACTTGATATGTTGATATAATGTTTTACCGTCGGTTGGTTGTCCATCAATTAATCGGGACAAGCTTTTAGATTGAAATTCTTCTTGCCTAATGCGTAGCTTATTAAAAAAATCATCTTTTAACTGATTTGCTTTTGCGAGTATAACGGGCCATCTTTTATCATTGAAAAGATTTTCATATTCCTTTTGGGGATAGGTAAATGTGAGGTTGTCCCAAGAAGTATTTTCCTCGTTATTTAAAGCCAACAATTGTTCAAGATAAAGGAATGCTTTATTGTTTTCTCTCAATTCTGAAGCAATAACAGAAACTTTGTACAGGCTTCTGGTATTAATTTCTTTTGGATATAATTTAAAGGCCTTTTCATAAAGGTTAAATGAATTTCGATAGCCAATTGTATCTTTTGCTGCCCACATTACACGTAATGCGCTATCTGTTAATTTTTTATAGGATTGTGCTTTGGCATTGAAAAATACCGATGCCAATAGTAAGAAGATGGCTAACTTTTTCATTTCAATTAATTTATGATCAAAACTATCCCAATTGAGAGATTAAAAATTGTAAAATTGGGACATCGGATTGATGTTATTAGTTATGTTTAACGATTTGGGTCAATTCTCCCATCCGGACACCGTCCTTTCCAACGACATGCCGTTCTTTAACCATCATTCCTTTCTTATCATACCACCGTTCATCATAAACTCCTTCAGATCCATTTAATGGAACACTTTTAACTAAATAATAAGGACCGATCTTGTTTAAAACATTTATTTTCACTTTGCCCATATAGGTATAAGCAACATCAACGATATCAATTTTATTGGTAATAAAGTTTTTTCTTATACCGCCAACAATTACGGTTTCATTTACCTGTGGCATATACTTCCAGAACCATAGATTGGTTGGGTTTATGAGCTTATTTTGGGCAGTTATTAAGATTGTAGTGTCTTTACCCCTAAAGTTTAAATGCACACTATCTTTATATACCTTGGTGAGTTCTTTCTCATTGCCATACTGAGTTGGCATGCCAGTGGCATCAAAGCACAAACTAAAACTGGTCTTACTTAAATCAGTTAATTGATAATCCATTAGACAAAATGATCCATCCTTAGCTACGCTTCTACCCGTTGCCCTGCTAAAAATTATTTTTTCTGGGTCTTCTTCGTGGTAATATTTAAGAAAATAAACGGCAGTACTTTTTTGGCCTGTACCTGGATATTTATCTGCTTGAGATTTTAAGGGCTGTGCTTTTACGACTTGGGTAAAAATCAGCATAAGGAAGATACAACATTTCATGATTATTTAATTAGCTTGTTGTAAAGCTGGGTATAAATAACTGCCAAAAATTGTAAAACTGTGACCTATCCAGTAAATCTCCAAAAAGTATCTTCTGAACCAACTATTCTGCCTTCTTTAAAGAATTGCGAAGGTGTTAAACCCGTGAGCTGTTTACATGCTTTTATAAAATGGGACTGGTCTGTGTAGTGTACCTGATGTGATAAAGTAGTTAAGTTTGGATGTATCTCATTAGCCAAACGATAGTTCATCAATTGCCTAAACCGAACAATAGAACGGTACTTCTGTGCCGTTGTACCTACAAATTTTTTAAAGATCCTGTTCAGCTGTTTTCTACTGATCCCAAGTTTCAGCTCTGCTAGTTCGTCAATGTTTAAATCATTGGCTGGGGAATGAAAAAGTTCTATAGCTTTCTCTATATAGGCGTTTTCAAATGGAACGAGCAATTTTAACAGCTCATGATCTAATGTTGTTCGGATTTCGTCTATTGTTTTTTCAAATAACCCGGTGATCAAATCATCTTCAAAAAAGGAAAACGATGGGGAGCAAAGTCTCTGGTCTACTGCTGTTTCTCTAGCTAAGAATTGATTTACTCCAAAAGTTTCAAAAACAATCCCAATTTTATGAACAGGACCACGCTGAGTTACTTTTAGGATGGTTTCTCTTAATGGTGTAAAAATTTGAAGTGGTGCGGCATCAGGTTCGAAATTTATTTCTGAATGCCCATCCAAAAATGAAACGGTATGACTTTTATAGAATGAAATTGTATTGTTATAATGAGGATAACAGACATATTCATTATGATAATTGCAAACCTCAGCAATATCAATATAGTAATAGCTTACATATTTTCTTAGTTGCTCATCTTTTGGCTGAAATGTTTCGAATACCTTCATTAATTAAAAGACGTTGGTTTTCTCAGAATGTTGCATTGTACAGCGATTTAAGATTAAATCGCTGTACAATTAGTTCATTAGCTCAATGGTTCATTTGTCCATTTTCAAAGCATTAACTCACTCTTTTAGCCTTAATGTGTGTTAAGCCTGAAATGGATATTATATGCCGATACCAGGAGATTAAAAGGAATTTACCTGGCCTCATGAACGCATGCACAAATTTAGTCTATTGACCATTAGCTATTGTCCATTGACCCATAAATCCAAACATCTTGATTTCGAGCTTATTTTACTACAAAAGTATTGTCGCTTTTATTTTTATCAGGCACATGACTGCTACCCAAAATAACTTTATTGATCTGTTTGCTTGTCTTAAAAACGGAAGTATAGGTCTGGTTACCTGTTTCCCATGCGCCAATGCTATGGTGTGTTTTCTCTGATGTACCATCATTAAAATTAATGGTTAGATCTATCGGTAAAGGTTTTTGGCTTTTATTTTCGATTACAATCTCATAACCATCATTCACCTTATTTACTGTTTTGATAGCCATGTCTGTTACACCTTCTTCAAAAAACCAACGTTTCCAAAACCAATCCATATTTTTACCTGCACCGGCGTTCATGCTATAGAAGAAATCATAGGGCATTGGATGTTTACCATTCCATTTGGTAATATAGTGATGCAAAGCTTTTGTAAATAGCTCATCTCCCAAATAATCTTTCACGAACAAGTAGCCCATGCCGGGTTTCGGATATGAATTGGTGAAAGACCCAATACCCTTTAGTGCTGTAGTTAATGTTACAATGGGAACATCATCTTTTGTACCTGAAGAACTTGCTGTTTGTGCTATGCCATATTCATCTACAATCGATGGATCGATCATTGGCGAAATCAACCACTCTCCTATTGTTGCCCAGCCTTCGTCCATCCAGCCATATTTAGTTTCGTTAATGCCCATGTAAAAAGGGAACATCGTATGGAAAATTTCATGATCGGTTAATGTAATGGCATCAAACTTATTCGATGTTGGGTTATCGTTAACCATCATAGGATATTCCATCTGATCCAAACCATCAAAAACTGTTTCGTGGCTATAAGGAAATGGCCATTTTGGAAATTCATAACTCATTGCATATACTGTTTTACGAGCGAAGTCTATTACTTCTTCATAATCTTTATGCTTTAAATTATAAACGGCATCTACTCTTGTTCTTCTATTTGTTTTTGGATCTACCACCAAACTGGCCGCTTTCCAAACGTAATGGTTACTTGTTGCAAATACAAAATCCACTACATTTTTAGCTTCGAACTTAAAGGTATTGAAAGGTTTTTGAGCAGTAACCTTATTTTCAGCTAAGTCGATACTATCAATAACTTTGATTACACTGTCATTTTTATTTGCCAGCTGAAATCTTTTGTAAATTTCCTTTGTAAATACATCATCACCATTCAATAAATCTCCTGTAGCCCAAACGGTATAATCTTTCGGAACAGTAATTTCTGCTTTATAGTTACCAAAATCATTGTAAAACTCTTCAGAACCACTATATGGAATTTTATTCCATCCATCTATATCGTCATAAACTGCAATCCGTGGAAAGAAATAGGCGATAAAATGGGCACCATCATCAACTTGCCCAGTACGCATATGAGAGCCTTTGTTTAAAACATAGTGATAGTTGATTTTAAATTTCAGTGTTTTTCCTGGCAATAATGGTGCGACTTCAGTATGCATGTTTGTACCTTCAATAATCAAACTGGCGATTTCCTTTGGTTTGTTATTGAGTGTTATGTTGGTAATTTGAACTCCATCACCTAAATCACGTTCATTAATTCTTGCTTTCCTTGTCGCCCCTTTTTGATAGAGATTTGGATATAATTTGAACCAGATCTCTTTAAGCGTGTCCGGACTATTATTGACATATTGAATTTCTACTGTCCCCTTGATTTCTCTTGTTACCGGATTAAAATCAACCTTTAAATCATAGTTAGCTGTATTTTGCCAATATTTTGAGCCTGGGGAACCGCTTACATCTCTTGTTCCTTTTTGATACGCCTGCTGAAAAACAGGTTCTATCGGAAGTTGAGCGTAAGTTGTTATCGAAAATATGATAAAGGCAATAGATAGTTTTATTGATTTCATTTTTTTTATGCTTAAAATATGGAGATTGGTAGGGCTACGAGCTAACTAAGGTCAACTTATTTACCAAACTTCATTTTGAGTTGTTCCAACATTTCATTGTTGATAGGTTGAGCTGGCTTTTGTTCCTTTGGTTTAAAGGACGGTTTTTGTACTGGTCTTGATGGTTGACTTGGCACTGGTTTTGGTGCTTGGTTTTGTTGTTTAGCTAATTTTTGCTCTTCTTTATTTTTGCTCCATCTTGACCAGATTTCATCCAACTTCTTTTTGGTGTATAACGGAAAATCTCCCTGTTTCATCCAAGCATAATAACTTGGTTCTGCATCAAAAACCTGTTCTACAGTCCTCCCTTTATGTTTTCCAAAGTTGATGACCTCTTGCCCATCTTCATTGTAAACCATTCGTCCTGCAAAATCTACTACCTTATTCATATTGGTAAATGCATGTAATGCATCAACATCATTCTGTACAGGGGTCGATTTGTTGCCTTGTTTATCTTCGAACTCCGTGTCTTTGTATTTATCTAATTGTGAGAGTAATACTTCATAAGTTGCCTTAATATCTGCCTCTGCTGAATGGGCATTAATGATCTCTTTTTCACAATAAAATTTATAAGCTGCTTTTAAAGTACGCTGCTCCATCTGGTGAAAGATATTCTGCACATCGATAAACTTGCGATCGCTCATATCAAAATCAATCCCTGCCCTTAAAAATTCTTCTAATAACATCGGAATATCAAATTTATTGGAATTATATCCTGCAAGATCTGCATCACCAATGAAATCAGCAACCTCTTTAGCTACCCTATTAAATGTTGGCTCATCTTTGATATCCGCATCGTATATGCCATGAATTAATGAGGTAACCAAAGGAATTGGAACCCCAGGATTAATCCTTTTGGTTAAAATCTGTTCTGTTCCATCAGGCATTGCCTTCAAAATGGCTATTTCAACTATTCTGTCGCTTCCAACATTAATTCCAGTAGCTTCGAGATCGAAAAAAGCTAGAGGGCGTTTTAAATTTAATTTCATTCTTTCAATTTTTATTTTCTCAGTTCAAATCGGGCTTACCTATTAGATCATGCGGATCGAGCTATTATTTGAGACCAATATATCTTATTCAAATGTGCTAAAAAGGTTTGGTTTGTTGGCCAAAATCCTTTAAAATTTTAATTACCATTTTATTTCCTAATGCAAAAATGTACAATTAAATTGCTAGGGAAATGAATCAGCTCTTTATGAAAAAAATCATTGTACTTGCTACGCTATATTTTTTATCGCTAACTACTTATGCTCAAGACTTTACTTTTGGAGAAAACACAAGTAGCGATTATTATTTCGACAGAAAAAATATAGATAGCAATGCGAATGCCGTAGTCTTAAAGGAATTTGGAACTGCACGAATACAACTTGATGAAGCTGCTGGTCGTTTAATTTTAATTTTCAACTATCATGTAAGAATTAAAATCTACAACAAAGAAGGATTTAAACATGCCAACATTGTAATCCCAACCCATAAAAGTGGTGATCGGCAAGAATATGTAAAAGATATTAGTGCTTTCACCTACAATTTGAATGATGGTATCATCTCAGCGACAGAAATGGACAAAAAGGCAATTTTCAATGAAAATAAGTCTAAATATGTTTCATTAACCAAGTTCACACTTCCGAATATCAGAGAAGGTTCTATAATTGAATACCGTTATGAAATGGAATCTCCATTTATCTTCAATTTCAAAACATGGGAATTTCAGGATGAGATACCAAAAGTGCTAAGTGAATATGTTGCCTACATCCCCGCCAACTATAACTACAATGTTATTTTACGTGGTTTTCAGAAGTTATCCGATCAAAAATCAGAATTAAGCAAAGAATGCCTGAGGCTTTCTGGAGTTGCCATTGATTGTTCAAAGATGACTTATAAAATGAAGAATGTTCCCGCATTTTTAACAGAAAGCTTCATGACTGCTCCGAGCAACTTCAAATCGGCCATCTATTTTGAGCTTTCAGATGAGCAATTGATCTCTGGTGGGAAAAGAGCCTATACAAAATCATGGAAAGATGTAGATTATGAACTTGTATCAGACAAAACATTAGGTGGATTGATGAAACGTAAAGATGCCTTCAAAGAATTGATGCCTTCTATTTTAAAAAACACGACAGATGACTTGAGTAAAGCCAATGCGGTCTATAATTATATAAAAAAACAGTTGAAATGGAATAACTATTACGGAATGAATAGTGAGGATGGCAACATAAAAACAATTCTAGAAAATAGAATAGGGAGTTCGGCAGACTTAAATCTAACCTTAATTGCGGCACTCTCTGCAGCAAATTTAGATGCTGAAGCAGTATTGTTATCAACAAGAGATAATGGAATAGTTAATAAAATTTATCCTGTAATTACTGAGTTTAATTATTTAGTTGCTAAGGTTAATATTGGAGATAAAAGTTATTTGTTAGATGCGACAGAACCACTTTTGCCATTTGGTCTTTTGCCATTACGCTGCATTAATGACCAGGGAAGGGTAATCAATCTTAAAAAGCCTTCTTATTGGATTGACCTGAAGGCGAACCAAAAAAGTGTAACCAATTACGTACTTACAGGCAAACTCACCACCGATGGGAAAATTATTGGAACTATTAGTACCACAACACTTGGTTATGCTGCATTTAATAAAAGAAAGGATATAAAAATGCACAGTACCATTGATGAATACGTGGAGAAATTAGATGAGCAAATGCCAAATATTAGCATTACAAAACATGAAATTTTAAATGTTGATAGTGTGGAAAAACCATTAGTGGAAATTTACGAGATTGAATTTGCCGCACAGGATAAAAATGCGGTTAGTGATAAAGACCAGCTATTTATTAATCCTTTCATTGTTAATCGGATTACAAAAAATCCTTTTAATCTTAACGAAAGAACATACCCTGTAGATCTGGGGGCTAACCTAGACGAAAGAATAGTCATTAACATTACCCTACCTACCTCTTATAACCTTAGTGAAAAGCCAAAAGATATGGCGATTGCTTTACCAGATGGTGGTGGCAGATATTTACTACAATCAAATGTAAACGATAATGTTATTTCTGTTAATCAAATTCTACAGTTGAACAAAGCGATTTATCAGGCAGAAGAATACTTATACCTGAAAGAGTTTTACAGTAAAATAATTCAGAACCAAAAAACTGATATTTTACTAAAAAAGGTAAACTAAAATGAAATATACCCTGCTGTCCCTTTTCCTTGCCTTAAATATTTCTATAGGTTTAGCACAAGACAATTACGATGCCGCTCTTATTCCTATCGCACTCAAAGCAAGAGCTAATGCAGCCATAAGGAATGAGAGCACCACAGTTGATATGCAAGCTGTAAATGAAGTAAACTACACGGTAAAAAAAGCAATTACCATTTTAAACAAAAATGGAGATAACCATGCGCGTCTTGTACTTTTTTATGATAAAAATACTGCTATCAAATCCATCAAGGGTGAAGTTTATAATGAATTCGGCAAATTAATCGGCAAATTTTCACAGGGTGATTTTAGGGACGAAAGTGCTGTTCAAGGGTTTTCATTATTCGAAGACAGTAGGTTAAAACATTACCTTCCTGCAGTAAATAGTTATCCATATACAATTGTTTATACTTACGAAATAAGATTCAAGCAAAATCTTATCATTCCAGATTGGAAACCTAAACCAGCAGATGACGTTTCGGTAGAAAGAAGCACCTATTCCTTTATTTGTAAACCATCAGATTTATTTAGAATTAAAGCACAGCATTATGATGGTACGGTGAATGAGACGGCAAATGAAAAACAAAAAATAATGACTTGGAAAGTAACTGACCTTCCTGCAGTTAAAGAAGAACCTTACAGCCCCAATGAGGAGAATTACCTCACACAAATTAAAATTGCACCACAACAGTTCAGTTACTTTAACTACAAAGGAAATTATACCAACTGGGAAGAATTAGGGAAATGGACTTACAATAACCTACTAAAAGGAAGAGATGTTATTTCTGCCAGCACTGTTGAGCTCATTAAGGATTTAATCAAAAATGAAAAAGATAATAAGGCAAAAGCAAAGAGAATTTATGAATACGTCCAAAATAAAACCAGATACATTAGTGTACAGATTGGGATTGGTGGTTTTCAACCAGTTACTGCCGCAGAAGTAGATCGTTTGGGATATGGAGATTGCAAAGGTTTGGTCAACTACCTACAAGCGCTGTTAAAAGTTGCCGAGATCGAATCTTATTACTGTGTTGTTGAGGCTGGGACCGAAAAAGTTAGCCTTGACCCTACCTATGCGAGCATGAACCAAGGAAATCATGTTATTTTATGTTTACCGCTTAAAGGAGATACCACCTGGTTAGAATGTACCAGTCAAACTATCCCATTCGGTTACTTAGGTGATTTTACAGATGACCGTTATGTATTAGCATGTACTCCAGATGGTGGAAAACTGCTTAAAACACCAAAATTAGTTGACCAAAAGAACCTTCAAATTCGCAATGCTGAAATGACATTAAGTGTTGATGGAAATATAACCGGAACGGTAAAAACTGTTTTTAGTGGAAGTCAATATGAAAAAAATGAAGATATCATCAATAAGTCAAGTATTGATCAGCACAAATTATTAAAAGAAGTATATGATATCGATAATATTAATTTTGACCAGGTAAAATATATTCAGAAGAAGGAAATAAATCCGATTTTAATGGAAGACTTAACAATTAAGATCAAAAATTACGGGTCTGTAAATGGCGAGAGACTATTTCTCTCTGCTAATCTCTTTAATATACAGCGCAGTATACCAGAAGTAAAAAATAGGACGATGCCAGTCCTTATTAACCGTGGATATGTTCATTTGGATACGGTAATTTACCATATTCCAGAAAACATGGTGTTAACAACCGAGGTGATTGAACAGTCTTTACAGAACGAATTTGGGGAATATCAGATAAAGACTAAACTTGAAGGAAATAAGTTAAGCTATATAAGAAAAATGAAGTTGAACAGTGGAACATTTCCTGCAGAGCGATATGCAGTATTTTCAAGATTTATGGCCGATATCAATAATGCTGACCATATTAGATTTGTATTTAACTTAAAAAAATAATCCCTAAAGCAATTCCGATCACCATAATCAAATACATTAACAATTCTGTTGAGGCGAAACGTTTGTACTTGGTCCAAAATGAATAATCTTCCTTAGGTGCTGACATGCTGTAAAATTAGGGAAATAATTGGAAAGCAGGTAGCGATACAGTTAATTTTTAGCCACAGATTTAAGAGTCCGAAAGTCCGGAAGTCCGTTCCCCTCGGCAATGGTTGTGGCATAATTGGATGAAGGCTTGCATGGTTGGTTGTTTATTCACTTCAACAAGCATCACAAAAGACAACATGCCAATTATTCGCTAGCACTTTCTTTTTTCCACTTGATGCTACAGCCAATGGCTTTGGTACTGGTTAACGTAGGCTTTTTACCTTCTAACAAGAGATTAACAGCATTGCTTACATAAGTAGTGGTTGATGCAGTTTCACCTTCTTGGTTATTATCTATAGCGCCGATATAAGCAACTTCATTTCCCTTAGCGGTTTTTTGCAATACAAATACATGAGGTGTTTTAGTGGCACCGTATTTTTTAGTGTATATCTGATCTTGATCTTCCAGATAAACATAACCGAATTTCTTTTCTTTGGCGTAAGATTGCATTTTCTCATAGCTATCCCCTGGAGAAGCCACAGGATCATTTGTGTTGATTGCTATTACAGGATAGCCTTTGGGCGCATATACATCATTTAACGCTGCTATTCTAGCCTGATAAATTTTAGCCACCGGACAAGTATTACAGGTAAAAACCACGATAAAGCCTTTGGCAGCCTTGTAATCTGCTAAAGAAACCTTTGAACCATTTACATTTTTTAAACTGAAATCTGAAGCCACATCTCCAACCTGATAACCATTTTGTGCCTTTGCCATGATGCCTAGCATCAATAAACAACCTAATAAAACTGTTTTCATTATCTTAATTTAGTGTCTCAATAGTTTTCGTTAATTCCTTATAAGTAAACTCTTTCTCCTTAAACAGTCTGACATTACTTTTTGTGTGAATAAACAGTGTTGCAGGGATGGCTCCCGACCAGCTTTTATCTACCCGATCAATGAATGCCTGCTGATCAGGCTCGTTGATCACAAATACTTCAGACTTCAATTTGTTCTTTTTAACAAAGGGAACAACGGCGGCGTTCAGTTTAGATTTAAAATCAAGACTAACCAAAATCACTTTTAAGGGTTTGCCTGAGCTCTCTTTGTTTAGCTTTTCAAAGTTTGGAAGTTCTGCAACACATGGCGCACACCATGTTGCCCAAAAATTAATTACATAAGTTGTGTCATTAGCTTTTGCTACTCTCTGTTCTAACTCATTTAAAGTTAGCAATTTAACCTGAGCATTTGCAACGGTTACTAGTAAAAATAAAAAAAGGGACAAAAGGAGCTTCATTGTTTCAGGTTTACATTTTGACAAGAACAATAGTAATGATTTGAACTATTATGGTAATTTATCAATCACCTGTTCTACATACTTAACTTTGGGAGCAAGTTTATAGTTTGGTTCGTCATCAATTTTGCCGATATATTTGATGAGGTAACCGTTTGGCTTTTTCTGCAAAACTACTGCAGTAGGCGTTTGTTTGATGCCCAGCATCCACGTATATTTAAATTTATCATCGGATACGTAAGGGAACTTAAATCCTTTTGTCTGTGCCAATTTTTTCATTTCAGGCATCGCATCAAGCGGATATTTAACAGGATCATCGCCATAAGGACCTATAGCTACCAATGGGAAACCCTTGATTTTATACTTTTTATCTAGGGCTACAATCCTTTCTTCATAAGCAATACAATGATCACAGGTTGGGGTCATAAAAACAAGGATGAAACCTTTTGCCTTCTGCTGATCGTTTAAGCTATAGATTGTCCCGTTTGTACTTAATAAGGAAATATTTGGCAGGATATCACCAACTTTTAGCTCTTTTTGAGCAAAAGTCAGACTATTGATACCAACTGTTAAGCAAAGTAGAATAATTATTTTACGCATATTTTATTTTAAAGTTCCTGTTTTTACAATTGCATTCTGATATACCGGCAAGTTTAAATCATCAACAATCACACCTCTTGTAGTAGAAGCATGTACAAAAAAATTGTTATTCAGATAAACGCCAACGTGATCTACTTCATTGCCCCCAAAAGAGAAAAAAATCAAATCACCTTCTTCCAGGTTATTTTTATTCTTCTTTTTAACTGCATCTGCCTGGTCTCTTGACCTCCTAGGCATTGTAAATCCATAAATATTCTTCTCTAATAGTAGTGCAAATCCAGAGCAATCAATTCCGCTTTTATCTAGTCCGCCTAATTTATACTTTACTCCTGTCCACTCTGTGATAAAACGATACAAGCTTTTGCTTTTCAGGGACGCCATCGCATCAGCAGCTTTTGCAGCCTTCGCATCTGGTTTTACTACATGCTTTCTAGATCCGCAAGAAGATAAAGCGCCAATTAATATGACAATTGCTAAAAAAGTAAGTGTTTTTTGGTTGATGGTTGATGGTTGATAGTTCATGGTCTGGGTGTTTAGGTTAATGGTCAATAGCTAATGGTCAATAGATTAGTTTCATAAACATGATGTAACCATCCAGTCCCGTAACTCGTAACACACAACTCGTAACTTGGATAAGCGCTCAGCCTCACAACTCGTAACTGATAACTCATAACCTTATTGCTTAATTAGCCTCTGTATTTCGTCCAACTTTAACAACGCTTCAACTGGGGTTAACACATTTACATCTAAGTTATTGAGTGTATCTCTAATTTTAACTAACACTGGATCATCAACCGCAAACATCTGCAATTGATAGGCTTGATTCTGTACCTTCTTAATACTATCTTTAATGCTCTGCCCTTCCGTTCGGTCAATTTCCAATCTCTTCAAGATTTCATTAGCTCTATTAATCAATTTAGCAGGCATACCAGCCATTTTAGCTACATGGATACCAAAACTATGTTCACTTCCGCCAGGCACCAATTTACGTAAGAAAATTACTTTATTAGATATTTCCTTAATCGTAACGTTAAAGTTTTTAATTCTACCCATGGTATTCTCTAACTCATTGAGTTCATGATAATGTGTAGCGAATAATGTTTTAGGTCTGGCAGTTGGGTGTTCATGGAGAAATTCGGCAATTGCCCAAGCGATAGAAATCCCGTCATAGGTACTGGTTCCACGTCCAATTTCATCAAGGAGGATTAAACTGCGGTCAGAAATATTGTTCAGGATACTTGCTGTCTCATTCATTTCGACCATGAATGTACTTTCTCCCGACGATAAATTATCGGAAGCTCCTACCCTGGTAAAGATCTTATCGATCAACCCAATATTTACTGCTTTAGCGGGTACAAAAGATCCCATTTGTGCCATCAAAACGATCAAAGCCGTTTGCCTTAGGATAGCAGATTTACCCGACATGTTTGGCCCTGTGATAATGATAATCTGTTGGGTATCATTATCTAAAAACACATCATTGGTTATATATTCCTGTCCGATTGGCAATTGTTTTTCAATTACCGGATGGCGGCCACCTTTAATATCAAGTTCTTTTTTGTTGTTGAGTACTGGTTTTACATAATGGTTTTTTACAGCCAACTGTGCGAAACACAACAGTACATCTAATTGTGCAATTGAGTAGGCATCAAGCTGGATCGGTTTGATATATTGTGCAACCTGAAACATCAGCTCGTTGTATAAGCGCACTTCAATTGCCTGAATCTTCTCTTCAGCCCCTAAAATCTGTTCTTCATATTCCTTTAATTCTGGGGTAATGTATCGCTCCGCGCTAACCAGCGTTTGTTTACGGATCCAATTTTCGGGTACTTTATCCTTGTGCGTATGTGTAACTTCCAGGTAATAACCAAAAACATTGTTAAACGAGATCTTTAAGGATGGGATGCCTGTACTCAACGATTCCCTTTTCTGTATTTCTACCAGATATTCTTTACCTCCAAAGGCAATTTTACGCAATCGGTCAAGTTCTTCATCAATTCCATCGGCAATTACATTTCCTTTGATCAGTAATGCTGGTGGATCAGGTTGTAGTTCTCTGTCCAGTTTTTCTCTGATACTTAAACAGGGATTTAATTGGGCTGCAAGACCTGTAAGGAATGGATTTTGTGTCTTTTCGGCTAATGTTTTAACTTCCTCGATATGCGTTAAGGCTCTTTTAAGCTGTACCAATTCCCGTGGACCAGCTTTTTGTAAACCTACTTTGGAAATCAACCTTTCCAAATCTCCAATTGGTTTGATATGTGTTAAGAAGTTCTGTAACAGGTCATCATGAGCCACCAAGTACTCCACCATACCCAATCGTTCTTGAATAGGTTTAAGTTCCTTCAAGGGCATAATAATCCACTTATGCAGCATTCTTGCTCCCATTGGGGTACTGGTTTCATCCAATACGTCAAAAAGTGTAACACCATTATCATTTGCGGTACTTACGAGTTCGAGATTGCGAATGGTAAAACGGTCAAGCCATAAATAACGATCTTCTTCAACGCGTTGAATAGAAGAAATATGTTGTAGGTTGCGGTGTTCTGTTTCGCCAAGGTAATAAAGTACAACACCTGCAGCAACAATACCTGATTGAAGTTTATCTACCCCGAAACCTTTCAATGAATTAACCTCGAAATGTTTCGTTAGAATTTCAGTTGCATAATCAAAGGTGAAAGCCCAATCATCTAGTGCGTAAGTATAAAATTTATCGCCAAAAAGATTTAGAAACTCCTGGCGTTTATTTTTCTGGAAAACTACCTCTGTAGGTCTAAATCCTTGTAAAAGTTTATCGATATATTCGGCATTTCCCTGTGCTACCAGAAACTCACCTGTAGAGATATCGCAAAAAGCGACGCCTAGATTTTGCTTGTCGAAAAAGACTGCAGCAAGATAATTATTAGACTTCTGACTTAAAATATTATCATTATAAGCAACGCCAGGAGTTACCAATTCAGTTACACCGCGTTTTACAATGGTTTTGGTCATTTTTGGATCCTCGAGCTGATCGCAAATGGCAACTCTTTGTCCTGCTCTAACCAATTTGGAAAGGTAGTTTTCCAAAGAGTGGTGTGGAAAACCTGCAAGTTCTAATGCTCCATTTGGCCCTGTTCCACGTTTAGTTAAAACGATACCTAAAATCTGAGCAGTCTTAACTGCATCTTCACCAAATGTTTCGTAAAAATCTCCTACTCTAAACAACAATAACGCACCAGGGTATTTCGCCTTAATCGTATTGTACTGGGTCATTAATGGGGTCTCTTTTGCTACAGCTTTGGCCAAAATCTTTCTAAATTACTAAGGTGTAAATATAGCATCTTGATGCTTAGGGTTGAAGGATTTGTTGAAAATTAGTCGGAAAGTCCGGAAGTCCGTTCCCCTCAGGATTTTTTAAGCATAAAGAATAAAGCTTGGTAAAAGTCCGAAAGTCGAGAACCCAAGAGCTATCAGAACCATTCCCCTCGACAGTTGAATTGCAACTTTGGAGAAAAGAGAAAATATGGGTATATCAATACTAGAGATAACGCAACATTCCAACCTTCTCCCAAAGGGATGCCTTTGGCACAACTTTACAACCTTCCAACCATTAGACAAGCTAACACCAAGCTAACACCAACCTAACACCTAGCTAATAGCTACCTCCTATCTACCTCCTATCTACCTCCTAGCTACACCTTACCAAAAACCTGCCGCTTTTCATAATTTGCGACACTATAACGACGATTTGAGTTGACTACAGAAAATCAGACAAATGATATCACCTAAAATGATATACCTAAGCCAACTTTTCAATGTAGCTTAAAAAAAGCTCCATTGCTTTTCTTTTATCGGGCGTTAGTTCGAAATCCAATTTATGCATTAGATAATCATCAAGGTCGAAGTTTGGAATGCTAGGGAGGTCTTGCAGTAAAGTTTTTCTATGGTCCAAGCCTAATTTCAGGGCTTCATCAAATTGAGCTATAAAAGCCGATGGGATTTCTTTATTGGCAACCCAGGCAGCATAAAGGAATGGCAAACCTGTGAATTTCATCCACTCCTCTCCCATATCGTAGGCATAGGCAAAATCATCTCTTCTACCGAAAGTACGGTCTCCAATCAGTACGATGGCATCAGTTGCTATTGATGCGTCGGTTACAAAGTCTACTGTTACCTTAAAGTGGAATTGCAGCAATACTTTTGCAAGGTTATTTGATGTTCTGGACTGAGGATCTAATCTTACGCTTTTGATCTCTTCTGCAGGCACTTTCGAGAAGATGAACACAGAGTTTACGGCACCTATGGAGCCAATGCAATAAGAGCCAATGATATTGGCATTTGGAACAAAGGGAATTGCAGCAACTGGAATTAAGCCGATATCAACCTGATTGTCAATAAGTTTTGCAGCACAATCAGCTGGAATATCCAGGGATAAGGTTATTTGTTCTTTAACTTTACTTCTTTCTATTCCGTATATAAATGGTTTGGTATTGGTATAAGATACAGCAGAAATTCTAATCTTGTTCACTGGCATCAATCAGTTCTTTTAGGTGGTCGGTATTGTTAAAATCAATAACTGTAAAATGGTTATCAGTTAGATTTAATCTATAGAGTGTCGTATTTTGGTGAGGGAAATCCCCCATTTCGGAAAGTGGTTTTTCGAGCAATAAACACAATAACAAACGCATTGCCCTTCCGTGCATACAGATCAGCACACGCTTTTCATCAGTTTTACTTTTGATAATTCCAAGGGCTTGTTGCAATCTGATAGATACTTCATTTGGACTTTCGCCACCTTCAAATTTCGCTTCATAGTTTCCTCCCTGCCACTTTTCTACCACCTCCTTAAAAGCTATCCTCGCTTCTTCGGTATTCGGTTTCCCTTCCCATTCTCCCCAGGCTAGCTCGTCAAGTCCTTCAAGTTGTTCCCAAGGCAGACCTGAATCAATAAAACCTTGAACTGTTTGATGGGTACGTTTTAACTTTGATGTATAAAGTTTATCAAATACGATATCTTTATAATGATTGTAAAATGCTTCAGCTTGAGCCCTTCCGGTATCGTTTAAATCACTGTTTATTCCTCTTCCCTGTACAACTCCCAAACGGTTTAATTCTGTCTCGCCATGGCGGATAATGTAGATTTCTTTCATATTAGCTAATTAGGCTAACTAGCTGATCAGCTAATTAATTACTGGAAGTTTATAGTATTGTGGTTTCACATCGTCATCAAAAACAACATCAGTGAAGTCGGTTACCACATTGTAAAGTGTATCTCTTTCTATTGGCTTGCGTTTAACCTGCTTAATTAAATTAACCAATTCTTTGGTGCTCATTGCTGGGTTTTGTTCTTCAGCGCCAGCCATCGAGTATATTTTGGTAGTATCATCTAGCGTTCCATCGATATCATCAACACCGAAGTTTAGAGACATCTGAGCTGTTTCCCTACTGATCATTGCCCAATAAGCTTTGATGTGGTCGAAGTTATCCAAATAAATTCTCGAGATTGCATAATTCCTGAGATCTTCTATTACAGAGACTTCGGGAACATTACTCATCTGATTGTGCTGATTTCTAAATTTAAGTGGAATAAATGTCTGGAAACCACCCGTACGATCCTGCAATTGGCGGAGGCGTTCCATATGATCTACACGATGCTCAAAAGTTTCAATATGACCATATAACATGGTTGCATTAGAGCGCATGCCTAGTTTGTGCCATTCTTCATGAATTGCCAACCATTGATCTGCGGTACACTTATCTTTAGCGATGATTTCTCTTACTTCAGGGTGAAAGATTTCGGCGCCGCCACCTGGAATAGATTCAAGGCCAGCATCTTTCATTAATTTCATGCCCGTAGCATAATCAATTTTGGCTTTTTTGAAGATATAATGGTATTCTACCGGAGTCAATGCTTTTACGTGAAGTTCGGGTCTATGTTGTTTAATTGCGGTAAACAAGGCCGAATAAAAAGCAACATCATATTGGGGCAATACACCCCCAACGATATGAACTTCTGTTACTGGCTCATCGTCATATTTCTTTACAACGGCCAGCATTTCTTCCATTGTTAATGCCCAGCCTTCATCTTTTTGTTTAATCAGACGGGAATAAGAACAGAATTTACAATCATAAACACACAAATTTGTGGGTTCTAGGTGAAAGTTACGGTTAAAATAGGTTTGGTCTCCATGTTTTTTCACCCTGATATAATTGGCCAATACACCAAGATAGGCCAGTTCTGCATTTTGATATAAGTAAACGCCATCCTCAAATGTAATTCGTTCACCTACCTGAACCTTTTGGGCAATAACTTTTAATGAATTGGAAATATTAGGGTTGTTGAGCAAAATATCTAAAGCCTGCACGGTATTTCTTTTAATGTTTAGCAAAAGTACAACAATGACGTAATTGAAAATCATTTTCTTGTAAAAACAATAAAAGCTCCAGGGAATTGGAGCTTTTATTGTTTAGTCCGGAAGTCGAAAAGTCCGGAAGTCCGTTCCCCTCGATAGCTTTATAGCATAGAAACTAAATTTATTTTATTAGCCAAATGCTTTAACAAGCTATTTTCCTGCTTTTGTAAAGTTCAAAACTACATAAGCTGTTTTACCACTATAGGAGATTGGAGATTTGATGATCAATGTATTTCCGTCAGAGGCACCAAGCGTTAAAACATACCCTTCGGTTACATTTTTTGCTTTATCACCTTCGAATAATTTCTTAAATTGAAACGTTCCTTCAGCTGCATTTACTGACCAAAAAATATTTTGGGTTTTAGCTGCGCAAACATCTCCTCCAGGTAAACTATAGCTACCATTTCCACTATTTGTAAGGTTCCATGTACTGTTTACGAAACATTTATAAGAGCTTTCTCCCAAGAATGATTTTACTGCGATATCTGGGATTCCATCAAAAGTCACATCCGTTAAGATCCAATTACCGGTAACATCACCTCTTTTAGCCGTTGGAACACCGCCAGTTGTTGTTTTCGGAGAGCAGCTCTGTAAAACGATGATTGCACTACAGATTAATGCCGCTATTAAAAATACTCTTTTCATATACTTATCTTTTTCCTAAACTAATTACATAAATCTTGCCAAAATCTATTTTTTAAGAAAGATTTAAATTTAGCTTTGTACAAAGACCTTATCATTACAAGAATAAAACGATGAAACCAGAAACCGCAGCCATACATGCTTCAAACCTCGTTAAAAGTGCAACTGGCGATGTAACGATGCCAATTAGTTTATCAACGACTTTCTTTCGTGCAGATGATGGAAGTTATCCTGGTGGACACATGTACAGCAGGGTAAGCAACCCGAACAGATCTGCATTAGAAGAAGTTTTAACCACATTAGAATCTGGTGCCGAAAGCTGTGCATTTTCATCTGGTAATACCGCTGGAATGGCCATCTTTCAGGCGCTTAAACCAGGAAGCCATATTATTGCTCCAGACGACATGTATTGGGGATTTAAAAAACAGTTACAAAGTATTTTTGGAGACATCTTAAGCTTCGATTTTATAGATCTAACTGACCCTACGACTATAGAAAGCTATATTAAACCATCAACAGTGATGATCTGGGCGGAGACACCATCCAATCCGCTGTTAAAAATTACGGATATTGAGGCCTTGTCGAAAATATGTAAAAGCCACGGATTGATCTTTGCAGTTGACAGTACTTTTGCCTCTCCTATTTTACAAAATCCAATTTTACTTGGGGCTGATATTGTGATGCATTCTACTACAAAATACATTGGTGGGCATAGCGATGTTTTAGGTGGATCATTAACGACAGCCAAAAAAGATGAGTTTTGGGAGAAAATTAGAAATGTACAACAGATTGGTGGTGCGGTACCTTCGCCATTTGATTGCTTTTTATTGTTAAGAAGCATCAAAACTTTGTCTTACAGGATTAAGGGGCACTGTGAGAACGCTCGTAAACTGGCCAAATATCTAGAGGGTCATCCTAATGTCGAGGCTGTATTTTATCCGGGTCTAGAGTCGCATCCGCAGCACGACGTTGCGAAAAAACAGATGAAAGATTTTGGCGGCATGTTATCCCTATTAGTTAAAGGTGGCGCCACTGAAGCTAAGAAGGTAGTAAATACGGTTAAGTTATTTGCCCAGGCAACAAGTTTAGGCGGTGTAGAAAGTTTAATCGAACACCGTGCTTCAGTTGAAGGGCCTGACACCAAAACTCCTCAGAATTTGATCCGCATATCTGTAGGTTTAGAACATATTGATGACCTGATCCAAGATTTGACACAGGCATTAGAAGGCTAATAATTTAAACTATGGCTTTTAGCTATCGATACTATCTTTATAATGATTTAATCAATTAATTGCTATGTTAAGAAAAATCTGTTCTTATTTACTTTACGTTATTTCATTCAACCTAGTCATCTCAATTCCTGCTGTTGCACAGCAAAAGAGTGCAATTAAAACGCTTGCTCAACGGCAGCAAGATTTTATAGATCTACGTTTTGGGATGTTTATCCATTATAATATTCCTACTTACATGGATCAGGACTGGGCTGACCCTGAAGCTTCTCCTGCTATTTTTGACCCGAAAAAACTGGATTGCAATCAGTGGGCAGATGCAGCAAAATCGGCCAACATGAGCTATGGCTGCCTAACTACCAAACATCACAGTGGTTTTGCCATTTGGAATACCAAAACGACAGCATATAACGTAATGAACAGCCCCTTAAAAAGAGACGTGGTAAAAGAATATACGGATGCTTTTAGAGCCAAAGGACTAAAGGTAATGTTGTATTATTCTATCTTAGATACACATCACAAACTACGGCCAAATAGCATTACCCCAGCCCATATTAAAATGGTTAAAGCTCAACTTACCGAGTTACTGAGTAATTACGGGGAGATTGATGCCTTAATTATTGATGGGTGGGATGCACCATGGTCAAGAATTTCCTATGATGAGGTACCTTTCGAAGAAATCTATAAATTGGTTAAATCACTACAGCCAAATTGTTTGTTCATGGACCTAAATGCTGCTAAATATCCATCGGAAGCCCTCTATTATACAGACATCAAATCTTATGAACAAAATGCTGGGCAGCACATTGCCAAAGACAGCAATAAATTGCCAGCGCTTTCATGTCTGCCGCTACAGGCGACTTGGTTTTGGAAGACAAACTCACCTAATGAAATATTGAAAGACCCAGTTAAGCTGGTAAATGACAATATCATTCCGATGAATAATGCTTCCTGCAATTTCATTTTAAATGTTGCGCCTAACCGAGATGGGTTAATTGATGAAAATGCGTTAAAATCCTTAGCAGCAATAGGTAAGATCTGGAAGAACGAGGGTCCATTGGCGAAACTACCCGTATTAGATGCTCCGCTTATTGCTCACAATCTGGCCAAAAAACAGGTCAGTAATTCGAGTTGGAGCGACGATATGGATATTATGGATTTTGCAAATGATGATGATTTTAAAACGGCCTGGGTATCAAATCCTACAGTTAAAACCCCTTGGTATGAGCTTAGTTTTCCAAGTGAGAAATCATTTAATGCCATTGTAATTGCAGAAAAACAGGAGAATATCCAACATTATAAACTAGAATACTTCTCAAAGGGAGTCTGGAAGGAATTATTCAATGGCAGTAATAGAAAGAACATCAAAATCCATCGGTTTCCACGGGTTTCGGGAACTAAGGTGCGGATAGTAATTGATCAGGCATTAAAAGCGCCGAAGATCAATGAGTTTCAGGTCTACAATGAGCTGAAAGACTAAAGCTTTGCAGCATTGTTAGCCGCTAACATACCTGACATTGGTTTGGATTTAAAGGTAAATGGTCAACAGCTGATAGTCAATGGTTTGGATTCATAAACTTGTATGCATCACCAATCTTTTAATCTGTGGCTACCAATTTAAGTATCGTAATCCGTGCAACTGTGGCTTAATCATAAAAAAGCCGTACATAATTGCTTATGTACGGCTTTTACTATATTTAAAGGAGATGTTTAGTTTTTAGGCTGAACTCTTCCGCTTTTTTTATCTCTATCTCTACCGATTAAGTATCCTGCACCAGCACCGGTTAAACCACCGATAATGGCTCCCCTACCATCTTTTTTATCGATCAGTACACCACCTAAAGCACCAACACCGGCACCAATTGCGGTACCTTTTGCAGCACTACTCCAACCTTTTTTCTGAGCTGCAGTTGTTGTACCACCAGAAGATGTTGTTGTTGAACCACTAGACGAATAACTTGAAGAAGCTGCACTACGTCTTGCTGCTGCTAATTCTGCCTGATGTCTTTGTTCAACCAACTGTTGTTGTCTCACAACCTCAGCTCTTTTGAAACTATCTAATTTTAAACTGTCTTTAACAGCAGCTACTGCTTGTTGTTTTGCGAGCGCATCTTCTTTTTCTCTATTGCCACACGAAGCTAAAACTGTAGCCAATGCAACTATTGCGAATATCTTTTTCATGTCTGTTAAATATTTAATTTTAATAATATATTTTGTATAGTGTAAAAATGATGCCAAGATTTCAGGATGTTTGTAATAAATTTTAAATCAATCTTCAAAATCAAGGAACAGTAATGACATAACAACGATAATGGAATTTAGTTTTTCGCTTTAAATGCTTATATTTGCAAAACGGAATATCAACATACTTTTCTCTTTACCATTACCTACTGAATAATTCGATTTTTTCAGCATTATAATCTTCGACAGGCAGGCCGTTGCCATGCAGGATTAAATATAAAGTTTTGATCTAACTGATTAACTATCAAAGCATAAGATCTACAAAAGGTATAACCAGAGAATGGTCAATTTTCAATTAATACAATATCATATGGCAAAGTCTCAGGCTACTTTCATGAAAAAACAATTAGAAAAAAATAGACAGAAGAAAAAAGAAGATAAATTAGAACGCAAGCAAGAACGTCAGCAGAATTCGTCAGGAGGAAGTTTGGAGAGCATGATGGCTTACGTAAATGAATTTGGAGAAATAGTTTCTACTCCACCTGAAAAAAAATAAAAACCGCTGTTAATTTAGGCCACAACGCTACAGATTTAGCTGTATAGTTGTGGCTTTCTTATTGCATTTAATTTTTTATTGAGCAGTCAAATCGACGATTTAATGGTAAAATTAATATCTTGCCATTCTTAGTAAACGAAGTATCTATACATGAAACTAACCATATGGGGCGCTGCACAGCAAGTTACGGGCAGCATGCACTTGTTACAAACTGAAAATTACACTATACTAGTTGATTGTGGCCTGGATTATGAGAAAGAAACCTACCAGGAAGAAAACCAATATTTCCCATTCGATCCTGCTCAAATCGATCTTGTCATTTTAACCCATGCGCATATTGATCATTCAGGCAATCTACCAACCTTATTACGCATGGGCTTTGAAGGTCAAATTTTATGTACTTCTCCCACCGCTGACTTAACAGAATTACTTTTACTCGATTCGGTCAATATCTTTTTAAGCAAGCAAAATAAAAAAACAAAAGGAAAACACAGACATGCTGGTCCTAAACCACTGTATCTACAAAAACATGTAATGGAAACTGTGGATCGTTTTGTTACGATCGGTTTTAATAAGCCATTTCAGATCAATGGTTCAATTGCATTGACTTTTATCCCAGTTGGACATTTATTGGGCGCAGCAGCCGCAGTTTTGAGCATTACCGAAAATGGGACTACCAAAAAAATCGCATTTACAGGAGATATAGGACGAAAGAATTATCCAGTGTTGGTTGATCCCCAGCCCCTACCCCAAGTTGATTACCTTGTATGCGAATCAACGTATGGGGGCAGATTACACACTACAGATATATCTTTACAAGAAAAGTTAATCCAGACCATAGAAGAAACCTGTATTAAAAGTCCGGGAAGGTTAATTATTCCTGCTTTTAGTATTGGAAGAACACAATCTCTTGTTTTCACTTTAAATCAAATCTTTAGCCAAGGCCTCTTACCGCCTGTACAAATCTTTGTAGACAGTCCCTTGGCAAATTATGCGACCGATGTTTATCGCAGGCACCATGAGCTTGTAAACGATGAAGCGAAGGATTTTTACCAAACCAAAGGGGATGAATTTGAGTTTGAAAACTTAGCTTATGTTCATGATCGAAAAGAAAGTATGGCTGTAAGTAATTATCTGGAGCCCTGCATTATTATTTCTTCAGCTGGAATGCTAGAAGGTGGAAGAATACAGGATCATTTATACTACAATATCCAAAACTATTACTGTACAATTTTATTTATTGGCTACTGTGCAAAGGGTACCTTAGGAGACCGTTTACTACGTGGCGACCCTATCGTTAGGTTGCGCAATCGTGATTTGATGGTATATGCTTCCATTAAAAAAACTGATCTACTTAGTGGACATGGAGACCATAACGACCTCATCAATACCGTAAAACAGCAAGATCCGCAGCAATTACAAAAAGTATTTTTGGTACATGGTGAAATCAAAAGTATGACCGCGTTACAATCAGCACTAACAGAAGAGGGCTATCAGGCTATTATTCCAGAAAAGGGTGAAGAGATTATACTTTAATCGACAAGGAATACATTGAACTTTGCATTTCTAATGGGTTGGCCTTTGATCGATAAACTTTCGCCTTTATGATCGCGCGTTGGTTTAATGATGAAGGGTTCATCAGATTTGGCTAATGCTTCATAAGCGATTTTTAGACGATCGATATAGGTATCGGCATTTACTTTCCACTTTTTATCTTTATACCAAAAGTAAGCGAAAACATTTCTTGTGCCTCCTTTTAACTTGCCATCCAACCTAAGGTAAGCAATGTTTGCTTTTTTTAATGGTTCAACGACTGTTTCATAAAAGCTTTTGAAATCTTTAAATTCTGGTATTACTTTAATTTCGCTCATTAGTTTGATTTTGCTGCAAGGTACGGATTTTGGTTGATGGTTTAAAGTTATAGCTGATGGTTCATGGTTGATAGTTCATGGTTCATGGTTTGGATTCATAAACATCCAGCCTCACAACTCGTAACACGTAACCCGTAACTCATTTAAAGCACCAGATCTTGAAAAAGTTTAGCTAAGGTTTCATTCGCATTTAAACAAAATCCGGGATGAACCTTTGAAGCCTGTACAACGGTACTTCTGGTAGCGGTAAGCCAACGGAATCTTGATGCCAGATCCAAAGCACCTATTGGGCCAGCTTCTTTACCTCCGCAACAAATTTTCTCTATTGCTGTTAAATTAGCCAGGATTTCATCGCAATCAATTTTACAGGCAAAGGCTGTCAATCGTAGAGGATCTACCGCAAAGTTACTTTTGAGAAATTTTTGGCCTGCACAATATAAGATAACGCCAACATTTATAAATTCTTCACGTTCTACCCTAGGTACAACACGGATTACGGCATACTCAAATAAGTGTTTCCCTTGCATGTTGTGCTGCATTAACAAAATTGGCTGAATTGGCTATTCTGAAATTTAAAAACTGTGCGTAGGCGGCTCTTTGTGCTGCACTAGTTTTAAAGATATCTTCATTTAACCATGCATCTGGAATAAGTTCCAATACTGACTGGATGACTTCTGTGGTTAACAATGTTGTAAATTGGTTATCTACTTCCGACAATAAACTGGCTTCTGGAAGCAATACATGGTCTTTAATTAATCCGAAGGGACGGATAGCCTGTTCTTCCCAATTTTGCCAAGAATGGTGAAAATACAGTGAGGCCCCATGATCAATTAACCAAAGTTCTTTATGCCAGAACAACATATTTGTATTTCTAGCAGTGCGATCCATATTGGTTAACAAAGCATCTAGCCATACAATTTTTGAGGCTAAAAGAGGATCGATTTTCGCTACGGTTGGATCATAGGTAATGGCTCCAGATAAATAATGTAAGGCTAAATTCAATCCTACACTAGCCTTGAGCAAATCTTGTATTTCCTCGTCGGGCTCTGTTCTCCCAAAAGCTTCATCCAAATTAGCAAAAACTATTTCGGGTACTTTCAAACCTAAGATCCTGGCAAGTTCTCCTCCAATTATTTCGGAGATCAGGGCTTTATGACCTTGTCCAGCTCCACGGAATTTCAGCACATATAGAAATTCATCATCAGCTTCTGCAATTGCAGGCATTGAACCTCCTTCTCGAAGTGGAGTAACATATCGAGTTACATTTACCGTCCTAAGCTGAAGTGTTTGGTGAGCTGATGATGTCATGAATTATTCTTAATCAAAAGTAGAAAAATTTACTGATGTCGAGACATAAAAAAAGCATCCATTCCTATGGATGCTTTTAAAATATTTGCTTTTTTTAGTTTTGCAGAATTACATGATAATTTGCGCTGGTAGATGACGCTGCATCAAACCACACCGTATAGTTCTTTCCCGCAACAAAATTATTCCCAGGGATAACCGTAGTTGAGGCTGAGCCTAGCACCACGACTGACAGATCAACATTCGGATCAATAGAATTATATGCCGAAACATTACCATAGGCTAAACCACTTACAATTGACGTTCCAGCCAATCCGGTATAAGAAACGCTGAGCGTATTGTTAAAAGCCAAACCAAGACTAATGAACCTTACCCTTGCCTTTCCTGTAGCTGGTGCTGTATTATCATCTGCAAACCCATCTACTTCACCACCTCCATTACCGTTTGTGTAATAAAATAAGGTGTAAACTCCATCTGTATTAGCACCTATAGTTCCTACAGCACTTACTGTTGTCGTACCTGAATTACGAAATGAAACTGTACTCTTTCCGGCTTTGACTGTTAAATAGTCTGAACTATTTCCATAAGTAACGCTACTTGTTGAAATCTTAGCCTCACCCTGATAGAAATCTTGAGCAGCTGAGTTAGGAACCGTATTCACTACCCTAATTTTTGCATTCCCATATACTATATCTTCTGGTTCATCTTTTTTACAAGAAGAAATCAATATTAATCCCAAGCATATCATCGTCAATATGGTTGGTGTTTTTTTGTAAAATGTTTTCATGTGTTTTTTAGTTTAGTTATAACCTAAGTTTTCCCATCAAATACTAAGCCAAATGTAATATGATCGCTAATAAATATAGGTTTTTTTAGGGAGTCGGGAAGTCAGGTTGTCCGTTCCCATCGATGGTTACACTGTGCATATGTAAATAAGTCACCAAGCCACCAAGAACACCAAGATTGGAATTTACTTTATCTACGCTTTATCCTCCTGCCTCTATCATAAAAAAGAAATGAGGCTGATGCTTACGAATCTTGCAAATGGATGCTTTGGTACAATCAATTCACCATTGACCATTAGCTATTGACCACTGACTACAATTATTTATCAACATTTTTCTATGGACATTATTAAGTATTTGATTAAGAATTCAAAGAATGATTAAAATCGTTAACCCAATCAATCTTTATTTTCTCTGATCAACAAAAAATCTACAAAAACGAATTATTGTCCGAATTTTAAATAAAATCAGAATTAAATTTCAAATAACACATTTTGACATTCTAATATTTCGTCTTAAATTGACCTACCTTAACCTATGAAAAAACAAATTTTACTTGCATTGATATGCTTTATAAGCATTCGTGTGTTCGGTATACAATACAATCTCGGCCCGAGAATTACTGCAATGGGCATGAACAGTTCGTCCATAAATGATGATTATGCAGTGAGTGGAAATCCTGCTGGCCTACTTGCTATTCAATCAGCAACTTTAACACTGAATTATACTAGAAGTATAATCGATAACGAGCTCAGCCAGGAAACTGTTGGTCTGGTTTTACCGGGGAAAAACAATAGTTTGGGTTTTGTATTTCATCGATACGGTATTTCAGCCTATAATGAAATTACTGCAGGAACAATGTTTGCACGAAAGTTTGGTAAACACTTGGCAATTGCATTACGGGTTAACTATCATCAAATTAAAATCCAGAACTATGGGACTACCAACGGGTTTTCCGTTGATATAGGATCAATCTATAAATTGAATGACCAATTTTCTTTCGGTATTTACCTCAACAACCCAACACTTCAGGATTATGCTAATAAATTTGTTAAGATTTCAATTGACCAATCCATTTATTTCGGTGCTGTTTATCAGGCATCCGACAAGGTAATTATTGCAACTACAATTAACAAGAGTACGGGCTTGCCCTACAACACGTCTTTTGGTTTTGAATATCAATTTATTAAAAGCTTGAGCTTAAGAACTGGGATCACAACAGCGCCATTCAGGCAATTTGCGGGCTTCGGATTGATCTATAAAAAACTGAATATAGATTTTTCGATAGAAAGCGAACCTTTTCTAAGTTATACACCTCAAATTGGTATTGTTTATGCATTTTAGCTATATACTTTTGGTATTATCGATCTGTTTTAGTGTAAATGTCCATGCGCAAGAAACAGAATCAATTAGAGACTTAATCGAGGATTTGGCGGAGAGCCTATCGGATGATTACGATTTGTCTGAGCTAGAAGAAAGGCTGATGTATTTTCAGAAACATCCTATCAACCTTAACTATACCAGTATAGGAGAGCTTAAAAGTTTAATCTTCCTTAGTCCTATTCAAATCAATGCATTTTTTGAACACCTTAAAGCGCATGGCAACCTGATTGATATTTTAGAGCTTCAAAGCATAGAAGGATTCAATTTGGCGACTATTCAAAAGCTAAGTCCTTTTGTTACGCTCAAACAAACTGATTTACTCCAACCAATTACTTTACATAACTTATCAAAGTTTGGAAACCATGATCTGTTATTTCGTTTTGGTATTGGATTAGAGAAACCAAAAGGTTATGCTAAACTATCTGGAAGTCATTATTTAGGAAGTAGGGAACGCCTGCTCATTAAATACAAATATAATTTCTCCAATAGGGTATCGGCATCATTAATTTTGGAAAAAGATGCTGGAGAAAGGTTCATGAAGAGCGATCAGCAATTGCTTTTTGACCTACAATCTTTTCATATCGGAATAATTCATATCGGAATATTCAAAAAGATCATCATTGGCGATTACACGTTACAGTTTGGTCAGGGCTTAACATTATGGTCAGGTTTTGCATTTGGAAAATCACCTGATGTGGCAAATATTGTTAAAAAGGACGTAGGTTTAAAAGCCTATACTTCTACCAATGAATACTCTTTTCAAAGAGGCATTGCTACAAAAGTGAGCTTGTTAAAGGACGTCAGCTTAACATCTTTTTTATCCTATCGAAATTTGGATGCAAGCATAAGTTTAAATCACAATGGAGAAGAAGTATTGTCAAATATCAATGAAACTGGGCTGCACAGAACGGAAACAGAAATAAAGAACAGGCATAGTGTAGCTCAACAATTATATGGGGCCATACTTCAATATGAAACCAATAATCTAAATATTGGAACGATAATTTACCATACCAGTTTTAACAAAGCATTTGTTCCCGATGGGCAAGTTTACAATAGTTACAGATTTACTGGAAAAGCGCTCACCAATATTGGTTTTCATTATAACTACTCTTTTAAAAATATCTATTTTTTTGGAGAGTATGGAAAAAGCATATATAGCGGATTAGCGCATTTGAATGGAGCTTTAATTAGCTTATCATCAAAAGTATCCACTGTTTTAATGTATAGAAATTACCAAAGAAACTACCATAATTTTTATAATCACGCAATTGCTGAATCTACTAATGCGAACAATGAACTTGGCTTTTACACTGGACTTAACATTACTCCATTAAAAACGTTAAGCTTATTATTTTATGCCGACTATTTCAAGTTTAAATGGTTAAAATTCAGAATTGACGCTCCTTCAACCGGGTGGGAACTCTTGGGACAGTTCATTTATGCGCCTACTAAAAAATTCAGGGTTTCATTAAGATACAAAACAGAATTAAAACAACAAAATACCGCATTGGTTGTGCCTATCAGTTTTATTGAAGATGTTAAAAAAGAATCTTACCGAGCTGATGTTAATTGGCAGCTTAACAAATCATTGAACTTTCAGAATCGACTGGAAATTTCTCAGTTTAAAAAGGGACTACCTAAACCAGAGTTTGGCTATATGATATATCAGGACATCGCCTACACTGCACCCTTATCAAAGATTTCTGGAAATATCAGAGTGGCCTATTTTAACACCTCAAGTTACGACAGCAGGATTTATGCCTATGAAGACGATGTTTTATACAACTTCAGTTTCGGAATGTATAATGGCAAAGGAACGAGAACCTATATTAATCTAAAATATAAATTATTCAAAAAAACAGATGTTTGGATAAGGTATGCCATGTTCTATTACCCTGAGGCAGTTAGTGTTGGCTCTGGTTTGGATGAGATAAATGGTAAAACAAAATCAGATATTAAGCTTCAGCTACGTTATCAATTTTGAAGCTAGTGACCTATAAATCTGAAATTGTATTTGTTAGGATCTTACTTCCTTTCACTGTCGGGATTTTACTTGCCTATAATTTTCAGTTGAGGATCAATGTCCTATTTTTATTATCATGTAGCCTTTTCCTCTTCTCTTGTTTAATTATTACCAATATATACTATAAAAGCCTGAAGGCTTATAATTTTAAAAGTTTATTAGGGGCTTTAATACTGTTATCCTGGTTCACATTTGGCGCCCTAATTTGTTTGTTGAATGCTCAATTGATTAAACCAAACCATTATGCAAAACATTCCTACCCCATTCTAAAAGGTTGGATCAAAAATGAACCACAGATCAGTCGTCAAATTTTAAGGTTTGAAGTATCGATTACTTCGGGCTATTTAAACCTTACACCAAATGAAACGAGCGGAACCCTGTTGGTTGCACTTAAAGTTGATAGCCTAAAACCTATTGTCCTTGCCTATGGTGATGAGATCATCATTTGTTGTCGTTATTTACCTGTAGAACCACCCTACAATCCTGCCGAGTTTGATTTCAGTGCTTGGTTGGCCACAAAAAATATCTATCACCAAACGTTTGTCAATCAAAATCAGCTTCTCCAATTAAATCATGACCAAGGAAACCCAATCATTAAATATGCATTTGAGGTAAGAAAAAGGCAGGTCGACCTTTATAGAAAGTTAATCAAGGATGATGAAGCATTTGCAGTTGCATCAACACTTGTATTGGGCTATCGTGCAGATTTAAGTAAGGAAACATTAGCTGCATATAGTCAAACAGGAACTATTCATGCTTTATCAGTTTCTGGAATGCATGTTGGCATTATCTACGTTCTTCTAAACTTGATATTGTTTTTTCTGGACAAAAACAATATTTTAAAAATGGTGAAAGTGCTATTGATCTGTTTTTTGATCTGGTATTATTCTTTACTTACAGGCTTCTCTCCTTCTGTACTTCGATCTGCAGTTATGCTTACGGTATATATTCTTGCAAAAACATTTAACAAAAACAGCAATAGTTACAACATACTCGCATTTACAGCTTTCTGTCTGCTTTGTTATGATCCATTCCTTGTCTGGGATGTAGGCTTCCAGCTCTCTTTTTTAGCTGTTTTTGGCCTAATCTATCTTCAGCCAAAGATTCATCAATGGATTGAGGTAAAAAACAAATGGCTTGATCAGTTATGGGCAACTACTGCACTTAGTTTAGCTGCTCAGATCACTACTTTCCCCCTGAGTATTTATTATTTTCATCAGTTCCCTCTGTATTTTATAATTAGCAATTTGTTTATCCTGTTGCCACTCAGTGCTATGATGTATTTGGGAATTGGCATGCTAACCTTAAGGCTGTACTTTTTGGCTCCGTTATTTGAATGGACCATCAGGTTTACAAACAAAGGATTAAAATGGATTGCGGAGCTTCCTTTTGCTGGCATTACAGCTATCTGGATAAACCAATGGCAAATAATCATATTGACTATTGCTCTTGGTGTTTTGATTTTCGCATTGGCCAACTATCAAAAAAAGCTTTTGTTTGTTGCAATGCTCTTGTTGCTGATCTTTCAATCATTTGCTGCCTATGAAAAATTTGAACTCTCCCACCAGCAAAAGATTATATTTTTTAGCTTAAGAAAAAATTATGCTACAGCTTTCATTGATGGAGATAGTGCAATTTTATTAACTGATTTATCCGATAGCGCTAACAGTTATCATTTTTTCGTCAAACCAGCACTTGATCAATTACAGCTGGTGAAAATAAAGTTTATAGATTGGGAAACAGATGTTACCCTGAATGCATTTACTAAAAAAGATCATCAGATCTCATTTCATCAATATCACATTTTATTGCTTGATCAAAGTTTTAATTATAAGAAAATTGAAGAGCTCCCGAAGTTTGATCTGGTATGGTTCCATCAAAGTCCAAAGAAACCTATGGCTGACCTGAGACAAGAAGTGATTTTTTCAAACTTATTAATTGATGTGACCAATCAGGATGCATTGATAGCGAAATTTGAAAAGGAGGCAAATAAATTGGGATTAAAATATTACACTTTAAAGAAAAATAAAGCATATTTGATTCAAATACATCAAAAGCATGACTGAAAAACTTGTTTTATATCAAGTAGCTGATCGAATTGCGAGCATTACATTAAATCGTGTCGATAAGCGTAATGCCCTAAATCCCGAACTTATACAAGTGCTGATTAGCTATTTAATAAAAGCTGAAGAAGACGATGAGGTAAAAGTAATTATCTTAAAAGCAAATGGTGAGGTATTTAGTGCAGGTGCTGATCTGGCTTATTTGCTAACGTTGCAACAGAACAGTTATGAAGAGAATTTGGCAGATTCTAAGCTCTTAAAAAAGCTTTTCACCACAATTTGTTATTTGCCAAAAATTGTAATTGCCCAAGTTGAAGGTCATGCTATTGCTGGAGGTTGCGGACTGGCAACGATTTGCGATATCATTTTTGCAACGCCAGAAGCAAAATTTGGATATACTGAAGTAAAGCTGGGATTTGTACCAGCAATCGTCTCTTGTTTTTTGATGCGTAAAACAAGTGAAACAATTGCAAAAAGAATTTTGTTGACAGGAGACCTATTCAGTGCTCAAGAAGCTTTGGATTATAACTTGATTACATTTGTAACAAAAAAGGAGGATATTGGTCAAAAGGTAAATGATTTTGCAGTAAATTTGTGCTCGGGCACCTCTGCTAATGCACTAATGGTAACTAAACAACTGATTAATCAAACCACCTATCCCTGGTTAGAAAGAAGTTTGGAATTTGCGGTTCAAATAAATGCAAGAGTACGTGAAAGTGATGATTTTAAAAAGGGAGTATCTTCTTTCTTAAATAAGGAAAAAACTAATTGGTAACTAATCTAAAAATTAATATTATGTTCAAATCTATGAAAACTGGCGTTCTAGCCGCAATTTTAATCAGCACAGCAATTATAGCACATGCACAAAAGAAAATAACTGAAGGCACGGTAACTTACACTTTGGAGTATGCTCCAACAGCAGAGCAAGAAGCTTTTGTTGCTCAAATGCCTACGGAACAAAAAGTACAATTCAATGGTCAATTTTCTAAAGTTGTAGTTGAGCAAGGTCCTGCTACCATTACTGTTCTACGTGATGGAGCTTCAAACACAGGTTTATTGTTAATTGATGTTCCTGTAGCTCAAATGCAATTGGCTGTAAAACAAGGTAAAGAAGAAGTTGAAAAAGCAAAAGCAAATGATCCAAAACTAAGTGATTTCAAAGCTACTGGCGAGAAAAAAATGATTGGAACTTACAATGCAGAAAAATATACCTATAAAGACGACAAAGGTGGAACTTATGAACTATGGGCTACAACTGATGTAGAATTACCTGCAGGTTTTGCTGGTGAAGATTTCAAATCGGTAAAAGGTTCATTGGTTAAATTTACCCGTTTCCAACAAGGTATTAAAACTACTTTAACTGTTAAAGGTATTTCAGAAGAGAAACAAGGTCCATTCACTTTGACTGTTCCTTCTGGTTATGAAGTTAAAACCATGGAAGAAATTATGGCTATGCAAGGTGGTGGTGAATAATCCATAAGATCCTCATAACAGATCAGGCTTTTATTCTTGGCTTTTTTATTAAATTGCGCCAATGTTTAAAAGCCTGATTTTTTTTGTCCGATTTTTTATCTTTTGGCTCTTATTCTTTGCCATTGATCGGTTCTTATTCATGTTTATCTTTCATAAAAAGCTAAGAGAAATTCCTTTAAGCGAAAAGATAGCTACATTTTATCATGCTTTCCGGTTAGACCTTTCCATGGTTGCATACCTTGTAACCATTCCCTTACTTTTTTACATCGCTTGGTCCTTTACCAAAAAAACAACGATCAACATATCCGGGATCAACATTTACAACAAAGTACTCCTGGTTAGCTGCAGTTTAATAGCTGTAGTCAACTTTAATATTTATAGGGAATGGGGAAGTAAAGTCAATGTTAGGGCTGTCTCTTTTGCTGTCGACTCTCCTGGTGAAGCTTTTGCCTCTAGTGCATCCATTCCATTTTTACTTACATTTTCTATTCTTGTCATTTTAATCGGAACAGGTTTCTATCTGCAATTTATCCTGTTCACCAGAAAGATAACATTTGTTAAAACGCCTATCTGGCTCAAAGTTTTCATTGCTGTGTTATTAATGTTCATCAACTTTTTGATGATCAGGGGCGGAATTGATGTAGCGCCAAATAACCAGAGCATGGCTTATTTTTCTAAATATGACATTCTAAATCAGGCTGCATTAAATACAGAATGGAATCTAATTTCAAGCATTCTCGCTACTAAGAAAACAAATCACAATCCCTATAACTATGGCGAGGAAAAAGATGCGGCTAAAGCTATTGCTAAGCTGTACAGTGTAGAGAAGGATACTACAATTTCTATTTTAACCACAAAAAAGCCTAATGTTATTATTTTTATTCTAGAAAGCTTCACTGCCGACCTCACTAAAACGCTTGGTAATGAGTATGGCATAACACCTAATTTCGACACATTAATTAACAAAGGCGTACTTTTCACTAACATTTACGCTGCTGGAAATAGAACAGATAAAGGTTTGGTCGGGTCGCTAACAGGTTTTCCTACCTTAGGGACGGGAAGCATTGTAAAATGGCCAGAAAAGATGCGCAAAATCCCTGCAATCAGTCAAGAATTTGCTCATTTAAACTATCAGACCTCTTTCTTTTATGGTGGGGAGTCAGAATTTGACAACTATAAGGCGTTTATTTTAGGGCACGGATACCAAAAACTGATAGATAAGAACAGTTTTGATAAAAAGGACATGAACTCTAAATGGGGAGCCTACGATGCGCTGGTCTTTAATAAACAGCTAGCCGAAATGAACCATACCAAAGAGCCATTCTTTTCAACCATACTTTCGTTAACCAACCATGAGCCCTTTGAATTGCCTGTAAGTTACAAGTTTGGAAATGCGGACATCATTGACCAATTTAAAAGCACTGCCTATTATACTGATTCGTGTATCAATGCCTATTTGAATGGCGCAAAAAAACAGTCCTGGTATAAAAACACGTTGTTTATTTTTATTGCAGATCATGGTCACCTCTATCCAAAAAACAAGTATGATATTTTTCAGCCACAACGTTATCATATCCCCATGCTTTTTTATGGTGATGTGATCAAAAATGAATTCAGGGGTAAAAAAATCAATAAAACCGGAAGCCAACAAGATTTAGCTGCCACATTATTGGCACAATTACATCTTGATTCCAAGCATTTTTTATGGAGCAAAAATCTTTTAAATCCATATACCAAATCTTTTGCATTTTTTACTTGGGACAATGGCCTAGGTTTTATCAATGATAAACATTGTGTTACATTTGATAATGTTGGCAAGAATATTTTATACAATAGCGATCCGAAAGATACCGTACAAACAAATTTAAACCTAAAGACCGGTAAATCATACCTACAAACTGCATATCAACAATTTATAAAACTATAATGAAAATAACCAATTTATTTATCGCACTTGCCAGCTTTGCCTTATTAGGTACCAGCACTGCAAATGCACAAGCTAGAGGTGGCATCAACTGGACCAAGGATGGAAACAGTTACTATCAAAATTCGGGTGGAGAAATTGTTACGGTTACCTTACCTAAAAATGAACGTAAAACAATCGTCACCAGACAATTATTAACTCCAACAACTGCTACTTCCCCATTAAATGTGAGAAGTTTCCAATTAACTGAAGATGGGACAAAAGCACTGATCTACACCAATACTAAAAGAGTTTGGCGTCAAGATAGCCGCGGTGATTATTGGGTTGCCGATATCACCAATAATAAGCTGGTTCAAATTGGAAAAGACAAACCTAGTTCTTCTTTAATGTTCGCAAAGTTTTCTCCAGACGGAAGTAAAGTTGCCTATGTGAGCGGGCACAACATCTATGTAGAGGATTTAGCTAGTGGAAACACCAAAGCATTGACTACAGATGGAACATCTAGAATGATTAACGGTACATTTGACTGGGTTTATGAAGAGGAATTTGGCTGTTTAGACGGCTTTAGATGGAGCCCAGACGGCAAAACCATCGCCTATTGGCAAATTGATGCTACTAAAATCAAGAATTTCTTGATGATCAACAATACCGATTCGATCTATTCTTTCAATGTACCTGTAGAATATCCAAAAGTTGGTCAAAACCCATCAGCTTGCAAAGTCGGGATAGTTGATCTTGAAACCGCTAAAACAAATTGGCTAGCTGTTCCCGGAGATAATATTCAACATTACATTCCGCGCATGGAATGGGTGCCGAATACAAACGAAGTTATTCTTCAGCAGCTTAATCGCGAGCAAAATGAAAGTAAGGTCTTTATCGCCAATGCCACAACTGGAAGTATTACAGAGATTTATAAAGAAAATGATAAAGCTTGGATCGATGCTACAGACGGTTGGATCTGGTTAAATGGAAATAAAGAATTTGTATGGTCGACAGAAAAAGATGGTTACAAACACGTATACAGGATCAGCAGGGATGGCAAAAAAGAAACATTGATTACCAAGGGAAATTATGACGTGATGGACATCAACCTTATTGATGAGAAAAACAATACCATTTATTTCATGGCTTCTCCAACAAATGCCACACAACTATACCTTTATAAAACAAAGTTAGATGGCAAAGGAAAATTAGAAATGGTAACGCCATCTATCCTACCAGGTACACACAGTTATTCTATTTCTCCAAACGGCTTATTTGCCCGTCATAGCTACAACAGCTCTGTAGTTGCTCCAATTACCGAATGGATGAACTTTACAACCAATAATCCATTAACCATGGATGGTAGCATTACTACGCAATTGGCAAAACAGCAACCTCCCAAAAACAAGGTTGAATTCTTCAAGGTAACTACCGAAGATGGAGTAGAAATGGATGGTTGGATGAAAAAACCTGATAATTTCGATCCGAACAAAAAATACCCAGTTGTATTTTATGTTTATGGTGAACCAGCTTCACAAACTGCAGGTGATGTTTGGGGCGTAGGTAGAACCGGTCTTTATGCTGGTGATATGGCAAAAGATGGTTACATCTACATTTCAATGGATAACCGTGGAGCTCCAGTTCCAAAAGGTGCAGCTTGGAGAAAAGCAATCTATAAAAACATTGGTGTAATCAATATCCGCGACCAAGCTATGGCAACCAAAAAACTATTGGCAACCTATCCATATATGGATAAAGACCGTGTTGCAGTACATGGTTGGAGTGGTGGTGGTTCATCAACCCTAAACCTAATGTTCCAATATCCAGAGATCTACAAAACAGGTATTGCAGTTGCTGCCGTGGCAAACCAGCTTACCTATGATAATATTTATCAGGAACGCTACATGGGAACCCCTTTCCCTACCACCGAAGCTTATGTAAAGGGCTCACCAATTACCTATGCGAAAAATCTAGTAGGAAACCTATTATATGTTCATGGCACTGGTGATGATAACGTTCATTACCAAAATGCAGAGATGTTGATCAACGAGCTGATCAAAAACAAAAAGGTATTCCAAATGATGAGCTATCCTAACCGTACACACGGCATTAGTGAAGGTCAGGGAACCAGAGAACACTTAGCACTTATATTTACTAAATTCTTAAAAGAGAATTGCCCTCCAGGAGCGAGGTAGAAGAGAGTCCGAAAGTCGGGAAGTCCGAGAGTCCGTTCCCCTCAGCAATACCTTACCGCCATTACACAGTCAATGCCATATTTATAGGTTTTAACTGATGTAATGGCGGTTTTTTATTGGTTCATTTGTTCATTTGTTCAATGGTTCAGTAGTTCATTTGTTCATCGATTGGCTCATTGGTTCAATTGTTCATTGGGCATGATGCTTAGCGACAAGCAAACGATGTTCATTGGCTCATTGGTTCAATTGTTCATTGGGCATTTGCTTCGGTAATTTTGGGTAGCGGTATTTGGAGCTGCTGTTCGGCGGTATAACTTGTCCTTTATGGGTTTTATTTTGTGTTTTAAGGGTGATGTTTGATTTCTATTTTTAATGGCATTTTTGGAGATGGTTATATTGAGTTTATTTGGAACGTTTATGGTCTTTTTAGCATCAATATTGGGATTTTCGAGGGTTTCCTGTTTTGTTTTTGGTATATTGAGGTATTCTGTGAGGGCTACAAGGTAAGCGCTTTGTCCGGGTTTGGCCTTGGCGAGGTATTGAGCTCTTAATATTGGATCTTGAGCACGTTTTTTTGCTATGTGGGCGGCTTCCTTGAACCTTTGGTGGGTTGCTGCTTCCGCAGGTGTGATGGGTTTTGTACGTGGTTTAGGTCGCATGGCAATTACGGTGGTCCCGTTTTTCATTTGTCGAAAGATGAGTGTTTTTCCGATTTTACCGCTGACGCCCTGCATGACGGGATTGTTGATTAGCTTTGCCATTTTGATTAGTTTAAGAGGTTAATGAGTTTAAGCAGGATTCAATCGTATTGTCCTGTGTTTCACTAAGTTTGATATATTATTTGGCAATAGCAAATTTTGATTGAATTTGGAAGGATTTGGAAGGATGTAGAAGGATTTGAACTGTTTTGAACGGGGTGTCTATTATAGCAGTGGTTCAATAGTTCATTTGTTTCATTGGTTCATTGTAGCTATAGTATAGCTCCAGTGTAGACCCAGTATAGACCCAGTCTTTATTGGTTCATTGGTTCATTGGCTCATTGGTTCATTGGTTCATTGGTCAATATGCATAAACAAGTGAGCTAATTAACATTAAAAAATATATAGAGCAGCCTCAGAGAAATCTAGGGGCTTTTTGGTTGAAGTGGTTGATGGTTCATAGTCTGGAATCATAAGGTTCGATAGTCAATGGCTGTGCCAAGGGCATCCCTTTGGGAATAGTCAATACGCATAGGCAGGTTAACGAATGAACAAATGAACCTTTGAACTAATTAACTATTGAACAATGAAAAACATATTCCCTCCTCAATGGTTATTATGGTCGCATGGCATTAATTCAGTTCACCAATAAAGGCATCTATTGTAAACAGGGAAATTTCTATATCGACCCATGGCATCCTGTTGATTATGCCGTAACTACGCATGGGCATGCTGATCACGTAAAGTGGGGAAATAAAAACTACCTCTGCCATGAACTTACCAAGCCTATATTGAAACAGCGCTATGGTTTGGAAGACAATGTACAAACCCTACCCTATTATAAAGAAATTGACATCAATGGCGTTAAATTAAGTTTATTTCCTGCCGGACATGTGATTGGTTCTTCACAGATCAGGTTATCCTATAAAGGCGAGATATGCGTGGTTTCTGGCGATTACAAGGTGGAATATGATGGCATCAGCACTGCTTTTGAACCCGTAAAGTGCCATACCTTTGTTTCTGAAAGTACCTTTGGCCTCCCTATTTATAATTGGCAGCCGCAGGAGATTATCTTTGACCAGATTAAAAGTTGGATCATAGACAATCATCAAAAATCAAAAACAAGCATATTAGTGGCCTATAGTTTAGGTAAAGCCCAAAGGCTGATCAAGAATTTGGGAGATGAGTATCCAATCTATGTGCACAATTCCATTGCCAACTTAAATGAGGGTTTTGCAGAAGCAGGGGTTGAATTGCCAGCTACCATAAGGATTACGCCTGAGCTTAAAAAAGATGAACTACAGAAAGGAATTGTGATCATTCCTCCTGCATTAGCGGATGGAAGATGGGTTAAAAGTTTGATCCAACCAGCTATTGGTGTCTGTTCGGGATGGATGGCCGTTAGAGCAGGGAGAAGATGGAGAAGTGCAGATGCAGGTTTTGCTTTAAGCGACCACGCTGATTGGCCAGGTCTATTAGCTGCAATTAAGGCTACTGAAGCCGAAAAGGTGTTTGTTACGCATGGATCTACAGCAGTATTTGCTAAATATCTAAATGAAATTGGCATCAGTGCCGAAGAAGTGACAACAAAATATGGCAGCGAAGATGATGATGACGAGAACTTAATCAAACCAGAACAAGCACCTTGAAACGTTTTTCACAATTGATCCAAGAGCTGGAGCTCAGTAATAAAACTAACGACAAAATTGCCGCATTGGTTTCCTATTTTACGGAAGCTGATGACTTGGACAAACCTTATGTAATTGCCATGTTTACGGGCAAAAAACCAAAAAGACCTGTTCCAACAGCACTGATCAAACAATGGGCAATTGAGCTGAGCGGAATTCCGGAATGGTTATTTGCAGAAAGCTACCATAGTGTTGGCGACCTGAGTGAAACCATAGCGCTTGTATTACCCCCAGCAACATTCGAGATTGACAAACCGCTACATCAATGGATCAATGAACTGGCACAATTAAATGGCAAGGACGATGAGCGCAAAAGAGATTACATCTTAAATGCCTGGAATGGATTAGGCACACAGGAACGTTTCATTTTCAATAAGCTCATCTCTGGGAATTTTAGGATTGGGGTATCGAATAAAATGCTGGTCAATGCCATTGCTAAACAGAGTGAAGAGGACAGCAGCAAAGTGATGCACAGTATTATGGGGAAGTGGACTCCCGATGAAATTACCTATCAAGAACTCATTAAGGGTGCGCATGTCAATACCGATAATTCTTGGCCCTACCCTTTCTGTTTGGCCTATGCCTTGGAAACGTTGCCCGAAAACTTAGGATCTACAGCAGATTGGCAGGCAGAATGGAAATGGGACGGGATTAGGGGTCAGATCGTAAAACGAAATGGAGAATTGTTCATCTGGTCGCGCGGGGAAGAACTGGTAACCGATCAATTTCCAGAACTGCACTTCTTAAAAGATGAATTGGACGACGGAACTGTACTTGATGGCGAAATTCTCTCTGTAAAGGATGGAAATGTACAATCATTCAGTATGCTGCAACAAAGATTAAATCGGAAAACCATTAATAAAAGTCAATTAAATGATGCGCCAATCGGGTTTTATACCTATGATGTTTTAGAACATCAGGGCAATGATATCCGGCAGGAGCCGTTAGCAAATAGAAGGGCTATTTTAGTTGGTGTAATTGCTAGGTTAAGCACAAAAAATATAGTTGAACTATCTCCAGTAATTGAATTCGAAACTTGGGAGCAATTGGCCGAATTGAGGTTAACTGCAAGAGAGATCAATAGCGAAGGGATCATGTTAAAGAAACTGGATTCTATCTTCCATACGGGCAGAAAACGTGGTGACTGGTGGAAATGGAAAATAAATCCATATACTGTGGATACCGTAATGATCTATGCACAGAAGGGAAGTGGAAGGCGGGCCAACTTTTACACCGATTATACTTTTGCGGTTAGAGATGGAGACAAGCTCATCACCATTGCGAAGGCCTATTCTGGCTTAACGGATAAAGAAATTAAGGAAGTAAATGCATTTGTAAATAAAAATGCAATCGAGAAATTTGGGCCTGTTAGAACGGTAAAACCTGAATTGGTTTTTGAAATTGCTTTTGAGGGTATAGCCGAAAGCAAAAGGCACAAAGCTGGTTTAGCGCTTCGTTTTCCTCGCATCGCCAGATGGCGAAAAGATAAAAAAGCAGATGAAATCAATACCTTAGATGACCTGAGGCAGTTGATTTCATCTGCCAATCAATTAAAATCCGATCATCAAGCCTAATGTTACATCCACAGTATTCCATGGCTGCTTATAGCTTTGTTTCATGTTATTGCTATCGGTAACTTCAAATGATGGATTTGCTCCATTGTAATCCCCATTTAATTTCAAGTCTAAGTTGCTACCAACCTTATATTTAAATCCTGCTCCAAGTACATAGGCGAATGAGCCTGCACTAAATGATTTCTGACTAAAATCAATTGTCCCAATCGATGGAATAGACATAGTTGAATTAATCTCTGGGATAGTTGAATTCTGATAACCTGCCAATGCCCTTACTTCAAAAGAAAACTTTTCGTCACCAGTAATCGGTACATTAGCAAACATACCTGCTAAAACTGCACCTGATTTATAACTCCCTGTATTTACGCTATAGCTTGCACCAGAACCCGTTGGTACTGAATATTGCTGGCGAAAAGCATCCATATCAATCGAATTAAAATTTCCTTTAGCAATTAAAATTCCGCCAAAATTTTTAGAAAAGTGGTAACCGTAACTTAGATTAAGCGACAAACCTGTTTTAGCCAATCCAGCTTTATCATTTGATAGATCTGTGCTTCCAAAATCGCCCGTTGGCATACTCGCACCTATAGAGATACCTGCAAACGATTTCTTTTCCTGTGCTTTAATAACTGTTGTGAAACAAAATAGTGAGCAAAAGCCCACAAATAAAATCTTTTTCATTAATATGTTGTTTGGTTTAAGTGATGGTGCTAAAATAACAAGTAAAACTTGGAACTTAAAATTTAGTTATTTATTAATTTTTGGAAAGTTGTGGCTGATCTAACTGTTTAATCCCGAATTGAATATGCAAAAAACCATTGGTTATAAAAGAGTTATTGATTGGTTAAAAAATGATCAAAAAAAACCATTTGATTTTCAGAAAGAGGCATGGACCTACTACCACCAAGGTTATAGCGGATTGGTTAATGCGCCTACAGGTTTCGGTAAAACATTTTCGTTATTCTTGGCAGTAGTGATTGAAGGGATTAACCTTGCAGAAAACAAGGATAAAAAGAAAGCTAAGGACCGTTTACAGTTGATCTGGATTACACCATTACGTTCGCTTGCTAAAGATATTGCAAGAGCCATGCGGGAAGTGCTGAGCGAATTAAATTTAGATTGGCATGTTGGCGTTAGAAATGGGGATACCTCTCAATCTGAAAAGCTACAGCAGAAGAAGTCGATGCCAGAGATTTTGCTCATCACGCCAGAGAGTTTACATCTATTATTGGCCCAGAAAAACTCATCAATCCTATTCCAAAGCTTAAAATGTATTGTAGCTGATGAATGGCATGAACTATTAGGAAGCAAACGAGGAGTGCTGGTAGAACTTGCGGTATCGAGAATAAAGGGACTACAAAAAATAAACAGTCAACAAGAATTACGCGTTTGGGGAATTTCTGCAACTATAGGAAATATCGATGAGGCATTGGAGGTCATCGCACCAGATCCAGACACCAAAAAGATCATTATCAAAGCAAAGCTGAACAAAAAGATCATCATCAAATCAATTCTCCCTGATGATATCGAAACCTTGCCATGGGCTGGGCACCTTGGATTAAAACTGGCGTATAAACTGCTCCCTATTATAGAGAAAAGTAAAACCACATTGATCTTTATCAATACCAGAGGGCAATCGGAAATGTGGTATCAGCATTTGCTCAATATTGAACCAGAACTGGCTGGCAGAATTGCAATCCACCATGGATCTATTGATTTCGAACTAAGGAACTGGATTGAAGATGCGTTACATACAGGTTTGCTAAAGGCGGTAATTGCCACATCTTCCCTAGATTTAGGTGTAGACTTTAAGCCTGTAGATACTGTGGTACAAGTGGGCTCTCCTAAAGGTGTAGCCAGATTTCTGCAAAGAGCCGGGCGTTCTGGACATTCGCCTGGAGAGACTTCCAAAATCTACTTCTTACCCACCCACGCTTTGGAACTTGTGGAGGCCGCAGCTATAAAGGAAGCCGCAAAAGAGAATAATATCGAAAGCAGAACACCTGTAATTATGGTTTTTGATACACTGATCCAGTATTTAGTGACATTAGCCGTGGGCGATGGATTTGATGATCGCATCATTTATGAAGAGGTAAAAAATACCCATGCCTTTAAAATGCTCTTGCCAGAAGAATGGTCATGGATCATGCAGTTTATCACATCTGGTGGAGATAGTTTAAGTGCCTATCAAGAATTTAAAAAAGTAGTTAGGGATGAAGATGGGCTTTGGAAAGTTAAGAGCAGGCAAATTGCACTTCGACATCGATTACATATCGGAACCATTGTAAGTGATGCGATGCTTAAGGTTAAATTCCTTTCTGGCGGATATATTGGGATGGTAGAAGAATATTTCGTTTCTAAGCTAAAGCCTGGTGACAGCTTTACCCTGGCAGGAAGAATTCTGGAGTTTGTGCAAATTAAAGACATGACGGTTATTGTTCGCAAAAGCAAACAAAAGAAAGCGATGTCTCCAAGTTGGCTTGGTGGGAGATTGCCCCTATCATCAAACCTCGGTACAGTATTACGGAAAAAATATAATGAAGTATTGAACAAAACACATCAGGAAGAAGAGTTAGACGTGGTTTATCCCCTATTTTTGGTACAGCAAGAACGCTCACACGTACCTAGAAATGACGAATTACTGATAGAAATGATCAACAACAAAGAAGGTTTCCATCTCTTCGCCTATCCCTTTGAAGGCAGGTTAGTACATGAGATTTTGGCAGCGCTGATTGCTTATCGTCTCAGCAAATTGGTACCGATTACCTTCTCATTGGCCATGAACGATTATGGTTTCGAATTGTTAAGTGATATCGAGATCCCAATGGATGATGCCATTGCCTATGAAGTATTTTCGCCTGAAAATTTAACTGAAGACATTACATTAAGCATCAACTCTACCGAGATGGCAAGAAGAAAGTTTAGGGACATTGCCTGTATTGCAGGTTTAGTTTTTCAGGGTTATCCCGGAAAATATGTAGCTAACAAACATCTGCAGTCATCGGCAGGATTATTTTTCAATGTTTTTAGTGATTTCGACAAACATAATTTACTTTTGCGACAAGCTTACGATGAGGTTTTTTACCTGCAACTGGAAGAACCACGCTTAGCTGCGGCATTGAACCGAATACAGCAGAGCACCATTGTAATTACACATCCGAAAAGGTTTACACCACTATCATTTCCTATTAAGGTTGATAGTTTAAGGGCAAATATGAGTTCTGAAGAGCTAGATCAGCGGATTGAGCGGATGAAAGCTGAAGTATTTAAATAAGGGAATTGATGACGATTACGATAAGGGATGAAGAGCTGATTTTAGCAAAGGAAAGAGCCCTATATTTACCACAACAACAACTTTTGGCCATTAGCGATTTACATCTGGGTAAAGCTGCCCACTTTCGCAAAGCAGGTTTACCGATCCCATCAACCGTTGCCCAAAATGATCTGGCTCGACTGGCCTTATTGATTGATAGTTTTAATCCCAAAACCTTATTGATCAATGGTGATATGTTCCATAGTGAACTGAATACCGATATTGATGACTTTTATAACTGGAAACAAAAATATCCAGAATTAAAATTTGTACTGGTAAAAGGCAATCATGATAAATTGAACCTAAAACAATATCAAGATCTTGGCATAATTGTTCATGAGCCCCATTACTGCACCAACAATTTCTGTTTCATCCACGACTCTGTATTGTGTACCGAAAAAGACCGTTACCCTATTAGTGGCCACGTTCATCCAGGAATTTCTATTGTTGGAAAAGCTAAGCAGCGGTTATCATTCCCTTGTTTTTATTTTGGCCAAAAATATGCGATAATGCCCGCTTTTAGTACTTTTACCGGCCTATATATGTTAAAGCCAAAACCTGAAGAAAAGGTCTTCGCCATAACTCCAAATAAGGTGGTTGAAGTTTAGTTATATCAAAACCAAATGAACAAAAAATTCTATTTCCTATTTATCCTTACTTTTTTATCAATAAATGCACTTTATAGTCAAATTTATATCAATCCCGGAGTTGATACCACTGACAGCAATATAAAGGCAGCGATTAAGTTTTACAGCAATTATATTGGAGAATTTAAGGGTAGAAAACTACCTGATTTCAGTAAGTATTGGAGTGCGGAAGATTGCAAAAAGTATAGTGTTCCAGATCCATCGGTATATGGTATTGGTGGCGATTACCCTACTTATTCCATGACTACGACAAAAACCATATACTACGTTAAACCACTTAAGAATGGGATGATCAATCTGAAGATGACTGGTGGATGGGTAGACAGCTTGAAAAACTTTGAGATCATGTACATTACGAATCATTATCTGGAGAAAAAAGCTGATGGAAATTTTAAGCTGATCCAACCTTTTCAATTTTTCAAGAACAGCTGGCAGACCAAGCAGGTAGAATCAATTACTTATTACTATCCAAAATATCATAGTTTCGACAAAAAGAAAGCCAATAATTTGATCCGTCAAATCCAGGAACTACAGCAACAATGGGGTTTAAGTCCGATAGCAATTGAATATTTCTTTGCAGATACCTATGATGAGATTCAATTGATCCGAGGTTTTGATTTTACGATGGGAATTGGCAATGTTGACAAGCCGACGGGCATTTCGAGCCAAAAAGACCGTACCGTTTTTTGTGCTGGAAGTGGTGAAGATTATTTCCATGAAGTAGTTCATATTTATTTGAATCCACTCCATCCAAAATCACCATTAAATGAGGGTTTAGCCGTCTATTATGGTGGTTCAATGGGAAATCCAATAGATTGGCATATTGCGAGATTAAAAGCATATTTAAATCAACATCAAGAGATAGACCTCAATAAATTGCAGGATTTTTATTACATGGACAATTATACCAATCCGGGTAGTGCTATCCAAGGTTTATTGTGCAAGCTTGCCTACCAAAAAGATGGTATAACAGGTTTAAAAAGGTTAATGACCTATACTTCGATGAATGAAGTATTCGAGAAAGAATTTAAGATGAATATTAAACAGCTTAATACGGAGTTGAGGACACTTATTAACCAGCAGTAGGTTGGGTGGGAATAGTTTTAGCCACAGATGTGTGAGTTATGTCCTTTCAACAATAATTTTGTCCTTCCGAAGGATGAGGAATCTATCTTAAAGAAACCATCTCGTCAGATCCTTCACTTCGTTCTGGATGACAAAGTTACGTTCTGGATGAACCAGTGAACCTTTGAACTATTGAACAATTAACCCAATGACAATTGAACAAATGAAGCAATAATTATAGTTGGCTCTCTATTACCTGTTTCAATTGGCCAGCTTGCAATACACCGCTTTGGCGCCATACTTGTTTACCGTTTTTAAAGAGGATTAAGGTTGGTACGCCTTGGATGTTATAGGCTGCAGCGGCACTGCTATTTTTATCAATATCTACTTTGATGATGGCAGCTTTGTCCCCTATCTGACTTTTAACCTGTTCTAAAATAGGCTTCATCATTTGACAAGGGCCACACCATTCGGCGAAAAAATCAACCAATACAGGTTTATCACCATTGATCATTTCTGAAAACTTAGACATAACAATTAGATTTTAAGAAAAACAAAATACTTGATGGAAAGTTTCGAACTAACTGGCCAGTTCGCCAATTTCTGATTGAAGTCCAATCATCCAATCATCAAACATCTCCTGTTCAATTTTAACAATCTCTGCTGCATGTGCTTCCCAATCAGGAGCAAATGCCCTCAGCTGGTTAAGCATCTCTTCAAGGTGTCCTTCTTCTTCCAAAATAATAGACTTTACAGTGACCCTACTACCTTTTGCGCTCAGGATATCTTGGTAAATTGGATAAAGTTCATCAGCTCTTACTTCAATTGCGTAGGTAACAAAAAGATAGGCGGCAAATTTCAAATCAGCACCAGTAATATTAAAATGTTTTTTCAAATACCTACAGGCTTTAACGTCTAGGGTATTCAGGTAAAACTTGGTATGATTTGGTGCTAATAGCTCGTTATTGCTATAAGTTTTACAAAGGTTTTCATCGAGTTTCGACAACTGTTTTTTCAAGTAGTAGGCATGACGATGTTCTTCTGCGGCGTGCTTTAAAATCAGTAAAGTTACCTGCTCTTTATCTTCTGAAGCCGATATTTTTTTGGCGCCAGCATTTTCCATATAAGACAATGTATTTAACCATTTAGAATGCAATACATCGTCTGAAACAATATTTTCTAAGATTGGGGTTATCTGCATCTTATATTTCTGTTAAGGCTTGTTGAATAGTTTGGTAAATGTACGTCAAATCTTCATCTGAAATGACATACGGAGGTAAGATATAAATGATGTTTCCTAATGGCCTAAGGATAATGCCCTTTGATAGGAAATAATTGTACAGTTGATCTCTTAAGCCGCTTAAATAGGAAGTATCATCGCCCGTTTCCCACTCCAATGCAATGATGGTTCCTGTTTGTCTAATTGTTCTAACCTTAGGATGATTTTTAATGGTTTCAAAAAACGCTGCATGTCGCTGGGCTACCCTTGTGATATTGGCCAGGGTCTCTTCTTTGAGCAAAATATCCAAACTCGCTAATGAAGCTGCACAGGCCACTGGATTTGCGGTAAATGAATGACCATGATAAAGGGTCTTTAATTTATCATCACTATAAAATGCTCCAAAAATTTTTTCATTACAACTGGTTACGCCTAATGGCATGGTTCCACCGGTTAAGCCTTTACTGAGGCAAAATATATCAGGTTCATGCTCCAATTGTGCGCAGGCAAAATAGGTTCCCGTTCTGCCAAAACCAGTCATTACCTCATCAGCAATGGTTAATACGTCGTTTAGTTTACAGGCAGATAATAATTTATCCAGATACTTTGCTTCGTACATCTGCATCCCGCCGGCACCTAAGATCAATGGTTCAAAAATAAAACAGGCCAATTTCGAGCTTAAACTTTCAATCTTGGCCTTTAAGGATTCGATATTCTCTTCGTTTGGCAAATCAATAAATTCAACGTCGAACAAGAGCTCATTGAATGGATTGGTAAAAATACTTCTTCCACTAACAGACATTGCTCCAAAAGTATCTCCGTGATAGGCATCTTTGAATGCCAATACCTTCTTTTTTTCTGTATTTCCTGCATTATTCCAGTATTGGAAGCACATTTTTAATGCAACCTCTACAGCAGTAGATCCATTGTCGCTATAAAAGATCTTATCCTGTTTACCAGGTAAAAGTGGCAATAATCTTTCTGCCAAAAGCACTGCTGGTTCATGTGTAAAACCAGCAAAAATAACATGTTCCAAAGTTTTAAGCTGGGCTGCAACCTTCTCGGCAATGTGCGGGTTTGCATGTCCGTGGATATTGACCCACCAAGAAGAAACGGCATCAATATATTTCCTGCCAGTTTCGTCATATAAGTAAACACCTTCCCCACTCACAATAGGAATTGGAGTTAAGGCATTTTTCATTTGCGTATAGGGATGCCAGATTACTTTTTGATCTCTTTCAACTAAATTCATGTTGTTTCTATTTCTTCAAATTCTTCTTCAAATACAATTTCGTTAACTGGTTCTATCTTATACTTAACCAAACAGTAAACGATTAAAATCAATATCACAATGGTACAATAAATAGAGCTTTCAATTCCAAAATTGCCACCGGATAGATATACATTACCAATGGGTTTTGCCGACAGGATTCCATTGGCATTAGTTCCACTCACTTTATAACCAAGCAAAATGCCCTGTGTAAAGTTCCATCCAAAATGTATTCCGATGGCCCAATAAACGTTTCTTTTTTGCAATACATAAAGTGAGAACAAAATCCCAGCTAAGGTAATATTTAACATGGCCAACCAGGTAAAACCAGGATTTGCCAAATGTGCCAGTCCGAATAAAGCACTACTGATAAAAATTGCTGTAAATACACGATATCTTTCTGCAAGTACGATGAGTGGAAATGTCCTGAACAGCACTTCTTCAAAAATTGCTACAAGCACATAAAAAACAAAATAGCCCACAAATAAAAACAGACTAAATTTCCCCATGGTAAATGCCACATTCCCAAAGATCATTGCTAGCCCTCCACAGACTAAAATGGTTGCAAAGCCAATCAATGTACCCTTTGCAAAGGCTGGCAATATGCTTTTTTTGACGAGTGTAATGCTTTCAAAACTGTAGTTGCTAAAGATCCTAAAAACCATCAGCAGTCCACCAAAAACCACTAAAACAGCTACTGTTTGATCAATCAGGGTCAATAGAAATGGGTCTGTAGAATCTGGGATAAGATTAAAGTTATAGATTAAAGAAAATGGTATACCACATAAGTAAATAAATACGGCAAATAATAACACCTTAATAAGAGGCATTAAATAATAGAGGACTTTTTTTAACATTAGCTTACAAAATTACTTTTTAACAGATCTACTACTGTTTGATCCGTTCTGAAAGTGACATCTCCGACTTCCAAAAGGTCTATTTTAGCCCACCTAAATGACTGATTACTATCTGGATCAAAATCGAACACCTCGGTTTTAAAAGTAAGTTGCAATGGGTTTACCGCTTTTACGAGATAATAAATACTCAATACCTGACTTTCGTTAAAAGAAGATTTTTCATAAAAATCTGTAGTATAAAAATGGCTGATTACTTCAATTTCGGCATTACATTCTTCAATAAATTCACGTTTAAGTGCGGTAATCAGTCCTTCTCCCAACTCTACTCCTCCCCCTGGGAACTTTGTAAATTGGAAACCATATTCATACTCGTCACTCAGCAGCACCTCTTTTGCTTCATTGATTAAAAGCCCATAGACTCTTACATTAAAATAACTCATTGACTAAAGTGTTTTTGATTTTTAGTAACGTTCTCCATTGTCCATTCAATTTCACCTTTAAAAGCCTCTCTCCTTACAGGGCAATTTGGCATTTTACAGTAATTGCAACAGGCAGGAAGGCATGGATCGGCATGGATAAACAACTCTGTTTGATAAGCACCAGAGATATTGATGAGGTGATCTATGTTAGAAATCTCCTGATGCACTGCATTGAGATCAAAATAATAAGGCAAGGTGACGTGGCAATCTACATGTAGTTCAGCCCCATATTGTTGGGCTCGTAAATTATGAACGTCAATCCAACAATAGGCTCTATGCTGCTGCAGGATTTGAACGATATCCTTTACCAGCTCCATGTTACTTTCGTCCATCAAACCACCTACCGATCTCCGTAAGATCTTATATCCGTTAAAGATGATATATATGCCAAGACCGATAGAGATCAGTCCATCCAACCACATAATCTGTGTGAGCTGAATTAAAATAATCCCAATTACCAATCCGGCACTACTAATGGCGTCCGTTAGCAAATGTTTACCATCTGCTTCCAAAGTAATTGACCTGTTCTTTTTACCAATGTTGATCAGGTATAGTCCAACCATTAAATTAACAATACCGGTTGCGCCGATGATGACCGCACCATCAAATAACTGTTTAATTTCTTTGGGGTAGATCAGATCATAGCTTGATTTAAGGATGATGATAATTCCTGCGATACCAATCAGTACACCCTCAACAAATGCGGAGAAAAACTCTACTTTTCCATGTCCATAGGGATGATTTTCGTCTTTGGGCAGTGTGGTTAAATAAATGCTATAAAAGGCAAATGCACTTGCTAAAACATTAACTATACTTTCAGCAGCATCCGTTAAAATTGCGTTAGAACTAGTTAGAAAATAAGCAACAAATTTCGCGAGCATCAAAACGATACTTACACAAAGTGAAATCAGGATTGCCTTCTTTTTTGGTTGCAAAATCGAAATATTAATCGCCAAAAGTACAGTTTACCCTTAAGAATTTTACGAAAAATATCTTTTTTTAACTGCTAATCGCATTCGATTTTTATATTTGCGCATTCACAAAAATATTATGACATTTTTATCCGAAAGAATCAACAATCTGTCTGAGTCTGCAACACTTAAAATGACTAAACTTGGTCGCGAATTGGCGGCAAAGGGCATCAATATTATAAGTTTGAGTATTGGCGAGCCAGATTTTAACACACCAGAACATGTTAAAGACGCTGCAAAAAAAGCTTTAGACGAGAACTACACACGTTATTCTCCTGTACCGGGCTATCCAGAACTGCGCCAAGCAATTGTAAACAAGTTGAAAAATGAAAATGGTTTAGACTATGACATTTCTCAAATCGTAGTTTCTACAGGAGCAAAACAGTCATTATCTAATGTAATTCTAACCCTGATCAATCCGGGCGACGAAGTGATTATACCAACTCCATATTGGGTTTCTTATTCGGAAATGGTAGTATTGGCAGAAGGTAAATCTGTTTTCATTGATACCGATATTGAAAGTGATTTCAAAATTACACCTGAGCAATTGGAAGCGGCTATTACGCCAAAATCTAAACTTTTCATGTTCTCTTCGCCATGCAATCCTACTGGATCTGTTTACAGCAAAGATGAATTGGCTGCTTTAGTTAAGGTATTTGAAAAACATCCTGATATTTTTATCCTATCTGATGAGATTTATGAGCATATTAATTTTGTAGATCAACACGAATCCATTGCACAATTTGACAGTATTAAAGATAGGGTAATCATTGTAAATGGTTTCTCTAAAGCTTTTGCTATGACTGGTTGGAGATTGGGCTATATTGCAGCAAGCAAGGAAATTGCAGCCGCTAACGATAAAATGCAGGGTCAAACTACTTCTGGAACTTGTTCTATTGCACAACGTGCGGGTATTGCTGCTTATGAGCAAGGCCTAGAAACAGTTTTAGAAATGAAGAAAGCTTTTGCAAGACGCAGGCAATTGGTTTATGAACTGTTGAATGATATTCCAGGCGTTAAGACAAATTTACCTGATGGGGCTTTTTATTTTTTCCCTGAAATCAGTTCATTCTTTGGTAAAAAAGACGCTGATGGCAATGTAATTAAAGACTCGGCTGATCTTGCTTTATATCTATTGAATGTTGGCCACGTTGCTACAGTTGGTGGAGATTCATTTGGTAACAACAACTATATCCGTTTATCATATGCTGCATCAGACGAGAGTTTGGTAGAAGCATTGAGAAGAATTAAAGCAGCTTTAGGTTTATTGGTATAAGAAAAGAATTAAAAAAAGGAGAACTGGTGTTCTCCTTTTTTTTAGTCCGTGCCAAGGGCATCCCTTTGGGAAAAGTCCGGAAGTCCGTTCCCCTCGGCAGTTTAACAAAACGCATATTCGAATGTAATAACATTCGCATTTTCACAAAGTGACTTCTGTGGGTCAATGTCATTAAATTAAGCTGTTCTGTGCATACTTCCTCGTTTCTGCGAGGAACGAAGCAGTCTCCTTGCCGGCTTGACGCTTATTACGATCTAATCGCTTCTACAGGATCCAGTCTTGATGCTGAATATGCGGGCCAAAAGCCAGAGATAAAACCAATCCCTACCGATATTCCAATCCCTTTGATGATATTGGAGAGATAGAGCGAGACCTGTACATCTGTTGCCAGTGTAATGATCTGAGTACCTACATACACGAGTGCCAGACCAAACAGTCCGCCTAATAAACAAAGTGAAACTGCCTCAAAGATGAACTGGAGCAGAATGAAATAATTTTTGGCACCTAAAGATTTTTGGATCCCTATGATATTGGTACGTTCTTTAACAGAAACGAACATGATGTTGGCAATACCGAATCCACCTACAAGTACAGAAAAGAGACCGATTACGGTACCAGCAAGATTTACGACGCTGAACATGATATCTAATTGATTTGATAACAATGTTGTTTTATTGAGTGCAAAATCATCTTCCTGACCAGGCCTTAACCTGCGAATGGAGCGCATTTGTCCTCTTAGCTCGGCTTCTACTTCTTCCAGGCCTATATTTTCTCTTCCTCTTACGGTAACTTGCGGGTTGTATCGTTCGTTATTGATATCAAACATACTTTTTGCAAGGTTCAGTGGAATGAGTATATTTTTATCTTGTGACATTCCCATCATGTCTTCTCCTTCTTTTTTAAACAAACCGATAACGGTAACTCTTCTTCCCATTACCTTAATCTGTTTTCCGATGGGTTCTTCGCCATCAAACAGACCTGCGGCTACTTCAGCACCAAGGATACAGACTGGAGATCCTGACCTCCCTTCGCTATCTGTAAAATACCGCCCGGATTCAAAAGTCAGATCCCAGGTTTTATCATATTCTTGGGAAGCGGCATTTAAACTGATTCCTTCGACAGAATTACTTCTATATTTTACTGTTCTATTGCTTGCAGATACTTCGTAGCAAACTCCGGTAGCCATATCCATGCGATCTTTAAGCGCATTATAATCTCTAAGTGAGGGCTCTGGGCGGTTTACATACTTCCACCATGGAAAGTTTCCAGAAAAGACCCATGGCCATTTCTGTACGAATAAAGTATTCGATCCCAGTTTATCAACGCTGCTCTGAATTTTATCGCGCATGGTATCCACACCAGTGTAAACTGCAATGATGATAAAGATACCAATGGTTATCCCCAATAAAGAAAGGGCTGTTCTCAGTTTATTTTGGCGAAGAGCATCCCAGGCAAACCTGAAACTTTCCCCTATCAATCGTAAAATCATCATCATATCGTTTAGACTAAGGACCTTAAAAAAGGTTACAGCGGTTAGACTATAAAATTAAAAATATAAGCATTTTTTTGTTAAGAATTTGGTTCATAATTATTAATTATAAAAAACATAATTATAATTTGTAAATTTGCGCCCTAATTTACTACATCAAAAACATGAAGTTATCTCAATTTAAGTTTAATTTACCTGAATCGCTTTTAGCGAACAATCCTGCAGAAAATAGAGACGAAGCCCGTTTGATGGTTTTGCACAAAGATAGTGGCAAGATTGAACATAAAATTTTTAAAGATGTTTTAGGCTATTTTGATGACAAGGATGTAATGATCCTAAACAATACAAAAGTTTTTCCTGCGCGTTTATACGGAAATAAAGAAAAGACAGGTGCAACGATAGAAGTTTTCTTGCTTAGAGAATTGAACAAGGAGCTACGCTTATGGGATGTGTTGGTTGATCCAGCTCGTAAAATTCGTGTAGGCAACAAATTATATTTTGGAGATGACGATCTTTTGGTTGCTGAAGTTGTTGACAATACTACATCACGTGGTCGTACGATCCGTTTCTTATTTGATGGTACGGACGAAGAATTCAGAAAGAACGTAGAAATTCTTGGAGAGACACCTCTTCCGAAATACATTAAACGTAAGGCAACTGCTCAAGATAAAGAACGTTATCAAACTATTTTTGCTAAACATGAAGGTGCTGTTGCAGCTCCTACAGCTGGATTACACTTTAGCAGAGAGTTGATGAAACGTCTGGAACTTAAAGGCGTAAACTTTGCTGAAGTTACTTTACACATCGGATTGGGAACATTTAGACCAGTTGAAGTAGAAGATTTGACCAAGCACAAAATGGATTCTGAGCAATTTATTATCGAGCAACCTGCTGTTGATACCGTAAATAATGCACTAGATGATAAAAGAAGAATTTGTGCTGTGGGTACCACTTCAATGCGTGCTATCGAATCTGCAGTATCATCAAATAGAAGGTTAAAACCTGCAAATGACTGGACAAGTAAGTTTATCTTTCCTCCATATGATTTCAGTATTGCCAATTCGATGATCACCAATTTCCACACCCCTGAGTCTACTTTATTGATGATGGTGAGTGCATTTGGAGGTTACGAAAATGTAATGAATGCTTATCAAGTAGCGTTAAAAGAAAAGTATCGCTTTTATAGCTATGGTGATGCAATGTTAATTATATAAAATAGATATTAGTACTTAGTATAAAGTATTTAGATCATACGTCTAAGTACTTTATACTAACATCTAAATACTTGAAATGAAATACTACGCAATAATTGTTGGTGGCGGTTCTGGCAAAAGAATGCAGAACGCAATTGCTAAGCAATTTTTATTGCTCCAGAACAAACCTGTGCTCATGCACACGTTATCTATTTTCAATTCTTCTTTATTCAAGCCTGAGCTTATTCTCGTGTTACATGAGGATCTTCATCAACAATGGGAAGATCTATGTTTTAAATACGATTGTAGAATCCCCCATCTTCTGGTAAAAGGTGGCGAACAGCGTTTTCACTCTGTAAGAAATGGATTAATGGCTATAAAAGGCGATGGCATAGTTGCCATTCATGATGCTGTTAGACCATTGGTAAGCACAAAATTAATTGCCGATACCTATGAACTTGCAGAAGAAAAAGGAAATGCAATAGCCTGTATCAGGCCTAGTGATTCGGTAAGGAAGCTTAAAGATAACGAGAGTAAAATTTTAAATAGGGATGAGCTGGTTTTGGTTCAAACTCCGCAGACCTTTGAAATTTCTCAGCTCAGAAAAGCTTATCAGCAACATTACAAAACGAAATTCACTGACGATGCAAGTGTAGTTGAGAAAGCTGGATTTAAGATCAATCTGATAGAAGGCGAAAGAAATAACCTTAAGATTACCTATCCTGAAGATCTGGAATTGGCAAATTTGTTAATTGGTCGATAGTTCATAGTTTGCTGTATCAACAACACCCTACCAACTATCGACGATTAATTTTTATCTAGGCTGCGCCTCTAATAACTCTTAAAAGAATTGCAACAATTGCGATTACCAATAATACGTGGATTATACCACCTGTGTAGTAACCTCCGAGGAAGCTAATAGCCCAGATGATTACCAAAATAACTGCGATTACATAAAGTAGATTTCCCATGACGTTTTTAATTTTTAGGTTAAGTTTATAATTTCAAATTGATTTGATTTCGTAACATTAACAACCGCTTTACTAAAATTGTTCTGGAAAATAAAAAAAGCCTCATGAAATAAATCACGAGGCTTTTAATGTGCTAAGACTTTAATATTCATCTTCATTAAAGAAGAAATCGTCTTTAGTAGGGTAATCTGGCCAAATTTCTTCAATGGTTTCGTAAGGCTCACCATCATCTTCTAAGGCTTGTAAATTTTCTATCACCTCAACAGGTGCACCAGAACGAATACCGTAATCAATTAATTCGTCTTTTGTTGCAGGCCATGGAGCGTCTTCCAGGTGCGATGCGAGTTCTAATGTCCAATACATATTTTTTTTATTAATAATTCTAAATTCCGAAAGCGCAAAAGTATGTTAAAAAAAATGAGCAAAACAAATATTTTTTTCCACTATTTAAATTCGTGGGATCCAAATGTTCTCTTCGGTTTCTCCATCTGCGTTCAGTTTTCGTGCCAAAACAAACAAATAATCGCTTAATCTGTTTAAATAAATTGTAACATTGCTGTCAACAAAACTTTCTGTAGCCAAAAGAACCGTTAATCTTTCCGCTCTTCTGCATACACAACGCGCTAAATGACAATAAGATACAACGGTATTTCCACCAGGCAAAATAAAGTGTTTTAATTCTGGTAAAACCTCATTCATTGCATCCATCTCCTCTTCTAAAAGGGTGATATCAGTTATCAAAAGATCAGGGATCTTCATCTTTGAACGTTCAGGGTCTGACGCAAGGGATGAACCAATTGTGAATAACCTGTCCTGAATTTCTTTTAGTACCTGTTGATAATGCACTGCTATGGGCTGGCACATGATCAATCCTATATACGAATTCAGCTCGTCGACCGTACCATAAGCTTCAATACGTACATGATATTTTGGCACACGTGTACCCCCTATTAGGGAAGTCTGACCTTTATCTCCTGTTTTAGTGTAAATTTTCATAATGGAAGATTTGAGAAGTGAGATGGGAGATGTTAGATGGAAGATGTATGATGGAAGATGTATCATGTATCAAAGGCATTAAACCTTGGGAGACGATGGATGTGGTCTCAGATCTAATGTCTATAGTCTCTAATCCATTGTCTATTGACTATTAGCTATTGACCATTGTCTAATATCTACTGTCTATCATCTATACGCTATGTCCATTGACTATTAGCTATCGACCATTGTCTAATATCTCCTGTCTACCATCTCACATCTATCTAGAGATCAAAATCATCTCCTTTTTCTTTGAGATGGCTCAATCTTGGTGAAACAGTTTTGATATCTTCATTTACGTAGTCTTTTTCAATCAGACCATCACGCATTCTTACAATTCTATGCGCATGTTGCGCAATATCTTCCTCGTGCGTTACCAAAATGATGGTATTGCCCTTGCTATGAATTTCTTCCAGCAATCCCATAATTTCTATAGATGTTTTGGTATCCAAGTTACCTGTAGGCTCATCGGCCAATATAATGGATGGGTTATTGATCAATGCCCTTGCCACTGCTACACGTTGGCGCTGACCACCTGAAAGTTCATTTGGCTTGTGGGTAATTCTATTGCCTAAACCTACATTTTCTAATGCTTTTGATGCACGTGCATCACGCTCTTTTTTACCCGCTCCTGCATATATTAGCGGTAGGGCCACATTATCTAAAGAGGTTGATCGCGGTAATAAGTTAAAGGTCTGAAACACGAAACCAATTTCCTTATTGCGGACATCAGCTAGCTCATTATCGGACATCTGACTAACGTTGATGCCATTTAAAATATAATCTCCCTTACTTGGTGTATCTAAGCAACCCAAGATATTCATCAAAGTAGATTTACCAGAACCAGAAGGACCCATTAACGCTACAAATTCTCCTTTGTTGATATTTAAACTTACTGATTTTAAGGCATGAATTACTTCTGTACCGATAACATATCTACGACCAATATCTTTAATGGTAATGAGTGCTTTCTCCATTTTTTTTCTTTTTTAGACCTGCTTAAACCACAAAATGTTACAACATCTCTCTATTTTTCTATTATTTTAGGAACAAAAAAGAAATTCTCATTGTGTAATGCAGCGTTTTTTAATCCATTTTCCACTGTAATCTCTTGTTTTGCAATATCTTCCCGCCAAACGTTTACTTCCTCATTCATATAGATCAAAGGTTTTACACCAGTAGTATCCAACTCATTCAGTTTCTCCATAAAGGTTAGGATCTTGTTCATCTCTACAGTTAGTTCATCAACCTCATTATCCTCAATGGCTATCCTAGCTAAGTCTGCTACTTTATGAACAGTTTGTTTATCAATTTTCATTTATGCTGTAGTTTACTATTTATCTTTTTAAAAACTTCTTCTTTTAGTACATCGGCGCTTTCCACACCTAAAACCGAGGTTGAAATTGGTGCATGAATATAGATCTCTCCTATTCCTGGCCTGGTTCCAAATTTCTGCCCATCATCCCACATCAATTTCCAAACATTGATACTTACGGGCACTATGGAGATGTTTTTTTCAATTGCCAATCTGAATGGTCCATTTTTAAATTCCTGCAATACGGGTGGGTAGGCATCATCAATCTTTCCCTCTGGAAAAATAATCAAGCTCATTCCCTTTTCCAGGTTATCACCAGCTTTTTTAAATGCCCTAAATGCTGAAATTTTGCTTTCCCTAGAAACGGCTATATCTATGGTCCTAAAGAAAATGCCCAACACAGGGTTTTTCATCAGCTCTTCTTTGCCCATAAAATGATAACGGCCATTTGCAAGTAAACAAAAAATAATGATATCTAAGTTTGAAGTATGATTTGCACAATAAATATATGTTTTTTTTCGATCCAACTTTTCTTCGAAATTAAAGCTGAAGAAAATCCCTGAGCATGTCATACAAAGAAAAGAATGGAATGCCCTTAAACGATTTAAAATCAAATAATATTTGGGACTGCGTGTCCCAAGATAATAAAATGGCCAAAAAAGAATAAAGAAAAACAAAATACAAAACAGCGCATAAGCCCAATGTATTTTCCTGAGCAGTTTAATCATTGATTCAAAAATACAAATAAGTCAGCAATTTTATAGCGCTAATTTGCCAATTACATGCCTGGCTAATTTCTAATTTGGTTGGTTTTTTATTAATTTCGGCCCATGATCAAAGAAACGGTTGTAAGCGGAATACGTTCTACAGGAAAATTACATATAGGAAATTATTATGGGGCAGTTAAAAGCTTCATGCAAATGCAACACGAATACAACTGCTATTTTTTTATAGCAGACTTACATTCATTAACAACGCACCCAACCCCAGCAGATTTACATGGAAATGTAAAACAGGTGCTGGTAGAGTACCTGGCTTGTGGCATTGATCCAGAAACAACGACTATTTACATCCAGTCTGATGTTCCAGAAATTGCAGAACTGTATCTTTATTTGAACATGAATGCCTATATGGGCGAATTAGAGCGTAGTACCTCATTTAAAGATAAGGTTAGGGCAAATCCAGATAACGTGAATGCAGGTTTATTAACCTATCCGGTTTTGATGGCTGCTGATATATTGATCCATAAAGCAGTAAAAGTTCCGGTTGGTAAAGATCAAGAACAACACTTGGAAATGGCCCGTACCTTTGGTAATCGTTTTAACCGTTTGTATGACAATGAATACTTCCCAGAACCTTACGCATTTAGCTACACAAAAAATTTAGTTAAAGTACCTGGATTAGATGGAAAGGGAAAAATGGGAAAATCAGAAGGAGAAGGAAATGCTGTCTATCTATCTGATACACCAGAAATCATTAGAAAAAAAGTAGCTAAAGCGGTAACTGACGGTGGTCCGACTGCTGAATTCCAAGAAAAGCCAGAAGCGATACAAAACCTGTTTGATTTGATGAAAATCGTTTCTTCAGCCGATACAGTTGCCCATTTTGACGACCAATACAACAAGATGGCTATCCGTTATGGAGATTTCAAAAAGCAATTGGCAGAAGACATGATCATTACTACAGCGCCAATCCGCGACCGCATCAATGAAATTGCTGCAGATACCGCCTATCTTCGTCAAGTTGCAAAACATGGTGCCTTAAAAGCTGGGGAAAGCGCTCAAAAAACAATAAGAGAAGTTAGAGAGTTAATAGGGTTCAGAAGTTTTTAATTTATATCTTAGATTTGAAATCAATTATCTTCCATCATACATCATACCTCGTTCATCTCACATCTCACATCTAAAATATGCACATAGCAATCGTTGGCAATATTGGCGCTGGTAAAACCACTTTAACAGGTTTATTGGCTAAAAATTATGGTTGGGAAGCTTTATACGAAGCTGTAGACAACAATCCTTACCTAGAAGACTTTTACAGCGACATGAAACGATGGAGTTTCAACTTGCAGATTTATTTTTTGAACAGTCGTTTTCAACAAATCGTAGAAATCGATAGCCACAAAAGAAATGTAATTCAGGATCGCACCATTTATGAAGATGCACACATCTTTGCAGAGAACCTTCATGAAATGGGCTTGATGACCTCAAGAGATCATGATAACTATAGAGCAATTTTCAGTAACATTACTTCTTTTATCAAACCACCAGATCTATTGGTTTACCTGAGAGCATCTGTACCTACATTGGTTAACAACATTCAACGTCGTGGCCGTGAATATGAAGCAAGTATCCGGATCGATTATTTAGCTAAGCTCAATGAAAAATATGAAGCTTGGATTAAGGGTTATAACCTAGGAAAGCTCTTAATTTTAGATAAAGATAAACTTGATTTCACCAATAATCCAGAAGATCTTGGTATGGTAATCCAATCTATCGAAGCGGAGATCAATGGTTTGTTTTAAGCCCCGATGAAAGATTTTCTCGCTCTAGTTATTCAGCTGATCATTGAGATGTTCAAAGGTTTCGGACTTTGCTATATTGCCTATCTTTTGCTGAATGCATTTGTAAAAAATAAATCAGCATTACTTAAGTTTAATGAAGTCTCTTTTAAGGTAATCTCTTTTATTGGCTTAGTTTATTTAGCATTACTGGTAATATCCATATGCTTGAGCTATTTATTCGGCAACGCATTTGAAAAGTATGCCGTTTTATACGGACTGTTTGGATTTAATTGGAAAGGATTTTGGCTTCAGGTTTCACTTTACACTGTTGCGACGCAATTGGTGAGATTTAAAAAAATTAGGTCATCAAAGGTATTGATGTTTATGCTCAGTCTTGTTTTGCTGAGCTCAATTGAAATGGTGGTTTTTCTCATTACTTCATTCCATGTCAATTTTCTGCCATTTCAAATGGCTATATGGACTTTTATAGTACAAATGATTTTAATCACAGTACTTCGCATGATTGTGTATATTGGATTGGTTTCGGCTTTTTATTTTATGAATGAACAAGTAAAAAAGTTTAGATTTGCCGATACCAAGTAAACTTATTCGTATGAAAACCATAGGTATTATTCCCGCTCGTTATGCGTCAACACGTTTCCCAGCGAAACCACTAGTTGATATTGCTGGTAAAACGATGATCCAACGTGTCTACGAACAAGCAAAAAAATGCGACCTAGATCATGTTGTAGTTGCCACTGATGATGAAAGGATTGCATCAGTAGTACGCAGTTTTAAGGGTGAAGTAGTTATGACCGATACTAAACACCAAAGTGGAACAGATCGTTGCGCAGAAGTCGCCCAAACACTGCCAGATTACGATATAGTAATCAATATCCAAGGTGATGAGCCATTTATCGATCCTGCACAAATTGCTTTGGTTAAATCATGTTTCACTGACGAAACCATAAAATTGGCAACATTGATCAAAGAAATTCACACTGATGATGAATTATTTAACCCAAATATCCCAAAAGTAGTCGTTAACAGTAATCATCAAGCAATTTATTTTAGTCGCCAGCCCATTCCCTATATCCGCAGTGCGCAAAGCCAAGAACAATGGGTTAGCATGCATCAATTCTATAAACACATCGGTATTTACGGGTATACCAGAGCAACCTTATTGGAAATTACGCAATTAGCACCTTCTTCCCTAGAGCTTGCAGAAAGTTTGGAACAGTTACGCTGGCTTGAAAATGGCTATCAGATCCAAACTAAAGTAACAGGAATGGAAACGATAGCGATTGATACACCCGAAGACCTGAAAAAGATTATTCTTTAGGATATTTTTTTATCTTCGATAACAAATGCTTCTTTATGAAAGTTTCTAATTTACCCCTACTATTATTCCTGTTCGTACTTTTTGCATGTAACTCTGAATCGAAGAAAGTAATCCCTACCGCAGAAAAAACCGTAGTTCAATACTTTTCTGATACCCTAAAACAGGATACTTTTAAAGTAGCCTTAAAAGGAAAGGATTCTAAAGACATGAGTTTATTGTTTACCATCATCAACTATAAAGGAGTTCAAATTTATAAGGAAGAAATTAAGGCCACTATCCTGTTAAAAAGTTATCTTGCCAGTGAAGATCTAAAAAAAGAGAATGATAAAATTAAGTTCTTAAATGATGAGGCTAATTTTTTCTTTGAAGAAGAACATTTTTTAATTCCCGCAATTACACCCGACGAAAAACCAGACCATAATATACCTGATCTGGCTTTCTATGAAGAACTTAAACAAAGTAACCTTAACGGCTTTAATTATAGCTTAGGTAAGGACAAACAGATTTATATTGCCTGGTCTGCAAAAGAACAGAAAGTAAAAATATACTATAAGTGCTGTTAACCTTTACTCAATAAAAAGTCGAACAGGTTTACCTCTGGGGTTAAACCTAATTTCTTTCTCAATCGATAACGGCTTACTTCGACTGCCCTAGGTGTAATATTCAACAATTGTGCAATCTCTTTAGAAGATAGGTTCAACTTAAGGTAAGCACAAAGTTTCAGGTCGCTAGGACTGAGATTTGGATATTTATCTTTTAGGTTGCTTAAGAAATTTGCATGGACATGATCGAAATGAATTGCAAATTGATCCCAATCATTATCTAACTTTTTGGCCTCATTGAGCAGTCTAATTACCTTTTTAAGATCATCTGCGGAATCTTTGTTCGTAGTTTGTTGCACCAAAGGCAACAATTCGTCACCAATTTTAGAAAGCAATTTCCCTCTTTGCACCAAGTGCATGGTTGTAGTAGCCAATTCTTTGTTTTTAAACTCTACATCGGCCTCCAATTGCTTTTTTTGGAGCTTTACGATCTGTTGCTCATTTCGCTCAATTTCCAATTGATGTTCTTCCCTTAATTTATCCTGTTGTTTTTTATGCTCCTTTTCCTGAAACTTGATCAACAAGTAGATCAAAAATCCAAACATTATAAAATAGATGACAATCGCCAGATTACTTCGGTACCATGCCGGAGCTATTGTAAAAGCATAACTGATCGGTTTTGATTCATTGCCCAAGTTATTCCTGGCCTTCACTCTGAAAAGGTAATTCCCCTGTGCCAAATTGGTGTAATCTTTCTCGCTTTTACTGCTCCAACCTGACCAATCTTCATCATATCCCTTCAATTGATAGCTATATTCAATATTCTCCCGCTGCTCAAACAAAGTTGATGCATATTCGAAATGTAATGAATTGAAATCATATGATAATTTCATTCTCTCATTAGGTTTTTTACTAAAATAACCACCAAATAAAACACTATCCTTTTTGCCTAACAAGCGAATCTGACCTAGGAGCACATTGGGCTGATAAATATTAGCTGCATATTTTTTATAATCAATATGGATCAATCCCTTATTGGCGCCAATAAAAATATTGCGGTCATTATAAGGATAGATGTGCTCAAAACCAGCTAAGATCTTAGATGTCAATTCTGGAAATTCAACAATGGTAAAACCCTCATTTCCCTGTTTCACCTTAAAATCAACAACCCCAACTTTTTTTGTGGTCACAAACCAGATATTGCCATCATGATCCTGAGTTAAATATTGGATGGATAGCTTTTTAAAAATTGGCCTAAAAAAGATGCTTGGCTTAAACTTCTTATTAATCGCATCATATTCATAGATCCCATCAGCTGTTGCGGCAACAACCCTATTTTTAATGAAAAAGATATAGTTGTATAAAGTAAGCGGTAATCCATCATTTTTAGTAAGTAAGGTAGTCTTGATGATCTGCTGTCGATCTGCGGATAAATCTAATTTATAGATCCCACGATAAGGATGTGATGCCCAGATACAGTTTAACTTTTGATCTACTACAATGAACCTTAATGACTCATTCAATGCCGAAATTGTACCCTTACTACTAAAAATACCATTCTCAAAATTAATCAGCTGTATGCCAGTGTAAGTACCGGCAACAATGTTATTTGGCAATCCTTTTTTCGCAAGGGAAGCATATAACCACGTCCCCATTCCCGTATATAATGGTTTAGCCGAATGGTTATTGATTACAAATGTTCCATCTTCATTGGCCAACAACAACTGATCATTGGCCTCACCCAGCCCCCAAGTTTGTCCTTTGGTATTGGTAACCTCTGTAAATTTCCCCGGAGAGTTGCTCAGATCATCTTGCCCAGCATTCAAAGCAGTCGAAAAAACTCCATTTGAAGTTCCAATATATAACCTATTTTCAAAAATGCGACTCGCGTAACTTGAAACCTGTTTGTTGCGGTCTGGATAAATATGCTTTATAGCACTATTAAAAGCAATAAATGCAATCCCATCATCTAAACCTAACCACAAGTTCTGATGTTGATCCAACAAAATACTCCTGATATTACTATTGTTCAGCCCTTCGGCATAAGAAAACTGTCTTTCTATATTCCCATTCTTATTTACAATTAACAATGCAGCCGAGGTAGTGCCCAGTGCATATATATCCTTGTTGATCCGAAGGCCTCCATTGATCCGATCATTATAGAAAGTTTTATCATTCGAAGTTTTCTTCTCCATTAATTTGTCGCCATGCAAAAGAAACAGGCCTTCTTTTAATGTGGTAATCAATAAGGTATCTCCCTGATACGGAAGCACAGAGGTGATAATTGAATTTACAATCCGCTTGTCATTACATTTCACAATCCACTTGTTGTTTTTAAAGACCTTTAAACCAACTTTAAATTCTTGGGCAAGCAGTTCATTATTTACAAATCCCATGTACTCCCAGGTAAGTAAGCTGGTATAAACATCTATTTTGTTGTTCCTTAGCCTGAAGATCTTATTAATGGTCCTGAAATAAATATCGTTTTTATCAATTACGATGTTCCAGACATCGGCAAATTGTTTTTCACTTTGCGGAATAATGTTTTTTAGGGAATGATAAACTAAAGTGCCGTTCTGATTGGGATAGAAATAACCAATTTCATCCTGGCCACCAATATATATTCTGCCAGAGGGATGAATATGAACAGATCTGACAATTGTTTTATGCGGGGTTGGGTAAAGCTTCCAGTAGGTACCATTAAAAGTCAATAAACCTTCATTATTTGCGAAGTATAAAATGCCATTTTGATCTTGTGCAATCCCCCAGTTTTGCGTACCCCCTTTATAGTCCACACTTCCGTAGCTACTTACCTTGGGAATACCTATAGGATCTTGTGCTTTCAGTAGAAATTGCGGCATAAATGCCAACAATAAGAACATCAATATGTATCTCATGCCGTTCAAATTTATTCAAAAATATTTGGTTGGTACAACGTATAATTTTTCGTCCATGAAGATAGTAAAAATCTCCATGTTGTGGTCAGATATTGCGTGAACCTATCATATTTAAAGAAAAAAGTTCCTTTTGTATGGGTATTGTAGTGGATCGATTTTTCACTAATACTTTATTCCAAGTCTATATTTGTTCCACAATGTTTGCCAATGTTGGCGGGTTTATATCCCAAGACAAAAGCAAATTGAGGTAACCAAAATATAAACTTAATTTATTTGTTATGAAAGGAAAATCTACGTTCATTCTTTTGCTGTTTTCCCTGTTTTTTTCGCTCAGTATTAAAGCGCAAGAAATAGATGTATCAGGGAAAGTAACTTCCAAAAGTGACGGTCTACCCATACCTGGGGTAACTGTAAAAATCCAAGGCGCTACAACAGGCGTAGCAACCAATGCAAATGGAGAATTCAGAATTAAAGTACCTAAAGCTGGTACACTACTTGTGTTTTCTCAAATCGGTATGACAACGCAAACGATTGCGGTAAATAACAGTGGCCCCATTAATGTAGTATTAGATGAAGGTCAGAATGATTTAGAACAAGTTGTCGTTGTAGGTTATGGTACACAAAAGAAAAGTGTAATCACCGGCGCTATTTCTCAAGTTAAAGCTTCAGATTTGGAAAACATGCCCGTAACGCGCATCGAGCAATCATTACAGGGCAGAACATCAGGGTTAACCATTACCACAAACTCCGGTCAGCCAGGTGAAGGTGCAACGCTCCGGATCAGGGGTACAACTTCAATCAACAACAGTGACGCCTTATACATTGTTGATGGAGTTCAAGTTGGTGGTGGTATAGATTACCTTAACCAAGCCGATATTGAATCTATCGAGGTATTGAAAGATGCAGCGTCTGCAGCGATCTACGGAGCAAGAGCAGCAAATGGAGTGATCATCGTAACTACCAAAAAAGGTAGAAGAGATGGTAAAATGAGTGTTAACTACAATACTTATTTAGGTACACAAGCGCCATCAAGAAAGTTAGACCTGTTAAACTCAACTGAGTTCGTAACAATCTATAATGAAGCACAATTGGCTGCTGACCCAACTGCAACTCCACGTTTCCCTAATCCTTCTTCTTATGGCGTAGGTACAGATTGGCAAGCTGCAGTATTTAACAATAGTGCCAAAATCCAAAACCATGAATTGAGCATTTCAGGTGGTAACGAAAAATCTACTTATTATAGCTCATTCGGCTACTTTGATCAAGATGGTATCGTAGCAACAAGTAACTCTAAATACAAAAGATTTACTGCACGTTTTAATTCAGAACACCAAATTACAAAGGCAATTAAATTCGGACAAACAATAGGTTATACCAGAACGAATTCAATTGGTGTAGGTACAAATACAGAATATGGCTCTCCTCTTGGCCGTGCCATAAACATGGATCCGCTTACTCCAGTTGTTGAAACCGATCCGGCAAAATACAATGCCCCACCCTATTCAACAAATCCTGTGGTAAGAAATGCACAAGGCTTACCTTACGGTATCTCATCAATTGCTCAATCTGAGATTCTAAATCCTATAGCGGCATTAGCCGTTGCTCAGGGCAAAGGATGGTCTGATAAAATAGTTGGTAATGCGTATGTAGAAGCAGAAATCATCAAGGGCTTAAAAATCAGATCACAAGGTGGTGTAGATTTAGCCTTTTGGGGTGGCGAAGGTTTTACACCAGTACATTATTTGAGCTCAACCTTTAGTGCTTTGGTAAACTCTTATAGCAGAAACTCAAATAGAGGGCTATTCTGGTCATTAGAAAATACCATCAGTTATACCAAATCAATCAGTAACCATAACTTCACCGCTTTAGTTGGTTATTCTGCACAGAAAAATAGAGGTGAAACACAAAATGGTACACTTCAGGGACTTCCAGTTGATAATCTTAAAGATGCTTCACTAGGATTTTCGGTACCTAGAGAAAACCGCAACTTTGGAGGTGGCGAATACCTTAACACCTTAAACTCTGCTTTTGCACGTTTAACCTATGATTACAATGAAAAATACTTATTTACAGGTATTATCCGTAGAGATGGTTCATCACGTTTCGGTCCAAATAATAAGTTCGGCTACTTCCCATCGGGATCAGTTGGATGGGTAGCGAGTAAGGAAAGTTTCTTCCCAGAAAACAGAGTGGTGACTTTCTTAAAAATTAGAGGTTCTTACGGTGTTACCGGTAACGATAACATTGGAGATTTCAGGTACCTATCAACCGTTAGTGGTGGCAGAAACTATACACTTGGTAGTGCCGCTGGTTTAAATATCGGTGTAAGCCCAGATGCTTTATCAAACCCAGACTTAAGATGGGAAGAAACCTCATCAACAGATGTTGGTCTAGATGCTAATCTATTTCAAAACCTAACATTAACAGCCAACTGGTTCAATAAAAAGACTAAAGGTATGTTATTACAGATCGCTGTACCAGGATATGTAGGTAACAACGGTCCTATTGGTAATATCGCCGATCTAACCAATAAAGGTTTTGAATTGGAATTGGGTTATAACAAAAGAATTGGCGAGTTCTCATTCAGAGTTTCCGCCAATGGATCATTCATTAAAAACAATGTCGTTTATTTAGGTGATGATAAAGAATTCTTAGGTGGACAAACCGTTACCCCACAAGGATTAGAAGTAACCCGCACTAAACTTGGCTATTCGGTTGGTTCTTTCTATGGCTACAGAAGTGATGGCTTATTTCAAAATCAGTCCGAAGTTAACAACTACAAAAATAGCGCTGGAGGCTTAATCCAACCAACTGCAAAACCTGGTGATATCAGATTTACAGACTTAAATGGCGATGGCAAAATCGACGCTAATGACAGAGAAATTATTGGCGATCCAACTCCAGATTTCACCTACGGCTTTACGTTGAACGCAGCATACAAAGGATTTGATTTTGTAATGTTGGGAACTGGAGTATCAGGCAATCAGATCTTTAATGCAACAAGAAGATTCGACCTTAACACAGCGAATTACCAGACCTCTATCCTAGACAGATGGACCGGTGAAGGTACCAGTAACAAAATGCCGAGAGTTACGCTAAATGATGCTAACGAAAACAATAACTACTCTCGCGTATCAAGCTTGTTCTTGGAAGATGGTTCTTTCTTTAGAATTAAAACACTCCAAGTTGGTTATACACTTCCAACAAAACTGATCCAAAAAGCTGGTTTAAACAAAGTTAGATTTTATGTAATGGCCAACAATCTGGTAACATTTACTAAGTATACAGGCTTCGATCCAGAAATCGGTGGTGGTAGTTATGGTGTTGATCGTGGTTTCTATCCACAGGCAAGAACTTATTTTGCAGGTTTAAATATTGGTTTTTAATAAAAAAAATAATGATAAATAAATATATAAAAGGTACGATCGCAATAGTTGCGGGGATGCTGATTTTTGTATCATGTAAGAAAGATTTTCTAGAGCTGACCCCAAGAGGAACTACACTGGAAGATAATTTCTATAAAAATGAAAAAGAAGTAATGCAGGGCGTAATTTCTGTATACGATGTAATACAGTGGGGTACAACAGGTGGTTATACCATGAAACAGCCATTGTTAAGTGCTGCTTCTGATGATTGCTGGGCAGGTGGAAGTAATGCAGCCGATCAACCAGCTTGGGTAGCCTATGATAATTTTAACATGACCTCTTTTATAGGCCCACAAGGCGGACTATGGTCTAAAAATTTCAGTGGTATCAACCGTGCAAACCTGATTTTGAGCAAAATAGATAAGTCAACCGTACTTACCCCAGCTTTCAGAACAAGAGCAGTAGCAGAAACCAAGTTTTTAAGGGCCTATTTCTATTTTGATTTGGTGAGATGGTTTGGCAATGTACCATTGATTTTAAAAGAGTTAACACCTAGTGAGCTTTATACCCAGGTACAAGTACCACCAGCACAAGTTTATGCCCAAATAGAGAAAGATCTAAGAGATGCAATTGCCGGATTACCGGTTACCGTAGCTGATGGAGAAAAAGGTAGGGTAGCACAAGGTGCAGCAAAAGCACAACTAGCAAAAGTGTTATTGTACCAAAATAATACCGCAAAATTGGCCGAAGCAATTACTTTGTTCGAAGACATCAACAGAGTGGGAAATCCTTATGGATATGCCTTATTAACCAACTATGCCGAAATTTTTAATCCAGCTAATAAATTCAATTCAGAATCTATTTTGGAAATCCCTCACTCAAACAATGCCGCTTGGGGAGATTGGGGATGGATCAATGGTGGAGAAGGTAATGTGGCTACTCAGTTTATAGGTATGGATAGCTATAATGGCGACACTTATTCTAGTGGCTGGGGCTTCTGTCCTGTAACATTGGATCTGGTGAATGCCTTAAAAAATGATCCTCGTTTCAGTACAACCATAATTGATGGAGCAGCTTTAAAAGCTTCCGGAGCAACTTACAATTCACGCTACCAAAACACAGATTATTTCATTAAAAAATATGCACCATTAAAAGCATACCGTTCTACAGTAGGTGTAGCAGAGCAAAACTGGCCAATTAATGAAATAGAGATCAGATTAGCAGATACCTATTTAATGCAAGCCGAGGCTTTGGTAAAAGCTGGATCAAACCCGACACGCGCAAAGGAACTATTAGATGCCGTTAGGGCAAGAGTAGGTTTAGCATCAGTGCCTGCAACATTAGATAATATCTATAACGAACGCAGATTAGAACTGGCAACAGAAGGACATCGTTTCTTTGACTTGGTAAGAACCGGTAGAGCAGCTACAGTTTTAGGCCCATTAGGTTACAAAACAGGTAAAAGTGAATACCTACCAATTCCTCAAACAGAAATTGATGTTACCAAAGGAATGATCAAACAAAATCCAGGTTATTAATCATATAATGAAAATGAAAAAATTAAACAATAGCATCAGAACATTCGCCTGGATTGGTTTGTGTTCGTTATTAACCCTAGTGAGTTCTTGTAGCAAGGATGAGGTAATGGGAGAATTAGGTACCGCACCTACACCAGATAAATTGGCAATTACCGTTACCCCTACTACGGCAAATCCAAATATTATCAACTTTAAAAGTTTATACAATGGCATAAACGCACATTGGGATTTTGGAAACGGTAGTTCAGCCAACGGAAACGATGTTCAATCTTCTTATCCACTATCTGGAACCTATACCGTTAAATTAACCGTACTTACTGCCGGAGGTTCCGTATCTACTACAAAAACAGTAACCATTGCAACTACAAATACATCAATGTTAGGTGATGAAGCTTATGGTCTACTTTCTGGAGGACTATCAAATCCTGCCGGAAAAGTTTGGGTAATAGATCAAACACAAGCCGGGCACTTAGGTGTAGGACCAATTACTGGAACAACACCAGAATGGTACCAGGCCGGGCCAGATGAAAAAGTAGGAACTGGCTTTTACGATGATGAAATGACCTTTGCCATGAGCGCAACTGGATTGAAATATACTTATGCCAATAACGGAACTACTTTTGCCAATGCTTCAAATGCACCTGGTATTGGTGGTCCAGTAGGAAGTTCAGATCCAACAGTAAACTATACTCCTCCAACAAACCTAACTTGGGTAATTTCAATTACTGGAGGTAAAAAGTTCCTTAACATTGGCAACAATGGTTTCATCTCCTATTACTTGGGTGTTTCACAATATGAAATCCTAACGTTAACCGCTGATGAAATGTGGTTAAGATGCGGAGATAAATCAAATGCCGGTAACGCATGGTATCTGAAGTTAATTAGAAAAGGATACGTAAGACCAGTAGTTCCTCCGGTACAGAAACCACTTCAGGCTGCCAATGTTTCTGATGATTTCCAAAGTGCTGCTACAGTTACCTGGACAGCTGAAAATATGGATTATATAAGGTCTTATGATAATCCTTCAAAATTCCCAATCAACACTTCTGCAAAAGTTGGTTATTACGAAAAAAGAACCGGTGGTGATGGCCAATATGGTAACCTAAATGTAACGATGCCTTATCGTTTCGATCTTACCACCAAAAACAAAATTAAGCTGAAAGTATTTTTCCCTAGTGGAAATGATTTTACAAAAGTGGGATCAACAGTTTCTGTTAAGCTACAAAATTCATTGTTGGGAGGTAATGCATGGACCACTCAACTAGAAGTGGTAAAAACCATTACTGCCACTCAATATGACAAATGGATCCAATTGGAATTTGATTATTCAGGTTCGGCCGCACAAAACTTGTATGATAAGATTGTAATCCAATTGGGTGGTGAAGGTCATGCAAACCCTGGAATTTTCTACATCGACGATTTCGAATTCAAATAAGAAGCTACTTATACTGCCTAACGATTTCCGTTAGGCAGTAATTAAACTTTAATCCTATGCTATTCAAAAAAATTAAAAAAGGGTATTTCTTAATTGCGCTCTCTGCCGGTTCCATATTATCTTGCCAGTCCTGCTCCTCTAAAAAAGAAGAACAAGCCATCATTCTGCCACCTGCACCCGTTGTTATCGAAGATAAAAACTGGAGTTTTGAGGCCACGCCCACCTGGGCCGATGAATTTGATTACACAGGCTTACCCCTTACCACAAAATGGGATTATGACATCGGTGGCTCTGGATGGGGTAATAATGAAAAACAGTATTATACCAATTCTTTATCCAACGCCAGTGTAGCAGATGGAAAATTAACCATTACCGCAAAAAAAGAAAGCTTAAGCGGCATGGCCTATACCTCTGCACGTTTGGTAACCAGAAATAAAATGGATGCATTGTATGGCAGATTTGAAATTAGTGCCAAACTGCCAACGGGAAAAGGAACCTGGCCTGCCATATGGATGTTGCCAACTGATCGTGCCTACGGCGATTGGCCAAAATCTGGTGAAATAGACATCATGGAACATGTTGGCTACGATCAAAATAACGTACACTTCACTACACATACAGAAGCTTACTATTTCAAGATCAATACACAGAAAACAAGTACCAGAATGATTGCCGATGCAAGTACCGCATTTCATAAATACCGTGTTGATTGGACCCCTTATGCCATCAGGGGTTATTTTGACGATGCCTTGATTTTCACCTTTGCCAATGAGGGTACTGGATATAAAGTTTGGCCATTTGATAAAAGATTTCACCTACTGTTAAATCTAGCAATTGGTGGAGACTGGGGCGGTGTACAAGGAATTGATGATAGCATTTTCCCGCAGAAATTCGAAATCGATTATGTTCGTTATTATAAGATGATCGAAAAATAAATTTACCTAATCCTGTCTCTTCAATGCCCTGGTTTTTACTGGGGCATTTTTTTTGAGAGAAAAATCATAATGATCAGGTTCAAATAGATTCTTACCTTACGCCCACAATGCTAACGCCATTAAAAAAGCCACTGATTACAACCTTCCAACTTCCAACCTTCCAACCTCCCAACCTTCCAACCTCCCAACCTTTCAACCTTCCTACCTTCCCATCTTCCAACCTTCCTACCTTCCTACCTTCCAACCTTCCTACCTTCCTACCTTCCAACCTTCCTACCTTCCAACCTTCCAACCTTCCAACCTTCCAACCTTTACCAACACTGGGTTTAGACTGGGTCTACACTGGGTCTACGATATAGCTACACTATACTTACAATAGACTTACATTAGAGCTACAACAACCCGTTTAGCCTGCAAAACACCATCATCACAGCAGAAAAATAACAATATAGAATAAGGTTTATATTATTGATAATTCACCCCTAACCAAATTCATAAAGCACATGTTATAACACCTTACAGCTTTAGTCTTTAAGCTTTAGTCTCTAAGCTTAAAAAAATTTAACATAAATTAACACACCTTAACACTTTATCATTAATTAATAAACTACTTTCGTTTACCACACAAACTTAACCTAATCAAATGCGCTCCCCTATCCTAAAAAGAATACTCTTTTTATTTCTCCTTGGCGTTTGCTTTTTTCCAGCATTCGCCCAAAAAGCTAGTATAAAAGGTGCCGTTGTAGACACCATTGAGAAGAAAAAACTTCAATACAGCTCAATCTCATTAATCAGAAAAGCCGACTCAATACTTGTCAAATCTGTAAGAGCCGATGCTTCTGGCGAATTTACGCTGTCCAACCTCAAAAATGGCGACTATAGCTTAGTAATTTCCTATCCTAAAATGGCCGACTTCGTAAGGGATATCAGGTTAACGGATAGTTCAAAATTTAACCTTGGCTCTATACACATGGAGACAAAATCGTTTTTACTGAATGAGGTCATCATCCAGGCCCAAAAACAGGCCATACAAATGAAAGGAGATACCATCGTATATCAGGCCGATAGTTTTGCCGTAAAACCCAATGCGAATGTCCAAGATCTATTAAGAAGGCTTCCAGGTATCGAAGTTGATAAAAATGGTGCAATCAAGGCTGCGGGTGAAGATGTGAATACCGTATTGGTTGAAGGTGAAGAATTTTTTGGTGATGATCCACTGCTAGCTACAAAATACCTAAAAGCCTCGGCAGTAAAAGAAGTTCAGGTGTATGATAGAAAAAGTAAGGAATCTGAACTCACCGGAATCGAAGATGGGAAAAAAGATAAAATCATCAATATCAAACTAAAAGATAATGCAAAAAATGGATACCTCTCCACCTTAGATGCCAATACCGATCTAGATCATTATAAAAACCTCGGGGGTATGGCAGGTGTCTACAAAGGAAGGCTAAAAGCAGCTGTTTATGCGAATGCCACAAACCTAAATCAGGATTCGAAAATAAGTTCGGCCATGTCAAAGTTAAAAGGTGGCGATTATGATATGATCGAAGTAATGGATGATGGAAGTACTATTTCCTACTTTTCAGGTGGCGACAGTGATGATTATTTCTCCCCTGTTACCGGATTACCAGATTATACCACTTATGGCGCACATTTTTCTGATAAATGGCCAGAAAGCAAAGTTGGTCTGAAACTAAACTATAAAAACACGGACAATAGAATTCTAAATAATAGAACTTCTAAGGGACAAAGCTTATTACCAGATGGAACCACATTCTTTAGTTCAGGATCAACTACTGATCGAACCAGAAAAAGCAGTCAGAATTTAAAGGGAAATGCAGAAATCACACTAGACTCACTGTCTACAATGAAAATCTCTTTTTCAGGTAGACAAAACACAAATTCTAATGTGTCAAACAATTATAACCAATCATTAAACAATCTTGATTTATTTGTAAGCAGAAATAATCAGCTGACCTCCGGAGAAGGAGATAGCGAAATCTTTAATGGAAACATCAATTATACCAGAAAATCTAAAAAGAAAGGTAGAACATTAACCATCGACCTGCAACCTGAGAACCAAAACAATAGCAGCACCGAAAACAGCTATAACACAACCGACCTTTTTCATCCCAATGGAGATATAAAAAGAACAGACATCTTGGATGTTTTCAAGGACAATTCTGGCAAGCAAAATTCATTAGCAGCAAAGGTCTCCTATAGTGAACCTCTTGGTAAAAAATGGTCGCTACAAACAGCTTACAGTTTCAAAACCATTGCTTCCACCAGCAACAAAATGGTTTATGATAACTTAAAAGGCCGAAGTAGGATCGATTCGCTAAGTAACAACTTTGAATTCGACAATTTCTCTAACATTGCCAAGGTAATTTTACAGTACAGGACTACCAAATACTCATTATCAGGTGGCGTTGAAGCTACACAAACACGTTTTGAACTGAACGATATCGATAGAAATAACAAATTTAACCGCAGTTATTTAAATTGGGCTCCCAGAACTAACTTCAACTATAAGCTAGGCAAAAATACCAGCCTAGGTATAAACTATTCTGGTAACACCAGCCAACCAAGACTTGATCAGTTACAACCAATCAGACAAATCACAAACCCACTCTACGAAATTAAAGGTAATCCAAATCTGAAACCTTCGTTCAATAATAGTGTGAACCTTAATTTCAATAGCTACCAATTTAAATCAGAGCAATTTATATATGCCTATGCGAGTTACGATTTCACCAACAATGCGATTGTCTCCATGCAAAATGTTGATCAATCTAACAAAACCATTTCTAGTTACATCAATATGAACGGCAATAAAAATTTCTATGCTTCCGGTTCCTACCAAAAGGGATTTACAAAACTGCATTTCAGAACCAGTCTCAGCGTGAACTATAGTAATTCTAATTATGTGTCCATGTTGAATAACAAAGTCAACAAAAACTCAAGCAACACACTGAGCCTTAGATCTGGCTTTACCTATTATACCGATATAGTTAGCTTAACCTATAACCCCTATGTTACCTTTTTAAATAGTAGTTCATCTTTGGGAACAATTAACGATGGAAAAAGCTATACGCACAACCACGAAATCAATGGAACCATTCAATTACCTTACAAAACTGAATTCAACACCTCTGTCTCATTGTCTTTCAGACCGCCAAATTCATCATTTAGAGAGCCACTAAATGTATATATTTGGAATGCTTATATTTCTAAGAAAATGCTGAAAACAGATGCCTTAGAATTGAAGATCAGCGTTTCCGATATCCTGAATGAGAAAATTGGCTACAATAGATATGTTGGCGGTAACTATATCAACGAAACAACCAATAGTTATATTCCTCGCTACGGATTAATCGGTTTAACCTATAATGTAAGTGGAAACTTCGCCAAAGCAAGTAAATAAAACTGATGGAAACCATCCACATTGAAATGTTAGAGGCAACTTTAATATCGCTCAAAGCAATATAAAACAATGAAAAACAAATTATTCAGATGAAAAAATTAACCTCAACCTTCATACTCCTATTCTTTATTACCGGTATCAAAGCCCAAACTGTGTTCGTTAAAAGTGCAAAGATAACTTTTGAGAAAAAGGTAAACCTACAAAGGCAAATGGCCGATAATACCTGGATTTCTGACGATGCAAAAGATAAGATGAAAAAATATATAACCACCTTATGGAACTATGATTTTAATGAAACCACTTCAAGTTATAAGGCCCAAAAGAAAGAAACTGCAGTAAGCGACAATTCTTTTTTCTTTTCATCTGGCGAAAATACAGCAGAGATGTACACTGACTTGAGCAAGAATAAACGTGTAATCAAAAAAGCCATTATGGGAGAAGATTTTATCTTACCAGATACCATCCCACATCTAGACTGGAAAATGATGCATGATGTACGCAAAATAGCTGGTTACGATTGCAGAAAAGCCATTGGTATAATTAATGATAGTGTTTATGTAGTTGCCTTTTATACCGATGAAATCCTATTGAAAGGTGGCCCAGAAGGATTTACCGGCTTACCTGGTATGATTTTAGGGCTTGCCATTCCAAGATACAACACCACTTGGTTTGCAACAAAAGTGGAATCGATAAATGTACCAATCTACACAGTTGCTGAACCCACTAAAGGCAAACGCGCAGACAATGAAAAAGACTTTAAAAAACTCATTGACCTGTACACTAGATACGACGACAAAAAGAACCCTCAGAAGCTGGAAGATATTAAGAAACAGCTTTATGGGTTGACGTTGTAGGGTATTGGTTCATGGTTAATAGTTCATGGATCATGGGCTGGGTGCTGATAGCAAGACGCATAACTTATAAAAAGTTCATGGTTAATAGTTCATGGTTCATAGACCGGGCGTTAATAGCAAGATGCATAAGCTTATAAAAGGTTTTGTACTAAGTGCGTTAATACTGTAAAATAAACTTTCAAATCATTCTTCTTAATTCAAAATAAACCATAAAAAACTAATAATTAATTAGTTATAATAAATTAATTTACTCATTTATAATTATTAATTTGAAACAAAATTGATAATTATGGCATTCAGATTTGAGGATTTAAAGGTTTGGCAACAATCTATGGCTTTAAGCAATGAGATAGATTCAGTTGCTAAAACATTTCCAAGAGTTGAGCTCTTCAGCTTGACAAGTCAAATTAAAATAGCATCCGATTCGGTGAACCTAAATATTGCTGAAGGTTGTATGGGACAATCAAAAGCCGAGTTTTCTAGATTTTTATCCTATGCAAATCGCTCTGGATTAGAAGTAGTAAGTTGTTTGTTTATGGCGAAATCTAGAAATTATATTTCCGATGCAGACTTTCAGAAACTCTATAATGATTATGAATCCTTGTGTAAAATGATTTCAAAATTAAAGTCATCTCTGTAATGTAGAACAATTAAAGTCACCAATTGCAAGACCTTTCTCGCAAAATCTCCCTCTGCATCCAAACCATGAACCATCAACCATGAACCACCACACAAACTCATTTCTCGCAAAATCTCCCCCTTCATCCAAACCATGAACCATCAACCATGAACCACCACACAAATTCATTTCTCGCAAAATCTCCCTCTGCATCCAAACCATGAACTATGAACCATCAACCATGAACTACCACACAAATTCATTTCTCGCAAATCTCCCTCTGCATCCAAACCATGAACCATCAACCATCAACCATCAACCACCACACAAATTCATTTCTCGCAAAATCTCCCCCTGCATCCAAACCATGAACTATGAACCATCAACCATGAACCCCTGACTATCAGCCATTAGCCATATTCTCAAAAAAAAACAAACATCCCTCTTCAAAATCAGATTTTTGTGTACCTTTGTATCCCGTACAAAAACAATTAAAAAGGCGCTAAAACCTTCTTAATTTCACAAACTCACAAACATGACTAAGTATATTTTTGTTACGGGCGGTGTTACTTCCTCATTGGGTAAGGGCATCATCTCCGCTTCATTAGCCAAACTTCTACAAGCAAGAGGTTACAGAGTAACCATCCAAAAATTCGACCCTTATATCAATATTGATCCGGGTACATTAAACCCTTATGAACATGGCGAATGTTATGTTACCGAAGACGGTGCAGAAACTGATTTAGACTTAGGTCACTATGAGCGTTTTTTAAACACACCTACTTCTCAGGCCAACAACATTACAACTGGTCGGATCTATCAAAATGTAATCAATAAAGAAAGACAAGGAGCTTATTTAGGTAAAACCGTTCAGGTTGTACCACACATTACCGATGAGATTAAACGCAATATGCGAATCTTGGGTGAAAGTGGCGATTTCGACATCGTAATCACAGAGCTAGGTGGAACTGTTGGCGACATCGAATCTTTGCCATTTATTGAAGCTGTAAGACAGTTCAAATGGGAAGAAGGCTCTAATAATGCAATCGTAATCCATTTAACGTTAATTCCATTTTTGGCAGCCGCTGGCGAGTTAAAAACAAAACCAACTCAGCACTCCGTAAAAGCATTATTAGAATATGGTATCCAACCAGATATTTTGGTGTGTAGAACGGAACACCATATCAGTATGGATATCCGTAAAAAAATTGCCCTATTCTGTAACGTAAATGTAAATGCGGTAATCGAATCTATAGATGCATCTTCTATTTATAGCGTTCCATTATTGATGATGAAAGAACAATTGGACAAAACAGTATTGGCCAAATTGAAATTGCCATCTAAAAATGAACCAGACATGGAAAGCTGGAAAGACTTTTTAGGTCGACTAAAAAACCCTACTGCAGATGTTAGAATAGGTTTGGTTGGTAAATATGTAGAGCTGCCAGATGCCTATAAATCAATTACAGAAGCATTTATCCATGCTGGTGCCAAAAACGAATGCAAAGTTAGGGTTGAATATATCCCTTCCGAAAGCATTTATCCAGATAATGTGAAAGAAAAACTGGAACATCTCCATGGAGTATTGGTCGCTCCAGGTTTCGGTAGTAGAGGAATTGAAGGCAAAATCGAAGCCATCAAATATGTAAGAGAAAACAACGTTCCCTTCTTCGGAATTTGCTTAGGGATGCAATGTGCAGTTATTGAATATGGCCGTAATGTTTTGGGCCTAAAAGCTGCAAATACAACTGAGATTGATGAAAATGCTCCCCACCCTGTAATTAACATGATGGAAGAACAGAAAAACGTAACCTTAAAAGGTGGTACAATGCGTTTGGGCGCTTATCCGTGTGATGTAAAAAAAGGTACAAAAGCTTTTTCTGCTTATGGAAAACAGCACATTACCGAAAGACACAGACATCGTTACGAATTTAACAACAGCTATTTACAACAGTATGAAGATGCTGGAATGGTTGCCTCAGGTATTAATCCAGACAGTAAATTAGTTGAAATTATAGAGTTAAAAAACCATCCTTTTTTCGTTGGTGGACAATTTCATCCAGAATTAAAGTCGACAGTTGCAAATCCTCACCCACTTTTTGTTAAATTTGTCGCCGCTGCAATGGAGCACGCCAAAAAGAAAACCAATTAATACAAGTTTAAAACAATATAATGGATAGAAATACATTTACAGGCCTGTTCCTGATCATGGTCATTTTAGGAGCAGCTGTTTTTTTTATGCAGCCAAGTGAAGCTGACCTGAAAAAAGAAAGAGAAAGACAAAAAATAACTGCCGACTCCACAAATAAAGCAGCAAAACCTGCAGCTGTTTCAACAATAGCGGCACCAACAAAACCTGATTCAGCTACGCTTAGTGGTCCCTTTGGTGGTAACATCGCCGGAACAACACAGACTACAGTTTTAGAAAACGAGAAGCTAAAATTGACTTTTACCAACTTAGGAGGGAAAATTTTATCAGCAGAAGTTAAAAGAGAACATACCTACGGAGGTAAACCTGTAATTCTGTTTGATGGCAATCAAAATAAATTTGGCCTGAACTTAAATATTGGCGGTAAAATTGTAAACACCAATACGCTTTACTTCACAGCTGTTCAAACTGCTTCAACTATAAGCATGCGCGCCAATTATAGCGCTAATCAGTTTATTGAATTTGTATATGGCCTAAAGCCAAACAGCAACAATGTTGATTTTAACATTAATTTAAATGGTTTAAATCAAGTTGTACAAGGAAACAATATTACCTTAAACTGGGAAACTACACTTTTACTGCAAGAAAAAGACTTCAAAAAAGAACAAGAACACGCTGCTCCCTACTATAAATATGTTTCAGAAAACCCTGATCATTTGGGAATGGGTAAAGATGTTAAAGAAGAACTTAAAGAAGGTAAAATCGAATGGTTTTCATTTAAGCAACAATTTTTCTCAGCAGTATTAGTTCCTCAAGTTCCTTTCGAAAAAGGTGATCTGGAAGTTAAGGTAAGTACTGAGCCAGGAAAAGTAAAATGGTATGGTGCCAACATGCAATTACCGTTTAAACAACTTGCAGCAGAAAATTATGCCATGAAGTTTTACTTCGGAGATAACAAATTCGACAATTTAAAAGCACAGGGACAGGGTATTGAAAAACAAGTTGACATGGGCTATTGGCCTCTGAAATATATCAACCGTTTTGTAGTGTTACCCGTATTCCAGTTCTTAGAGAGTTTTGGTTGGGGCTACGGTCTGATTATTCTGGTACTAACTGTACTACTGAAATTAGCGATGTCTCCTTTAACCTACAAATCATACATCTCTATGGCTAAAATGAGAATTTTAAAGCCAGAAATGGATGAGATTAAAGCTAAAGTAGGCGAAGATAACGCTACCTTATTACAACAGGAATACCTAAAGCTTTATAAAAAAGTAGGTGTAAATCCTTTGGGTGGCTGTTTACCTATGTTACTACAGTTACCCTTTGTAATGGCCTTCTTCTTCTTCTTCCCTAACCTCTTCGAATTAAGAGGTGAAAGTTTCTTGTGGATGAGAGATTTATCTACCTATGATGACTTTATTAAGTTTGGCTTTACCGTTCCGTTTATCGGAGATCACTTAAGTTTAATGTGTATTTTAATGACCGTTTCTACTTTGATCTATACCTATTTTAACAATCAGATTTCTGGAGCAACTGGTCAAATGAAATACATTGGTTACATCATGCCAATCATTTTCTTAGGTGTGTTAAATAGCTATCCTGCAGGTTTAAATTATTACTACTTCTTAGCCAACATGTTGACATTCTTGCAACAGTACCTAATTAGAAGAATGGTTAACGATGATAAGATCCATGCTATTCTGCAAGAAAACAAAACCAAACCAGCAAGTGAAAAGAAAAAATCTAAATTCCAAGCCCGGTTAGATGATTATATGCGTACCCAAGCACAAGCCAAAACACAAGAAAAGAAAAAATAGATTACACTATTAATCTAAATCATGAAAGCCACATCAACAAAATAAGTTGATGTGGCTTTTTATGTAGTAACTTAATCATAAACATCCAGCTTGTGCGCCCAAACTTTAAGCTTTAGTCTTTAAGCTTTAAGCTATAGTCTTTAAGCTTATCACCATAAACTCTGTAAAATTTGACGTACACACCATTGAAATGTCCATAAATTTTACAATTTTTAAGCTTCGAAATAACCAAACCACTATTATTATTCTAAATCATGCAAAAAAAAATAACTTTTTTCTTTTTATTATTTGCTAGTGTCGCATATGGACAAAAAAAGCCATTGGATCACGCTGTTTATGATACATGGGAAGCAGTAGGTACAAAACAACTCTCAAATGATGGACTATGGGCCGCTTACGGTGTTAGTCAGCAAGAAGGTGATGCCACCTTATTTTTTCAGAATAACATTTCTGCCCAAAAAATAAAAATCGCTAGAGGTGTTACAGCTTCAGGCTTTGGAGCACCAGCTTCACTCTTTAGTGCAGACTCTAAATTTGCTGCTGTAGCCATCAAACCCTTTTATAAAGACACAAGATTAGCTAAAATCAAAAAGAAAAAACCAGATGAAATGACCAAGGATTCTTTGGCGATTGTTAATTTGACCACGTTAGCAGTTACCAAAATACCTAGGGTAAAATCATTCAGGTTCCCAGAAACCGGCATGTCCATATTAGCTTATAATTTGGAGAAACCACTAGATACCGCTAAAAAGACCAGACCTACAACACCAGGTGCTGCACCAAAAAATGATAACGATAGTTATTTTGCTGATGATGATGCCCCAGGTAGCGCTACCAAAGAAGGATCAGAACTGATTGTTAAAAATTTAGTTACCGGTGTAGAGCGCAAATATAAATTTGTGATCGACTATGCATTTAGCAAAGACGGTAAACAATTGGTTTTTGCCTGTACAGGTTCAAAAAAAGAAACAACAGCACCACAAGGTGTATTTTTATTGAATACCGAAACTGGAGTACTAAAAACCCTTGTAAAGGGAAAAGGAAACTTTAAAGGCTTTACGTTTGATGAAGAAAGTGAACGCCTTGCATTCTTAGGTGAAACAAGCCCAGAAAAACAAGAAATTAAAGATTTTAACGTCTATTATAACTCTCTGACATTAGATACCGCTCAAATCTTGGTAGACAATGATATGCCAGGCATGCCAGATAAATTCGCAATAAGTGGCGATGGCAAAGTTAATTTCAGCAATGATGGGAATAGACTTTTCTTTGGCATTGCACCAATTAAAAAACCAAAGGATACAACCTTGGTCGATTTTGAAAATGCAAAACTCGACATCTGGGGCTATAAAGATGATTATTTACAATCAATGCAATTGAAAAATGCTGATCGTGAATCTAAAAGAAGCTACCTTACTACCATCGATATTTATAGTTCAGACCCTAAAATTATTCCTTTAACTGATGCGAAATTACCAGAAGCAAGTTTGGTTAATCAAGGTAATGCTGGCTTCGTTCTGGCTTCTACAGATTACGGAAACCGTATTCCTTCGCAATGGACTGGCGGATCGGTACGCGATTACTATTTGGTAGATGTAAAAACTGGAACCCGTAAAAAGATCTTAGAAAATTTTGATGGTAATGTTTCCGCATCGCCTGATGGCACTTACCTACTGCTTTATGATAAGAAAACCATGCTTTGGAAGACTTATCAAGTTGCTAACGGAAAAACAACCGTATTAAACGCGGGTATGACCGTTAAGTTTTATGATGAAGAAAACGATATGCCAGATGACCCAAACAGTTACGGCATTGCCGGATGGATGGCCGAAGATAAAGCAGTTTTCTTATATGACCGCTATGACATTTGGCAATTTGCTCCAGATGGAAAATCAGCCCCTAAAAACATTACAAATGGCTTTGGAAGAGCCAACAACATCACCCTAAAAGTAGAAAGAACTGATCCTGATTTTAGGTTTTTCACTAAAAAGGATGTGCTTTGGTTAGATGGATTTAACAATGCAACCAAAGAGAATGGCTTTTTCCGTAAAGCAATCAATGACAATAAAGCACCAGAACTGGTAGTCATGTCTCCAGCCAAATATTCAAACTTGGTTAAAGCTAAAAATGCGGATTATTACATCTATGAAAAAGGAAGTTATGTAAATTCTCCCGATGTATATGTCTCCAAAGACCTTAAAACTGCTACCAAATTAAGCAGCACAAATCCACAACAGGCGAACTATAATTGGGGAACGGCAGAACTGGTAAAATGGACCACGCCAAAAGGCTACAAATCTGAAGGCATCTTATACAAACCAGAGAATTTCGATCCGAACAAGAAATATCCGATGATTGTCTATTTCTATGAAAAACTTTCAGATGGCTTATATACCTACAATGCACCTGCACCTACACCGTCACGCTTAAACATCCCATATTTTGTAAGTAATGGCTATTTGGTATTCGCACCAGATATCAGCTATGAAACTGGTCACCCAGGTAAATCTGCAGAAGAATTCATCAATTCAGGTGTGGAAAGCTTAAAGAAAAATGCATGGGTTGATGGAACAAAAATCGGTATCCAAGGCCAAAGCTGGGGTGGTTACCAAGTGGCACACTTAATTACCGCAACCAATATGTATGCCGCTGCCTGGGCAGGGGCACCAGTGGTAAACATGACATCAGCATATGGCGGTATCCGTTGGGAAAGTGGAATGAATAGACAATTCCAATACGAAAAAACACAAAGTAGAATTGGCGCCACATTATGGGAAAAACCAGAGTTATATATTGAAAACTCACCGCTATTTAATCTTCCTAAAGTTACTACCCCAGTGGTGATCATGAGCAATGATGCCGATGGAGCTGTGCCATGGTACCAGGGAATAGAAATGTTTACCGGTTTAAAAAGACTTGGGAAACCAGTTTGGCTGTTAAACTATAACAATGAAGCACACAATTTGGTACAACGTCAAAATAGGAAAGACATTCAAATTCGTGAACAACAGTTTTTCGATTACTACCTAAAAGGAGCCAAGGCACCAGTGTGGATGGTTGGCGGAGTTCCCGCTACTGAAAAAGGTAAAACTTGGGGTTTTGAGTTAACTGATGAGAAACCATAACGAAGCGAATCCCTAAATCATTATAAAATTAATAAAATCGTCATTGTCTTCATTTAGCACAATGGCGATTTTATTTTAAAACATACCAATGGATCTCCAAAATATCCTCCAAGATTTTGAAAGTTTTAAGGAAAAGCAACTGAAAGACCGCTTTTTTAAACATCATGACTTAATCCAACTACTAGCCGCTTTACCCCCGTCATTTAGCATTACCGAACTCGGAAGGTCTGTACAAGATAAAAGCATTAACCTCGTAACTTGGGGAAATGGACCTACAAAAGTAATGTTGTGGAGCCAGATGCATGGAGATGAAGCAACAGGAACCATGGCATTATTCGATCTGTTTAACTTTTTACAGCTCGAAAACAAATTGGTAAAACAACTATCCGAAAACTGTAAACTGTTCATTTTACCAATGGTTAATCCAGATGGGGCCGCAATGTTTACAAGAAGAAATGCACAACAAATTGATATCAATCGCGATTTCTTAAAAGAAGTTTCTCCTGAAGCAAAGATTTTAAAGCAATGCAGGGCTGTTATAGCCCCTCAGTTCGGTTTTAACCTGCATGACCAACTAACCCTATGGAGCGTCAGTAAAAGCCTAAAACCAGCCACCCTATCATTTTTGGCACCTGCCATTGATGAAGAACTAAACATAGACGAAACCAGAAACAAAGCAATGCTCGTAATTGCCGAAATGTATAAGGCTATGAATTCAATGCTTCCAAACCATATTGGCTTATTCGATGATGAATTCGAACCTAGAGCTTTCGGCGATAACTTTCAAATTGCAGGCACCTCCACAATCTTGATAGAAGCTGGAGGATATGCCGATGACTTCGAGAAACAGGAAATCAGGAAGTTCTATTTCGGCTCAATCTTAGCTGGACTATCAGCCATTGCCAACAAAAATTATGAACAGCAACACTTGGATAATTATTTTGCTATTCCAAAAAACAACAAACAGATTTTTCATATCCTAATCCACCAGCTCATATTAAATGGAGTTGAAGTTAGTTTAGGCATAAATTATGATGAATGCCCTAATATCGACGGGAATAGTACTTATCAAACCTATACCATCCAAGATATAGGCGATTTAAGTTACTGTGATGCCTATCAAACTTTTTCTTCCCCTTCACTTAGGATAAAAGGAGAAGTCCTTTTGTTCAAGAATGCAAATTTTGAGCTTTTTGACAATGAAAAGTCGATTTTATCTTTCCAAAACGGAAAATTACTTTAAAAAATATTACATTCAACCTCTAAATTAAAAGCAAATGGCATTAAGTAGAATTTGGTCGGGCTTTATCATCATCGCAATTGTGGTAGCCTGTATTAAATGTTTCTTTTTCGGACAAACGGAGATCTTGAGTTGGATGGTAACCGGCAAAGCAGATGATGTGACCAACCTCACAAAAGTAGATGGTATCATTCAAACCTGCTGGAATGCCGTTGAAATGTGCCTTAAACTGGTAGGAGTTCTCGCCTTCTTTATGGGATTGATGAGCATAGCAGAACGTGCCGGGGGGATCAGGTTATTATCTAAAATTGTCGGCCCATTTTTCTCTAAACTTTTCCCTGAAGTTCCTAAAGGACACCCTTCAATGGGACATATGATCATGAATTTTTCTGCCAATCTACTCGGATTAGACAACGCAGCCACACCATTTGGATTAAAAGCAATGGAAAGTTTACAAGAACTTAATCCGAACAAAGACACCGCTAGTAATTCGCAAATCATGTTCCTTTGCTTACATGCAGCTGGTTTAAATCTAATTCCGGTAAGTGTAATTGCTTTGCGTGCCTCTAAAAATGCATCAGATCCAACAGATGTTTTTATCCCCTGTTTAATCGTAACCTTCGTAGGCACAATTGCCGCCATGTTGATCGTTTCCTTTAAACAAAAAATAAACCTATGGCAGCCTGTAATCATCTCCTGGATCTTAAGTCTTTCTGTACTGATTGCACTCCTGGTTTGGTATATCGTACATTTAAACGCTGATGGCATTAAAACCTTTTCTGGTTTACTAAGTAATGGATTAATTTTACTGGTAGTACTCTTGATCGTTTTGGGAGGGATCTATAAAAAGATTGATGTCTTTGACGCCTTCATAGATGGTGCTAAAAATGGCTTCGAAACCGCCGTTAAAATTATCCCATATCTTGTAGGCATGTTGGTAGCCATTAGTATGCTCCGTACAAGTGGAACTTTCGATGTAGTAATTATGGGGATTAAACAAGTGTTTGTATTTTTTGGTGCCGATACCAGATTTGTAGAAGCATTGCCTACCGCCCTAATCAGGCCATTAAGCGGTGGTGCAGCAAGAGGAATGATGGTGGACACCATGACCGCATATGGCCCCGATTCATTTGCAAGTAAACTCTCAGGTGTGTTCCAAGGTGCTGCAGATACAACCTTCTATGTAATTGCAGTTTATTTCGGTTCGGTAAATGTTAAAAATTCACGATACGCAGTTGGTGCCATGTTATTCGCCGACCTAATTGGCGTATGTACCGCAATCGGCCTAGCATACCTATTTTTCGGCAATAGCCTATAAAAACTAGCTAGAATAACTAAACCAAAAAAGCCGTTCGATTAACGAACGGCTTTTTTGGTTAACTTAAGTCTCCTCAATCCTAGCCACATCGCAAGCTTTAAGCTTTAGTCTTTAAGCTTCTTTCTGCTCCCAAAATGCCGAGGGGAACGGACTCCCGGACTCCCGGACTATTTAAAAGACACATTGCAAAGCTTTGAGCTTTAAGCTTTAGTCTTTAAGCTCATCAAGGTTTATCCCACCAAACTCTAGTATTCAACCCATCCGTTCCCTGATAAGGAAATGATCCCACAGCAGCTTTGTAATTAGTTGTATTATTGGATTGTTCTTGAGTTGGATAACCTTCCCTTCTCGGGATTAGACCTCCATTAATTCCAACCGGCAAACCTAAAGCTGGAAAACCAGTTCTCCTCCATTCCGACCATCCCTCATAACCATGCAAGAACAGATGCACCCAACGTTGATAACCAATTTTACTCAAACCATCAACCGTGTCATAAGCTACTGATGGTTGTGCCATAAAGGTAGCCACACTTGCCGTCGATCCAGTCCATTGCCTAACAGATTCAGTAATTGCACTAGTATAGTAAATTTGTGCCTGGGCATCACCTCCCGTTACCCATGTTATTTTCGTTGCTTCAGCCAATGCAAATAATGCCTGTGCATAAGTAACAAGCTGTACAGGTGAGTTTTGTTGACGCAAACTTGTACCCAATAACGACGCAGCATTGATATCAGCCGTCGTAGGCGATGCCTTGCCAAATTCTAGTCCACCATAGGTACCTGCCGAATTCAGATTGCCAAACACAGGTAAACGGGGATCATTTAATGGTTTCATATAATTCACCAAGGTATTACTCAAAGCATACCAGTTTCTGCCCAATCTGGTAAATGAATTATACCAGTAATTTTCATGCGCCTGTTCTGCCAAATGAGGGTAGGCTAAATTATCGCTATTCGCAGTCATTATGCCATTTGCCATCGCTTTTAAAAACTCTGCCTTGCCCTTAGTAGGGTCAACTTTGGATAAACGCAAGGCCATTAACAAATGAATGGTATTTCCCAGCCTTTTCCATTTATTGATGTCGCCATTGTAAACAATATCATTTTTTATATTGCCATTTGTAGTTACAATTTCAGCATTTGCTTCATCCAATAGCGCAAACAAACTATTGTATATTTCCTGCTGTTTATCATATTTGGGTGTGTAGTTAGCCGATCCTTTCAAGGCCTCGCTATAAGGAAGATCTCCCCACCTATCAGTCATAAACCACATGAAATAGGCCTTCAATATCTTTGCCACAGCTTTTTGATTGGCAATCGGACCATCGCTCAAATTCTTGGCATTCGCTATAGCCTCTTCCAGGTTTTTAAGTGGACCCGAATACCAGCCATAGAAATTAAAGTTCGTCGGAACAAACCTGCTATTGTCTGTAAAAGCCGTGAGGGATAGGTATTGCGGATAGTGTACTCCATTTGGTGAAGAACTGATCTCTGGCAGATAGTATTCTGCATTTGCTATCAATTGTACGCTAGATAAGGTTGCCGGATTATTGGGGTCTGTTGTTAAACTAGAATCAAATTTCTTACAACCAATAGTCAACAACATTAAACCTAATGCAATTGTATATGTTATTTTATAATGTGTTTTCATGTTGTGCTAATTAAAAAGTTACGTTTAAGTTAAAACCAAAAGAGCGAACGGTTTGCAACTCCCCTTTTTCAATCCAACTGATAGATCCACTTCCAGCTGATAGCTCAGAAGGATCCAAACCTTTTGGTGCTTTTTGCCAGATCATTACCGGATTACGTGCAATAGCAGCAATTCTAACCGACTTAAATGGCAGTTTTTTAAACGCTGTTTTATCAAATGTATAACCTAAGCTAAGCTCCCTTAATTTAATATAAGAAGCATCATATAACCACTCCTCATAGATCTGGGTACCTATTTTGTTTCTGAAATAAGTACGGGCATCAACAAAGTTAGCTACCGGAAGTCCCGTCGATTGTGAAACACCAGCAACCAATACCCCACCTCCATTTGCTACCGGCTCACGCACATTTACCCCATTTGCATTAAGGCCTGCCGTCTCTTCTGCCTGGCCAGATTTTACCGCTAACATCTTGCTCCAACTAAAAAACTGACCTCCACTCTGGAAATCTATCATCGCACCAACATCAAATTTCCAAACCTTAAAGTTATTCATAAATCCACCTACAAATTTAGGGACTACAGAGCCAAAATCTTTATTCAACTGCTGTACAGGCAAGTTATCTGCTCCTATTACCAAATTGCCATATTCATCTCTTAAGTAGCCTGGCCCAACCAATGTTCCAAACTCTTTACCTTCTGTGGCATTTAAAAATACAGTCTGACTAGAATAAACATTGTTATCCAATTGATAAACAGTGATACCAGGATACAACTTGTTTATCTTACTTTTATTACGGGCAAAATTGATCGTTGTATTCCATTCGAAGTTTTTAGCTGCTATTGGCTTTCCTGTCAACGATATTTCTATCCCTTGATTCTGAATATCTCCTGCATTTACTACCGTTCCGGTGAAACCACTCGCACCAGAAACAGTTAAATTAATGATCTGGTCTTTGTTTCTTTGTTTATAATAAGTGAAATCTAACCCAATTCTATTGTTCAAAAACCTTAGGTCTAAACCTGTCTCAAATGAATGGGCAAAAGATGGCTTAATATTTGGATTTTTCAGCTTATCAGGTACCGAGCCAGTTGTAACCGTACTGGCACCCTTGTAAACCACACCAGTTGAATAGTTCAAGACGGTTTCATAAGGAGACAAATCAGCGCCTGCAATAGCGTATGAAGCCCTAAATTTACCAAAGCTCAATGCTTTTAGAGCTAACAGATTACTGAAAACAAAACTACCAGATACAGAAGGGTACCAATAAGAATTATTATCACTTGGCAAGGCCGATGAAATATCATTACGGATAGATGCATCAATAAAATAAGTATCCTTGTAACCCAGTGAAGCCATTGTATACATGCTTCGTACCTGTTTCTGACTGATATAAGAATAACTTAATGGACGATCAATAGATGCTTCGATACTATAAAATCCTGGAGATGATAATCCGCCACTAGTTGCTGAACTTACGTAAGTATAATCTTGAGTTAAAAGATTTGCTCCAGCATTAACATTCAGATCAAAATCACTCCATTTTTTATTGTATTGAGCTAAAAATTCATAGTTAGTTTCAATATTTTGATATTTACCAGTGCTGAAACTTTCATCTGACCTACCTCCAATTGCATTTCTCCTGTTGATATTCTGAACATATCGATCTGTTCTGATAAAGCCACTTAATTTTAATTCAGGTAACACTTGATAACCCAAGTTCACATCACCAAATAGACGGTCACGATCATCTAAATTGAGGTTTTCAAATGCATCAAAATAAGGATTATTCCAGTCAGAAGGTCTATTTGTTACAATGGTACCCAAGGTTGTTCCAGAAGTACTCGGATTTACGTTCCAGTTTAAAATTGTACCATCAGCGTATTTATAGTTTTTTAATCTATTAATATCAATATTACGTTGAAACCACTGCACCGCTCCAGTAAAAGAACCTTGATATCCTTGCACAGGTCTTTGTGCACTATTATTGGCATAATTTACATTAGCTCCTACCGTTAATTTATCCGTAATGTTAAAAGATGAACTTAAGCTTAAGTTATTCCTCTTTAACCAAGAGTTAGGATAAGTTCCATTGATATAGGCATTGGTATAACTGAGCCTAAATGCAGAACTTTCGGTAGAACCGGTTACAGTTACGCCATTATTAGAATTAAAGCCCGTATCGAAAAAATCTTTGATATTATTTGGCTGAGGCACAAATGGAGTTAGCTTTCCGAAATCTGGATCTTGTGGATAAAAACTATAAAACATCCTCACAGGTGTTCCATCCATTTTTGGACCCCAGCTTTCATCATTACCATTTACATACTTTTCTCCGTTTGAAAAAGTAAGGAATGTTTGGTTATTACCAACACCATAGATGTTTTGAAGCGGCATAAAGTTGGCTACATTTTCTAGAGAAAATGCTGAATTAAGGCTCACCTCAACTTTTTTACCACCTTTGGCACCTTTTTTTGTGGTAATTAGAATTACACCATACTGACCTCTCAGTCCATACAAAGCTGAGGCTGCAGGTCCCTTTAAAATGCTGACATTATCAATATCTTCATTGTTTATATCTTGGCCAACGTTACCATAATCTACACCATTGCTATTTGAACCACTAAAATTTGTATTGGAAATTGGTGTCCCATCTACCACGATAAGCGGTTGTCCACCACCGGTAACCGAATTGACACCCCTGATTTTTATTTTCTGAGTTCCTCCCAAACTTGCCCCCGATGAGCCAGTTACCTGAGCACCCGCAGCCTTACCTGCCAAAGAACCAATCACATTGGTTTCTTTTGTTAAAGTAAGGTTATTGCCACTAATTTGCTGAGTAGAATACCCTATAGATTTTTCGCTTCTCTTAATACCTAAGGCCGTAATCACAACCCCTTCTAAAGTTTGTTCACTTGAAGCAAGGGCTACATTTATTTCGGTCTTGCTGCCAATTTCAATTTCCTGAGTAACATAACCCAGATATTTAATGACCAAAGTAGTACCATCAGGGGGTACATTGATGTTATAAGAACCATCAGACTGTGTAGTGACACCACTACTAGTACCTTTAACTAGTACGCTTACACCAGGAATTCCATCGCCATTTGCTAAGTCCGTTACCTTACCTCTTATGTTTTTTTGAGCATAGGTAAAAACCGCAAACAACAATAATCCTAGAAAAATAGGGATAGATTTTCTGTTCATGTTGCTATTAATTAAGTTTATTTGCTTGAAAATAAAGAAATTCAACAACTAAAACTCAATAAAGCAGACAATCAAGAATAAAAATGATTACAAATAATGATAAAAGACAGCCTAATTAAGAAACAGCCACGTAATCCGTTCCTTGTGGCACTTCAATTTTGCCAATAATCTGATCCAAAACACTTTGATCTAAATTCGTGAACTTAGAAGAATACCATTTTGAAGTTTTTTGATCTAACCATATGCAAAATGAATGGCAATCTTCCAAAATCACCGCATATGTTAAATGGAACTCATCATGAATTCTCATACAAAATCCGCTAAAGGTCTTACCTTTAACATCAAACTGGAGGTTTAAATAATCGTTCAACATGGCTTTTTAGGTTAGGGTCTTAATATAACAAAGCTCAACTTAAAATGTTTCGTTAAAGTTAAATTTGTAATAAGAAATGGCTTTTAAAAGCTAAAAGACCAAAGCTCTTGGCAACCTTCGACACTCATCGCCGCAGACACTCAATACTTACTTTGATTTTTCGGTCTAAGCTTCACTTACCTAACTCTATGCATCCATTGCTTTAAGCTTTATTCTTCAGCTTTAAGCCTCCTACCCACATCGCTATAAGCACCCAGAGCTTTATGCTTTAGTCTTTCAGCTTTAAGCCTCCTACCCACATCGCTATAAGCACCCAAAGCTTTATGCTTTAGTCTTTAAGCTTTAAGCTTCACCGATATTCAACATATTCGAATACCCCTTAGCAATCAGTCTATTTTTTGCAGGTAAGAATATTTCACACTGTAAATTGATAATCGTCCTTCCCTGCTTTAAAATAGTAGTTTTTGCAGTAATTACATCTCCTTCAGCAGCCGTTGCAAAGTAATCTATATTATTGTTTATCGTAGTGTATTGTGCACTTAAGCCTAAGGTGAATACAGTTGCTCCAATTAAGTCGTCTATAATTCCTGCGGTAATTCCACCATGCAAAATCCCATAAGGATTTGTCATTTCTTTTCTAATTACATAACTGCAATGCAACACTCCCCGTTCAGCACTAATCAGGGTTGGCCTTAACCAATTCATAAAATGAGAAGGCGAATCTGTAATTTCTTTTCCTGTAAATGATTGAAAAATTAACAATCGTTGTTTCTCTTCCGGTTGTTCTGACATTTTATTGGATGTTTTTGATAAATTTAGTGATTTAAATATATAAATATGAGCACCTCATTAATTACTGCAATTACAGAATTAGATCAATCACATTATAAAACAAAGGTTTATGCTGGCGGACATTTAATTTATGCCGATGAACCAGAAGAACTTGGTGGCACCGACGAAGGAATGGCCCCAGGTGCTTTACTTTTGGCAAGCTTGGGCAGTTGTACCGCAATCACCATCAGGATGTATGCAGATAGAAAAGAAATTCCACTGGAAACCATAAAGATAGATCTGGCGATTTGTAAAGAAGAAGAAATGAGCAAAGAAACCACCATTTCTAGAAAAATAGAGTTCTCTGGTAACATCACTCCTGAACAAAGAGAACGTTTGATGCAAATTGCCGATAAATGCCCTATTCATAAACTATTAAGCAATCCAATTAGAATTTTGACAAGTTGAGATTAGTTGGTCAATCAGTTTGTCAATCAGTTTGTCAATCTTTAAAAGATTGACAAACTTAGATTGACAAACTTAGATTGACAAATTATTTAAACGCTGCTTCTTGCTTAAGAAGGTCAAAAAATTTATCCAGGTTCTTTCCAGTAGCTTTCTCAAAAACGATTTTCATGTCCTGAGGTGATGGATGTTTATTCTTCCATTCTGCGAAATAAGCCTTAAACGCTTCATCAACCTTATCTTTTCCAATAGCGCCTTCTAAAATATGCATCCAAACTGCAGCCTTAAGGTAGGAAGCCGTTGCATAATCATCTGATGTTTTATATTGATCTGCAGGAATATCTATTGCAAAATTCATAGGAATATTCAGCATGGCACCATACACAGCATTCTGGAATTGATCAATAGGTAATGCTTTTACATTCGCAGGAATCGCATCTCCAAAAATAGAATTCGATTTATATTTCTCTGCCTCATACCTGAACTGAAAATAAGAGTTCAATCCCTCATCCTGCCAGGTATGTACCCTTTCATTACTGCCCAGCATACTCATAAACCAATTGTGGCCAACTTCATGCGTAATTACAGCATCTAAGGTCTCTGGCTTAGCATCAGGACTGGTAATCAACGTAATAGTTGGATACTCCATTCCGCCACTGGCATTATTCTTAGGGCCTTCAACAACCTGTACAACAGGATATTCATATTCTCCTATCCAGCCGCTATAACGTTTAACAGCATCTTTGGTATAAGCAGAACTTTCTACCCATAAACTTTTCTTCTTATTATGATAATAGGTGAAAATATCAACTACCTTACCAGAAGCAAGCTTTACCGTATCATATTGAATAGCGAAATTTTTATCCGCAAACCAGGCAAAGTCCGGTACATTGTTCATTACATAACTCAATGTCTTCTTTCCATTGGGATTTTTAGGCACATACAAAGCTGGTTTATCACCTTTTGAAGCTAGATTTTTTGCACCAGTGGTTCTGTATTGTTCCAGTTCATCCGCATTTTGCAAAACACCGGTTGCACCCACAACATAAGTTGATGGCAAGGTAATATTCACTTTGTAATTTCCATATTCACTGTAAAATTCGCCCATATCTAAATAAGGAAATTCATGCCAACCATCTCTATCAAAAACAGCGGGCTTAGGATACCATTGCGTAACCATAAATTCACCATCCGCAAAACCTGAACGAGAAAAATAACTCGGAAGCTTTACCTTGAAATCCGTTGAGATCGTAACCGTTTCACCAGGCTTCAGTGGCGTTGCAAGTTTAACTTTAATGATATCAATGTATTGTGGGTTTGGGTGGGCTTCTGTTAGTAATAGCTTGCCGTCTGCCTTAAAGTTTAAGCCATCAATGCTCCCAAACTCATATTTCTCTAATTTTTTACTGCGAGAAGGATCATTTTTTATTTGCTGAAACAAGGCTGTTGTTTCTTGTTTATAAGCATTTGGCCAAATATGGAACCAAATGAAATCTAGTGTGGAAGGAGAGTTATTTTTATACTTAATAGTTTCAGCTCCTGCCAATGTTTTATCCGCATCATTCAATGATACATCAATGTTGTAATCTACCTGTTGCTGCCAATAATTATCCTGTGCAAAAACAGCAGAACTGGCACAGATTAGCACGATCAAAATGTATTTCTTCATCTTATTTTTTTTTTGGAAGATAACAATTTTGACACATAAGTGAAATTTTAAGGTTCATTTTACGGATTAACTAACTCCCTTTTATCGCTTCTGCAAAAAGTTGATACGAACGCAAACGAGCCTCATGATCATAAATATGTGAAGTAACCATGATTTCGTCAATCTGAGTTTGCGCCAAGAAAGATTGCAGTTGGGTCCGTATCGTTTGCGGTCCACCAATAAATGCAACTGCCAACATCTGATTTACCGCCTGTTCTTCCAATGGATCCCAAACCTCATCCATATCATCTATTGGTGCCTGTAATAAGCTCCGTTTACCCGTTACAATTCCCATAAACAACTGTTTTAGCGAAGTTGATAAACGTTCTGCCTCCTCATCACTCTCGGCAGCTACAACATTAACACAAGCCATTACATAAGGTGCAGCTAATGTAGCAGATGGCCTAAAGTTTTGCCTATAAATTTGAATAGCTTCCAAGAAATAGGCTGGAGCAAAATGGCTCGCAAAAGCATAAGGTAAACCATAAGAAGCTGCTAAATGGGCACTTTCTGTACTTGATCCCAAAATCCAAATCGGAACATCAGTTCCCTCTCCAGGGATGGCCCTAACCTTTGCATGGCTATTGCTGTCTGATAAAAAACGCTGTAGCTTCAGTACATCCTGGGGAAAACTATGCGGTGCAGCAAAACGTTCGCCCCTAATTTCCATTGCAGTTAATTGATCTGTACCAGGAGCCCTGCCCAACCCCAAGTCTATCCGATCAGGATATAAGGTCGCTAAAGTTCCAAACTGCTCTGCAACTATTAGCGGTGCGTGATTTGGCAGCATGATCCCACCAGAACCTACTCTAATGGTCTTGGTATGACCTGCAATGTGACCAATTAATACAGCAGTTGCAGAACTGGCTACACTGATCATGTTATGATGCTCAGCCAACCAATACCGCTTATAGCCCAAAGCCTCGGTATGTTGTGCCAATGCGACACTATTTACAAAAGTATCTGCTGGAGTTTTGTCTTGTATAACTGTCGCTAAATCTAATACCGAAAAGGTAAGATCGGATAATTGTTTTTTGTCCATGTATATTTATGCTATAATTCGGATGCAAGGAGATCACTTAAGGCACCAAACGCTTCTTCATTTCTTTTATAATACGTCACTGACCTGCCCTGATTGCCGTAACCAAGCCAGCGCATTGTAGGGTAGCTAGATAGGCTGAAATTGTTGATTGTGTTAAATCCGACTTTTTATGGATCTGCCCAACACAAACACCATGATCAGTTTCTCCGCAAACAACCCTATGCTCCGGAATTGAAGTGCCGGATCTTTAAGCCAGCCTAAAATCTGTAAACTTGTTTTATTAGATTTGTCTTAAATATTTCTACCTGATCCATGGTACAAATATATATCGACTTTTCTCGATATGCCTATTGAAAGGGAATAGATGACAGGGCTGTGATGAATAGCTAATCTTCTAAATGTTCAGCTTCATCATCGTCAATTGCGATTTGATCTGCTGAAGAATGATTCGGCACCCGTGTATATTCCTGATGGATGATTAGATTTCCTTCCTCATCAGTATCTATTTCTTCATTGGTTTTTCTTGAAACTGGTTTCATTTCATCGCCGTTGGGCTCACTGTGCTGCTGATTTTCCATGATAAAAAACTTGTTATCATATATAATATCATTCTGGGGCAAAAGGTTTGCATAATTTTAATCCTTTCAAACATATCCCCTTTAAAAAGGTTTATTCTTACATATTAAATGGATTATGGAAATGATTTTTATTCTTGCAATCCCAGTAGCTTGCATTGCATGGACTTTTACCAAAGAAGAGGTTTTTAGGGAAATTAGAGAATATTGTGTGGGCAAATCTACCAGCTGCAATAAGCTTTATAAACGTAAATTCTTTTATCTATTTACCTGTGAATACTGTTTTAGCCATTATATTACCCTCTTAATGTTAGTGATGACCAGATACCAATTGGTTTATCCCGATTGGAGAGGTTATATCTTGGCTGGATTTTCTATTGTATGGATCGCTAATGTTTACATGAGCTTATATAACCTGATCAGAATTGATCTTAAAAAGCAAAAAATAATAGCAAAGAAAGAAGAGCAGGATTTAAAGGATCAGGAGTAAAATTAGTTCACTGGTTTGTTCATTTGTTCATTTTGCAAGTAACAGTTGAAAAGGTTTTAAAGTTGAAGGTTTTACCATAGTCATCCCCTTTGGCAATGTTCATTACTTAAGAAAGTTTCGCTTGATTATATGATTTGTAAGCTAACACTTTAGCATGCAGAAACGCTTGTGATTCAGAATGCTTTTAATTCATAAATGTTTGTAATTCAGTATTTTTGTCATTCCGACGAAGGAGGAATCTTTCAATAACAGTTTAATCTTTCGTTATCTACATCTCCTAAAGGGATGCCTTTGGCACAAACAATTGACTATTGACCATCAGCTATTGACCACTTAACCCCACTCTATGCAACTCTAATAATACTCGTTAATGCAGTTTTATTTAACGGTTTGGCAATTAATTTAATCACATTAGGATTTGCTTGCATAATTGCCAAATCAGCAATTACATCCGAAGCTGTTAGCACTACAATTTTACAGGCTTCTTTCAGTTCCTTTGTATGCAGTTCAAATTGCGCTAAGAAGCCAATTCCATTTAACTGTGGCATATCCAAATCTAATATGATCAAAGATGGCAGCTCATTAATATTTGTCTTGTTTTCATCAATGAAAGCCAAAGCCTCTTCAGCACTTTCCATTACAATAACATCCCAAAGCTTATAAAAGGTTTTTAACACATACGCGGTAATCATGTGATCGATTGGGTTATCGTCAACTATTAATATCCTATTCCTTTGCATTTGTGATCATTTGCCTTTGGCTTTTTTCAAATTACAGTTTATAGAGATGATGCTCCTTATCTTAACATTTAAAATATTAAGATATTAGGGTTAGACAAAATCAGAGCCATTAGCTATTTTTATTAAGGTAGCACCCTATAAAACAACAGAATAGTTATCAACATCCATCAACCGATAATAGAAACAGATTATTTTAATTCTTGAAAAGTTTAAGTAAAATAATCAGAGAAACGAGAAGCCAACATTATTTTCCGTGAGTGTAGAAAGACTTCCTCATGATGGGGAATTTAAAAAAGGAATATGTAGAAAAAACGCCCGAACCATTTTATCAAATCAAAATTCAATATTATCCTTTTGTTAAGAATATCTGGTTTCCAAGGCAGATGGTTAAACGCTCCTATCCATTTAATTCAAGTTTTTTCTTAGCATTATTTAATCAAATTTGAATATAGGGCATTTAAAGATTCTCTTGTGGCATCACAAAACCCATCACTATAAGTTGGATTACAACCATTTGTAATGACCACTATTCCAAATTTTTCTTTAGGATTAAAAAACATCGCACTGTATAAGCCATAAGCTGATCCAGTATGACCTACCATTGTTTTACCCGGAATTAGTTTATCTGATGTCCACAATGCTAAACCATAGTTTTCATCATCAGAAAGTTTGGTTTGCATTATTTTTGCACTTTTCTTAGAGATGATCCTCACCTTTCCATATTTGCCATAATTCATATGCATTGTCATGTATTTAGCTAGGTCTGTTGCAGAAATCTTCATTCCGCCAGTTGGCGAAAATATAGGCGTGCTATACCCCATCTTGTAATTGCTGATTTCTTCTGAACGGGGATTGTAGGCAGCCGGCGCAGCGCTGAATTTCTTAGACTTACCGTCATATTCATATAAGGTTACAAACTTATTCCGATCTAAAGAATCTACACAATAACCTGCATATAAACCCAATGGATCTAATATGTGGTGTTTGATATATTGATCAAAGCGTTCCCTGGTTATCTTTTCTATAATTGCACCCACCATATTAAAATTAAGGTTGCAATACTGATATCCAGCCCCAGGTGCATAATTATTATAGCATTTGGCCCAATTTGGGTTTTTAGCCGGGTTAATTACATCCAAATTAAAATAACCTTCACTATCGTTGATGCTAGAGGTATGTGAAAGTACCATCTTAAGCGTAATTATAGATTCAGGGAATTTTGGATTTCGCACTTTAAATCCTACCAGCCCACTAAAATCATCACTTAAAGCAAGCTTCTTAGCTTCTACCAACTGCATAATCGCAGTAGCCGAAAAAGACTTCGAGATGGAGGCAATCCTGAATATCGACTCATCTGTTAATGGAGTATTATTTTCTACATTTTTCAGTCCGAATGAATGCGAATAAGTTAATTCCCCATCTTTAATCACCGCAACCGACAGCCCAACCACACTTCTCTTTTTCATGATGCTATCAATTTCGGCTTCAGCTTTTTCTTTTTGAGCAAAAGTAGAGACCGTAATGAAACTTAGAAAAGTAAGTAAATAAATTTTGAAGGCAGTCATATGGAAGATTGATTTAATGATTTTTAAATGTCGTTAATAAAAGCTTAAAGAACAAAGCTTAAAGACTAAAGCTTAAAACCTGGATGCCTTAACCCAGTGCCAAATAATCCCCTATAACTGCGGCTAACAATTTAAACTCCCCTCCTTAATCTGTGCATCTGTGGCAAACTAACCATTATACTAGAAACAGAAACCTATGTTTTCTACCAAATAATCCATTATAACTGCGGCTAACAATTTAAATTCCCCTCCTTAATCTGTGCATCTGTGGCAACTAACCATTATACTAGAAACAGAAACCTATGTTTTCTACCAAATAATCCCCTATAACTGCGGCTAACAATTTAAACTCCCCTCCCTAATCTGTGCATCTGTGGCAAACTAACCATTATACTAGAAACAGAAACCTATGTTTCTATGTGACTATGTGGTAAAAAAACTTAAAGCCCAGCTTCGTGCCCTTTGTGTTGGCATAACCATTTGTCATTCATAGCGTAGAGCCTGTCCAGCAAGTGAGGGATCGAAACGAAAATATTTGTAAGTTAACACAGAATCTGTGGCTATCCTCTTAACCAACATACTAACCATTTAATCACGCCACAACCATTGCAGAGGGTACGGTCCCGATAGCTATCGGGATCCCGACTTTCGGACTTCCGGACTCTAACCTATGAAGATTAAAGAAAAAAGCCATCACATTATTCCGTGCGAGATACTTTAGAAGATGCTCAGCCTTTCAACGTAAGATGAACGAAGGATGAACGTAGGATGACGAAGGATGGACGAAGGATGATTATAGCAATAATAAGGCAACATTGGAGCTTTGATATACCCATCTCCATCAATTTCTCCTTCGCAAAGTGTAAAACTCAAAGCATAAACCCTAGATAAAAAGCTAATAAAAAACCCCTTGTTTGGATGAAACAAGGGGCATTAACATGTATTAAACAAATTAAGAGAACGCTAACTAGCATATATCAAGTAATTGTTTCTCTTAATTATAACTTATTGCCTTGTGCTATCTACCGGTTTAGAAGTTGTAGTATCAGGCATGGTGGTGCTATCTGGCATTGAAGTATCTGTTGAAGGCGTACTCATAGAAGTATCAACAGTATTTGAATCTGTGGTTCCATCTGCATTCTTATCTGAGCCACATCCTACAATGGCCATACCGGCGATTGCTAGGACTGTTAAAAATTTAAATTTCATTGTTTTTAGGTTAAATGTTTATAATCAATTGTTTATATAATAATTGATTTAACCTTAAAAAGTTTTAAAATAATTAAAAAAGCTTGTCTTAACAGTTTAAACCCTTAGCTAGTTATGTTCATAACGGGTTCGTAATAGATTTCCTATTTCCAGATTTAGGCTATAAATATCTGCTGTTTTAGGCAGAAACAAGTCACACCCATAATTACCAAGTGCATTAAAAACACGATCGTGAATGCTGTAAACAATGATGGGAATATCTTTTGTATCCGAATTTCCTTTTAAGATTCCGCAAAGTTCACCGCCATTTACTTCGCCCATCAAATAATCAAGTACAATTAAATCCGGCTTTTCTGCTTTCACCAAATTGAGTATCTGATAAACTGGTTCGGTAGTAATGATACGATTACCTTTATTTGAAAGTACTTTTTTTAGGACCTCCAATAGTTTCCTATCATCATCCATAAAAAGAATTGTATACATAATGTTTTACAATTAATTAATCAAATTTAATTAATTCCTTAACAAAAAAGAAGGTATTTATACGCACTAAAATTGCAGTTAATACGTGAAGTTAAGTAAAATGCTTAAAGCTTTTAGTGAATGATATGGTTTAACACCGCAAAACGGATAAGTGATGCTGTATTTTTTGATCCGGTTTTATCTAGTAAACTTTGTCTATGCCCTTCAATCGTCCTTTTGCTAATGAATAATTTATCAGACATCTCCGCATTCGTCAATCCATCGGCAATGAGCTGGAGTACTTCTATCTCACGAAGTGAAAAATCTAAATCTGCTATCGTTTTTTCTTGCTGATGTTGCTTATGGGCGATTAGATTATCGATCATTTTCATACCTAGTTCAGCGCAAAGATATTTACCTCCGTTACCTATAAACTTCAATGAAAAGATCAGTTCATCAGCACTTACATTTTTGAGCATATACCCTGCAGCTCCCTCTAAAAAGGCCTGAACAACGTATTTTTCGTTATCGTGCATTGATAAGATCACTACCTTTATCTGGGGATCGATCCTTTTGAGCTCTTTTATCAAGGTTATTCCATCCATCTCCGGCATATTGATGTCCGCCAAAACAATATCGATAGATTGACCATTGTTTACCATTTCAATCACCTCTTTACCATTGGTGGCCTCGCCAACAATTTCAATGTTGGGTGTGGTTTGCAAGAGCATTTTAATACCATTTCTAACAATGTTGTGGTCTTCAGCTAATATTATCTTCATCTTTAAGTTCTGTCCCTATAACAAATGATGATTTATTTTGTTGAAACTTTTTTAAAGAGAGTCCAGAAAAGCTTAAAGCTTAAAGACCAAAGCTTAAAGCAGATATAAACTGCCCTTTTTTAGCTAATGGTTAGTAGCCAGTATTCGCTTTAGGCTTTGAACAGTTTGGTAACATGGGGTGTAAATCTCAGGATATTGAGGTTATTATCTAAAAAAAATGGTGCCTATTTCGGTATTATCCAATAGGTTTTTCATATCATTATCTAAACGTGTTAATTCTTCCGCTTTTGTATGGTACTGTTCAACTGTTGCTTGGTAAAGTTCAATTCTTTTTCCAAATCAGCTATTGCCTGGCTATCTACACTATTTTCTCCTGCGATTTTTGGCTTCCTCTTTAGCTTTACCGTTTTCCATCCCTAAGGGATAAACAACAGACCTTTGAACTCATCATCATTTTTAGATAGTCTAGAGTGAAGCCAGCGCTATAGGTTTTTTCATTTGCAGAAATTTTAATATCACTAAACGATAAGCTTTTTTGATGTAAATAAACCTGATTTAAGGCATTGGCAATTGGATAGCGCAATTCCGTCCTCATTATGCTGTGGATGATCATTACTGCTTCACCAGCATTTAACTGATGGTAAAACAAGCATAAAAAATCCCGTAACTAATTAAAGCTACAGGATTCTAGGTAGATGTTTATCCTTATTAAAGTGCAGATTACACTTTTCGTTTAGCGAAATCTAAGCTCGCCTATTTATTCTTGTTATCTTCAGCTGCATTACTTGCATTAGGTTCATCAGTATCATTTAAATCAGCACTATTATCGCCTTCATTTTTACTTACGGGACCATCTGTTGGCAATGATTTTTCACTATCCAAATGGCCATTCCAGGCGCCTTGGTTCCGCTCCTCTTTAGGTACTTCTTTCTCCGCATCCTGATTATTTTGCTTCTGATTTTCCATTCCTCTTAACTTAAGTTAAATGCAGTTAAATTTGTACCCGGTACTTGCTGCAGCCATTGTACAAAGCTTGATCTGGCTTGTTGTTGAAGATAATATTCTATGTCATCTCTATTGGTACCAACAGCAGCAACTGCCTTTCTAAGCTCTTCCTTTGTTACGCCCAATTGTCTTTGAAGGCATAATAAATCTCTATTTTTAATAGCCATAATCTTAAAATTTATAATTGATCACTTACAGCAAAAGCTGATTTGCATAGATAATATAAATCGGTAGAGAAAAGTTTGGGATATTTTAAAAACAGGTATTTATACTTAAAAATGAGGTTAATACCTAATTACCAAAAAACACCAACATACCCCAATCCGTAACTTCATACTTTTCGTTTATTCATATACCTAGCGCTCATCTTTTATGCATTGTTCTCATTCTTCGGTTTTATTGAATTTTTGTATTGATGTGATGATGACGCTTGCAATTAATTCAAAAAAATGCTTTGAAAAAGTTAAACTTTTTTGATGATGAATTGTTAACCCCATGCATGTGTTAGGTTGAATAATGTTTTTAATTTCTACTAAAAAATTTTAACCATGATGTATCTTTCAGAATTCCTACCACAAAATATCAGTGGCAAAACAGCATTAATAACAGGTGGAACTACAGGCATAGGAAGGGCCACAGCAATATCTCTTGCAGCAGTTGGTGTTAATATTCTAATTTTTGGAAGACATAAAGAAGAGCTAGAAGAATCATTGCAGGCGATTAGGGGAGTAAATCCAAACGGTGCTTATTATGGTATTGTTGCCGATGTAGCTAAACAGGAAGACATTGAGAGAATCTTTGATACCGTTGATCAAAAGTTCGACAAATTAGATATATTGGTTAACAATGCAGCTATAGGACATGATGGGATAGAAAGTGGTGATTACAAAGATTGGGATTATCTGATGTCTACCAACCTTACAGGATATTTAGCCTGTTGCCATGAATCAATTAAAAGAATGAAGCCTAACCAGTCGGGCCATATCATTAACATTGGTTCATTGATTGCTGAAACTACCGTTTCTGGAAGGTCGGTATATGCCGCAAGTAAAGCAGGGATCCAGGGCTTTACCGAAGCGCTAAGAAATGAGATCAACCCGATGAATATTAAGGTCAGTTTAATTGAACCTGGGCTAGTATCGTCTGACATGATCGATTTACCTGCAGATCAGCACAAACAAAAAATTGAGGCCTTAGAGATGCTTAAAGCGGAAGACATTGCTATGAGTGTACTTTATTGCCTATGTCAACCTAAGCGGTCTGATATTATTTCCCTACAAATACGCCCACATCTACAGCTTACTTAAGGGTAAAAAGAAATTAAACTTTTCACGGAGTGTTTTGTTATTAACCCGAACAAAAATAATATAACCATGAAAAAATTAAGTTACTTAAGTATGATTATTGTTGCGGCCTTCGCATTTCAAGGTTGCAATAATGAAACCAAAGATTCAAAAGAGACTGCGGATAGTTTAAATGAGACCAAAGACACAACAACTAATGTTGCTGCCACTGGTGGAATTGCAGTTGTTGAAGATGATGCAGAATTTGCTACTAAAGCTGCTGTTGGTGGCATGGCCGAAGTAGAATTTGGTAAAATTGCGCTAAATAAATCAAGTAATGCTAAAATCAAAGAATTTGCGAACATGATGGTCAATGATCATGGTAAGGCAAATAGTGAATTAAAAACTTTGGCCACAGCAAAAAATATCACTTTGCCTTCAGCATTGGATGAAGAACATGTGAAAGTTATGAATGATCTTACCGCTTTAACAGGAAGAGATTTCGATAAAAAATATGTTGATGTAATGGTTGATGGGCATAAAAAAACGCTTGATTTAATGGAAAAAGAATCAAAAGATGGAAAAGATGCCGATCTGAAAGCTTTTGCAACCAAAACTGCTCCTATCGTAAAAGCGCATGGAGAAATGATCAATAAGATTAAAGATAGCATGAAATAAAATATTGATTAATTTTTAAAGAGGCCCGGTTTGAGACTGGGCTTTTTTTTTTAAAAAAGAGTCCGAAAGTCCGGAAGTCCGAGAGTCCGTTCCCCTCGGCAATGGTTGTGGCGTGATTGGATGTTTATTGAATGGCTAGCATACGGTTAAGCGGATAGCCACAGATGCACAAATTAGATAAGAGTCAGGTACTACTAGTTTCGAGACTGGGAGTAGCATATTATATGGCACAAATTAGATGATTATCTTCAATCACCAAAGATAACCTCGAAAAAATAAGATAAATAGCATAAAACAAAGTACCACCATTCCCCAAAGTCGGACTTCGTTTAGCAGATTTTGAACAAGATTTTTAAGATTAATCTAATGGTAATTTGGTATAGTGTACCTATAAGGTAGCTTCGAGCGAGCTATAGGCTAGGTAAATGGTAAGTATATGGTAGGTAAATGGAAGATGTATGATGAAAAGGTATCAAAAATAGCACTAAAGGTTTAACTCTGTTAGATAGCACTTTGATTTTTAACCTGCAAAAGCAACAGAACATGTCATATAAATTAATGGCTTACCTGCCCATTTGGTTTATTCTACTTGCTTTTTTTTGATCTGAAAGATGATGATCAATCTGAATGTGAGTTTCCATTAAATCTACCTCATACTTATAACTTACCATGAGGTTTAAATATGCATACGCTTCAAGTAATTAGGTTTTGCCACAAATGCACAGATTACTTCCCCAATAAAACACATCATCTGCGATAATTAATTTAACCATCACAAATCTGTGAATCTGTGGCCAAATAACGCGCTAACCAGGTATGCGCCCAGTCTTGTAACTCATAACTCGCATCTCATAACTTCACCTAAATTCCCTACCTTTACACTCAATGATCAAAAACCAATACAGCATTTTCGAAACCGAGCTAAACGTGCGTCCTGACGATATCGACATGTTTAACCACGTTCACAACAGCAAATATTTAGACTATGTTTTAGCTGCTCGTTATGAACAAATGGAGAAATACTATGGTATGAGCTGGGAAACATTCGAACAACAAGGCTTCGGATGGGTAGTTGCAAAAGTTACTATTGCTTTTAAAAGACCGCTCAAAATGGGCGACCAAATGCTGGTAAGAACCGGAATTCTAGAGATGAACGAAAAAGGAAGTAACGTACAGTTCGAAATCATCAATAAAAAAACTGGGAAGGTATGTACCGATGGTATTTTCGAATATGTAATGATCGATCTTAAAACGCAGCGTTCCTGCAAAGTAACCGAAGACATGATCAAGGCCTACAGTATTTAAGCAATTTCTTTTAAGTCAATTTTATTGAATTTTAGCAAATAAAAAGCAACAGCTATAGCAAGTATAGCCAAGCTGAACAAAAAGTAATATCCTGCAAGTATTGCCGTCATGCTGATAAAGAAAAAGAACAGCAGGTATTTGAAATAACTTTCTGTATCCGCTTTTAAACCATAGATCAAACTTTGCAACAGCAATAGCCCACTCAAAGAAAATAGCATCCCATATAACAAAATGGCAAGGTTAAAATGGGTCAACCAAAACAACATCGCAAACTCCGGTAACAACAACAGTAAAAATAGCGCAAGCCAACCATATAACCTTTTAATGGCGGTGATTGGTAAACTTTTTGCGAAGGATTGATAATGGGCATCAAACTTCAAAAGATGGTAGATCAGCATGGCATGGCTCAATACCACGGTTAATAATGCAGTGAGATAAACGCGAATATCTGGACCCACATCAGCAAAAACCCATAAAATTGCTTTGAAGAACAAAATGGAGACTAGCTTACAGACTAATAACAATACAACTTGCTGTTGAAACAGATAAAACAGTGGCCAAGTCCAAAATGGTTTGGGAAGCTTAATTCCTGGTAGATTAATTAAATTTCTCGTAGGCTTAAATGTATAATTGCTGGCATAAAATGTATAACTGGCAGCAAATGCAATCAACATCAAAAGTCCCACTATGGCAATCAAGCCAAAATAATATTGGTGCTTCACCATTGTTGCGATCATTAAACCCGCATAAATAATAACAGGCAGCATTAGGAAGCAATATACCTTAACCCATAGCTTCATCTGTTTGCTTTTATTTAATGTTGTAACCATCATTGTAAACTGATATTCGGCAAGGTTTAATTTGTGTTTAACAAACAATACGCATTTTAGCGTATATAATAGCCAAATGGCAAGTATGACTAAAGAATTGATTGCAGAAGAGCAGATGCTGATCAACAAAGAAAGGTGAAACTCAACCAGCTGGTATCCCTGGATCATCCCAAACAACAGATAAGCAGCAACCAGGAACAAACCAACATGTTGCTGATAAAATGTTAATCCTATTGTTCTCAAAAGCAGCTTTAACATTTTACAATTTGTGTATTGATGATCTCAAAAACAGTAGCTATAGCTAACTTTTCTTTATCTATTTCCTGATGTGATGACAGCAGAAAACTCTTCCCCATTTTGGCCTGCTCGCTAATCAAATGCATCAGTTTATCAGCCGATGCTGAATCTATTGTGATCAATGGCTCATCCAAGATGATCAGTTCTACCGATCCAATAAATGCGCAGATGAGTGAAAGCTTTTTAAGCATCCCGCTTGAATATCCACCCACCTTTTGATCTAAAAAAGGGGTCATTTCAAATAATGATGTTAGTTCAGCTATTTCATTTGGTTTGGCATCCCTCACCTCCTGATAAAAATTCAGCAATTCGCGTCCAGTAATAAATAATGGATATTGGGGCTCGGCCTCCGAGTAACTTATTTTAGATCGAAACTGAACGGGATCTTTTTTCAGCTCAATATTGTTTAACTTAACAATCCCATCAAAAGTTGTTAAGCCAGAAATAATCCTGAACAAAGTGCTTTTTCCAGTTCCATTCCCTCCTTTTAACCAGTAGATGCCGGTGGTTAAATGAAATTCATCAAACTGAAGGACCGTATGAAGGCCATACTGTTTATGGATATTTTTTAGGGTTAAATTCAATAGGTTTAGTTTAGCTTTTTGACCATAAATCTTCAATTATGTTACAGTGATTTGACTTAGGGAATGGTCAATAGCTAATGGTCAATAGGCTAAATGGTTAAAAGACGTTCATGATCTGGCAAACTTATTCGCTTGGGTTTATACTGAGTTGGCGTATTATAGCTATATGAAAAGTCTAGTATAACGCTAATCATCCTACGTCCATCCTTCGTTCATCCTACGTTCATCCTACGTTGATCTTACGTTCATGCTTCAAGGTTGTGTTGAATGCATCCTTTTGGAGAAGGTTGCAAGGTAAGGTTGGTTGGAAGGTTGAATGTTGTTATAATCAAGTCACTATAAAAGTGATCGGTTTAGTCTTTTAGCTTTTCACTAATATTCATCTTTTTATCTATCTTTGTGTCAACAAAATCTACAGAACCATGATAGTTTTCGTAGTCCGTTTACGATAGCGCAAGGCTAAGGACTCTTTTTCCCAACTCAACTTATTGATGCTTTTCAGCATCTTCATGGTCATTTTTACTATTATTTTATGTCACAATCTCCCCAGACTAAACATAGTCTTTTAAGTTATTTTAAGGTTTTACTACAGGCGCTAAAAGGTGCAGAAACCGATTATACTGCAATTAGCATTAGAAAAGCAATTGTGCTTTTGGCAATTCCAATGATGCTGGAAATGGTCATGGAATCTGTATTTGCTTTAGTAGACCTTTATTTTGTTGGTCACCTGCCCAATAGCGGAATAGCCATCCAAACGGTTGGCCTAACAGAATCGGTGCTTACCATTATTTATTCCCTTGCTATAGGTATGAGTATGGCAGCTACGGCATTGGTAGCACGTCGCATTGGAGAGAAAAATCCGGTAGCTGCTGCAAAAGCTGGAATGCAGGCTATTGTAATGGCAATGTTCATCAATATATTGATCAGCATTGCTGGATTAATTTATGCCAAGGATATTTTATTGATCATGGGCGCCAGCGAAGAGACAGCAGTACAGGGCACCAATTTTGTTCGCATCATGATGGGAAGTAGCACGGTAATTATGCTCCTATTTTTGATCAATGGGATTTTCAGAGGTGCGGGTAATGCAGCCATAGCCATGCAGAGTTTGTGGATTGCCAATATTGCAAACATCCTCCTGTGCCCACTTTTGATCAGGGGTTTAGGTCCTATTCCAGCTTTTGGCTTAACTGGGGCAGCAATGGCCACCGCAATTGGCAGGGGTTTGGGTGTAAGCTATCAGATTTATCATCTGGTTAAGGGAAGCAGTGCGATCAAAATTAAACTGTATTATTTCAGACCAGATTGGCTGCAGATCAAGGCAATTGTTAAAGTTGCCGCTCCAGCAATCTTCCAGTTCAGTATCGCTTCCTGCAGTTACATCTTCCTAACCGAACTTGTAGCTACCACTGGTGGCGAGACTGGTTCTGCCGGTTTCCAAACTGGCTTACGTTTGATGATGTTTTTCATGTTGCCAGCATGGGGACTAAGCAATGCCTCAGCTACTTTGGTTGGACAGAATATGGGCGCTGGACATACAGATAGAGCAGAAAAATCAGTATTCGTTACCATGAAATACATGATTATATTTATGGGTACGGTAAGCTTGCTATTTCTGACTTGCGGACCTTATTTCGCAGCATTTTTCACCACAGATGAACAAATAAAAGCGGTTGCCGTTGAAGCACTTCAGATTTTAAGTTATGGCTTTATACTTTACGGGATAGGCATGGTATTAATCAGCGCATTCAATGGTGCCGGAGATACTTGGACGCCAACAAAAGTAAATATTATTGCTTTCTGGCTATTCCAAATTCCCTTTGCTTACCTGTTAGCCCAACATTTCAATATGGGACCAAAAGGTGTGTTTATTGCTATACCAGTTGCTGAAATCGGAATTACCATTGCAGCTTTTATCTTGTTCAAGAAAGGGAAATGGAAGAAAAAGGTTGTTTAAAGAGAGTCCGGAAGTCCGTTCCCCTCAGACGTTGCAAGAAGATGGTTCATAGTTCATGGTTCATGGTTGATTGCCTGGATGCTTAACGGAGCGTTCATATCTTGATGATTTCCAATGTTCTTTTTAAGCTAGCTGGGTTGATGGTTCATAGTTCATGGTTGATAGCTTGGGCGGTTAATGGAGCGTTCATAGATCTGTGCTCGATGTCATTTATTAGCTAGCTGGGTTGATGGTTCATGGTTCATGGTTGATAGCCTAGGTGCTTAACCGAGCGTTCATAGATTGATGCCCAATGTTTTTATTAGCTAGCTGGGTTGATGGTTCATAGTTCATGGTTGATAGCTTGGGCGGTTAACCGAGCGTTCATAGATTGATGCCCAATGTTATTTATTAGCTAGCTGGGTTGATGGTTCATAGTTCATGGTTGATAGCTTGGGCGGTTAACCGAGCGTTCATAGATTAGTGCTCGATGTCATTTTTTAAGCTAATTTGGTTATGCATCTCACAAGGGAATACCTTTGGCACAGCTTTCAGCTATAAGCGTTAAGCTTATGCCCCTTGGTCTTTATCCTTGATCTTTTGTCTTTAATCTATTATCTCAAATCTAATATCTCTTATCTCAGCTTACCTAATCGTTTCCTCAATCAACTGCGTATAAAACTCCTTTAATTCCATGCCATAGGCTGCTACTTGCTGAGGAATAAAACTCGTAATGGTCTGACCTGGAATGGTATTGATCTCAATGAAATAAAAGTCACCAGTTTCATGTTCCAAAAAGTAATCGATACGAACCACACCATTGCAATTTAGCTTTTGATAAGCTGCCTTCACCACCTGTTCTACCCTCTTTCTTTCTTCATCATTCATTCTTCCAGGGGTAATTTCTTCTGTTGCTCCAGGTGTGTACTTTGCCTCGAAATCGAAGAACTCATTTGCAGGAATTACCTCAGTGGCCGGAAGCACTTTAATTTCGCCCTTGGTTTTAAAAACGCCAACCGAGAACTCTCTCCCTTCAACAAA